>WBZQ01003265.1_pt1 | contig 10156 bp, 2 predicted proteins | sample 5204251 | NCBI WGS metagenome assembly WBZQ01 (sample SAMN12412402, study PRJNA552823) | activated sludge metagenome | isolation source: activated sludge from nitrification reactor of wastewater treatment plant... | place: USA: Virginia | collected 2017-09 | reverse complement strand
TTTTTCCGGCTGGTAAATCGCCAGCGGGTCGGGCGTCAAAAAGCGCCCGATCTCCGGTGCGTAATAGCGTTTGCGCATGTAGAAGAAGCCAGACTCGGCATCGAACGGATGCGCGCCGAAGGTTCGGAAATCCACATTGCCCGAACTGCTAAATACGTTGCCAAACGGGTGATACACAATCGCCGCGATCTTGGTGCCTGCGCCATCCGTAAAGAAGGCTGAGTTGCCCAGATAGTCATCATGCACAAAGCGTGTATTGCCATCGAACACAATGGCGACGCGCAAATGCCCCAGCCGCACAAAGTAGGCGGGTTTGTCATCGCGAATTTCGACCAGTGCGCCCACAAACAACGTGCGTGAGACATGCCCATGCCCGTCGTCCACGGTCTTGCTCACACGCTGGCCGGTGTGGTCGTAGGCATAGGTCGCACTCAGGCCGGATACGGCGGTAAAGCGCGTCAGTTCGTTCTTGGCGTCGTAGGCCAACGTCTTGCCGGGCAAGCTCAGCAAGTTTCCGTTGGTGTCATACGTCACATTCACGCGCGCTGCACCGTTGAGTGTCACACCAGCCACGCGGTCGGGGTGCGCGGCATCGTCGTAGTGCATCACACAGCCAGCCTCGTCAAATCGCGTCAGGTTGTAGTGGTTGGCGTAGTCATAGCTGCGGCTCACTGGCGCGCCGTTCTCAATCGTCGTCACACCTTTGATTTGATACAGCGGATCGTAGGAAAAGCTGCGCTGCCCTGCGCCACCCGCCGCGCTGTCCTGCCAATTCAACAGCATCTCCATCTGGTCAAAGTCCAGGGTACTGCTCTCCAAAATCTGGTTCTGGCTGTTGCGCGTGGTTTGGGTTTTGATGCGACCTGGGCCAGGCGTGTACTGCATGTCGCGCACCACGCCGTTGGCATACGTCACCTGCACCGGCAACCCGCGCGGGTCATAGCGCACGTTGCTCACAAAGCGAGGGATGGCTTGTGTCCACCCGTTCGACGTCAGCGTTCTTGCGAGACGTGTACCGTCGGGGTGTTGCACAGCCACTTCGCGCCCCAGCAAGTCATACTCGTGGCGCAGCGTGTGCGGCGCGGCTACCCCATCAAAACGATACTCGTGTTCCACCAGGCTGCCGGTCGGGTTATAGATGAACTTCTGGCTGCCGCCCACATAGCTCACCTCGGCCAGGCGCCCAAACGCGTGTTGCGCCAGGTCGTCGTAGCGGTATCGCTCCAGCGTTATGCCCCCGCTGACCAGTTGGGTGATGCGCCCATGCGTATCTATCATTGCGCGAATGTCGTTGCCGTTGGCATCCAGCGTGCGCACGATCAATTTGCGCGCGTTGTAATACAACCGCCGCGCCCCTGCATCGCGCTGCTGAATACTCAGCCGGTTGCCCAACCGGTCATACTCATATGTGGCCATCACGCCGTTCGCATCGCTCACGCTCAACACCTCGCCACCCGCACCCACGCTATAGCGCGTTGTCATCGTTGCGCCATTGCCCAGATCTTCAATCACCTGCGTGCGGTAGCGAAAAACATCGAACAGCTCGCGGTGAGGCGTGTTGAACTGCCCGCGCGCCACATTCGCCGCCGAAGCGTCGTGGTCGTTGGCGTCGCGGGTTACCACCTCAAACGGAAAATACGCCGCTGTCGAAACGCCGCCGTTGTAGTTTACGGTTTTCACCACTCGCCCGCGCCCGTCGTAAAACGTATCGCGGTGCGGCTTGGCGGTTAAGTCTGGCACGGCAAAGGCCAGGTTGTTGGAGAAGGTGGGCTCGTATTCGCGCTCGGCCTCGCCCCAGGCATTGGCGGCGCACCAGCCCGACACCACGAATTGCCCACCTTGCGTCTCGGCACGCTGTTGCACCTCTTTGCCGCCGCCATCGAAGTAGGCTACCGCTTGCGCCAGGCCAGCCGCGCCGGGCGCAAACCGCAATTGCGCGATGCGCGCGTGCGGCACATTGGCGTCGTCGTAACGGTATTGGCGCGGCGCATCGGCCAACGACTCACCGGGCAGCGCTGTAGCGGTGACACGCCCTTGTGCATCGTAGGCAAACTGCGCCTGTGTGCCATCGGCGTAGGCAATGCGAGTGGGTTGGCCGATGGCGCGGTCAAACGCAAACTGTGTCACTCCTGCCGCGTCGGTCAACTTGATGCGAAACAACTGGTCGGCATCGTGTTCATATGCAGATGTGTTGCCCAACTCATCCTGGATTGCCGTCTTTACGCCATGCGTGTTGTAGGCGCAGCGACCCGTCTGAGTGAACAAGGCAAGATGGCCGTCCACGTCGTTGCTTGCCGCATAGCCCAGGGTTGCGGCATTCATGCCCGCGTAGTGCGCGTCGAACTCAGCTTGGAGCAACACCAACGCTTCTTCGCGACTCAGCAACCCGCGCACCGTCTGGCCAAGGGGCAAGCCCACAAAGTCTGGCCCATCGTAATAACGGCGCGTCTCGGAGAGCAACGCGCCCGCTTCATCGCGCACCACAATGCGCGAAGCACGGTCCAACAACCAGGCTGTGGTACTGTTGGCATAGCTGATCTCGCTAGTGCGTTTACGTTCGGGCTGCGCTACGCCTGCATGCGTGCCATACCCACGATGCTGCTCCTTTGTCACGTTGCCGTTTGCGTCGTAGGTGTAGGTCTTCTCCTCTCCGCGCAGGTCGCCGGTGTTGGTTCGTTCGGTGTCCTCCAGGCGGTGTTTGGCTACAAACACGAACGAGCGTTTGCGGCCGTCGGGCAACATCCCCAATACGCTCAGCCCATACTCGGAGACTTCGGTGCGATACGGCCTGTTTTGATCGGGTGAGCCATCCAGGCTATAGGTCTCGCTGCGGTGCAACATGCCGTTGAGCGCAGCGTGTTCCAGCCCGTTGCCCGGCAAGCGCTCCTGACCCATTAGGTAGTGAAAGACGATGCGAACATCGGCGCGGCTGAGGCTGCCATTGCTTCGTTCGATGCGCTCACTGCGCCGAAAGCCGTGGAATTGGCGCGTGTTCGGCTCGTAATGCGCTTGGTGATAGTTGAAATCTAGCGCGGTGCTCCGACCGCTCACCAGGTCGCGCTCGCGCGTGCCCGCCACCACCAGATACGGAAACGGAAAGTGGGTGTCCCACAACTCGCCCGCTGCTTCGTCACGCGCAAAGTCTTCCACAGCCGAGCGATACAACAACTCCGACACCAGGCCAGACCCGTTCTCGACCGTGGTGAGCAAATAGGGCAACGAATTGCCAAACGCCAATTGCACGTACGCCATCGTCCGCCCGCGATAGCTGTTCCACACCAGCCCACTGCCCATTTGCCCCTGCATGTTGGCGGCACGCACCGTGCCCGAAATGGGCGGCGGCACATCGCGGATCAAAATCGCATCCGCAAACTGCATCCCGTTTTGGTTGATAAAAATCTCGATGCCTTCGGGCGTGAAGTGAACGAGATCGGCGCAGCCATCGCCATTCAGGTCGGCCAGCAGCACGCTTTGTGGCTGACGCAAGGCATCGCGCAGGCGTGGGCTATTGCGTAGCTGCATGGGTTGGCCAAAGCGCCCAATCCCCAGGCTCGGCCACACCTCCACCCGCCCAGACTGCACCCGCACCACATCTTGCAAACCATCACCGGTCATATCGGCCAGATGCACAGTGGGGTCGGCCAGGCTGGGAACGTTTTCGCTGTTGAAGATCAATTGCGGCTCGGCCCAGCCGCGCTCGCTTTGGTTTTGCCACAGTGCAATGGCGCGGCCCATGTTAGCCAGCGCATCTATGCGGCCATCGCCGTTGCAATCGGCCAGCTTTAGCGAGGGCGAACGCCAGGTTGGCGTCGTGCGCTGCCCACGAGGGAAAGCCACAAACCGCGACCAGCCCTCGCGACCGCCGTTTTCATAGTAGCCCTGCAATTTGTCATTGCCAGCCACCAGCAAATCGGCGGTGCCCGATGCGTTCATGTCCAGAAACGCCAGCCCCTCGCGCGAAAGCGAGCCAATGTGTGGCATGCGCTGCAATGGCACAGGGTGGCTCCAACGGCCGTCGCCTCGGTTACGCCAGTAATACTGCGCCCCGTTACGAATGTGTAGCACGCCCGGCAGCGGCGCGTTGTCCATCGTGACCAGCGCCACATCGTCCTCGTTCAGCGGGGGCGGTTGAGGGCCTTCCTCGGGCGGGTCAATCCAATTGATGGCGTACTGAGTGGGTTGGAAGCGCGTGTAGCCGAATTTGGTCGCTGGCCGTCGGACATCTTGCGAGCCATCTTGTGCTGCGCCGTGTGAGGTCATCCGCACCGAGGTCAGCAGCGACAGCCCACTCAGGGCATCGGGCTCGTAGCCCACGGTCCACGAGCGAATCAATCGCTCGTTGGGCGTGTCTGGGTCGAGGAACAACGCAAGGCGTTTGCAGCGCAAGGCGCGGTGGCGCACAAACCCCATCCGAGCATCGCTGCGCGCGTCGGGTCTCGACTCGTAGTCCAGCCGCACGGCGTAAATGGCGTAACGCACCTCGGCCAAATACGTCATGCCCGCGTCTTGGGTGTAACGGTACGTGATGGCGTTGCCGGAGGGGTCAATGGTGCGCTCGATCATCCACTCGTGGATGCGTGCGGGGTCAACTGGGTCGGCCACGCGCGAGTCGGCGGATTGGCCCAACTCGTGTATCACGCCGTTGCGGTCCTCAATCTTCCAGCCCAAATTGTGGCCCTGCCCAATGCGGGTATAGCGCGAGAAAGCGGTTTCGGCTAATGCGCGATAGCTGCCATCCACCATCGGCACAATCTCTGCGCCCGAATCGGTGAAGCGCTCTGGGGAGACCTCGTTGGGTACCCCAAGGTCCAGGCGTCGGGCGATTGCGCGCACGCCCAATCGCCATCCAAACCCAAACGGACTGTGGCCTTGCCCGTGCGCATATTCCATCGCCAGGCGTGGGGTGTGCCCGGCCACACCGTCGGGCAGGGGCAGCTTGTAGGAATACACGCCTTGCCCGGTGCTTAGATTGATGGTGAACGCCTCGCCCAGCCCTGGTACATTGCCTGTGCCTGCGGGTGGCGAGGTGATGGCTTGTTTGGCTCCAGTTGACATGGTCATTTCCAGTTCTTAGCGGTAGTCAAACCCGTACTCAAAGAACGCCAGCACATCGCTGATGCCGCTGAGGTCGAGGGTGCCGCCTTGCACCAGGGTCGGGTTGTCGTCGACGGTGATGCGGATCGTCCATTCGTCCAGCAGGGTTTGATTGCGCAGCGCGTTCAGCGGTTGCGGTGCAACGTCAGTAATCAAGCCTTGCGCATCGGTCTTCAACACTAACTCCGTGCCGTGGATTTTGGATTTGAGCCGCAGGGTGAGGCCGCTGATGGCCGCAGGCTTGCCTGATACCTTGAGCGTGGTTTGGTTGCGATTGAAGTTGGTCTGGTTGCGCGGGAACATAGCGGCATCGAAAACCACCTCTGCGTCGCCCTTGTTCTTCAGGTAGAACAACTCATCGGGGAAGGACAGGCGCATGGAGAAGGCGCGCGAGGCTGTGTCTTTGATGGGTAACGCGGCTTTGACTGTTTGCTCCAGCGTGGGGCTGAAGAAGCCGTCGTAATATAGCACCAGTTGCACATCCAGAATTTCACTGTAGTCGAAGTCGTTGGCGTTCAGCGGTAACTCGATCTGCCACATGGTCTCGATGCCGTTGTTCTCGAACAGGCGCAGGTCGTTGGGGTTGAAGCGAAAGGCCAGCGCATCCTGGCGCAGGTCATACTGCGATAGCGCCATCACATCCGATGGATACAGCCGTGAGGTCACTGTGCCATCTTCTTTGCGGAATTTGGAGACGCCAATGTTGCGCAGCGTACCCGCAATGGACGTGGCACCAGTGATGCCGACAAATACCAACTCCACGTTGCGCAGTTTGGCGAGGTAGAAGCCGGGGTGTTCGCGGTCAAAATGCGCCAACTCGGTGACGAAGAAGCACCGCCCCTGCGTCTTGAGTTGCTGAAACGCCATCGCATACGAATCGCCCAGGCTGATCGTCTTCTTCACCGGAATCTTCTTGGTCTTGGTCGTCGTTATATGATCCAGCGTGAAGTAGTCGACGTCGCCCAACAGCATGTCGGCCCCCAGCAGGTCTTTGGCGCTGGTGCGACTGTAGTCGTAGCGGATGACTTGCAGGCCGCGCTCGGTCTCGGCGTTGTAGGCACGCTCCATCAGGAAAGCGACCTCGGTCGCCATATCCAAATAGCGTTGTTTGATGAGTTTGGCTTGCTGCGCCAACTCGTACCACAGGCTAGCGCTGAACTCGCGCATGTCTAAAAAGTCGCGGTTCTCCTCGGCAAAACGTTGCTGCAGCCGGGCAATTTGTACGCGCTGCTCAGCAATGGCTTTGCGCGCCTGGGCTTGCCCAATCTGCGCCTGGGCGATGCCTTTGTAGGCATTGGCCGATGCTATATCGCGTTGCAACCTTCCGGCCTCCAGATCATGCGAGATGCGCGTGCGGCGATAGGCCAACTCTTGAATGACCAATGAGCGACGCTTGCCCCGGGCGTTGTAGTAGCTGCCGTTCCAGGTTTGCTTCACTTCGTCGTCCTGATCTACGGCGGCGGCACCCGCCCAGGCTTCAGCCTCCGATAGCTCCAGCAACTCCCAGCGCACATTATTGAAGGCGGTTTGCGCCGCCACGGCATTTTGACGCTGGGTCTCCGCGTAGTTCAGGCCAGCCTGCGCCACATCGATGCCCGCTTGAGCCTCGGCCACGCCGCGCTGCTCCAGCACCACAGTTTGGCGGGCTACCTCGGCCTGTTGGTCCAACTGCTCACGGCGAAATTCCTCGTTCTCAGCCTGACTTTTGAATTGAATGTAGCGCTGTTCGATTTGCGAGGCCTGCTGCGCAAAGTAGCGCGCGGTGTTTTGCAAATACTCGAAGCTGAAAGGTGGCGCATAGTTGGGCGCAAATCCAAAGAAGTTCAAGCCCGCTGCGATTTGTTGCAGTTTGTTCAACGCTTCTAACACCAGAATCAGGATAGCCGGGTTGTCGTTGAATGTGGCTGGGTCTGCCGTCGCCAAAAAGTTGGTAACGCGCGTCTTGATGGTGGAGAATTTGCCATCTTGATACAACGCCGAGTTAGCTTTGAGCGTTTTGTCAGTGAGGACGATATTTTCGTAGGCGGCTTTTGCCGCCGCAAACCCACCGATGTTGTCCTTGGCCCCGCGATATAACATGTTGCCCTGTGTCAAATAACTCTGCGCCAGGCGCGTCCACAACTTGGGAAGTTCGTAACGTTTGTTGATGAATGGATAGGCCAATACCTGCTTGTATTGCGCCTCGGCCAGTTGTGGGGTGCCCATCCCGGCAAAGCAATCGCCAATGGACATTGGGATGACGTAGAAGTACATGTGTGGTAAATAGGCAACCCACTGCGTCTGCGTCGCAATAAACCCGGTAATGAGTTGCAGATCAACCGTGTTGGTGAGGACGCCGAGAAAATTCTTGACGTTGGCCATCGCGTTTGCATCCAACACAATATTGGCCGACTCGGCAGCCCCTCGAACCAAATACGATTTCTGTGGCGCGGTTGTGGACACATACGTCAACGCCATCAGCGTGGGTGCATCGGCGGTGGATTGAAGTGTCGTTGCCTGAAGCATCGTCGGGCGAATTGGGCGCTCAACCTGGATGCCCGATCCGCGCTTGAGGATGGCCGGGATACCGCCGCCCAGCTTGTCAGTCAACGTCTGGGTGGGGCGAATGACGACCGGGTTGAGGTTGTTGCTATCGCGCAGAGCGCGAGCTTGTTTGGCAAACTCATCGGCCTGTGGCTTTTGCCCGGCGCGGGTGAAGATGCCGGCGGCGGTGTCCAATGCCTGCACCTGAGCGTCCATTTGTTTGGATTCGGCGAATAACTTAGCGCTTGATTGGCTAAATACCATCGCCTGGCCTTTGTTGCCTGCCTTCTCAAACAGTACGGCTAGGTCGTGGCTCAATGAGGCACGCATCACCAAGTCGTTGGCAGGCGCTTGCTGCAAGGCAGTTTGGTATTGCTTAACCGCCAGTGTCCACTCATTGTCCTCGACGGCATCTAACGCAGCCCTTACTTGGTCGCCTACCATGTTGTGGACTGAGGTGATTTGCAAACCGCTCTCTAAGGCAGGCTTGAGTTTTTCGATTACGGCGGGCGGCAGCGCCGTCTGCGCACTCACAATCGTGGATGGAAAGTCATACCGAGTCAGTGGTGTCTTCTTCAAAATGTCAGCGGCTTTGGCGGAGAAGGTATCGATTAAGGCGATATCGCGCGGGAAGTCGAGGATATCGAGGAAGACTGGGTTGATCGGCATTCTGGGATGTGCCGTGACCAAAATCAAACTCATCAACTCTTTGAACTTGTCCAGCGCAAGCGCATATTCCTCGTGCTGCAGATGCTCCTGGCCTTCGTTGAAAAGGCTGTGTACGCGACGCTCAAATTGCGTCTCCGGGCTGTCAGCCTGGTAATCCACATTGACTGGTGGCCGACGAACACCGATATAGGAGTAACGATTCTCTGCAAAATACTGCGGTTCCATTGCAAACCCCCTTGATGCAAGAAACTAAATAAATAGTTAACCAAACGTTATCCAATTGTTTGGTCAAGCACGATTAATCAGCCGAATAACCGTTGGCCGCCGGCTGGATCTAGCGGGAGTTGTTCACGCGTTAGGCTCTCTCTTGTGCGATTCTGCAATGGTCTCGAGCAAGTGACATGCCAGCATGGAACAGAAGCATCGAGTACATCGAATGCCAATCTCAATCGACAGATTCAACTTGTCAGTGCAACAGGGAACTGCATGCTTTGTTTGAACCTACCTCTGCTACCCATGTGACTTGAACCATTTCCATCTATTTCCTATCCTTCATCGCGAAGCGAGACTCAAACTACGTATCGTTTCAGATACGTAGTTTATCCATTCGGATACATGTTTCAATGATGATGCAAAGGCGATTTGGAAGGAATAGCCGCTTTCTTCAGGAGATGCGCCCGTCTGACTCGCGCCTCATTTTTGGCTTCATAAGGAAGAAAGAGACCACGAGCGAACCTGTCGTGTGCAGAGCGGGACAGGAGCAGCGGTGCATGTGCCAACGAAAACTCGCCCACAGGGATAGATCGATAATGAAGTTCTCAATGCGAGACAGCAGACGGAAACCTTTCAAATTCTTAGTCCACATATATACAGCGTAAGAATGCGAGAGCGGTAATCAAGAACTGCTAGTAGCCTGTAACGATGGATTATGTAATGCGCCTGCGGTCAAGACATCTGTGTTTTACGAACGGGACGCGGAGAGGCCGTGAGCCGTCGCGCGTGGGACTCGGCTCTCTCGAGCAAAGACATGCGCACAGCAGCGCGGTAATCGTCGGTTCCCAGACCGTTAGTCTATAATGCTCTCCAGTATTGCCGAAGATGATTCAGCGTCGAAGCCCACAAGCCGGGGGCACGCGCTCGCGTAAGCAGTTGTCTGCTAAATTCTGTAACGCTCCAAGCCTGGTGAGCATCTTGTGTTCGGCAGTCAGTACCGCGTGATCGCATATTCTGCCCCCTCCTCCAGCCGGTCAATCGCGTGGAAGTACTTTTGGGTAGTGCGGATGTCCTTGTGATCCAGCATGGCTTGGACCTTGAAGGGCGATTCGGTTCGAGCGGCCTCCGTCGCGGCCGTGTGGCGGAGACTATGCGGCGTCACCCGTCGTTGCCGACGCCGGCGACTTTCCGGTGACGCTTCGCCAAGTCGCGCGGCATCCCGCAGACCACAGCGGACCATGGCTTCCGTAATGCGAAGCTGGATGACACGGGTTGTGAGTCGCAGCCGCTCATTCGGCGCCAACGTTGCTCGCTCCGCTCCACCCGGCTTCGACCGTGCTTTCTCGAGATGCGCGGTAAGCTTGTCATGATGTCGGGCAAACAATGGCTCACGTGGTGACACCGGGCCGCGGGCCTCTAGATACCGTTGCAGCCGGTCATAGACCTCTGGCATCAGATTCACAAAACTTTCTTTCGTCTGCTGTCCCTTTCCCTGAGTCCGCAAGATCCATTGCGATCGTGTGACCGCCGCGCCACGGGCGTCCCTTGTCCCATCCGTTCCCTCGTGGGCCTGGATCTCTAGGCACTCGAGGTCCCCGCAATCCGCCCGCTGGATCTGGATCGCGCGCAAGCCAGTTTTCGCCATGAGATACGTTAT
>WBZQ01003264.1_pt1 | contig 10158 bp, 7 predicted proteins | sample 5204251 | NCBI WGS metagenome assembly WBZQ01 (sample SAMN12412402, study PRJNA552823) | activated sludge metagenome | isolation source: activated sludge from nitrification reactor of wastewater treatment plant... | place: USA: Virginia | collected 2017-09 | reverse complement strand
GCGGGCCAGAGCGAGGATATCGACGCGCCCGGCGCGGGCCCGCTTCAGGACACGCGCGCAAGCCTCAGCGGTCGCTCCGGTGGTGATGACGTCGTCGACAACGACGATGCGCTTTCCCCGCAACGCGCCCTTCGCCGCCGTCACCCGAAAGGCTCCGGCGACGTTCTTGCGGCGTTGCGCCGCCGTGAGCCCAACCTGGGCGTCCGTGCGCTTGACCCTGGCGAGGAGGAAACAGTCGACCGGCACGCCCGCAAGACGGCCGACCGCCTGGGCCAGCATGGCCGACTGGTTGAAGCGCCGCGACCAGAGCCGCGACCGGTAAAGCGGAACGGGGAGGATCACATCGGCATCGGCCAGGAGCTCCGCGCCGGCGGAAGCCATCCACCGCCCGAACAGAGGCACGCCTTCATGGCGGTCGCCATATTTGAAGCTCTGGATCAGCTCGCGCATGGTCGAGGAATAGCGCGCCGCGGCCCGCGCGCGGTCGTAGACTGGCGGATCGGCGATTGCCGCCGCCGATAGGCTGGGGCTGCCGGTGTCGTACGGCAGCGGCACGCCGAGCCTGTCGCAAAGCGGAGGAGCGATGAAGTCGATTTTGGTCCAGCAATCGCCGCACAGAAGCCCATGGGCGCCGACCCGTTTGCGGCAGGCGATGCAGACCGGCGGCAGCAGGAGATCGGCAAGCGTCGCGAGCGCACCGCCCAACGCTCCAGCAGCCGAAAAGGGCTTGGAGTGCGCCGTTGGCTCCGAGGTGATCTCTGCCCCGCCGATCGCCATGAGGGCCATGATAGAACCTGGAGCCGGCAGGGCGGAAGAGGCGCAGAACGCATGAGCGAGGATCGCGAGCTGTTCGACCGCGCCCTGTTGCGCAAGAGGCGCGCACGCTTTGCCGGCGAGATGGCGGAGCATGAGGCTCTGCTCGCCCATGTCGCGGCGGAGATCGCCGATCGCGTCAGCGCGATCCTGCGCGAATTCCCGCTGGCGCTCGATCTCGGCGCCTATGACGGCGTTCTCGGGCGTGCCGTGGCAGCGCTGCCCTCGGTCGGCGAGATGATCTACGCCGAGAGCGTGCCTGCGCTTGCCGCGCTCTGCCCGCGTCCCGCCGTGGTCTGCGACGAGGAGCTGCTGCCCTTCAGGGAGCAGAGCCTCAATCTCGTGGTGTCTGGCCTCGCGCTGCACCGCGTCAACGATCTCCCCGGAGCGCTGATCCAGATCCGCCGCGCGCTTCGGCCCGACGGGCTGTTCATGGCCGCAGCACTTGGCAGCCGCTCGCTTCACGAGCTTCGTGAGGCGTTGATCGAGGCCGAAGCCGACCTGCATGGCGGGGCAAGCCCGCGCGTCGCGCCCTTCGCAGACGTGCGGGAATATGGCGCGCTGCTGCAACGCGCTGGCTTCGCGTTGCCGGTGACCGATGCAGAGCTCATCACCGTGACCTATTCCTCCCCGCGCGAGCTGATGCGCGAGATCAGGGCGCTTGGCGGCGGCAATGTCATGGCGGCGCGGCGGAAGACGCCGCTGCCGCGCGGCACGCTCGAGCACGCCGAGGAGATTTATCGCGAGCGGCACGGCACCCCTCAGGGCAAGATCGCGGCGAGCTTCGAGATCGTCTATCTGACCGGCTGGGCCCCCGATGCGAGCCAGCAAAAGCCGCTTCCGCCTGGAAGTGCCAAGGCTCGCCTCGCCGACGCGCTCCACACGACTGAACACTCTGCCGGCGACAAGGCCGCGTTTTCGGCCGCGGGAAAACCAACTCCCAAGCCGCAGCCCTAGAGCTCGTCATGCCCGGCCGAAATGCCGGGCATCCACGAATTTCCTGCCGTCGATTAAGACGTGGATGGCCGGGACAAGCCCGGTCATGACCGGCTATTATGATTGGTCAAGCAGCGAGGGCAGCACGGCCTTCAGAGGCTCGTCGGCAGGCGGCATGGCGTAGGCGGAAAGCTCGGTGGGCTTCACCCAGGCGAGCTCCTGGCCTTCATGCGGGGTCGCTTCGCCCCGCCACCGGGTGCACAGAAAGAGCGGCATCAGCAGGTGGAAATCCGGATAATCATGGCTGGCAAATGTAAGAGGCGCAAGATCGGCTGCGGCGATGTCGATGCCGATCTCCTCGGCGAGCTCGCGGACAAGCGCATGCTCCGGCGACTCACCTTGCTCGACCTTGCCGCCGGGAAATTCCCAAAGCCCGGCCAGCGAGCGCCCTGGCGGTCGCTTGGCGATCAGAATCCTCCCCTCGCTGTCGCGGAGCACGCAGGCCGCGACGAGAACGAGCGGAAGCGGCCGGCCTTTCATCGTCCGGTCAGGAGCGGTAATCGGCATTGATGGCGATATACTCGGCGGTGAGATCGCAGGTCCACACGGTCGCGCTCGCCTCGCCGACGCCGACATCGACGATGATGTCGATGTCCCGCCGCATCATGTAGGCTGCGCCAGCCTCTTCGCGATAGGACGAAGCGACCTCGCCCTCCGCGGCGACGAGGATGTCGCCGAGCCAGATTGACAGCCTGTCGCGGTCAGCCGCCTCGCCAGCCTTGCCGACGGCCATGACCACGCGGCCCCAATTCGGGTCCTCGCCGGCGATCGCCGTCTTCACCAGCGGCGAATTGGCGATGGACAGAGCGATCCTGCGCGCGGCTTGCGGCGTCTCGGCGCCCGTCACCTTGACCGTGACGAATTTCGTCGCTCCTTCGCCGTCCTTCACCACCTGGTGAGCAAGGTCGAGCAGCACCTCGGTGAGAGCCACGCGGAAGCTCGCAAGCCGCTGATCGTGCGCGAGCCCGATGCGCGGCGCGCCGCGTGACACCGCCGTGCCGGTGGCGAACAGCAAGAGCGTGTCGCTCGTCGACGTATCGCCGTCGATGGTGATGGCGTTGAAGGTCGCCTCGGCTGCGGGAGCGAGGAGCTCGCGCAAGGGGCCTGGCTCGATCGCCGCGTCGGTGAAGATGAAGGCGAGCATGGTCGCCATGTCAGGCGCGATCATGCCTGCGCCCTTGGCGATGCCGTTGATGGTGACGGGCACGCCTTCGATCTCGGTCTGCCGGGTGGCGAGCTTGGGATAGGTGTCGGTGGTCATGATGGCGCGCGCAGCATCGCCGATCCCTTCCGGATCGGCCGTCTCGGCAAGCCCGGCCAGGAGGCCAGTGAATTTGGCGGGGTCGAGAGGCTCGCCGATCACCCCGGTCGAGGCGAGGTAGACGTCCGCCTCGAGGCAGTCGGCGGCTTGAGCAGCGGCTTCCGCCGTGAGCTTCACGGCTTCGCGACCGCGCTTTCCGGTGAAGGCATTGGAATTGCCTGAATTGACCACGAGCGCCCGGGCCATGCCGTGCTGAAGCCGCGCGCGGCACCATTCGACCGGGGCAGACGCGGTCTTCGACCTGGTGAGCACGCCGGCGACCGTGGTGCCTGGCTCGAACAGAGCGAGCAGCAGGTCGGTGCGGCCAGCATAGCGAATGCCCGCTTCGCACGACGCGAAACGCACGCCGTCAATTGCAGGAAGGCGCGGCAGTTCTTTAGGCGCGAATGGCGACACCTTGGCCATAGAGGCTCGCGACTTTCGTCAGGCGACTGCCCTTAGTGATTGTCTTCGACGTCCCCGGTAGGCTCAGGCTCGTTCTCCGCCGGCGCCTCGCCGCGGACGGCGGCATCCTGCATCGACTTTTTGATCTCGGGATCCTTGACGTCGATCTTGGCGGCGTCGTGCAGATCTTTCAGGGTCTGCTTGGCCTTCTGCTGGGTGAGCTGGCTGACGATGTTATCCTTCACCTGGTCGAAGGTCGGCAGCGGACGCGTCCGCTTCTCTTCGACCTTGATGATGTGCCAGCCGAACTGCGTCTGCACCGGATCGGAGATGTCGCCTTCCTTCAACGAGAAGGCTGCGTCCTCGAAGGGCTTCAGCATCTGACCGCGGCCGAAAAAGCCAAGATCGCCGCCTTCGGCGCTCGGGTCTTTCGACTTCTCCTTGGCGACCGTGGCGAAATCCTCGCCCTTCTTCAGACGCTCCTGAATTTCCTTGGCCTCCGCTTCGGTCGCCACCAGGATGTGGCGGGCATGAACCTCTTCTTCGGGCTTCATGCCGGCGACCTTTTGATCGTAGATCTTCTTGGCCTCCTCCTCCGACACGGCGTTGCGCACGCTCTTGTCGAAATACGCATCCCGCAAGGTGCGCCGGCGATGATATTTGAGCCGGTCCTCGAAGCTCTGCCCGCTGTCGAGACCGGCCTTCACCGCGGCTTCGGCCATCAGCTCGTTCTCGATGACGAATTGAAGGAGCATGCGGCGACGATCGTCAGGCGGAAAATTCGCAAGCTGCGCGCCAACTTCGGTCGCAGCGAAATCGAGATCGGATTGCTTGATGTCGACGCCGTTGATCGTGGCGACGACCGGATCGTCGGCGCGGGCGGTGAACGGAACGCAAGCAATAAAGGCTGCGACGAGCAGCAAGGTTCGCCAAGTTTTCACGGAGTGAGGTCCTCTTCTTGTGCCCGCCTGTCCTTCGCCGATGGCTGAGGCGGGTGGGTTCGGCCGCTTCCCCGGCGCTTACATAGCCTCGGTCCGGCTCCCTGCCAAGCGGCTTGTCCGGGCCGTCTCGCCCTGCGAGCGGCCGACAAACTATTGACGCATCGAAAATAGTTCTATAAATCTCGATATATGGAACTGTCTGCGGCAACCACTGCCCTTAGCGCGCTTGCGCAAGAAAGCAGGCTCAAGATCTTCCGGCTGCTCGTTCAATGCGGGCCTGACGGCATGGCGGCGGGCGACATCGCGAGGCGGATCAAGCTCCCGCAAAACACGCTCTCCTTCCACATCGCCAGCCTCGCGCGCGCCCATCTCGTTGCTTCGCGCAAAGAAGGCCGCTCGATCATCTATTTCGTGGATCTCGAGGGCACGCGGAGCCTCCTGTCCTTCCTCGTCGAAGATTGCTGTGCCGGAAAGGCAGAGCTTTGCCGGCCGCTGATCGCATCCGTCGAGGCCGGATGTTGCCCCACATAAAACCCAGTGTGAGGAAATGCTCATGCAGATCGTCAGCAGCAATCCACCCTTAAACGTCCTCTTCCTCTGCACGGGAAACTCGGCCCGCTCGATCATGGCCGAAGCCATCCTCAATCGCCTCGGGCTTGGCAAGTTCAAGGCCTACAGTGCGGGAAGCTCCCCCAAGGGCGAGGTCAACCCCCACGCGCTTGCAGTGTTGCGCAAGTCGAATTTCGACGTGTCCAAGCTGCGCTCAAAACCCTGGGACGAGTTCGCCGCGCCCGGCGCGCCCGAGCTCGATTTCGTATTCACCGTTTGCGACAACGCGGCGAAGGAAGTCTGCCCCCTTTGGCCAGGCCAGCCGATGACCGCCCATTGGGGCTTGCCAGACCCGGCCGCGGTCGAAGGCAGCCAAGCAGAGCAGGCGCTCGCCTTCGCCGATTGCTTTCGCATGCTCTATCAGCGCATCGGCATCTTCGTGAGCCTGCCCTTCGACAAATTGAGCAAGCTGTCCTTGCAAAAGAAGCTGGAAGAGATCGGCCAGACGCAAGGCGCGGACACCAAAGAACAGGTCTAACGCCGCTCAGATCGTGCCGCGACTCCCGCTCGCCCCGCGCAGAGCGTCGCGTTGACAAGGATAGTCGCCCCTCTTATGTCTCACGGGCGGCTGTTCCCAGGCATTTTTTGGTCGCTTTCCGCCGGTTTTATCTGTGGCCGGCAGGGCACTGGGAGCATGACGCTTCTAGACTTCAGGTGCTTTCGCCCCCCAAGCCGAAGCCATCTGAAGAACTTGCTCCTGCGATAAGAGGCGAGACCCAATGCTTTCTTTCGGTGCCTTGGCCAGCAAGGTCTTCGGCTCATCCAACGACCGCAAGCTGAAGAAATATCCGCCGCTGGTCGCCGCCATCAACAAGCTCGAGTCGGAGGTCGCTGCACTTTCCGACGATGAGCTGCGCGCACGCACCGAGACCTTCCGCGCAAGAGTGAAAGACGGCACCCCGATCGAGGATCTGATCCCCGAAGCTTTCGCCACGGTCCGCGAGGCCGCCAAGCGCACCATCGGCCAACGCCATTTCGACGTCCAGCTCATCGGCGGCATGGTGCTCAATGACGGGCGCATCGCCGAGATGAAGACCGGCGAAGGCAAGACGCTGGTCGCGACGCTCCCAGTCTATCTCAACGCGCTGACCGGGCGCGGCGTGCATGTGGTGACGGTGAACGACTATCTCGCCAAGCGCGACGCCGCCTGGATGGGCGCCATCTACAAATTTCTCGGCCTCACCGTCGGCTGCATCGTGCATGAGCTCAACGACGCGCAGCGCAAGGTGGAATACGCCGCCGACGTGACCTACGGCACCAACAACGAATTCGGCTTCGACTATCTTCGCGACAATATGAAATATTCGGCCGAGGAGATGGTCCAGCGCGGCCACTACTTCGCCATCGTCGACGAAGTGGACTCGATCCTGATCGACGAGGCGCGCACGCCGCTCATCATCTCCGGCCCGCTCGACGACCGCTCCGAGCTTTACAACGCCATCGACACCTTCATCCCGAAGCTCGTGAAGGAAGACTACGAGCTCGACGAGAAGACCCGCGTCGTGACCCTGACCGAGGCCGGCAACGAGCATGTCGAACAGCTTCTCACCGAGGCGGACATGCTCAAGGGCGAGTCGCTCTACGATATCGAGAACGTCACCGTCGTGCATCACGTGCAGCAGGCGCTCCGCGCCCACACGCTGTTCCAACGCGACCGCGATTACATCGTCAAGAACGACGAGGTGATCATCATCGACGAATTCACCGGCCGCATGATGCAGGGCCGGCGCTATTCCGAAGGGCTGCACCAGGCGCTCGAGGCCAAGGAGCACGTCACTATCCAGCCCGAGAACCAGACTCTCGCCTCGATCACCTTCCAGAATTATTTCCGGCTTTACGAGAAGCTCGCCGGCATGACCGGCACGGCCGCGACGGAAGCCGACGAGTTCATGGATATTTACGGCCTCGACGTGGTCGAGGTGCCGACCAACATGGACATGATCCGCGCCGACGAGGACGACGAGGTCTACCGCACGGCGCAGGAGAAATACCGGGCCATCATCACTCTGATCAAGGATGCGCAGAAGCGCGGCCAGCCGATGCTCGTCGGCACCACTTCGATCGAGAAATCGGAAATCCTCTCGGAGCTGCTCAAGAAGGACAAGGTCCCGCACCAGGTCCTGAACGCCCGCTATCACGAGCAGGAGGCGCATATCATCGCCCAGGCCGGCGTGCCAGGCGCCGTGACCATCGCCACCAACATGGCCGGACGCGGAACCGACATTCAGCTCGGCGGCAACCCAGACATGCTGCTCGAGGATTGGGCGACCGAGGAGAAGGCCAAGGGCAGCGAGCCCACCCCGGAGCAGATCGCCGCCAAACGCGAGGCCATCATGGCCGAGATCGCCAAGAAGAAGGCCAAGGCGCTGGAAGCCGGCGGTCTCTACGTCGTCGGCACCGAGCGCCACGAGAGCCGGCGCATCGACAACCAGCTTCGCGGCCGCTCGGGCCGCCAGGGCGACCCGGGCCGCTCGCGCTTCTTCCTGTCGCTCGAAGACGACCTCATGCGCATCTTCGGCTCCCAGCGCATGGACGGCATGCTTCAGGCGCTCGGCCTCAAGGAAGACGAGGCAATCATCCATCCCTGGATCAACAAGGCACTGGAGAAAGCGCAAGCCAAGGTCGAGGCGCGCAACTTCGACATCCGCAAGAACCTGCTCAAGTTCGACAACGTGATGAACGATCAGCGCAAGGCGATCTTCGAGCAGCGCCTCGATCTGATGAGCGACGCCGATCTCGGCGAGACCGTCGGCGACATGCGTCGCCAGGTGATCGCAGATCTGATGGCCAAGCACGTCCCAGAAAAGTCCTTCGCCGAGCAATGGGACGTCGACGGCCTCAAAGAGGACATGCAAGCGACCTTCGACCTCGATTTGCCGGTTGCCGACTGGGCCAAGGAGGAAGGCATTGGCGAGGAAGAGGTGCATGAGCGCCTGATCCGCGCCGCCGACGAGAAGGCCGCCAAGAAGGCCGCCGATTTCGGACCGCAGATCATGCGCCAGATCGAGAAGGCGGTGCTGCTGCAGACCCTGGATCATCTGTGGCGCGAGCATCTCGTCACCCTCGAGCATCTCCGGCAGGTCATTGGCTTGCGCGGTTACGGCCAGCGCGACCCGCTGAACGAATACAAGAGCGAGAGCTTCACCCTGTTCGAGCATATGCTCGCTCGGCTTCGCGAAGCCGTGACCGGCCAGCTGATGCATGTCGAACTCACGCGCCAGGAGGATGTCCCGCCGCTCGATGCCGCCGAGCTTCCGCCCATGGAGGCCCATCACTTCGATCCGACCACCGGCGAGGACGAATTCGCGCTCGAAGCTGCGAGCGTCGGGCCTGCCGTCACGGCGAAGGCAGCCGCGGCCCCAGCACGCGGCCGCAAGGCGAGCCAGAGTCAGGGTCCAAACCCTGCCGATCCCTCGACCTGGGGCAAGGTGCAGCGCAACGCGCTCTGCCCGTGCGGCTCGGGAAAGAAGTACAAGCACTGTCACGGCGCCTTCAGCTGAGCCCACATAGCTAGACGGCGACCGCTTAGGGAACCGCAAAGCCTCCACGAGGCTTTGACTGGCTGAAACCACTCCTTCCGAGGCACCTAAGCTTGTCAAAATCCTTCGGCGCGACCGTGCCTCCAACGGCTCGCCCATCATGACAATCGATCAGACGCTCTCCTTCGCCATCATCATCGGCATGATGGGCCTGTTCGCTTGGGGAAAGCTTCGCTACGACCTCGTCGCGCTTCTCGCTTTGCTCGCAGGCCTCGCCGCCGGAATTGTCCCCGCAGACAAGGCGTTCCACGGTTTCAGCGACGACATCGTCATCATCGTCGGTTCCGCGCTCGTGGTCAGCGCCGCCGTGGCACGCTCTGGCGTGATCGAGCGCATCGTGCGGCAGTTCGGGCCGCTTCTCGTCACCGTCAATCAGCAGGTCTTCGCCCTGGTGACGACGGTCGCGGTGCTCTCGGCCTTCGTCAAGAATATCGGCGCGCTCGCCATGCTGATGCCGATCGCCTTCCAGCTGGCCAGCCGCACCGGCACCTCGCCCTCATCATTGCTGATGCCGATGTCGTTCGGCGCGCTGCTTGGCGGCACCATGACGCTGGTCGGCACCTCGCCGAACATCATCGTGTCGCGCATGCGCGAGGAGATTCTCGGCCAGCCTTTTGGCATGTTCGACTTCGCGCCGGTCGGCGCTGGGTTGGCTCTTGCCGGCGTGGTCTTTCTCGTCTTCGGCTGGCGTCTCTTGCCACGGGACCGCAAGGGCGCGGCCTCGATGGACGCCGCCTTCAACCTGGAGGGCTACACCACCGAGGTCGAGGTGCCAGACGACTCGCCAGCCGCAGGCGTTACCGTGAAAGCGCTCGAAGATCTCGGCGAAGCCGAAGTCGAGGTGATTGCGCTCATTCGCGAAGGGAAGCGCCGCTTTGAGCCGGCCGGCAATGTCGTGGTCAAGGCCGGTGACATTCTCATCCTGCAAGGCGAGCCCGCAGCGCTCGAACGTGTCGTCGCCTTGGAGAAGCTGAAGCTTGCCCGCGACGACAAGGCAAAAGAGTACGACGCGCCGCATGACGAGATCGGCGTCATGGAGGCGGTGATCACCCCGGAATCGGAGCTCGTCGGAAGCTCGGCCGGGCAGATCAAGCTGTTCAGCCGCCACGGCGTCAATCTGCTCGCCGTGAGCCGGCGTGGAAAGCGCATCGCGGCTCGGCTCCGCTCGGTGAAGTTCAAGCCTGGCGACGTGATCGTGCTGCAAGGCGATCTCACCACCATGCCTGAAACGCTCGGCGAACTCCATTGCCTGCCGCTCGCCGAGCGCGATCTGCGTATCGGGCGAAAAGAGAGCTACCTGCCGATCTCCGTGCTTGCCGCCGCGATGGCGCTTGTCGCCTTCCATCTCGTCCCGGTGACCGTGGCGTTCTTCGGCGCCGCGGTGATCCTGCTGCTCGCCCGCTCGCTAAGCTTGCGCGAGGCCTATGACGTCATCGACTGGCCGATCCTCGTCATGCTCGGCGCGCTCATCCCGGTGAGCGAGTCGCTGCGCACGACCGGCGGCACCGACCTCATCGCCGGATGGCTGTCCATGGCCGCGGCGTATTTGCCTGCG
>WBZQ01001688.1_pt2 | contig 10158 bp, 8 predicted proteins | sample 5204251 | NCBI WGS metagenome assembly WBZQ01 (sample SAMN12412402, study PRJNA552823) | activated sludge metagenome | isolation source: activated sludge from nitrification reactor of wastewater treatment plant... | place: USA: Virginia | collected 2017-09 | reverse complement strand
CGGTCGCTCAGGTCGTTCGGCACGTAGACGGGATCCCCTTTTTTGAAAACGGTGTGCAGGTGTTGCGACATACGCTCCTCGTCGCCCAGTTTGGTCGGGCAAAGCAGGTGGGTGACGTCGATGTTCTCCAGGTACCAGAGTGCTTGCGGTGCTTGCATGACGGCAAAATTAGGCGGTAGAACGCGTTGCGCGGGACGTGGTTGTGCGGACATATTTTTTGAGGCAAAATTGCCGGACTCCCGGGTTGGCAAATATTACCTGGGTGACATTTGGAAAAACTCTTCCGAAAGGCTTACAGAGGCAGCACCCGGGCTTTCAGGCCGTCTGCTTTGGCTTCCAGGTATTGCGCCGCCGTTTCGCGGATGGTCTGTTCCAGCGGCCGGTACCCGAAACCGAATACCGACTTCGAGCGGGTGTTGTCGTAAAAAAAGGCGGAAACACTGCTGCGGGCGCTTTCTTTGGTCACTACCGGCTCCGCGCCCAGCAGTTTTTCCTTCAGCCATTCTACCCGCCAGGCGACTTCGGCCAGCAGCGGCGTTACCTTGATGAAGGGCGGCCGGGCGTCCAGCGCAGCGGCGATCATGCCGAACAGGTCGTGAAAGGTGGTATCCTGCGCATTCAGAATAAAACGCTCCCCGGTGATGTCGCTTTCCAGCAACAGCAGCATGAAACGCGCCACGTCGCGCACGTCCACAAAACCTGAACGGCCGACCGGCCAGAACTTCAACCCCTGGTCGACCTGGGTAAAAAAACGCGGCGAACCGGCATCCCAGAAGCCGCTGCCCAGGATCACGGCCGGATTGACGATGGCGACCGGCAGCCCTTCGGCATGGGCGCGCCACACCTCCTGCTCGCTCTGGTATTTGCTTATGGCATACCGGCTGTTGTCTTTGCTCTGTACCCAGCGCGACTTTTCGTCGAGCCGCGGGCGCGCTTTGGAACGGCCGAAGGCGGCGATGCTGCTCACGTGGATCAGTTTTTGCACTCCGCCGTCCAGCGCCAGGTTGACGATGTTGGCGGTACCTTCCACGTTGGTGCGCTGCAGGCGCTCCGCATCGCGGGGGTGGAACGAACTGATGGCCGCGCAGTGCATGACGTGCGTTACCCCCCGAAAGGCTTCTTCCAGTCCGGCAATATCGTTCAGGTCGGTTTCGGCCCATTCCACCTGCCCGGCAACCTCCTGCACCAGGTCGAGGGCGCTGCCGGCCCGGCGCAGGGCGCGCACCCGGTAGCCTTCCCGTACGAGAAGCCGCAGCAGGTAAGAGCCGAGAAAGCCCGTTCCGCCGGTAACGAGGATCAGAGATGTATCTTTTTGCATAGGGTGGCAGGTGAGTGGGAAAGGGGAAAAGTTTATTTCAGCGTCAGGGTGTACTCGGCCACGGCCTTGATCTCTTCGGGGCTCAAAACCTCGTTGAACGCCGTCATGACTTTTCTGCCGTTGGTGATGACGTTGAGGCGCTCTTCGAGCGGCAGGGTGCTTTGGGTCAGGTCTTTGGCGCCATTGAGCCCGAGTTTTCCGTCAGCGCCGTGGCAGGTGACACAGTATTGCCGGAATACGGCCATACCGTCGGGCGGCGTGGCAGCAGCGGCAGTCGATTGGGCGGCGGCGGCCCGGCGGTTGATCTGTTCCTCGGCGGAACCGCAGGCTACTACGCCCAGCACAAGAGCGGCAAAAGTTATCAGGCGGATGGAGGGATATGAAGACATGGCGAAGTTGTTTTGCGGACCGACCGGCCGGTTCTCCGGTAGGGAACTGCAAAAGTGAGCAACGGTTTTTAAATTACGGTAAAACTTGCGTCACGGATCACCGGAAGCCGGCTCCGGGCGGGAAGGGCAAAATTATTTTCTGCCGGTGAGCACATTCAAAAAGCCCGAAAAGCCCTTTATATTTGCCCGAACAATTTGGCCGAACCTTTTTGCTGCAAAATTTCCTTCTTGCTCCTCAGGCTCTCCCCGTTTCCCGGCCAAATTTTGATCTGTCATTTCATTCCAATTTGTTCATAGTGTTTGTTTTTTGTTTTGTCCCTGTTAAGTAGCAATATTTAACAGGGTTTTTTATGCCCCGGCTCCCGGAGCGGCGAAAGATTATTGGTCAAATAAAGAAAAATTTTGGTCCGTGCGCGTAATTTTTTGGTTTTGGCACACGTTTGGCAATCATAACGTACTTCATACAATAGAAACGGTTTAGTGAAAGCCCGGGACGAAAGCGTCACCGGGCTTCTTTTTTTGGGGCTGCACTGAACAAGTAGTAAGGCAATCTGCTCTAATAGTATTACTATCATTTAAAAAACAATTGCTTTATGTCAACCAGCACCTTTTACTCTGTCGACGGGGACAAAACAAAAACAAACACTGCTCCTCCCGTACCCGTTTCCGTAACTTATGGCGATGGCATTGGCCCCGAGATCATGCAGGCCGTCGTCCGGATCCTTACGGCGGCCGGGGCCCGGCTGGATCTGGAAACCGTGAACATCGGCGAAAAAGTTTACCTGGAAGGCAACACGTCGGGCATCCCGCCGGAAGCCTGGGATTCCATCCAGCGCACCAAAGTTCTGCTCAAAGCGCCGATCACCACACCGCAGGGTTCGGGGTACAAAAGCCTCAACGTGACCCTGCGCAAGGTGCTCGGCCTCTTTGCCAACGTGCGCCCCTGCGTCACCTATGCGCCTTACGTACCCACCACCCATCCGGGAATGGACGTCGTCATCATCCGCGAGAACGAAGAGGATCTGTACGCGGGGATCGAACACCGCCAGACCGACGAGGTGATCCAGTGCCTGAAACTGGTGTCGCGGCCCGGGTGCGAAAAGATCATCCGCTACGCCTTCGAGTACGCCCGGGCGCACGGACGCCGCAAGGTCACCTGCATGACCAAAGACAACATTATGAAGGCTACGGACGGGCTGTTCCACCGCCTGTTCGAGGAGATCGGGGCGGAATACCCGGAGATCGTCAAAGAGCACATGATCATCGATATCGGCGCCGCGCGGCTGGCCGAAAATCCGGAGCGCTTCGACGTCATCGTTACGCTCAACCTCTACGGCGACATCATTTCCGACATTGCCGCCGAGGTCAGCGGCTCGGTCGGCCTGGCCGGCTCGGCCAATATCGGCGAACAGTTCGCCCTGTTCGAAGCGATCCACGGCTCGGCGCCCGACATTGCCGGAAAAAACCTGGCCAATCCCTCGGGGCTGCTGCTGGCGGCCTTGCAGATGCTGGTCCACATCGGACAGGGCGAGGTGGCCGCCGACATCCACAACGCCTGGCTGAAAACCCTGGAAGACGGCGTACACACCGCGGATATATTCAGCGAATCGCACAGCACCCGCCGGGTCGGTACGCAGGAGTTTGCCGATGCGGTCATCGACCGGCTCGGCGCCCGGCCGGCCCGCCTGCCGGCGATCGATTTTTCCCAAAACCGGAGCAAAGGCATCCGGATACGGATAAAAGAATACCCGCCGGCCAGGAAACAACTGATCGGGGTGGACGTATTCCTGCACTGGCCCAACCGCGACCCCGACAAACTGGGCGCCGCATTGCGGACTTTCCGGACCGGCAACCTGGAACTTACCATGATCACCAACCGCGGGGTCAAGGTGTGGCCGGAAGGCAATCCGGCCACCTTTTGCACCGACCACTGGCGGTGCCGCTTCAAGTCGCCGGATTACGCGCCTTCGGAATACCAGCAGGTGCTGGATCTGTTGTTCAGGATAAACCTTTCCGGGTTCGAAGTCATCAAAACCGAGAATTTGTACACCTTCGACGGGGTGCCGGGCTTCACGCTGGGGCAGGGCCAGTGAGCACGGCCGCCTTTACAGGTTGTCGAACTGATAAATCGGATAAGGCAGCGGGGTGTTGGGCGGCATGTCCGTCAGCGGCTTGATCAGTCCGTCCTGCAGGTCGTACACCCAGCCGTGCAGGTGAGGACGGTTGAACCGCTTCCACGACGCCTGAATGATGGAGGTCTCGGCCAGGTTGAGCACCTGGCTCTGGATGTTCAGTTCTATCAGCCTGTTCACCCGCTCCTCTTCGGTCTGCAGGGCGTCGATTTCCGGGGCATGGAGGCGGTACACGTCTTTGATGTTGCGCAGCCACTTGTTGATGATCCCGTAGGAATGACGGGTCAGGGCGGCTTTTACCCCGCCGCAGCCGTAGTGCCCGCACACGATCACGTGTTTCACTTCGAGTACCTCCACGGCGTACTGCAACACACTGAGCATGTTAAGGTCAGTATGCACCACCAGGTTGGCTACGTTGCGGTGGATGAAGATCTCGCCCGGCTGGGTCTGTGTGATCTGGTCGGGCGGGACGCGGCTGTCGGAACAGCCGATCCAGAGAAAGTCGGGTTTCTGGATGTTGACCAGGCGCTGGAAAAATTCCGGATCCCGTTGCACCTTGTCCTTGGCCCAGGCTTTATTTTCGAGGAGGAGGCGTTCAAACTGTTTCATATTCGATGGTTTTAATGATCTGTGCGGCTTGCCCTTCGAGGCGGCGTACCGTTACTTTTATGTCTTTGAAATGGGCTGTCTGAATGTACTCGTTGATGAGTTCGGCGTTGTCGTAGTCGATAAAACTGGTGCTGCTCACGTCGATCAGCACAGTGCTCCCGGCCGGTATTTTTTCCAGAATGCGTTTGAGTTCAAATTTATGCAGAAACGACATGTCCTTTTTAAACCGGATGAGGTGCTGGGTGCCGTCCACTATGTACAGAATGGCCGAGTGGTAGTTGTTGAAAATGATGAACGCACCGGCTACGAACAACCCGATACCGATACCGGCCAGCAGGTCGGTGAACAGAATGGCGGCGATGGTGACCACAAAAGGCACGAAGTGTACCCAGCCCTTTTCGTACTTGTCGAGAAATATCTGCGGCTTGGTGAGTTTGTAACCCAGGGCGATGAGGATGGCGGCCAGTGCGGCCAGGGGGATCTTGTTGAGCAGGAACGGTATGGCGATCGCGCATACCGCCAGCAGCACCCCGTGCAAAATGGCCGAGGCTTTGGTACGCGCGCCGGCGTTGACGTTGGCCGAACTCCGCACGATGACCGAGGTGACCGGCATTCCGCCGATCAGGCCGGCTGCCATGTTGCCGACGCCCTGGGCCAGCAGTTCGCGGTTGGTGGGCGTAGTCCGTTTGTAGGGGTCGAGTTTGTCGATGGCTTCGATGCTGAGCAGGGTCTCCACGCTGGCCACCAGGCCGATGGTGAGCGCGGCCGTCCAGACTTCGCGGCTGGCGATGAAACTGAAATCGGGAAAACGGAACAACCCGAGCAGTTCGTCCAGCGAGCCGCTGACGGGAATGTTCACCAGGTGTTCCATCTGCACTGCCATCCCGGGAGCTACTGCCTGGAACGTTTCATTGGCGGCCACTCCGAAAATAACCACGATCAGCGGCCCCGGCACGTACTGGAGCCATTTGTTCCGGCGCAGCGGAGTGGCATCCCACCAGAACAGAAAAACCAGCGAGGCGATCGAAATGAGCGCAGCGCCGGGGGTAATGCGCTCCAGCATGACCCACAGCGCGGAGAAGGTGTTCTCCCCGTCGTTCTGCTGGAAAAAGAAGTCGCCTTCGGGGTCGGCGTCGTAACCGAATGCGTGCGGCAACTGCTTGAGGATCAGGATCAGGCCGATGGCGGCCAGCATCCCTTTGATGACGGAGGAAGGAATAAAATCGCCGATGATACCGGCCCGCAGTACCCCCAGCAGGATCTGCAGGGCGCCGGCCAGAAACACGACCAGCAGAAAGGCCTCGAACGTCGGCAGCGACTGCACGGCGTTCAGGACGATCACCGTCAGGCCCGCCGCCGGACCACTGACGCTCAGGGGCGACTTGCTGATGAGCCCGATAACGATGCCGCCGACGGCGCCGGCGATGATACCCGAAAAAAGCGGAACGCCGGAGGCCAGGGCGATACCCAGGCAAAGCGGCAATGCGACCAGAAAAACTACGAGGGAAGCGGGGGCGTCGAACGACAAAGAGGAAGCGGGGCGGAAGGATTCAGGCGCCATAGTGTTTGCAGAGTGTTTGTTTTAAGTCTGCAAAAACGGTATTTTCTGGCAAATTGTTCGGCAGCCGACAAAAATATTACCGCACCGGGGTCCACTCTTTCATATAGGAGCGGCGCAAAAACAACAGCGACAAACCCTCGCGCAGATAGATCAGGCTGAGCCGGATGTACCCGTACTGCCGGAAGCGCCGGGGCGAATGGTGCACGGCCAGGCGGTAGAAGTAGCCGATGCGCCCTTCCTTGTGCAGGCGGTAGAACAGGTTGCAGTCCTCGCCGGCCACGATCGTTTCGTTGTAGCCCCGGATCTTTTCAAAAACTTCGCGGCGTACGATCTGGCATTCGCCCTTGGCCAGGTACACCCCGACCGTGAAGGACAGGCGGATGACGCCGTTCATCAGGATGTGGTACAGCCGGTCGGGCAGCCCCGACTCTTCGGGATAGACCCAGATCGGTACGGTAGCCGCCACGATGTCGGTCCGGTCGAATTTGGAAAAAACGGTGCTGAAAAAACGGTCCTTGTCGGGGATGCGCACGTCGGCGTCCATGTGGAACAGGATCTCGCCGGTGGCCTGCGCCGCGCCGAGGTTGCGGCCGATGGCAATGTTTTGCTGGGCGGGCCCGGTCACGAGGCGCACCCGTTCTCCGAATTTTTCCTGCCACTGACGTACCGTTTCCGCCGTTTCGTCCCGGCTGTCCGCATCGGAAATGATGAGTTCGAGGTTGTACTTATCCAGGTATTCCCCGAACTGGCCGATGGTGTGGCCGATGTATTTCCCTTCGTTCTTGGTAGGAATAATGATGCTCAATTTGACCTTTTCCAACATATTTGGCAAGCAAAAAGATAGGCCGACCGGAAAGATGGCGCTACTTGTTCGGGTAAAGGTAAGGAGACGGCGGGGTTTGGAAGGATTAAGTTATCGTAAGCCGGAGCACCCGGGTATAAAGGGGAACGCCGGTTTCCGTCACCAAAAACAAACGGAAACCGGCGTTAGTTGAACAACCAAAGAGCAGAGGGCCAAAACACGGAACAACCCACTTCTCCCACCCCCTTGCCCCTTGCCCCTTGCCTTTCGCCCCTTGCCTTTTGCCCCTTGCCCTTTGCCCCTTGCCCTTTTTATTTCCCCACGTGCGTCTTATACGCTCCGGCGTCCAGCAGTCCGTCGAGATCGGCCGGGTTGCTCAGTTCGATTTTGACCAGCCAGCCGGCTCCGTAGGGGTCTTCGTTCACCAGGGCCGGATCGCCGCCCCGGGAATCGTCGATCGCCGGGTTGAACTCCAGCACTTTACCTTTCACCGGCATGAACAGATCGCTGGTGGTCTTCACGGCTTCCACCGTGCCGAACACGGCGTGCGCGTCGAGCGTATCGCCGATGGTTTCCACCTCGATGTAAACCAGTTCGCCCAGTTCGCCCTGCGCAAAATCGGTGATGCCCACCACGGCGGTGTTCCCGCCTTCCAGGCGTATCCACTCGTGGTCTTCCGTGTATTTCAAATTGTCCGGGAAACTCATTTTAAAAAAAGATGAACGATGAACGATAAACGGTGAACCGCCAAGCGGTCAGCAATGCAACAATGAAACAATGAAACAATGCATCCCCCTTTGGCCCGGCAAAAGTAGCGTTTTTGAAACGGCGGAAAATTTTGGTCGAAAAAAAATTGCTGTTGACACCGCTCTTCCGGCCGGGCGCTGACAAACCGGCATTTTTGGGCGCCTCCCGCTTGAATAATTCGCCAAATCTTCTCTCCTTCGCACCGAATTATCGCTCACTTTTGTGCCGGCAAAAACCGGTATTTCCTCATCCGTAATCTTCACCTGACATGAAATATAAACCGCTCAGCCCCGAACTCTTCCAGCACAACCGCAAGCGCTTTACCCGCGAAATGAAACCGGGTATGATCGCCATTTTCAACTCCAACGACCAGATGCCGCGCTCCGGCGACCAGTTTTTCTCCTTCCGCCAGAACGCCGGACTGTACTACCTCTGCGGCATCGACCAGGAAGAGACCATGCTTCTGCTTTTCCCCGACTGCCCGCGGGAAGGCCACAAGGAGGTGCTGCTGATCCGCCGCACCAACGAACACCTGGCCGTCTGGGAAGGGCACAAATACACCAAGGAAGAAGCCCGGCAGGCTTCCGGCATCGAAAAGGTCTATTTCCTCGACGAGGCCGAGCAACTCCTGAACGAAATGATCCTGCTCTCTGAAGGCATCTACCTGAATATCAACGAGAACGACCGCTTCATTTCGCCGGTCGAACACCGCGACCTGCGCTATGCCCGCGACATCCGCCAGCGGTACCCCGCCCACGCCGTTTACCGCGCCCAGCCCATTCTGAAAAAACTCCAGGCGGTGAAAAGCCACTGGGAAGTGGAGGCCATCCAGCACTGCATCGACGTTACCGGCAATGCCTTCCGCCGGGTGCTGGAATTCGTGAAGCCCGGCGTGTGGGAATACGAGGTGGAAGCCGAGATCATCCACGAATTCATCCGCAGCGGCACCACGGGCCACGGCTACACGCCCATTATCGGCTCCGGTAAAAACGCCTGCGTGCTGCACTACATCGAGAACAACCAGCAGTGCCAGGCGGGCGAAGTGCTGCTCATGGACTTCGGCTGCGAATACGCCAACTACAACGCCGACCTCACCCGCTCCATCCCGGTCAGCGGCGCCTTCACCGACCGCCAGCGCGCCGTGTACAATGCCGTACACCACGTCCTGAAGGAAGCCCGGGCCATGCTCGTGCCGGGCAATACCCTGGAAGAATACCACAAGGAAGTGGGCAAGATCATGGAAAGCGAACTGATCGGCCTCGGCCTCATCTCCCGCGACGACGTGGAGAAGCAGGACAAGGACAAACCCGCTTACAAGAAGTACTTCATGCACGGCACCAGCCACCACCTCGGCCTCGACGTGCACGACATCATGCACCGCTACGAGCCTTTCCGCGCCGGCATGGTGTTCACCTGCGAGCCGGGCATCTACATCCCCGAAGAGAACCTCGGCATCCGCCTGGAAAACGACATCCTCATCACCGACCACGGCCCGGTCGATATGTTCAGGAACATCCCGATCGAGGCCGAAGAGATCGAGGAGTTGATGCAGGCGGGGGTGCTGGGTTGATGAGGGTGGATAAAAAGTTGATGAGGGTTGATGGGGGTTGATGGGGGTTAATAAAGTTGATGAGGTTGATAAGGGTTGATGGGGTTGATAAGGGTTGATAAGTGGCCGCGGTGTATGCCGCCCCATCAACCTTATCAACCTCATCAACCCCCTTATCAACCCCCTTTTCTACCTTCGCCCCATGAAAAAAGCCGCCCCTTCCCCGTTCTGGCTGTTTACCGTTTTTTTCCTGGGCCTCATGCTGCTGCCGCGGCTGGTCACCCAGGGTATGTTCGGCGACGGGCTGCTCTATGCCTCCCTGGCCCGCAACCTGGCCGAAGGACGGGGCAGCCTGTGGGCGCCGTTTTTTTCCACGGGCTACTTCGTACCCTTTGCCAGCGGCAACCCCTACTTTGAAAATCCGCCGCTGATGCTCTGGCTCCAGGCCGGTTTTTTCCGCCTGCTGGGCGACTTCTGGTGGGTGGAAAAACTCTACGCCCTGCTGCTGTTCCTGCTCAACGCCTGGCTGCTGGTGCGGGTCTGGGAAACTCCCCTGCGCGGCACGCCCTACCAGGGGAAATACGGCTGGCTGCCGCTGCTGGGCTGGTACCTTATCCCCTCGGTCGTCTGGGGCAACCCCAACAACCTGATGGACAACAACCTGCTCACCTTTTGCCTGCTGGCCCTGTGGTGCGCGCTGGACGGCCGGTTTTCCGGCCGAAAAGTGTGGCTGAAACTGACCCTCGCCGGCGGATGCGTGTACCTGGGCTGGATGACCAAAGGCCCGGTAGCCCTGTACCCGGTGGCGCTTCCCTTCCTGCTGGCCCTCGCCGCCCTCCGCCGGTCTGACGACTATCAGTCGTCTGAACGCTATTTGCAACCTCCTCAGCGGTCTGACGACTATCAGTCGTCTGAACGCTATTTGCAACTTCCTCCGCGGTCTGACGACTGGAAGTCGTCAGACCGCAGGCTGGCCGCCGGCTTTCTGCAGTCGGCCTGGATGGGCCTGGTCGCCGCCGGCCTGTTCGTGCTGATGCTCGCCCTCATCCCC
>WBZQ01003261.1_pt1 | contig 10163 bp, 7 predicted proteins | sample 5204251 | NCBI WGS metagenome assembly WBZQ01 (sample SAMN12412402, study PRJNA552823) | activated sludge metagenome | isolation source: activated sludge from nitrification reactor of wastewater treatment plant... | place: USA: Virginia | collected 2017-09 | reverse complement strand
GGTATAAAGTAGAGCGCTGTCAACGGATTCGGGGAACGGATTGAGCGGATTGAAGTTGTTTCATCCGCTCCTATCGCGACCGAGAGAGCGGATTGTGTCTTATCATCCGCTCAATCTGCTCTCAAAATCCGCTGATAGCGCGTTTTCCCTGCCTAGCGGCTGGTCACCTTGAGCACAAAGGCATGGTCACCGGGGGGCTGATCGGGCATCGTCACCACCAACCCGTGCTCGTCGCGACGCCAGGTCAAGGCGTCGTCATGTCCTAGCAAGTGGATGGCGCCGATCGCCTGATCCCACAGCCCAGCGCCCGTGCCAAGCGAGCGGATGGTTGCACTTTTGCCTGGCCAGGCCAACACCGTGGCGTAGAGCGTCTCGCCTTTGGTGGTAAAACGAATATCCTCACCTGTGAAGGCGCCGCGCTTGGTATCGGTAAAGGAGCCTTCACTCACCTCAGTTGGCCCTTCGCCAAAGATCTTCCAGGGCCGCGTGCCATAAATCGCCTCGCCGTTGATTGCCAGCCAATGGCCAATCTCGCGCAGCATCTCCTGTTCGGGTGCGGGAATGGTGCCATCTGCTTTGGGGCCAATGTTGAGCAGCAGCGCACCATTCTTGCTCACTACATCCACCAGATCATCAATGAGCGAATCAGCGCTCTTGTATTCCTGCTGGGTCGTGTAGCCCCAGGAGTTCTTGGCCACCGAGGTGTCATTCTGCCAGAGCAGCGGGCGAATCCCGGCCAGTTGGCCACGCTCAATGTCCAGCACTGTGGTGCCAACCGGAAAGGCGTCAAATTTGTGGTTGATGGCTACCCCGCGCTGCCACTGCGCGCCACGATTATAATAATAGGCGGCGAAGCGCGGCAGATATGGCTTAAAGGCATTATGCCCGATCCACCAATCAAACCAGATCAGTTGCGGTTGATATTTGTCCACCAGTTCACAGGTGCGCAGTAGCCAGTCATCCAGAAAGGGCTGATCCGGGTACGGGGTTGTATTCAACAGATGCGGATCGCCATCCATTGGTGTTGCTGGCCCGTAAAAATCCGCATAGGCGGGGTCATTGACATCCGAGGCATATTGGCGACCGCCATTCATAAACCACCAATGCTCGGCTCGGTGACTGGAAAGGCCAAAGACCAGGCCTTGTTGACGAACAGCCTGGGCTAATTCGCCAACAAGGTCACGTTTGGGGCCCAGCTTGGCGGCATCCCAACGGGTAAAACCGCAGTCGTACATGGGAAAGCCATCGTGATGCTCGGCCACCGGCACGACATAGCGCGCACCAGCCGCCTGAAAAAGTGCAGCCCACTCAGCCGCATCAAAGTGCTGGGCGGTGAACTGCGGAATAAAATCTTTGTAGCCAAAGTGGTCATGCGGGCCATAGGTGGCTACATGGTGGGCGAACTCCGGCGTGCCAGGCAGATACATGTTGCGGGCATACCACTCATTGCCAAAGGCAGGAACACAATACAACCCCCAATGGATAAAGATGCCAAACTTGCCATCTTCATACCAGGCCGGAATGGTGTAATGCTTCAGCGAGGCCCAATTGTCTTGGAAAGGCCCACGAGCGATGGTTTGGTCAATAGTCTGCAAATCAAGTGGCATCATCATCACCTTTCACTATGGATTTGAAATTTACCGTTCAGCTAGCAGCGGTTGCTTGGAGTAACATTTTCACGGCTATAAAGAATATTACCTTGTACAGAACAAAGTACAGTTGGCTAGATGCTATCGCAAGGCGGATTTGTTTGTCAAATGAGGGTATGGTACGCTTACCATAGCAGTTCTTGCGCTGGCTAGATCTAGAGGTGTTGCTCAATGACAACCATTCGCGAAGTAGCAAAACGGGCCGGCGTTGCGCCGATCACCGTCTCGCGCGTGCTGAACAAAACAGGCTATTTTAGCCAGGAGATCAAAGAGCGCGTTGAGGCTGCTGCCGCCGAATTACACTATGTCCCCAATTTGCTCGCCAGCAGCCTGCGGTCTAATCGCACCAACACGCTGGCCCTGGTGCTTTCGGATGTGACGAATCCCTTTTGGACTACCGTGGCGCGTGGGGTGGAAGATGTAGCCAGTGCCGATGGCTTTATGGTGTTTCTCTGCAACACCGATGAAAATGAAGCCAAACAGGCGCAGTACCTGTCGGTGGTCTTGCGGAAGCGCGTGGATGGCGTGTTGTTGGTGCCCGCCCGCAGTACGCCGACCGATGTACAGATGATCCAGAAACAGGGCATTCAGGTGGTTGTGCTTGATCGCACTGTTCCGGGTGCGCAGGTCGATGTGGTGCGCGGCAATTCGATCCAGGGTGCGTATGAATTAATCAAATATCTACTTGATCTAGGCCACCGCCGGATTGCCATCCTGGCTGGGCCAACCAACGTCTCTACGGCGCGCGAACGGGTACAAGGCTGTCAACACGCGTTGGACGAGCGGCAAGTACCATCTGAAGAGCGCCTTATCCTGGACGGCGAATATACCATAACCAGTGGCTACAGCATGGCCGAAGCCGCGCTGGCCCACTCACCTCGCCCAACGGCTCTCTTTGCCGCCAACAACTTTATTGCCATCGGCGCGCTCAAGGCACTACAAGATAACCACCTGCGTGTACCGGACGATCTTTCCCTGGTTAGCTTTGATGACTTGCCCACAACGCTGATGGTGCAGCCCTTTCTCACTGTAGCTGCCCAACCCGCCTATGAAATGGGTCAACGCGCCACCGCCTTGCTCCTGCAACGCATCGCCAATCCCACTGTTGCGGCCTATGCCGATGTGGTCATGCCCACGCAATTGATCATCCGCCAATCGTGCCGGGCGCTTGGGTAAAAGACGTTCCCTACTCAAATTCATCCTCGTCTTCTTCCGATTCAATTTGCATCTGTACCAGCTCTTGCCAGATGTCCATAATCTTGGCATCGGCACCAGCTGCCTGCAAGCAGTCGAGGACTAAACTTGACTTCTGTTTCAATTCTGGAAAAGTCAACAATAACAGAGCCAGGTCACGCCAATCTGTACCGGATTTTGGCTTGCCCCGCCGTTGATGATAAGAGATTACTTTGCTGGCAATCAGTTCTGCCGGTGCCATGACCAACACCTGTTCAATCCGTCGTGCTAATGGTAGATTTTTCACAGGACGTAGATCAACCAAATGACGGTTACCACCTTGTTGTACTTGGTACAAACGATAGCCTTTCCCCTCCCCAATCTCACGCACACGTACCGCAATCCGGAACCTTTCATGAAGATGCCGTCTTAGTTCTTCAGCGAATGCTTCCGCATCAACTGACATCAGGTCTATATCTTGGGTCATCCTTGGTTCGTTGACATATGCGTTTACAGCTTGTGCCTCAAACAGGACCACATCATCGCGTCCCCGCAGAAATTCTAATACTGCCTGATGAAGGGTGGCGAGTGGTAAGCGTTCGTTCATCATAAACTCCTGAAAAGTCAGTATATCTGTGCCAAGCATAGTGGCTCCCCTTCAAAACAAGCAATTGGCTTGTATTATTAATGCACTCTCGCTGCTCCCGACATTTAAACGCCTAGAATCTCGTAATATCTCCAGAATATCCTGCTAACTGCGCTTATTATACAATACAGTTTGGAAAAAAACAGATTGTATAAGTTTGCGCTATAATAAGCACAAATCCACAAAATTGCCTTAACTATACTACCAAAGGAGACTCCATGAACCTCTTACCCGGTGTCCACTCGCACACCATTACCACGGCACGCCTGCGTACGCACTACCTCGAAGCCGGCCAGACCGAGGGCGTGCCAGTTTTGCTGATTCATGGCAACCTGGCCACTGGGCGTTTTTTTGAGCATCTCATGCCCGCCGCGCCAGTTGGTTATCGCTGGCTTATGCCAGACATGCGCGGTTTTGGGGATAGTGAACCCGCCCCGCTGGATGCCACGCGTGGTCTGCGGGATTGGGCTGATGACATCGATGCCCTAGTGCAAACATTGGGCATTCGTATGCCGGTGCATCTCGTCGGCTGGTCAACGGGCGGCGCGGCGATTGCCCACTATGCTGTGGATCGCCCTGGCCAGGTAGCCTCGCTGACTTTTATTGATCCGGTGTCACCCTATGGCTTTGGCGGCGTCAAGCCAGATGGCACGCCCTGTTATCCCGATTACGCAGGTTCAGGTGGCGGCACGGTCAACCCCGAATTTGTCCAACGCCTGGTCAACCAGGATCGCTCGTCCGACTCCCCTTTCTCCATCCGCAATGTGATGAATTCCACCTACTGGTCGGCTAGCCATCGCGAACCCGCCGAGCGTGAGGATCTGCTGGTCGATGAGGTGCTCAAATCCGCCCTGGGCGACGATGGTTATCCAGGGGATTTTACTACCTCGTCCAATTGGCCGGGTCTGGCACCGGGGAGTCGCGGCATTCTCAATGCGCTGGCGGGAAAATATTGTAACTGGGCGGATATTGTGGAGATCGACCCGAAGCCGCCGATCCTGTGGACCCATGGCAGTGCGGATATTGTCGTGGCCGATAGCTCGGCCTGGGAAATGGGCACGCTGGGGAAGATGGGCTATGTCCCAGGTTGGCCGGGTGAGGAGGTCTATCCGCCGCAACCGATGGTCACTCAGATCCGCACCGTTTTGCAGCGTTATCAGGCCGCCGGTGGCCGCGTCCACATGGAGATCTTTGAAGGCTCTGGGCACGGTCCACATTTTGATGCCGCCGAACGCTGGAGCCAGTTGCTCTTTGGATTTTTGGGATCAATCAGATGACGAGTGAAGAGTGATGAATGAGCAATAATTCACTCATCACTCTTCACTTATCATTTCATTCATTGACTCCATTTTTGCCACGTAAGCCAACTCTTCGTCGCGCGTGCTGAGTAGACCATCTAACTTAGCAGTGCGCAACTGGCGAAGAATTTGGGCATAGCGCGGCCCGCTGGGTAGCCCCAACGCGGCGAGATCACGACCGGTGAGTATGGGACGCACCTGGCGCCAGCGCGTCGCGTAATTTGTCAGCACCGGGGTAATGGCTGGCGCAATCTCTAGGGCGCGAAAAAGCGCTTGGGCAGTCAAATCGATTTCATCTAGCAGCGCCACCACCTGGCTGGGGCGTAGATCTGGATTGTGCAACGGTTCCACCAGGGCGCGTAAGGCCAGCATATCTGCCATGAGTTGGGGCAGGGCATTCTCCAGGTGCAGACGTTCTTGCAGGGTGGCCAGGGTGGCTGGTGACAAGGGATAGGCCAGAAGTGCCCAATAGAGGTGAGGCAGCGGGGTAGCTTTTAACCGTGGATCGACTGTCGGTTCGGCCAGGCGCTGACGGAGTTGGACAAACCAGTCGCTCAACCACGCCGGCATAGCCAAATCAGGATGGATCGCGGCCAGGACGCCCAGGTCAGCCAATCGCGTTAGGCCCTTTTCTGGCTGGGCTTCCTGCAGCAGCCGCTCCAGTTCGTGGCGCAGCCGAGCCGCCGAAAGATGGGCGACCAGATCGAGCGCATCTTGCATGAGTTCCAAGGTGCGGGGGTCGAGTTGAAAACTGAAACGCTGTTCATAGCGCACGGCCCGCAAGATGCGTGTGGGATCATCCACAAAGCTGAGGCTGTGCAATACCCGCACCACCCCTTGTTTTAGATCGGTGAGTCCGCCATAAAAATCCAGCAATTCGCCCCAGCGGTCTGGATTTAGGCTGATCGCCAGTGTGTTGATAGTAAAATCCCGGCGATGCAGATCCAGCTTGATGTTGCTCAACTCCACCGTCGGCAAAACCGTCGGCGCGGTATAGAATTCGGTGCGCGCCGTAACAAAGTCCAGGTGGGCGGGCAAGGCGGAATTCGGAATTCGGAATTCGGAATTCGGAATAGGCTGTTCGACCCCATTGAGTAAGTCGTTTTGCAACTGTTCAAGTTTGAGCGGATAATCAGGTTGGGTAAGCAGCCATTTGGCAGTGCCAAAACGTTTGTGGGTCACAATCCGCCCGCCATATTGTTGTTGAATATGCTGGGCAAAGGCAATGGCATCGCCTTCGATGACAATATCCATATCCACGGCGCTAGCCTGAGCATTGCTGCCATTGAGCAGCAGATCGCGCACAAAGCCGCCCACAACATAGACCCGATAATTGAGTTCATCCACCTGGCGGCCGATCAACTGCAACAGCGCAAATTGGGTTGGCGACAAGGTCGCCCGCAGCCGTTGGTCAATTTCGTCTACATCGCGGGCCGGTAAGACGGGTTCATCCCACAGCTTGATCAAATCCGTGCGGGTGACAATGCCAATCAATTTGTCCTGGTCATCCACCACCGGCACTTGACCCCAGTTGGTTGCAACCATGGTCTTGCGCAGGGTAGAGATCGAATCGGTTGCGCGCACCGTCACCTGGCCAGCCTGCATAAAGCGGTGAACCGGGGCGTGACCCAATTTGTGGTTGATGGCCCGATCCACCTCGCGGCGGGTTAAAACACCCAACAAGCGTTCGCTGCCATCATCCTGGCTTTCCAACACTGGAAAGCCTTCGTGGCCATAACGGCGCATGAGGATGGCCGCATCGTGGATGGTCATATTGGGTGAGAGGGTTTGGGGGCGCCCTACGCTCATAATCTGGCGCACGGTGAGGGCTGGTTGCACCGCCCGCCGCACCAGCACGCTGATCTGGGTATAGACCTCTTGCAGGTTGGCCTGGTGGATAGGCGCCGCAGCGGCACGTACATGGCCACCGCCACCTAGCTGACGTGCCACTGCCCCTACATCAATGTCATCGGTAATGCTGCGTGCCACCATCTGCACAATGTCGCCCAACCCAACCAGCAGAAAGATGGCATCCGCCTCGTGAATATCGCGCAGCCGGTGCGCCAGCGTGCTCAGTTCATCCACAAAGTCCGGCGCTTCGGCCTGGGCAATTACCACCGTGTGCCCGGCGACGTCCAGAAATTCGCTGCCACTGATCAGCATCTCCAGCAGATGGCGCTGCGCTTCGCTCAAGGGATGGCGCAAAAATTGCATGATCACTTCCAGATTCGCCCCACGTGCTGGCTCTAATAGCCAGGCCAAGGCCAGCGCATCCCGATAGGTAGTGGCGCCAAAGGTGAGGCTGCCGGTGTCTTCGTAGATCCCCAGAGCCAGCAGGGTGGCTTGGACGGGCGTTAGCGAAATCTGTTGTTCGGAAAGTTTTTCCACCAACAAGGTGGTGTTAGCGCCCACCGCTTCGCTCCACAATTGCCAGTGCGGTGGCAAGCTCTGGGCCAGGCTATGGTGATCGATCACGAGACAGGGGGTCTCTTCGTTCATGCCGCGGGGATAGTTGACCGTGCGGGTATCGACCAAAATAGCCCGGGCAATGGGGCGGCGCGACCAATCGCGCAGGTGGATAAAGGGAAAATGATCCTTGTAGAGGGTGAAAAAATCCTGAACATTGCGGTTCAGTTGATAGGGCAGCAGCGGCTGGGCCCCTGGGAAAAGCAAGGCAGCGGCAAAAAGCGACGCCAACGCATCAAAATCAGTATGCTCGTGGGTAAGGATGACCTCATCCAAATGTGTCGTCATGCCGAAAATTAAGCGGTACGCTGCTGAACAAAAGCTGCATGTTCGGGGGTGGCCAAACCTTGATTCAAGGCTGCCAAGACGCCAGCCAAATCACCCTGCCAGAAGCGTTCCGCGGCCAGCCACAGACCGGGCAACACCTGGCTGCGTAGAATGCTATCTGCATCGGGTTGAAGCTGCTCGGTTTCCCCCGTCTGAAAGCGATACCAGCGGGTGGCTTGTTCATGGGTTAAGAGGACCAGATATTCCTGTACGCCATTGCGGCGGTAAGCGCGCAATTTGTCACTCAGATCAATCGCCGCACTGGAGCCAGCCACTTCCACAATCAACTCCGGTGCGCCGTGGAGATAGTCGTCGTCATCGACAAAGGCATTGCCACCATCCAGCCAAACCGAGACATCCGGCTGTGGCTCGTTGTCCAGGTCCAGACGCAGCGTGGCGTTATCTGCCAAGTTTGCACCAGGAGTGGCAGCCACATAATTGCCCAGCCAGGTGATAATATAGCCATGGGGAACGCCATGTTGGCGCACACGAAGTGGAGAGGCCACGTAAACGACTCCTTCAATAAGTTCGGCTTTTTTGATCTCAGGGTGAGCCAGATAACGACGCTCAAATTCAGCCCGGCTCAGGCGATCACCACTTTCCAACGGCGCTACACCGCCATTGGTGGTCTTTCGCACGCTGCCTGGTTTACCGGGCGCTACGCGAGTATTCTGCTGTTCTGTCACGAGGATGGTCATGACCTCAATCCTCCCTGTTCCAAAAAGTCACAAGTCATCAATTCCCAGTCAATGAAGCTCAGCTTTGACTCAAGACTTATGACTTAATGATTGATGCTGCGCCCAATAGCGTTTTCTGGACATTTACGCCAAACAAATCTGGTTCAACGGGATCTCAGGGGGTTGACGCCGCCAGTTGAAACTGGCGGCTGCTCCTGGAAACCCGTTGAAACGAGTTTGGCCTACCCGGCGTCGGTTTTAACCGATGCCGGGGGTTGTCAACCCCTCAATTCCGGTTGAGCCAAACAAATCTCTTCGATCAACTGACGATAGACATGGACTGACTGTTCCAATTGGGCAATGTCGATCCATTCACCCACTGTATGAGCCTGGGCAATGTTGCCGGGGCCAAGCACGACCTGTTGGGTCACATAATCTTGATAGACCAGGGCTTCGGTGCCAAAGGGCACAGTTTGGGCTTTGGCCTGGCCGGTGGCACGCAGGGTGGCTTGAATAAAGGCGCTGTCCGGCGCGGTATAGAAAGGACCACCCCCGCGGCTACTCACCTCTAAGTTATATTTCTGCGCCTTCTCGGTGATCAACGCCAGGGCTTCTTCATGATGGTCATTGGGCATGGTGCGGATACTCAGGGTGACTACGGTTTTGGCGGCGGTGACATTGGTTTTGCACCCTCCATCGTTGACCACCATGTTAAAGCCGTTGGTCGGGGGATCAAAGGCGTCGTTTTGGAAGCGCTTATCGCTGCGGAAAAGGGGCAACAGTTCAGCCATTTCGGCCATAAACGGGGCGATCAGAAAATTGGCAGAGATGCCCTTTTCGGTGCTGGTGTGGGCAGCGCGGCCCTGGGCAGTGACATAAATATGAATGCCCCCCTTATGGGCATAGACGGGGATCATCTGTGTCGGTTCAGCGACAACCCCATAGGTCGGCCAATCGCTCTTGAAGATCTGCGATTCACGCGCGACATGATAGGCGCCGCCATAGCCTACCTCTTCGTCCGCCGTGGCCACAATGTAGATCGGCTTGCGTAGCCTGCGCAGATCGACCTGGCTGGCGGCGATCACGGTGGCGGCCAACGGGCCTTTCATATCACAACTGCCGCGGCCAAAGAGTTTGCCCTCTTTTTCCTCTGGCGTAAACGGGTTCCAGCCCTGGTCACCGGGGACCGTATCAGTGTGCGAGAAAAAGCCCAGGCCACCGGATCCTTCCCCTAGTTTGGCGACCAGGCTGACTTTTTCTTCGCCGGTCGCTTCGGTGTAGGAGAGGCGTTCGACGGCAAAACTAAGCGCCGTGAGTTGGCTGGCCAGAAAATCCGACACAGCAGCATTGCTAATGTTGCTGGCCGAGGGAATGGCGATCAGTTCTTTGGTGAGTTGCGTGACGGTTTTAGACATATATTCCCTGATAGATTTGATGTTGGTTCAACATTCTATGATAGGTCAGAGCCTGGGTCAATCGACTGCCAATTCTGTCTTACGTTGCTGAATCTGGGCCAGGGCAACTGCCAGCGGCAATACTTGGACAGGGAATGGCCCCCGCTCTAAGTCCATATGGTTCTGGGCAGCTTCTAGCACGGCCAACATGCGCATGGCGATCCGCGCTTGATCGGCAGGGTCATAGCGATTAAAATTCAAAGGCAATTCTCGATAATCGACCAATTCCAGGCCGTACAGCGCGCCTTCAATCGTTCTGTGGTAAGGTAGGCCAAAGTCAAACGTTAAGCTATCCTGGCCGCGCAAAGGGATCGTCAATGTTGGGATCGGCGCATCAACATCAAATTGATTCACGCGTACTACCCCTTCCATCACCTGTGGGCGTGGGTCTACCATCAAAATTCGATAAGGATGCGCGCCTTGCTCGGCTGGGCGATTTCCACGACGGCGGTAGCTCGCCAATCCTCTAAGCG
>WBZQ01003258.1_pt1 | contig 10165 bp, 5 predicted proteins | sample 5204251 | NCBI WGS metagenome assembly WBZQ01 (sample SAMN12412402, study PRJNA552823) | activated sludge metagenome | isolation source: activated sludge from nitrification reactor of wastewater treatment plant... | place: USA: Virginia | collected 2017-09 | reverse complement strand
ATCGACTGCTCTTCCGGAATCATCACGGGGCCGCTGTATCCCCACCGGCCTTGCGGTGTCTGGAAAGTTTGCCCTGCGAGTTCTCTGCCCGCGGCGATCGAGTAAGGATTGCTGAGTTTGAGCGCGTCGATCGCCGCTGCATCCTGGGTCGCAAAGGTCTGGGGCTGGAATAAAACATAGACGTTAGGCTGGTTCGGACCGGGCACGCTCGGACCCAACGCAGGTGCATGAGGGCTCACGATCTCACCCGAAGCGACGTTGGCCATCGGCGGAGGCGTGGTTGAGAGTGGGGATACGGGTGACACATTCAAGTTATCAGATTGAGTCTGCGACAAAAACGGTGGCCCGGGAGTGAGACCCGCCGGTGCGCGTGGTGGTTCTTGCAAGAATATCGAACCGGGTGGCAAAGCCGTTTGTGCGTCGAAAGGGGCCGCTTGGAAGGGCATGAATGTTCCTGACCCCGGCCTAGCTACCCAAATTGGTGGCTTTGCGGTGGGAACATCCGCCGATCCCGGTGATCCGGATGGCAGAGCGCGATTGGCCGGTGGCACTTTCACGATCGGATCTAACACCAAATCCCCGTTGGGCATTATGGCTCGAACCCTTTGTGGTCCCATCGGTGTGTCGATAATTCGTCCCACTCCATTGGGAGGAACATTTGAGGATGCAGAGGTTGTTGCGGGAGCCACTCGCAAATTCGCTGCTTTTACCATTGAGTACGTTGAGGCTATCGAGGTCAGGTGTAATCCCATGCCGACCAACGCTTGTGCCTGCATCGCCTTAAGTTGTTCGTCAATGTTGGTCTCCTGGCGGTACTGCTGGACACACTCAAAGACCAAGCTCTCCGGAGATTCCTTTTCGGACAGGCGAAGATTCATTTTCATTCGGAAATCAAACAATTCAGAAGGGCCATGAAAATTCGTGCTGTGGGGGTGCTCATTATCAAACCAGGGTTTGCATCGATCGATACCGTGTATCCTATAAAGCTTTTCAACAGTTCCCATGGGATTCTGTTTGCAGTCTTGCTCCCGAGCCCTGTCTGCGGCACGAAGCCATTGTTCAAGGTGTTGCTCCGTCATGTCGATTATTGTGTCCTTGGCCGTAGAAGGGTGTCGTCCTCCTCGGGCAAGTTCAAACCAGCGCCACAGCAGATTCCTGGCCAGTTCCTGCTCCTCGCCAGTCCAACCGCCTATGGCTTTCTTAAGCTGCTCCATTTGACGCCGTTCATTGTCATTCCATTGGGGCATGCTCAAATATTCATTAATGTCCTGGGCCCGGTAAGCTGCAATTTGAGGCGATTGTTCCCCTACGATCTGCTGGAGTGACCGAAGGTCATATTTCTTCTCGAATTTGGGGTCCTTAAGAAATAGGTCCACCAGGTGGTGATATCGTCTTTGTAGTTGGCGGAGAGCGGAACGATAATGGCGCTTTGTTGTATCGTCCTGCTTGCTGAGATATTGCTCTAATGCTTCTTGATACTCCGCGACGAGTGAAGCGAGTTTATCGCTTTCAAACGTGTTGATCGTTCGCTCCTGGCGCCGTCGTGCTCTCGCTGTTTTGGCCTCATCGGCTAACACCATTTCTTGTGCTTTCTCCAAGTCAAAGTCCGCTTGCGGCAACGCATCCAGTATTTCGTCTGACATACACACGCCGTTTAAAGGCGGACCACCACCCGGACAGACGACCGCCTTGCGGCCAGGATCCGGTGATCGTGATAGACCAACCTCAGATGAGCGGATATTTATGGAACCATCAGGCGAGAGTGAGGAAGGTCCTGCTTCGCTCCCATTGCGCTGTTGGATTGTGTGTGCAAGCTCATGGGCGAGGAGATACCGGCCTGATTCACTGTCAGGTCGATACTCACCGCTGCTAAACACGATATTGTTTCCAAGGGTAAAAGCTCTTGCGGTAATAGAGCGAGCGGTTTGAGCAGCGTATGTGTCTGTATGAACGCGTACATAATTTAAATCAGCACCGAAGCGTGACTCGAAGAAGTTGCGGGTTTCGCGGTCAAGCGGTCGGCCGCCGGAGTTGATAACGCTCTTGATCGATGGTGGAGTGTCCGCGGGCGGTGGCGTCGGTACGGCTGATGCAAAGGCTTCTTTGCGCATGACGGGTGACTCCGCACACTCTTCTTCTCCTTCTTCGCACGCGTCGCCTTTGCGGTGGATCGAATTAGGGGTGTGCGATGCATTCGATTTCAGGGTTGCACCGTCAACCGACATTCGCATTACGTAGTTGGCTACGTGATCGGCTTCGATCTCGGCTGGCTCGCTGGGCTCTGAAATTCTGAGACCGCCGACTTTCTCCTGACAAGCGGGACATCCGCCGCCGCAAGGGCATTGGCCAGATTTCTGCTGGAGCGCATGCTGACTCGCTGGCGCCTGCCGAATCGCAACTGCTGGGGCCTGGCCTACAGCACGTCGTGCGGATCGTACGTGCGCATTCTCGGCCGTGTGAATCACTCCGCTCATGGCTTGACTCCCCGATCTCGCATCGTTCAAGGGCCAGCGGCCTGCCGACCCATGCTGGCAGGCCTTATTGAAGTTATCCAGCCACCTATCCCTTGCACATCATCTCTTCTTCCAAGTGGTTCGTGAGAACCTGCACGTCGACATTCAACTTTGAGGCGATTCTCAATAGGTCAGAAAGTCTGAAGCTAAGTCGGCAATCATTTTTCAAGGCCTTGCATCCGATGATCATTCCCAAAAGATTTCTCGGCTCTATCTGAACTTGAAGTTCTTTGCATGAACAATATGATTCGGCGAGCAGGTTATTGGTCAAGGATGTGACAATGTATGAGATGATGCCACGTTCATGATCACAAACGAAACCTGAATGCTCCTCAAGCGATTAAGAATGTCCATCCACCAAATCCGCAGCAAACGAAACGGCACACCGCCCTTTGTGCCGTACGGCATGCCTCAACACATTGCGAGAATGCGAATGGCGGACATCCTTGACAACCTGCTAAACAACCACACTTCGCGTGATCATTCAGCAGATCCGCCCCAATGCTGCACGCACATCCTCCAAAAACCTCCGTTCCCACCGATACGAATTGACCTCATCTTGCGCCCAATCGTGCCCGTCGTTCCACGTTGCTTCGAACGCTGCCACTTGCGCTGGGAATCTCGGCCGTAATGTCGCCAAACGATTCGGATCACCCGCTAGCTTTCTCCATTCCTGGAAAAACACTGAGCCCTGCGCACGCGCAATGGCATCGGTATGTCTCGAATGCATAGTCTCATGAACGAAGGTGGTTCGGTCGTCAATCTGCTGACAAGGATCGGTGGATACGGAAGGTAACGTCATCGTCCCGCTGGAGTTTGTTGATCCAGTTACCGATGTCGCAGGAAGAGCGGCGTGAACACAGACTTCGACATCGACATTGGTTCGATTGGCAGGAATGTCACACTTGGCATACGCTGCACCCACCGTATTCGCCGAGATAATCTCATCGCGCACTTGTTGGCGACAGGCACACATTGCTCTCGTGACCTGAAATCCCCAAACATTTTCACTGGTCGGCGTTGCCCCAGCCTGCCGGTACAACGATTTGACCTCAGCATCGCCATCTTGCGTTACATGTGCGAGCTCATGCGCAAGAAGTGATTTTCCGGCATTCGTCTCAGGACTATATTCCCCGTCGCCAAAAACGATATGGTTACCGAGTGCGTAGGCGCGGGCATTCATCGTCCGTACAGATTCTCCAGCTAACCCATCGGTATGGATTCTGACGGAGCTTAAGTCATAGCCCAGGCGAGGCTCAAAAAATCTGCGCGTCTCATGATCGAGTGGGTGACCGCCGGAGCTGATCACGTCATGCACATGTGCCGGAGTTTGGGAGGATGTAGTCCCATAGGACGAAAGTGCTTTTCGTTGAACGGTTTCACTCTCGTCGTTGCAGGTATCACAACCGCGGTGAATGGTCCTATCCGCATGTACAGCACTATGTACAGGTTTCACCTCCCCCACCGGCATCCGCATGATCTGATCGGCCACACGATCAGCTTCTTGTTCAGCAGGGTCATGAGGCTGGGACACTCTCAGTTCGTTCGACTTCTCCTGGCAGGCCGGGCACCCACCGCCGCAAGCACAGGACGAGTTGCGATGAATCACAGAGGCTGAGAATGAGCGGTCCCCTGACAGGACAGTCCGGCATTCAGGTGACAGCCTGGCGCTCCTGACTGCGCCGTGCTTGTAGCTAGTTGTATCCATCCTAGCAGTCATCGCGTGATCCTTTTGCCAGATTGTCCGACCTCAATGACTGGAGGGCAACTGGCCAAATCCAAATGGTGCAAACGTGATTGACACATTTGGCAGCAGTAAATGCTCCATCCCTGCTTCCCTGGTCGGATCGTAGGCATAATTGATACCGGCCGACACGTCGAGCCAGCGCCAGCGATAACCAATACCCACGCCGGCCTCAGCACCAAGCCGCACATCATTGCTCCTTCCCGCCTGAAAGGATGGGATCACGATTGCAGGTCCACCAAAAAAAGAGGCATACCCACCACCAGCTGCTCCAGGCCGCGCATCCATCAGGCGAAATCCGCCTACCAGCGAGGCAAGAAACGAAGTTGGGGACGTAACCGGCAATGGACCACCTGTGGTCGTTTCACCGATCAGCGACAGCCCGACACCGACGGTCGGATTAACCAGCCCGAGAATCGGGTGTTGGAACTCTGTTCCCACATACAGTCTGGCTTGCCATGTTGATTCACCAACACTGGGAAGCGCGGCGCCCCCGGATAAACCGACAAGATAGGGAAACCCGTACAGTGTCGTTCTGACCCCTTCGGTGACGGACGTTGCAAACAACGCATAGGAATCGGCGTTCATGAGTGAATCCGCCGTATCCAGGAACATGAACGCCCAGTGGAAATCATACAAATGCGGATCACTGCCGGTCGATAACCCTGCCCGATGCGCGCATTCGTGTATTAACACTTCGGTGCGAACGCGATCAGATTTACTAAAATACTTATTGGTGAGACACACGTTGGTACGACTCGATTGACAAGGACTCATCTGTGACACACACACATAGGCCAAAGCAGAGTCTCCCGGATGGCAACCAAATCTGCCGTTGCTCAGGGTGTCTTGGAGTTCATTTCTCGTGCAGGTGAGCCGAGCGAGAACAGTGGCAACCGTTTCATCCGTCTGACTATTGAAATACCAGTCCAGAGCTCTTCGGGTACCGGCAGCGAGTGGAGTGGTACCCAAGGCAGCTATCGCGCTATCCACATAGGCAATTGCTTGCGAGAGATCAGCATTGATATCGGTGATAGGCGTCGTGCATCGGCTTTGCTGACAGGGATCGGTCGCCCCGCCTGAACAGCTGGCTCCAAAGGTTGGAGTGGTAGCCGGCGCCGTTGTCGAACCACTACCTGGAGCCGCCTGCCGCTGTAATCCGACGGCGCTGCTTCCCTGGCTTTGTTGTGCAACGTGGGCCAGCTCGTGCGCCAACAGATGTTTTCCGCGTTCACTCCCCGGGCTGTATTCTCCATGACCGAAAATAATGTTGTTCCCGAGTGTGTAAGCGCGGGCCTGTATCGACTCAGCCGATTGTCCGGCGGCGGAATCAGTAAAGATGCGGACTGAACTTAGGTCGCAGCCAATGCGCGGCTCAAAAAAGCGGCGTGTCCCTAAATCCAACGGCCGTCCGCCGGAGTTTATGACGTTGTTGATTAAAGGTGGAGTGCCCGGCGGTGATGCCGGAGCTGCTGAAGCGAACGCCTCTTTACGCATGACTGGGCTTTCGGTTAGCTCTTCTTCGTCTTCGCACCCACCGCATTTGCGATGGACTGTGCCCGACGCATTCGAGGGATGCGGGGTTGGGCTTGCATCTTTCACCGACATGCGCATGACTCGATCTGCGATTTGGTCGGCCTCGATCTCGGCTGGGTCGTTGGGCTGAGAAATGTTTAAATTGCTTTTCGCCTGGCATACTGGGCACCCGCCGCCGCAGGCGCAGGAAGTTTTGCGTTGGATTATCGGGTGCCCAGCAAGTGAAACGGAGGCAAGTGAGCTATCTACCGCTGGAGAGTGCGATACCTGCCGACTCCGACTCCTGGCCTGAGTCTCAGGCGACTGGGTGGAAAATACTGGCATCACTAGCCTTGATCACATTAATGCTGCCTAGCGCAAAATGTAGGAGTCAGAGTCTGTTTTCTCAACTCGCCCCCGGCCTTATCTTACCCCCAAAAGTCAGTCTGCTGGTCTGGTGCGGTACGACAAAGAAACTTACGGTCGGACTCACAATTTGGTGACGCGAGTTACAAGACCTGACCCTAAATTTCTAAATTACTGGCATGAGTATCAGACGATTGTCTGGCAAACATTGGTATCTTCACGTTCAATCACGTTCGCTGTGTTAATCTATACGTATAGAAACCTAGATCAGTTTGAGCCCCCAACGCCTTTCACCGTTCCAGCTCTCCGCCCGGACCTGTCCGGCACGAAGGCCAGGTTGATCGGGCACAAATGCGTCCTGCATCACCGAGGCCTATACGGCTCCCAAATGAAGTCGAAGGCACCGCCATGGGTCAGGCCGCAACGGTCAGTGCAGGTTCCTCGGTTCTCCGCTGCTGCTGGCAGCGTTGGAAACGTCCCGTCGTAGGCGGCCGACGCCACCTCCTTTGGCGGAGTCGAATCATCCCAGTCTAAAACCTTCCACGCCCCGATGATGGCCCGCATGTCCCACCGATTCCATCGCCCGGTGTAGTCGTGGCAAAGCCGGCACATCTTCCCGAAGAGAGCGTAATTGGCCGTGCCTGCCAGCATGCACTTCCCACCCACAACCACGGAATTACCGCAGGTTCCAGCCGTCTCGCACAGGTGTCGTGTGGGGTCAGTAACACATCCAGAATCCCGTGGCGACCCACATGACCTGCTCATAAAATAGGCATCAAGCCATCCGGTATTTGGCAGGAACAGCTCCCTGGTATCCCAGGCCATGATCGGATTCACTAACCAAACGAACCCAGCAGGGCCGAGCGCCGCACAGCTCCTAGACTGTTGGAAACCAGACAGTCCCCTGAACCATGGCTCGACCGTTCCAAGCATAGTGGTAAGCGAGCTGGTGATGTCGGGACCGCATATACGCGGTATGCGCGGTTCAGGTATTGGATTTTCGGCATCTCCAGGTATCGGAACTCCCGCAACTGGAATATCCGCATCCCGATGTTCTGATGTTCCGGCATCCATATCGTCTTGTCGGTTTATATGACCAATTTGCTGAATAGTGTGTGCGAGTTCGTGGGCGATTAAATGTCTACCTGTTTCTGATTCCGGTTTGTATTCGCCACGGCCGAAGACGATGTTGCTGTTGAGGGTATATGCTCTTGCATGGATGGCCTGCGCTGATTGTCCAGCAATGGAATCCGTATGGATTCTGACGGAGCTTAGGTCATAACCCAACCTCGGCTCAAAAAAGCTGCGCGTCTGGTGATCGAGCGGGTGTCCGCCAGAGCTGATTGCATTTTCCACATGTGCAGGAATTTGAGAGAGCGTACTCCTGTGGGATGGAAGTGCTTTTCGTTGAACGGCTTCACTCTCGTCGTTGCCGTTATCACAACCGCGGTGAATGGTCCTACCCGCATGCACAGCATTTTGTACAGGCTTCACCTCCCCCACCGGCATCCGCATGACCTGATCAGCCATCCGATCAGCTTCAATCTCGGCGGGGTCGTTGGGCTGGGAAATCTTGAGATCGCTGGACTTTGCTTGGCAAGCCGGGCAGCCGCCGCCGCAGGGACAGGAGGTTTTGGGGTACACCAGGCTGGCCTGAGGTGAGAAAACCGACAAGCTAGGCATGCGGTTCTTGGCAAGATCCTCGGTCTGGGATTTTCGCCGCGAACTCTCCGAGACTGAAACCGGTGCTTTCAGAGTCGCTGTCATAATGTTGTCCGTCAAACCCTACGGATCAGGGCAAAGATCAATCCGTTGCTCGCCAGATGGAACACCGGAATACACTTGGACCAAGCGGGCAAAACATTCTGCATTGGTGAACCTGCCCGTATGACCGATAAAGGATGCAAAATTATGAGCCGATTCATGGACAATTCTGGCCGCCTGATTCTCGGCGGAAAGGTCCCAAAATTCTGGACACATGGCCGTCAGAAATTCCCCCGCACAAGTAGTCAACACCGCACCCGTACAAATATCACCGGACGTTACCGCGCACCCACCTAATGTTCTCATTCCCGTCCCATCACAGAAAAAGAAAAAGCTTCCCGCGCCCATCGTCCGTCTGATCAGCCGCAACCGTCTGAGGAGAAGCGGCACGGATCGGCGACCGGTTCCGTCGGGGGCAGTCCATCCCCACGGATCATCAGGATCTAACCCCATGAGTACGAGGCCTTCGGCAAGCGCATCGGAAATAGTCGGCCAGCCGACAGGCGCCCCGGCTACTATTCGCTGGCGGGTAAAATCCAATTCCTCGATGACTGCGTCAAACATTTCATTGGCTCTGTCTTCAGCAGCCGTAATAACGCCAACCGGATCGGCAACGGTGGTACCCGTGCTGCGAATTACCAACGGCAGGTGAGTGGCACAGCTAACCTTGCTCGCAGGCGTTCGATACAGCGTGTGGGACATTTCCATTGATTGTTGTGCCACATGAACCAGCTCATGAGCCAGGAGATGCCTCCCCGTTTTGCTCTCAGGCCTGTATTCCCCATTGCCAAAGACGATGTTGTTGCCGAGTGTGTAGGCTTTTGCGCCGACTGCGCGGGCGGACTCGGCTGCTGTTCCGTCAATATGAACTCGGACTCCAGAGAGGTCGTACCCAAGACGTGGCTCGAAGAAATTCCTGGTTTCACGGTCGAGTAAGCGTCCGCCTGAACTGGTGGCATGGTGCACATGTTCCGGAGCTTGAGATGGGATTCCTTCATTGGATGGTAATGTTTTTCGATGAATCGCTACTTTGTCACCATTGCAGGTCGCACATTTACGTTTGAGATTTGGGGGAACAGCGGAAATAGCCAAAGTCTCTGACTCATGAACCGGCATCCGCATCACTTCGTCTGTCATCCGATCGGCTTCGATTTCAGCTGGATCGTTGGGTTGGGAAATCTTGAGATCACCCGATTTCGCCAGACAGGCTGGGCACCCCCCGCCACAGGCGCACGAGGACTGCCTCTGAAGCGTTATGCCGATGGATGGGCTTGATGCATTCGGCGCAGAAACGACGGAACTGAATCCGGTCGATTGCGGATGACGCACTCGCATGGATTGCTGTGCAAGGGCTGCTTGATTCATAACAGAGTCGCCCGCCTACTCCTCACTTCGGTCCAACCGTAGCCAACAACTTGAGATAATCGCGACGCACCGATTGGTCCTCGTACAGCGCGAGCGATTCTTCATAGCGTACTTTCGCTTGAACATAGTCGCCCCGTGCTTCCAGAATTCGTGCCAGCCTGTACAACTCGGCGGCCTTCCGGCAATCCTCCTCACGGCTCATCACGGCACCCAAGTCTTGTCGACGTCGGTCTTCTGCTCCACCAGGGATTGCTCCACTTCTCGATGGTCGATGCTTGCCTTCGTTAAGCGGCTGCTCAGACTCCTTCGATGAGCGTCGCCCATACCCACGATCAGGTATTTCTTCGCGAGCGCCACCTGGATCTGTTGCCACATGATCTCCTCTCGAGCCGGGCTCAAATCATTGATACCAGCCTTGAGGTTCCCGCTGAGCGCAGCGCCTTCCGCTTCAAGCTTTTTATTCCCAAGCTGGCTCCCCAGCCCCTCAATATAGCGAGAGCCGAACTCATGGAACACCTTGGTGAAATCTTCGATAACCGTTAGGTTAGCAAACTTTCCGGGCGAGGTCAGTTCATAGATGCCGATTAGATCGTCACTGTCTTTGGCGGTGGCAAACGCATCCAGCGTTGACTTTTGCTTTTGATAGTATTCCATAAGCCGACGCGCGCCCTGGAAATAGTCCGACTCGATCAGCACCTCTGAGCCGAAGGCATATTGCGCGATATCGGCAGCAATATGAATGGCAAATGAGAGGTATAACGCGACGCGCTCACCATAGGAATAGTCGGTCGTCTTGGCACGCTTACCCCACTTCGTTTTATCGGCCGCGCTCATCCCAGTGGGATTTGCAGGAATATATTCATTGCGAGTGATCGCAGTACCGGTGAGTGCCTTGATG
>WBZQ01003257.1_pt1 | contig 10165 bp, 15 predicted proteins | sample 5204251 | NCBI WGS metagenome assembly WBZQ01 (sample SAMN12412402, study PRJNA552823) | activated sludge metagenome | isolation source: activated sludge from nitrification reactor of wastewater treatment plant... | place: USA: Virginia | collected 2017-09 | reverse complement strand
ATCACTTTGGAGGTTAAATTTTTTATTTAAATCCCGAGTCAAAATGAAAGATTTTAAAACCCAAATTTGTATTTCGTTAAGAAGTATCGATCAAGAACGCGATTCTCAGTTCTTTGATCATTCTTCTTTTATTTTGAATTGGTGGCGAATCAGGGATTTGAACCCCGGACCAACGGATTATGATTCCGTGCAACTGGCCATTTATTGATGTTGATTTGAGTTTAAGAACCGACTATAAAATCAATCAATATCAACATGTTATATCGTTTCGTGTTAGAATCCGTGTTGATTTAAATTTAACATAATTGATCAAATTTTCCTACAGATTTCCTACATTTTTCCTACACGGTGCCTACACGAAAATGAAACGAAAAAACTTTACTGCCAAAGTGGTTTCAGATTTTCAATGTGAATCTGGCAAATCACAATCCCTTTATTGGGACGCTAGATCACCTGGGTTAGGTTTGCGAGTAACAGATAGAGGAAAGAAATCCTACATATTTGAAACGAGGCTACATGGCAAAACTTTAAGGATCACAATAGGTGATGTTTTAACCTGGTCGCTTGGTTTGGCTCAAGAAGAAGCAGCACGATTTAAGGTATTGACTGACCAAGGAATTGATCCTCGTCAGCTAGAAGCAGAAAAGAAAGCAGCTACCGAAGCGAAAAGAAAAAGGGAACACGCCGAAAAAATAAATCTTCGTGAAGCGTGGGAAGAATACATCAATGAGCGCAAGCCCCTATGGTCAGATCGCCATTATCAAGATCATATCTCAGTTATACATGAAGGAGGGCAAATACGCAGTCGTAGTAAAGCGTTAACTGTCCCTGCTGTGCTTTCTTCTTTAACCAAAGTTCGCCTTGTCGATTTGACTAGTGAACGTATCGAAGCATGGGCAAAAATTGAATCGATTAAAAGACCCGCCAGGGCAAGACTTGCATTAAGGCTATTAAAAGCATTTCTATCTTGGTGCAGTAGGCATTCAAGCTATAAAGAAATTGTCACCACCAACGCAGCACAAAGTAAAACTGCACGGGAAAACCTAGGTAAAGCTAAAGCGAAAAATGACGCATTGCAACGCGAACAATTAGCAGCTTGGTTTCAGGCAGTCAGGCAAATTCCAAACCCTGTTATTAGCGCTTATCTGCAATCCTTATTACTAACCGGATCACGTCGTGAGGAATTGGCCAATCTACGTTGGGAAGATTGCGACTTTCAATGGAATAGCTTGACCATACGCGATAAGGTAGAAGGTCAAAGAGTGATCCCGCTAACCCCTTACGTATCGTATTTATTGAGTAATTTACCTCGTAGAAATCACTGGGTATTCAGTAGCCCCACTGCTGCAACTGGGCGCCTTGTAGAACCGAATAAACAACATAGCAAGGTATGTTCAATCATCGGTGTGAGTGTGTCATTGCATGGATTAAGGCGTTCATTCGCTACCTTATCGGAATGGGTAGAAACACCAGCAGGCATCGCAGCTCAAATTCAAGGCCACAAACCAAGCGGAGTACGTGAGAAGAATTACATTAGGCGTCCACTAGATTTACTAAGGTTATGGCACACCAAAATAGAAGCCTGGATATTAGAGCAAGCTGAGATTGAATTTATACCAACAAAAGCAGGATTGCACGTTGTAAACAAATAAACGTAGCTGCAAATAATCCTTGACGCTTGTAATAAACGTAACTACATTAATGTATGAAAGTGATTTGCGATGCTACTAAAAATGCAATAAATAAGGAAAAGCATGGTGTATCACTGTCTGATGCAATACACATTGACTGGGAAGCTGCGTTGATATGGCAAGATACACGGCGCAATTATGAGGAAGTTAGAATGATCGCCTTAGCACCAATTGATGAAAGGCTATATTGCGTGGTTTATGTTGATCGTGAAGATCATCGACGAATAATCAGCTTACGTAAAGCAAATTATAGAGAGGTAATTCACTATGCAAATCAAGACTAAATCAGGTCGCGTCTTAGTTCTACCTTCACCAGAAGAAGATGCACAGATTACAGCAGCAGCACTTACTGATCCTGATAATCAACCTTTAACGAATGAAGAGTTGCAGCAATTCAAGAGAATGCGTGGAAGACCTCAAGGAAGTGGAAAAAAGGAACAGGTAACACTTCGATTAGATACGGATATATTGGAGCAATTCAAGGCGAGCGGCAATGGTTGGCAAACGCGCATCAATGATGCGTTAAGGGATTGGATAAAGCAGCATTGATAGGAGAAAAGCCTGTGAGCAGAATGAACAACCCAGCACATCCAGGTGAAATATTACGAGAATGGTTACCTGACGAAATAACCGTAACACAAGCTGCAAAAGAATTACAAATTTCACGTGTGACACTTTCGAAGGTACTAAACGGTAAAGCCGGAATAACAGCGACAATGGCACTTAGGCTTTCTGCTTGGCTGGGTACAACACCAGATGTTTGGCTGGGAATGCAAATACAGTGGGATTTATGGTTAGCAAAGCAGCAACCAAAACCTGATATTAAACCACTGGAAAGCATTAAATAGATCGCAACCGAATCACTCCATAGCTCGACGAGGCTAAGAGTGGGGACTTATCTTGAAGGATTAGACAATGCCATTTAATTTATGGGGAGCAATAAAAGCTAGGGAAAAATATTTAGCTAATCTCACGCCAGAAGAAAGAAGAAAAGCTATTGAGGAAGAAGAGGCTGAATTAAAAGCCTCTGATGAGAAATTTCGCAAGCTGTTACAAAAATTATTCGAAGACAATAAACATCATGAAGACGCTATAAAGGTTCTAGAAAAAAGAATAAAAGAAGCAATAGATGATCCGGTTATGACTCCAGAGATTAAGGATTTAGCTGAAACCTTCCTCGTACTCATAAAGGAAAGGAAAGTATTTAAATATGATTATGAATCTTTTTTTGGTCCCGTAATTAAGCAGGAAAGAAACGAGGGAGTTTTGATAGACAGAAAAAGAATAAGCGATAAAAAACATGAAAAGAGTCGTGCACAATCAAAAGAAGCCATTAGGTTATGGAAGGAGGAGTTTGAAGGCAAGAAGGGTATGAGTAAAAATAACGCAGCGCCACGTATAGCAGAAAAAACAGGTCTTGCAGAATCAACTGTTAGGGAGAAATTAAAAGGGAAATAACTATGCACTTTACCTGAGAATGCATGCATTCTTACGTATAACTCATGCATTCTAAATGAGAATGCCTATGCAGTTCTAAAGCTATTTCTATAATCATGAACTATCTTCAATAACAGGAGGTAGTTCAGAATGACAATAATTGCAAATCAGCTTCAACCAATTGAGCAAATAACTCGCTACGCTCTATCGACAGAAGAAGCAGCCCACTATCTAAATAGAAGGCCTCAAACACTCAGAGTCTGGGCCATGCATGAAAATGGCCTAATTCGTCCGCTACGTATCAATGGTCGTTTAGCTTGGCCAGTAAAAGAAATAAAGAAAGTATTAGGCATGGAGGTGTAACCATGGCCCAATATGAAAATTCAACAATTATCCAACGTAAGCGAATTCTAGATTTCCTTCGTGCCCGTCCACTTGATACGTTAACCGCACGTAAAGAGTTAGATATCATGCACCCAGCAGCAAGAGTTATGGAGCTGCGTAAGCAAGGTTTGGACATTAAAACAATCAAGATAGATAGACAAAGCGACTGTGGGGAAATACATAGGGTAGCGTGCTATGTATTAGAGGTTAGAGCGGCGGCCACCGCTCCAACCGATAAAGAAGACGGAATCCTTAGACAAGAAACCGACAATTTGAAGCATAACATGGAGGTAAGCTTATGAGAACCTCTCAATTTTCAATTTATCGTGCCAGCACGTTAAAACGTAAAAGAAGAACAAAAGATGAATTAAATCAACTGGATGAGCAAATTATCCAAGTTCTGAAAGAAGATCATCCACAAAGTGTTCGCCATATCTTTTACCGGATGACAGACGTAAGGTTAAATCAGCCAGTAGAAAAATCAGAAAAAGGTTATCGACATATTCAAGATAGGTGTGTGAAGCTGCGGCGTTCGGGCTTAATTCCTTATGCCTGGATTGCAGATATGAGTAGGCAGGGCTATTTTGTTAATACCTTCATTGATGCTAGCGACTTTATTATGAGCATGGCTGGGCTTTATAGAGCTGATTTATGGTCAGATGCTGATTATCGCTGCGAAGTGTGGACAGAAAGCAGAAGCATTGCAAGTGTCATTCGCAGCCTTTGTAATGAGCTGGCTGTGGATTTATATCCATGTAGTGGGTTTAGTAGTTTATCTTTTGCACATGCTGCTGCAGAACAGCATATAAGCTCTAAAGACAACAGGCCTTTGATTATCTATTACATCGGTGATTATGATCCGGCTGGTGTTTTGATTGATCAATCACTTGAGCGTGAACTACGGTTACATCTCAATGGTTATATTGAAATGGATTTTCGCAGAATTGCAATCAACGAAAACCAAATTGAGCAATACGATCTACCGAGAAAGCCAAGGAAAAAAAACGACATTCGATCAAAGCAAATCGAAAGTACTGTTGAAGCTGAAGCAATGCCAGCACATATCCTAAGGCAGATGTTACGGGAATATATCGAAAGTTTGCTGCCAGAAGGTGCGCTTTATGCGACAAAGATAGCAGAACAATCGGAACGTAACGGCTTGATCGCTTTAGCTAACCGTACGGGAGGCTATCGTGCTTAATTTATCTGAAGTAGTAAAGGGACAATTCCGCCAGGCTATGCAGGCTGCTGGGATAGCTTATTCTGGTGAAATTATCCCTGATGGGCAGCTGCACCGATTCCATATAGAAGGTCATAAAAAAGGTAGTTTGAACGGAGCGTATAAACTTCATATAGATAACCGGCCTGCAGGTTATTTCCAAGACTTCACAAGTGGTATTTCTCATAAGTGGCGTAGCTCAGGAAATTCATATGTTTCCACTGATGTAATTAAGAGAATCAAAGAAGCTAATCATCAGCGTGAGATAGAAGCACGCCAAAAGCAGGAAGAAGCAGCTAAAAAGGCTGCTGAAATCTGGCAGAAATCCAAACCAGTCAACAATCAAGCAGACCATCCTTATTTGGTGAAAAAGGCTGTTCAACCTTACGGAGCTAGACTTTATGGTAATGCACTCGTTATCTCAATTTACAACGAAGATGATCGACTGGTTAACTTGCAATTTATCAATCCTGAAGGCAGCAAACGTTTTCTTAAGGATGGACGTAAGCACGGTTGTTTTTACATTATTGGCGATCTGTCGCCACGTGTTCTAATTGCTGAAGGTTTTGCCACGGGAGCAAGCTTATTCAAGAGTTGCGGACAGCGCATTGTCGTTGCATTTGATGCAGGTAATTTGTTACCGGTAGCAAAGAATATTCGGGAATTATCGCCAGATTCAGAAATCATCATATGCGGGGATAACGATTTGTCTGGCATTGGACAGGCTAAGGCAAGAGAGGCAGCGATTGCTATTCGTGGCAAGGTGCTAATACCACCAAGACCTGGTATGGATTGGAATGACTACTTAACAATGGAGAAAAAAATAAATGATTGAAAATCCTATTTCTCCATTTGAAAACTTCCATAATAACCTTGCCAATGTTGCCAATACTGGCGAATTGAATCTTGATGATGCAGTTGATCCCCCAATTAATAGTGGTTGGCCTCAACCTCAACCAATTACCGCAAGAATTCAACCGGAACCCTATCCTATTGATGCATTACCTGATGTTATCAGATGTGCTGTAGAAGAAGTTGGAGCCTTTGTTAAGGCACCGACCGTGCTAGTAGCATCAAGCGCATTAGGCTCGCTGTCGCTAGCATGCCAAGCCCAAGTTGACGCTAAACGAGCTGAAAAGCTGCAAGGGCCTACTGGATTATTTCTACTAACGATTGCAGATTCAGGTGAGCGAAAAACCACCTGCGATAGTTTTTTTACTGCTGCCATTCGTCAGTACCAAGAGGAACAAGCGGAAGCCATGAAAATAACGGTCAAAGAATATGAATCTGAGAATGCAGCATGGTTGGCCGAGCGGGATGGCTTGTTGTCAGCCATAAAGGAAGCTGGCAGGAAAAGTAAATCGACAGAAAGCTTTAAGGAAAGCCTAAAGCAACTTGAATTCGACAAACCAGAACCGCCAAGAATACCGCGCCTTATCTATGTTGATACGACGCCAGAAGCGTTAGCCTTCAGCCTCGCTAAGCAATGGCCTTCGGGGGGAATGATCTCAAGTGAAGCAGGCATTGTCTTTGGTTCGCATGCCATGGGTAAAGACTCGATTATGAAAAATCTTAGTCAACTTAATCAATTATGGGATGGGAATAGCCTAACAATCGATAGGAGAACCTCTGAATCCTTTGTCGTAAAAGGAGCGCGCCTTACTGTTGCTTTACAGATTCAGGAAGCAACACTCAAGTCATTCTTTAATAAGTCTGGTGAATTGGCCCGCGGTACTGGTTTTTTTGCTCGTTTTCTGGTCGCATGGCCTGAATCAACTCAAGGTAGCAGACTGTTCACAGAAGCACCGCAAAGCTGGCTTTATCTTTCCGCATTCAATCGACGAATTACCGCGATCTTAAATGATCCCGCTCCTATTGATGAAATGGGCGCATTAACACCGACTATGCTGGAACTATCACCTCAAGCAAAGCAATCATGGATTCGCTATCACGATGCGATAGAAAAAGAACTAGCCAGTGGTAAAGAGCTATATGACGTGCGCGATGTAGCCAGTAAATCGGCTGATAACGCCGTGCGGTTGGCGGCATTATTTCAATGGTTAGACAAACCAAATCACGCGATCAGCCTTGATGCTTTCGATAGTGCTAGTCGTATTGTATCGTGGCATTTATCAGAATCACGGCGCTTTTTTGGTGAGTTAGCGCTACCGGATGAACTGATCAATGCAGCGAAACTTGACGGATGGCTACTTGATTATTGTAAACGAGAGCAAACGCACCTAGTAGCAAAGAATGTAGCGTTGCAATACGGACCACTGCGAAAAAAGGACAAGCTTGATGCGGCAATTAATGAGCTTACCGAACTAGATCGATTGCAATTTCAAAAAGATGGCAAGCAGACGATTTTAGCAATCAATCCAAGATTATTAAATTTCTGAAATTTGGTTTTGCTATTGCTATAGCTGCTATTCCTGCTACAGATAGAACAGTTTAATGCTGAAAATAGCAACAATAGCAAGAATAACAGTAGCAAACTAGCAAAACTAATAAATGAGGTAATGTGATGAGCGTTCTTGCAGAGCTAATCAAAGGTAAGAAAACCTACGACACAATTCCTGATGAAGTTGTAACTGAAATCAATAATGAGATTACTTGCAGCATTACGGATAATTCACCATCGATTGAAGCTGTTCGTGCTTGGTTATATAAAATCGAAGAGCCAGAAGAATATCACCATATCGTATTGGATAAATGTAAGCGTGATCCTGAAGCGTTGGCTTACTTCTTAAAGCATGCTAACGGTGAATTTGAGGCTAAAGAATCATTAGGCAAAAAATGAATCTTTATATGCAACAGTGTTGCGTTAATATAATGGCATTAATGGGTTGGGTATCAAAATGAGCTTTAATTGCTTAAAACGCTTCCTGATTTGTTTTGAGCGGTGGTGTAGATAAGTCAAATAGGGGGGCATCAAAACTTTAACGGAAAAGGTGTTGTAGACCGCGCGCCTAGCTCTTTTTAGCTAAATGTGGAGAAAAAATGGAAAAACGAGGTAGAAAATCGAGTGAAGAAAATTGTCAGCAAGGATTCATGCTGCAATCTTGCCATGTAAAGCTAGAACCTGATGAAGATTTAAGTATGGCAGAAAGAATGATCTGGGAAGAGGTAATCAGTAATGTTCCAGAAGGTTTCTTTACACCAATGCACAAACCTTTATTGGAAATGTATTGTAAGCATGTCGCGCAAAGTAAGCTCTTGAATAAGGAACTTCATACATCGAACACAGACCTGCTTAAAACAAGAGAGGGGTTACGTCATTATGACAAATTACTTAGAATGCGTGAGCGTGAAAATAAAATGGCCTCTTCTTTTGCGACACGTCTTCGTATTACAAAGCAAGCAGTTCATCCAGCGACTGCATTTCGTGCATTAGCTAATCAATCTGCTGACGAAAAACCGTGGCTGTTTAAATGTTAGATTTTTAAGAAATAAGATTTGCTACTGCTATAGCTGCTATTTTTGCTATATCGCGATGAGCGCGAGAAGACTAACCAAACCATCTTCGATATGTTCATGGCGTGTCATTCGCAAGAAGAGATTGCGGAGGCTGCTGGCGTACCACAGAAAACAGCAGGCGACAGAATTGCAAACTTTAGCGATTTTGGCAACATTGCAAAATCCGCTAAAACTCTCGCCAATCACGAAGATTCAGACTTTCAAATACCGCTTTACAACGTCTGGACTAAATCGAAGATTTGTTGCAATTTGGCAATCTTGCAAGAATGCAACAAAGTCTCATAAGTTAAGAATTTAGTAATTTTGGCAGTCTTGCAAGAAGTACTAAAAGTTACGAATTATGTCAATTTTGGCAATCTTGCAAAATCTGACAAAACTCACACAAATTGAATCGCAATCTAACCGATTTTCAACGCGCTGAAATAGCGCTGCAGGCTGAACCGCTGATTGCGGCTAAGGCCAAAGAAAGAATGATTTCTGGAGTTAAGGCTAACCCTGTGGCAAATTTGCCCGAGGGTACATCACGAACCCGTGAAGAACTATCCGAACCCGGCATTTCTGCTAGAGATATATTTTTTTAGATTGGTAAATGTGAAACTCACAAAACCTAAAATGCCACTAAAAATTAGCCCTAGCGTATTGGGAGAAGGAATATTAACAACATTTGCTGAATAAAAGTAAGAAAAACCAATCCCATTGATGCCGTCGAAAACAATGCGACTTATCCCCCCAGGCTCAGGTCTCATCGACATTTGTTCAATTGTATAATTTGAGGAGCTCCCCCAAAGCGAGGCATAAATGTATTGTACAAATTCTTCTTCTGTTGCATATGACTTTGGGCGGGTCGGTACATCCCATGCGCTAAAAGTATCATTTAGAAATCTAGCATTAGCCAAATCAAATACACCCCATCCATAATACTCGTAGGTATTATCACCAAGTTCGATTATGTTAGAAATGGAAGGTGTTAGCTTAGATACCTCATCATATACTAAATATCCATCACCATTAGCATCCTTGCCTTCAAAGCTAAAGGACGAATAATTTTGAAGACTATTAAATTCAACGATAATCGCCTGTGTATGAGTACTAATTGAAAATAAAGTACTCATTTGAATGAAAGCTATTATTGCTCGAGAAATGATATTTCTTTTATTCATACTGCTTTTTGGTATCAGATAGATCTAATATTCAAGCCGAAGTGAGCTACAAGGGATTTAGACCTCAGCATGAGCGGCTCTGAACAACCAGATATTTTTGTGACGCAGCGCTTTTTTTGACAAAATCTGAATTTCATTGTTATTAATCTCAAATAATGAAGCCCTGTCCGGTTAATAGCCAGATAGGGGTTTTTACTTTAACGTTAAAAAATCTTTTTACCTGTTAGCGAGTAAATGACCTTGCCTACGATATGTAGCTCATGTGATTCTACAAATTCAACCGACCGTATTAGCGGGTTATCAGATGACACTGCAAATTTGTTCCTACTTGGGGACATCACTATTCTTCTAATAGCTAAAATGCTCCCACAGGAAACAACATAGATTCCTTCATCAACATAAGCTTTGACTCTGGTATCAACGAAAAGAAGCGCATTTATTTCAATTGTGGGCTGCATGGAATCGCCTTCCATAATCATCTGGGCGATGTAGCTTTTATCTGAATCTACTCCAAAACAAAAGAAAGGGAATCTATCGTTTCCCTGTTTAGATAAAGAAACAATCGATTTTTTTGAGTTTTTACGTGAAGGAAGTAATTCGCTGCCATTAACTTTCATGCTGTGTTCTCTCCGTTTGGTTTTTTTGAAATTTTCCTACAGGAAGCCTACACGGAAAAACATGAACGATATCCACAAAGAATTATTGAACATAACCCATTGATTTTATTGGTGGCGAATCAGGGATTTGAACCCCGGACCAACGGATTATGATTCCGCTGCTCTAACCACTGAGCTAAT
>WBZQ01003255.1_pt1 | contig 10169 bp, 8 predicted proteins | sample 5204251 | NCBI WGS metagenome assembly WBZQ01 (sample SAMN12412402, study PRJNA552823) | activated sludge metagenome | isolation source: activated sludge from nitrification reactor of wastewater treatment plant... | place: USA: Virginia | collected 2017-09 | reverse complement strand
GGCAAGTCGCTGCCGGCCGCGGGTCAGGAGCAGGTTCTCGATGAGGTCGCGCGCGACTTGAATGAGCTCGTGAAGCTGTCTGCCACCTTGCACGCCGTAACCAGGATGACGCTGACCGGGCATGCCGACAGCCAGGGTCAGGGCACCTCCAATCTGTCGCTGAGCATGGCACGCGCCGAAGCTGTCCGCGCTCTTCTTAAGAAGCGCGGGGTCGATCCCGATCTGCTTCAAGTGCGCGGCGCGGGTCAGCTCGAGCCGGTTGCCGACGACACGTCCGCGGCCGCGGCGGCCGCCCGCTCCGCCAACCGCCGGGTGTCATTCTCGATCGGCTTCGAGGAAGAGCCATGACGCCGGTGCTGCAGAAGAAGGTTTGCATGCTCGGCGGCTTCTCGGTTGGCAAGACCAGCCTGGTGAAGCGCTACGTCCAGAGCATATTCTCCGAAACCTACCTCACCACGGTCGGCGTCAAGATCGACAAGAAGACCGTGGACCTCGCCGACCGGACCGTAACGCTCATCCTTTGGGACCTTGCGGGCGAGGACGACATCAACTCCTTCCGCATGACCAATATGCGCGGCGCAGCCGGATATGTATTGGTCGCCGACGGCACTCGGCCCTCGACGCTCGACGTCGCGCTTTCGCTCCGCCAGCGCGTGGAGGCCGAGAACGGTCCGCTGCCGTTCGTCCTGATGTTGAACAAGAGCGACCTCAAGGAAGAGTGGGCGATCGGCGAAGCCAAGATTGAGGAACTGCGGCAGAGCGGCCTGTGGGTGCAGCCGAGCAGCGCGCGAACCGGTGAAGGCGTGGAGGATGCCTTCAAGGAACTCGCAATCCGCGCCTCGAGCTGAACCATGCGAGGGGTGCCAGCAGGCCTGGCCGAGCGGCTGCAAGAGCTGACCTATGACGAGCGGGCGGTTGCCTATCTGCAGATTGACGCCGCGCTCACCCTGATCGGAGCCGGCGGGCATCTCGACAATTACGGGCTCGCGGCCATGCGCCTCGGTGAGCCTGCGGTCGAGCAGGCCTTCTTCCTCGAAGGGCTTCTGCCGCTCGTCGAGTCGCCCTATTTCGTCCCCTCGATCGAGTTCGACTGTGGTCGCGCCGCCGACCTGCACCTTCATCAGGATGGCGACACCGTCTGGGTCGTGCTGTTCGACGTCACCGAGCAGCGCGACGCGACCCGCCGCCTGCAGCAGAAGGCCTATGACATGACTTTGCTGCAGGAGAAGGAGGCAGAGCTCAATCGGCGCCTCGCGGACATGAACCGGGAGCTCGAGGCCTCCAACGACTTCCTGTCGAGAATCTCCTCTAAGATCTCGCACTATCTCGCGCCGCAGATCTACAGCAGCATCTTCAGCGGCCAGAAGGACGTCACGATCCACACCGAGCGCAAGGAACTCACCATCTTCTTTTCCGATATCAAGGATTTCACCGCCACCACGGAGCGCCTTCAGCCTGAGGAGATCACGCTCCTCCTCAACGAATATTTCACCGAGATGTCGGCGATCGCGCTCCAGCATGGCGGCACCGTCGACAAATTCATCGGCGACGCACTCGTGATCTTCTTCGGCGATCCCGAGACCAAGGGCACTGTTGAGGACGCAAGAGCCTGCCTCAACATGGCGACGGAAATGCAGCGCAGGCTCGCCGAGCTCAATGTCAAATGGCGCAGCGCCGGCATGGAACAGCCCTTCCGCGTGCGCATGGGGATCAACACCGGCTTCTGCAACGTCGGCAATTTCGGCAGCATTCACCGCATGGACTACACCGCCATCGGCGCCGAGGTTAACCTCGCTGCGCGTCTCCAAACCATCGCCGAAGCCGGGCATATCGTCATCAGCTACGATACCTACGTTCTCGTGCGCGATATCGTCGCCGCGCGCGCATTGCCGAAGATCTCGGTGAAGGGCATCAGCCGCGAAGTGGTGCCCTATCTGGTCGAGGGCGTTCTGGACGAAGCGGGCCGGAAGATCGAGATCTTCAGCGAACACATGACCGGCCTCGACTTTTACCTCGATCCGCGGGCCATCGACGCCGCCGCCATCGAGCGCATCCGGGCGACGCTCAAGAATGCCATTGTCGCCCTGGACGGGCGCGTCGGAGCGGACGCTCCAGCCGAGATTGCGAGACCCGACCAGATCGATCAGCCGTCAGCCAAGACTCAGAGCTAACGTTACTATGCCCTAGCGTGGCCGAGGGGGACTGCTGCGAAAACGCGCATCACCTTGAACCAATGCATCCGCAACCACGAAGCGCGCGAACGATTACGACCTCAGCCCTTCGGCTTGGGCGGCGGCGCCTGCTTAGGCTCGTGCAGGATGCCTGGCTCGAAGGCTGCCCAGGAAGGCGCGCTCGACGTCCAGATGGTCATTTGCGGTTTGCCGATCTCAGTGTCGTCGAGGGTACCCGCGCGCACGCCGATATAGTGACGCCGCGCCTCGGACTGCGTGAACACCGGCGTGCCGCATGCGGCACAGAATTGCCGGTGCATGAGGTTGCCGCTGTCGGCCTCGCTCATATAGTCTGCGAGCGCGCCCTCGACCTTGACTGCCTCGCTCGCGAAGAAGACGTTCACCGTGCCGGCGCCGGCGCCGATATACTGGCAGTCGCGGCACCAGCAATGCCGCGTGAACAGCGGCTCGGCTTCGATCGTGTAGCGCACCGCTCCGCAGCGGCATCCGCCGGTAATGGTCACAGAACTCTCCTCCTAGGGGCTAGCCTTCCTCGATCTCCTCGCGCACCTGCGCATAGCTCAGCACGGCGAACAACAGCGTGCCGCCGAACACATTGCCGAGTAGCGTAGGTAGGAAGAAGGCGAAGGCCACGCTGGCGAAGCTCGCCGCGCCGGTGAGCCAGAGATAGAGCGCCTCCGCCGATCCAGCGACCACATGGGTAAAGCCGCCGAGCGCGATGAGATAGGTGATCAGGGTGATGACGAAGATCTCGGTGCCCTCGGCTGACGGCAGCATCCACACAAGCGCCGCGATCAGCCAGCCGGCGACGATGCCCTTGACGAACATCTGGAGCGGCGAATTCGCCATCAGATGCGCACCGACGTCGTGAAACGCCTTGGCGACGTCGGCCGAGAGCGCGCCGGAATAAGCAAGGAAGCTTGCGAACAGGAAGCAGCCGACGAGGTTGCCGGCGAGCACGATGCCCCACAGCCTGAGCATCACCCATAGCCAGTCCCATTGCTTGCGCGACATCACCGGCAGCACGGCCGTCAGCGTGTTTTCGGTGAAGAGCTGCTGGCGCGACAGGATGACGATAAGGAAGCCGACCGCATATCCGACATTCTCGACTATCCAGGCGCCAGGCAACTTGGGCAGATAGGCCTTCAGCAGCGCCATGGTCAGCGCCGAGAAGCCGATGGAGATGCCAGCGGCGAGCGCCGACCACCATAGCGCGCCGAAGGTTCTGGCAAGCTCGCCTTCGCCCTCGACGCGAATGATCTCATAGACAACGGCGGCGCGAAGCCTCAGCCGCTTGGTCACCGACTTGGCTTCCTCGCGTGTCAAGCCTTCCGGCGGCGGAGGCACGTCGTCAGGCTTTGCTGGAGCCTTATTCGCCATCCTCTGCTTCCTCAGGTGACGCCCGGTTTCTACCGTGCCTCGGGGAGATTGAGCGGGAGCAAGCGCGGCGTGAGGTTTCCAACACCCTCCCCCGCATGCGAGGGAGGGCGAGGTCAGGAAACTTAAGCGGCCTTGATCTGGTTCGCCTTGTTGAGCAGCGCCTCCGCCTGGCGGATCGAAGCGATGTCGATCAGGCGGCCGTCGAGAGACACCGCGCCCTTTCCTTCCTTCGCCGCCTGCTTCATCGCCTCGACGATGCGCTTCGCCTTGGTCACCTCGGCTTCCGACGGGGTGAACACCGTGTTGGCGAGCTCGACCTGTGAGGGGTGGATCGCCCACTTACCCTCGAAGCCGAGCACCGCTGCGCGCTTCGCTGCCGCCGTGTAGCCGTCGGGATCGGAGAAGTCGCCGAACGGACCGTCGATCGGCCGCAAGCCATAGGCGCGGCAGGCGACCATCATGCGCGACAGCGCATAGTGCCACGGGTCGTTCCAATAGAACTCGCGCGGCTTGTCGCCGTCCTTGTCGGAGAGGATGCCGTAATCCGGATGCGGCGCGCCGATGCCCATGGTGCGGGCGCGGGTCGAGGCTGCGTAGTCGGCGACGCCGAAGCTCATCGCCTCGACGCGCTTCGATGACTGCGCGATGGCTTCGACATTGGCCATGCCGAGCGCCGTCTCGATCAGGAGCTCGAAGCCAATTCTCTTCTCGCGCTTCTTGTACTGCTCGATCTGGGTGACCAGCATATCGATGGCGTAGACGTCCTGCGGCACGCCGGTCTTGGGGATCAGGATCATGTCGAGCCGCGGGCAGTTTTCGACCACGTCGACGACGTCTCGATAGGCGTAGTGGGTGTCGAGGCCGTTGATGCGAATCATCATGGTCTTGGTGCCCCAATCCATGTCGTTCAGCCCCTGGATGATGTTCTTGCGCGCCTGCTCCTTGTCGTCGGGGGCGACAGCGTCTTCGAGGTCGAGAAAGATGATGTCGGCTGCGCCCTTGGCGGCCTTCTCGAACAGCGACGGGTTAGACCCCGGCACGGCAAGCTCTGAGCGGTGCAGACGCGGGGTCGCCTGTTGGATCAGGGTAAAGCTCATGTCGTCGATTTCCTTTCGTTACAAGTTAACCCGTGGCCCCAAGGCCGGCGGCAATGCAGTTGATGGAAAGCAATAGCGGAGCCTTGTAGCGCTCGCGCTCGGCTTCGGTCGAGGCGCCACGGAAGCGGCGCAACAGCTCGACCTGCTCGCGATTGACTTCGTTGATCATCGGCAGCCGCTCGGCGAGGACCTCGCGATGGCGCGGGAAGCGATCGCCGACACCGGCTTCGCCACTCACCTTGCGCACCATCTCCGCCGTCAGCCGGTACTCCGCCTCGATCATGGAGAAGATCGCGTCGCGTGCTTGGCGTTCGGCGACAAGACCGGAATAGGCGCGGGCGATATCGAGGTCGACGATGAGCAGGGTCTTCTCCACCTCATCCATGATCAGTCGGAAGAGGCGCGAATCCTTGAACATGCGGGCGAGCATGGCTTCACCCTCTTCGCCGCGCACTTCGAGGAAGGTCTTGAGCGCCGAGCCGACCCCATACCAGCCGGTGATGATGTGCCGGTTCTGCGCCCAGGCGAACACCCAGGGGATGGCGCGGAGGTCGGCGAGGCTCCGCGCACCGAACCGCCTTGCCGGGCGCGAGCCGATATTGAGCAGCGAGATCTCTTCCAATGGGCTCGCCGACTGGAAATAGGTGACGAGGTCGGGATTGCCGGCAAGTTGCGTATAGGCGGCGCGAGAGGCGCCTGAGAGCGCCTCCATGGCGTCGTCGATCTCAGGCCGCGGCTTCAGCGCCTCCTCGCGCTCCGATTTCAGCGCATGCTCGAACACGCTCGCGGCGAGCAGCTCGAGCTGATAGGCGGCGGTGCCGCGATTGGCATATTTGGAGGAGACCACCTCGCCCTGCTCGGTGACACGAAATCGCCCGCGGATCGAGCCGGCGGGCTGCGCGGCGATGGCGCGGCCGGTTGGCGCGCCGCCGCGTGACACCGAGCCGCCGCGGCCGTGGAAGAAGGCGATCTTGACCCCGGTCTCGTTGCTCACCTTGGTGAGCTGCGACTGTGCTTTCGACAATTCCCAGTTCGACGCAAAGAAGCCGCCGTCCTTGTTCGAGTCCGAATAGCCGATCATCACTTCCTGCACGCCGCCCTGCCAATTGGCGCTGCGGCGGACGAGCGGGATCGAGAGCAGCTCGCGCATGATCGAAGGTGCCGCGCGGAGATCGTCGATGGTCTCGAACAGCGGCACGATAGGCAGCGGGCAGATCTCCGTGCCCGCGGCATCGAGATAGACGCCGGCTTCCTTGGCAAGCAGATAGACGCCGAGGATGTCGGCGACGGAACGCGTCATCGACAGGATGAAGCTGCCGAAGGCTTCACGATCGAGCTTCCCGCGCATCTCCGGCACGAGCCGCAGCATATTGAGCGTCTCTTCAGCCTCGGGAGACAGCCCGGCAAGGACGCGGTCGCCAATCCGCGGGCGCGCAAGCTCGGCAAGGAGCCACGCTTTCCAGGCATCGGCCTTCGGGTCCGGCGGCTCGCCGCCGTCCTGCCCGGCCGTAGCCCGCCACAAAGCCTGCAAGGTCTGGGTGGTGCGCGTGGTGTTCTCGCGAAGATCGAGGCGCACGGTGGAGAAGCGGAAGAGCTGAACCGCGTAGCGCACGGGGCGCACGAGGTCAGCGGCGATCGAGGCGAGATTGGCTTCTTCCAGCGCGTTCTCCAGCACGCGGAGATCGAGGATCAGCTCGTCGGCATTGGCGTAATAGGGCCGCCCCTCGTTTGCGTCATTGCTTTCGCTGCGGGCGATGGTCGCGTCGAGCTTGCGCAGGACACAGGTGAGATATTGGCGATAGGCTTCGCCTGGGTTACGCGCACGGATGGCAACCGCATCGCCTGAGGCTTCGAGCTCGCGGGCAAGCTCGGCGCGGAAATTCTCCGGCACCGCGGCGGCCCGCTCGGTGATCGACAGATAGCGGGCAAGCTCGCCGATCCGCGTCTTATAGTGCCGCAGGCTTGCGAGCGCGTTCTGCTTGAGCGTCGCCCGCGTCACCTTGGTGGTGACGAAGGGATTGCCGTCGCGGTCGCCGCCGATCCACGAGCCGAACTGAAAGAAGGGCGGAACGTCGAAGCGTCTATCCGGATAGGACTCCTTCAGGGCGGACGCGAGCCCGCTCAAAATCTTCGGCGCCATCTCGAACAGCGTCTCGTCGAAGAAATGGAGCCCGCGCAACACCTCCTGCTCGACCGAGGGCTTCTCCAGATGCAGCTCTCCAGTCATCCACACGAGCTCGATCTGGTCGCGCAGCTCATCGACGAGCTGTGCCCGCTCCCGCTCCGTCCAGCGCGGAATTTCCAGGTCGCGCAGGAGGAGATAGGTCTTGCGGTATTTCTCCAGCACGGTGACGCGCTTCGACTCGGTCGGATGCGCGGTCAGCACCGGTCGGATTCGCATGTTCGATATCAGCTTCTGGATCTCGTCAGCTCCGACGCCTGCCCGCGCGGCCTCCGCGAAGACATGGCTGAAGGTGCCGCCGAGTTCCTGCCGCCCGCGCTCGCGCTCCACCCGGCGTCTCCGGCGCATCGCCGCATTCTGCTCGGCGATGGACAGGAGCTGGAACCAGATGCCTTGCGCTTGCAGCGCGCGGGCCATGAGCTCAGGCGTGACATCGGCGACCGCGGCGCCACCCTTGAGCAGGGGCTCGATCTCTGGCTGATGCCGCCGCGCTACATCGAGCAGCAGCCCGAACAGAAGTTCGGCGGCATCGCGTGGCGAAGTGCCGGAGATCAACGGCGCGGTGGCAGGCTCCTCCGCGCTGCCGAGCTTGTTGACATCATCCTTCATGACGGCCCGGCACTCCCGGCGGGGCGACACGCCCCGCCCATGACTATGTCGCGCCGCGCCCTCAGCTTACACGACGGCCTGTGGTCTCGACCCGCCGCCGGAGAGAACCCGCGCCACGGTCGATCCGAACTCGCTCGGATTTGGCGCCACGGTCAGGCCGCAAGACTTCATGATCTCGGCCTTCTCCGAGGCGCTGTCGCCTGCGGCGGAGATGATGGCGCCGGCATGGCCCATGCGCCGTCCCTTCGGCGCCGTGAGTCCGGCGACGAAGCCAACCACCGGCTTCTTCATGTTCTCCTTGATCCAGGCCGAGGCCTCGGCTTCCTGCGGGCCGCCGATCTCGCCGATAAGCAGAACTGCCTCGGTCTCCGGATCTTCTTCGAACAGCACCAGATGATCGAGGAAGGAGGAGCCGTTGATCGGGTCGCCGCCGATGCCGACCGACGTGGTGATGCCGATGCCCACCGCCTTCATCTGCGAGGCAGCTTCGTAGCCAAGCGTGCCTGAGCGCGAGATCACGCCGACCTTGCCCTTGAGATAGATGTGGCCGGGCATGATGCCGAGCATGGCCTTGCCTGGGCTGATGATGCCTGCGCAGTTCGGGCCGACCATCATGGGCCGCCTGTCTTTGGGATAGCGGTAGAGGTAGCGCTTCACCCGCATCATGTCCTGCGCCGGGATGCCGTCGGTGATCGAGCAGATCAGCCTGATGCCGGCGTCGGCTGCTTCCATGATGGCGTCGGCGCAGAAGGCGGGCGCGACGAAGGTGATGCTCGTCGTCGCTCCGGTCGCGTCCACCGCTTCCTTCACGGTGTTGAACACGGGCAGGCCCTGATGCTTGGTGCCACCCTTGCCCGGCGTCACGCCACCAACAACGTTCGAGCCGTACTCCACCATTTCCTTGGTATGGAAGGAGCCTTTGTCGCCGGTCATGCCCTGGACGATGATCGGTGTCTTTTCGTCGATAAGAATGCTCATGTGACTACTCCCGGCGGGCGCTTACGCCCTCGCCCTTGCAGGTTCTTGCGCCGCATTGCAGGCGGCCACGGCCTTTTCGGCGGCTTCAGCCAAAGTCTCGGCGGTAATCAGCTCAAGCCCGCTGTCGGCGAGAATCTTGCGCCCCTCCTCGACATTGGTGCCTGCGAGCCGCACCACGAGCGGCACCTTTACGTCCACCGTCTGGCAGGCCTGCACCACGCCTTTCGCCACCCAATCGCAGCGATTGATGCCGGCGAAGATGTTGACCAGCACCGCCTTCACCTTGGCGTCGGACAGGACGAGCTTGAGCGCGGTGGCGATGCGCTCTGGGCTGGCGCCGCCGCCGACATCGAGGAAGTTCGCCGGGCTGCCGCCCGCATGCTTGATCATGTCCATGGTCGCCATGGCGAGGCCCGCGCCGTTGACGATGCAGCCGATCTCTCCGTCGAGCCCGATATAGTTGAGGTTGTGCTCGGCGGCCTGCGCCTCGCGCGGGTCCTGCTGCGAAGGATCGTGCATGTCGGCGACGCTGTGGCGGCGGAACAGCGCGTTGTCGTCGAACGACATCTTGGCGTCGAGCGCGAGCACGCGGTCGTCCTTGGTCACCACCAGCGGATTGATCTCGAGCATCGTCGCGTCGCGATCGCGGAATGCGCGATAGGCATTCATGATCGTGGTCACCGCGCGCTGCACCTGCTTGATGTTGAGGCCGAGCGCGAAGGCGAGTTGGCGCGCCTGAAAAGCCTGCAGGCCCACTGCCGGCTCGACCAGCACCTGAAGGATCTCATGCGGCTCGGTTTTCGCGATCTCTTCGATCTCCATGCCACCGCGCCGCGAGGCAATCACCCTGATGCGCTCCGCTTTGCGGTCCAGCACGTAGCCGAGATAGATCTCCCGCTCGAACGGCTCGGCGACTTCGATGTAGATGCGCTGCACCGGCTTGCCTTCCGGCCCGGTCTGGATCGTCACCAGCCGCTTGCCGAGCATATCGGCGGCAGCCTCGCGCACCTCGTGATAGGTCTTGCACAATTTGATGCCACCGGCCTTGCCGCGGGCGCCGGCATGAATCTGCGCTTTGACGGCCCAGTTCCAGCCGCCGAGCTCGGTTGCGGCATAAACCGCCTGGTCGGGACTGAAAGCAACCGCGCCCTTCGGCACCGGTACGCCAAACTGAGCGAGCAATTCCTTGGCTTGATACTCGTGGACGTCCACGTCTTCCTCCCTTTTTTGGCTTTTTGGCGGTTCTGAGCAAACGAGCCTTAGCTCAATTTGCCCTTCACCAGCTCATAAGATTCCTCGGTCACGCCTTCAGCGCCGGACAACAGCGTCTCCAGTTCCTTCAGCTTAGCGTCAGCGTAGGCTTTATCAGTGATGATTTTCGCGTTCGTGTAAACATTTAGCGCCGCACTTCGCAGTGCAGCATAGGCCGCGAGCACGGCGACCCCGGCATCCGAGATCACTCCCGTACTGCCCTTGACCGAGGCGATGGCGGCAAGGTCGATGACCTCCCGGGCGGCGTGGCAGCAGCGCATGGGGACGTCGGTGGCGAGCTTGAGCGCCTCCTGGATGGCCGCGCTCCTCTTTTCCTTCTCGGCGTCGGTCTCTTTCGGCATGCCATAGGCGCCCATCACCGCGTCGAATGCTCTCACGTCGTCCTCGATCATGGCGGTGAGCTTGTGGCGGAGCGCCTCTGCCTTGGCGAGCAGATCGCGCATCTCGCCTTCGACGTCG
>WBZQ01003254.1_pt1 | contig 10170 bp, 6 predicted proteins | sample 5204251 | NCBI WGS metagenome assembly WBZQ01 (sample SAMN12412402, study PRJNA552823) | activated sludge metagenome | isolation source: activated sludge from nitrification reactor of wastewater treatment plant... | place: USA: Virginia | collected 2017-09 | reverse complement strand
ACCGTGACCGACACCCTGCCCTCTCTCACCGGCGGCTGCGATACCGTGGCCACCTATACCCTGGTCCAGTTGCCGCTGCCCACCCTGGCCGTTACCCTTGAATTCTGCCAGGGCGAAACGGTGGTCGTCAATGGCACCGCCTACAGCCAGCCGGGCACCGTGACCGACACCCTGCCCTCCCTCACCGGCGGTTGCGATACCGTGGCCACCTATACCCTGGTACAGTTGCCGCTGCCCACCCTGGCCGCCACCATCGCGTTTTGTAAAGGGGAGACGGTGATTTTACAGGGGGTACCATACACCCAGCCGGCAGTGATTACGCTTACGCTGCCCGGTGTCGGCGAGGCCTGCGATACCATCGCCACTTACACCCTGAAATACGTCAGCGACCCGGATGCCGCCGTATCCGTCGACTGCCCCGCGGACATCAGCATTCCCACCCAGCCCGGCACGGGACCGGTAACCGTGAACTACGACCTGCCCGTCACTGCCAGCGATTGCCCCTGTCCGGGCATCGAACTGGTACTGACCGAGGGCCTGCCGCCGGGCAGCCTTTTCCCGGTCACTACCACCAAGGTGTGCTACCAGGCCAAAGACAGTTGCGGCAACACCGCTACTTGTTGCTTCAACGTGACCGTGCGCGAAGAGCAGCCCTGCGATGTAAAGGAGATCGGCTGCATGAAATATGAACTGCTGGACATTACCCGCAATGCCTCCAACCTGAATCTCAACTACCGCATCCGGGTGACCAACAAATGCGCCGACAAGATGATCTACACCGCCATTCAGCTTCCCGACGGCGTGGTAGCCGTGGCGCCGGCCAACAATTCGGTGTACACCTCGCCCGACAACCGGGATTACGATGTGCGCAACCCGAATTATTCGCCGTCCTACTCGATCCGCTTTAAGTCGAAAGACGACAGTATTGCCAACGGGCAGTCTGATATTTTTCGCTACACCCTGCCGCCACAGACCAACCCGGCCTATATCCACGTTGTATCGCGGATTTACCCGCAGGCTTTTTACGAAGCACACCTGAATACCTTCAATTGCCCAATCGAAGTGGTGAACGAAAAAATGGAGCAGCGTGCGGAACCGGCGGTTTTTGCGGAAAAATCCTCCGGTTTGGCCGTGTTCCCCAACCCGAACGCCGGTACGTTCTTTACGGATCTTTCGGAATGGAGGGGCGGGCAGGTTTATTTGCAGGTATTCGATGGGCTCGGGCGCCAGGTATGGCAACAGACCGTCACCGCCGGTGAAGGCCCGCAGGAAATCCGGCTGCCGCAGCATCTCGCCGGCGCGCTGTATTTCCTGGAAGTGACAACGGAGCAGGGAGAAAAACGGGCGGCCCGTTTTGTGGTGGAGCGAAAATGACTGAAGCAATCAGTTGATTGACAATTTAACATAACCTGAACAGATGCCGGCCGGGGTTCTTGGCCCTGCCGGGCATCTAATCAGGTATTTTAATCGCTCACCCTCCCTTCTTTTAATCCACCGCCCTCGTCAGGACCATTTGTTCACCCAAGTTTTCACCACCAATTATGACGTCACGAATTCCTGTTTACACCTTAACCTTTTCCCTACTCTTCCTTTTCCTGATCCAACCGGTTTTTTCACAGCAAAATCTGAGCGTTACCATGAACGGTGCCGTAATGCGGGCGCCGTTGGAAGTACGCTCCGGCCCGAACACGGTTTCGCTGTGCAACCTGATCCCCGGCTATTCCTACCAGCTCCTCGCCGTACCGGCCAAACCGGATCAGCACACCACTTTTGAACTTCAACCGGCTACCCCGGCGCTTCAGTTCGACCAACGCCCGACCCAGACCGGTTCAGGACATTTTACGGCGACCGGCACCTGTGCGGACTTTCAGATAACCGCCACGGATGCCGCCGCCCAGAACTCCCTGCCGATGTACCTGTCGGTGAAATGCGAATCGTGCCCGGAGGCCGGCCAATGGAAACAGAACCTGTTCAGTGCTACCAATGCAGCCGTGCTGCAGGTGCAGGGCGGAAAAACCGCCCAGGAACTGATCACCAAAACGCTGATCGACGGCGACTGCTTCGACGTCGAGAACGTTTCCTCTTTCGGTAACAACATCCAGATCGGCACCTTCACCAACGGCCTGAACAGCATCGGTTTTCAGAACGGTGTGATCATCGCAACCGGCAACATCGATGTGGCGCCCGGACCGAATGACGACGACAACGCCTACACCGGATTGGGCAACAACCAAACGCCCGATTCGGACCTGGACAACCTGACCACCGGCAATTTGTACAACAAAGCAGTTATAGAATTCGATTTCACCCCCACCGAGACGCCCGTGTCGTTCCAGTTTGTGTTCGCCTCGGAGGAATACTGCGAGTTCGTAGGTTCCGCCTACAACGACGTGTTCGGCTTTTTTATCTCCGGTCCCGGCATAACCGGCACCAAGAACATCGCCCTGGTACCAAATACCAATACCCCGATCACCATCAACAACCTGAACCACAATCTTAACGACGCTTATTACATCAACAACCAGTCCTGGCTCAGCGGCGATCTCTGCGGCCAGTTTCCCTCTTTCGACGACGCGGTCAACGAAATACAGTACGACGGCTTTACCCAGCCTTTGCTGGCGGTGGCCAATGTCATCCCCTGTCAGAAATACCACATCAAGTTAAAAATCGCCGATGTGGGCGACGGCTACTGGGATTCGGCAGTGTTTCTCAAGGCCGGCTCATTTAACGGTGGCGGCGACGCTACGGTCGACTTCGTGGTGAACAACGCCCCCGGCGCCCAGGAAGCCAGCGAGGGCTGCGGCGTGGCCAACCTGGTCATCGACCGCATCGGCTCCGACAACAGCCAGCCGGTCACCGTGTCATTCACGACCAGCGGAACGGCCCTACCCGGCGTCGACTACCTGCCGCTCAATCCTTCCTACGTTATTCCGGCCGGCCAGGACAAACTGACCGTGCCGGTTACCATCCTCGGCGACCTGCTCACGGAAGGTGTCGAGACCATCGTGCTGACGCTCGACAAGTCCTGCTCCTGCGATGTGAGCCAGAAAACGCTGTCCATCCTGGACCACTTTCCGATGGGCGACACCACGATAGACGTGTCCATCTGCAATTCCGGCAACGGGGTTACGCTGACCGCCAATCCGCTCGGCGGCACGGCGCCGTTCACCTATAAGTGGAGCACCAACCAGACCACCCAGTCCATTTTCGTCAATCCCACCGTCAGCACCACTTATACCGTTACGATCGTGGATGCGTGCAGCGACACTTCGCTCAACACCTTCAACGTCCAGGTCGCGCCTTTGGTGGAGATCACCCAGAACATTGCTTTCTGCCCGGGCGGTTCGGTGACCATCGGCGATTCCACTTACACCCAACCGGCCGTCGTGACCGAAAACATACCGGGTCAGAACGGCAGTTGCGACACTGTACTGACTTATCAGTTGAACCTGCTGCCGTTCAACGCCTTCACCGACACCATTGCATTTTGTTCCGGTGACGCCGTGGTGATCGGCGGCACGACGTATACGCAACCCGGCACCGTGACCGACACCCTGCCGGGTGCCGGCGGCGCCTGCGATACCATTGCCACTTACGTCCTGGAACTGTTGCCGTTGAATACCTTCACCGATACGATCGCCTTTTGCAGTGGAAAATCTGTCGTGATCGGCGGAGTGGCCTATAACCAGGCTGGCATCGTCACCGATACCCTGTCCGGCACCGGCGGCGCCTGCGACACCATTGCCACCTACGTCCTGGAACTGTTGCCGTTGAACACCTTCACCGATACGATCGCCTTTTGCAGTGGAAAATCTGTCGTGATCGGCGGAGTGGCCTATAACCAGGCTGGCATCGTCACCGATACCCTGTCCGGCACCGGCGGCGCCTGCGATACCATTGCCACCTACGTCCTGGAAGTACTGCCGTTGAACACCTTCACCGATACCCTTGCTTTTTGTCCGGGCGGATCGGTTACGGTCGGCGACTCGGTTTATACCCAGGCCGGCACGGCCGTACTTACCCTTCCCGGCTCGAACGGCAGTTGCGACACCATTGCCACCTACATCCTGGCCGTTTTGCCGCAGGTGTCCTTTACCGACACCATCCGCTTTTGCCCCGGCACTTCGGTGACGGTAGCCGGAGCCACTTATTCCCAGCCGGGTGTGGTGCCGGATACCCTGAGCGGGCAGGGCGACGCCTGTGATACGCTCGCCACGTACGTGCTGGAATGGCTGCCGCAGGTATCTTTCACCGACACCATCTACTTCTGCCCCGGCGAGTCCGTTTTGATCCACGGGCACGTGTACAATCAGGCCGGAGTATATCCGGATACGCTGCCGGGCGGACCGGGGGTTTGCGATACGCTGGCCACCTACGTACTGGTCCCGCTGACGCCGGCGCCTTCCACCGTTAAAATAACCTGTCCGGCCGACATCGAGGTGACGACCGAACCGCCGGTGGCCCAGTACAACCTGCCCACGGCTACCACCGACTGCCCATGCCCCGGCTTGTCCCTGCAAATGACGGAAGGGCTGCCCTCCGGCAGTACTTTCCCGGTGGGTGTGACCACGGTTTGCTACCTGGCCAAAGACAGTTGCGGCAACACCGCTTCGTGCTGTTTCGAGATAAACGTGCCGGCGGAGGAACCCTGCGATGCCGCCACCATCGGTTGCATCAAATACGAACTGCTGAGCATCCAAAAGAACAGCGCCGGCGATAAAACCTACCGCATCCGGGTGACCAATACCTGCCCGAACAAACTGATGTACGCGGCCTTCCAACTCCCGGACGGCATTGCCGCCCTCTCGCCGGCCAACAATTCGATCTATGAGGCGCCCAGCGGCCGGGAATATTCGGTACGCAACCCGAACTATTCGCCGTTCTACTCCATCCGTTATAAATACGAGGGGGCCAACGGCTTGGCCAACGGTGAGTCGGACGTATTCGAATTCACCCTGCCCGCGGTAGCCACCGTGCTGGACATCCACGTCATCGTGCGGGTCCAGCCCAAGATCTTCTACGAATCGTATCTGAACGTCACCAACTGCCCGGTGGAAACGGTACCGAAGCCCGCAATCGAGGTGACCCCGGTGGGAAAGCCAAACCTTAACGGGCTGACCGTTTTCCCCAATCCGACCGACGGCAATCTATTCGCCGACCTCTCGGAATGGAAGGGAGAACAACTGCAATTGCAATTGTTCGACAGCCGCGGCGCGCGGGTACATTATATGACCGTAACGGCCGACACGGCCCCGCAGGAGATCCAACTCAGCCAAAACCTGGCCGGCGGACTGTATTTCCTGGAAGTATTGCGCAGCAACGGCGAACGCAAGGCGGTGCGGTTGGCGATACAGCGGTAGGTTGAAAAAACATTTGACAGGAGTCGCCCCGGATTTTGTTACAAAACAAATTCGGGGCGATCTGTTTATGGAACGAACCCACTCGCATGCGGCCGCGATTGAACGTTTTTTCGGACCTGATAACCGGATAAACAGGCCGTATCCTGCCGACCTTGTTTAAGCCTCTCAAAAATATCTCTATTTCATTTCTACAAAACCGCGTCTCCAAATTTCTCCCGCATCACTTTCAGGGCTTTATCGAATACCAGTCCGTTGCAGGCCAGCATTTCCTTTTTTTCGATAAAATCGCCGCCGCCACCAAAATCGACGACCCGGCCGCCGGCTTCGCGAATGAGTACGGCCCCGCCGGCCACATCCCAGGCATTGAGCCCATATTCGAAAAACACATCGAATCGCCCGGCCGCTACCCAGGCCAGATCGAGCGCCGCCGAACCGAAACGCCGGGCGCCACGACCTTCGGCCATGAAGACCCGCAAGGCCGCAAACCAGGGGTCGGCCCGGTCGAAATTGTGGTAGGGAAAGCCGGTCGAGACCAGGGCCTGGCGCATTTCGCTGCGCCGGCTGACCTGGATGCGCTGGCCGTTGCAGTACGCGCCCCCGTTCTGCCAGGCGTAGAAGAGCTCGTCCTGCGGAACGTGGTGCACGATGCCCAGGACCAGGTCATTCCCGGCTTTCAGGCCCACGCTGATGGAAAAATGGGGCACCCCGTACAGGAAATTGGTGGTACCGTCGAGCGGATCGATGATCCACTGCAACTCGGAATCACCCTGGGCGATGGTTTCCTCTTCGGTAATGAAAGAGGCCTCCGGTAGCAGAGCCGACAAGCGCTCTACCAGCATTTCTTCGGCCGTGCGGTCTACGTAACTGACCAGGCCGTTCAGAAATTTTTCCTCGATCTGGGCGCTTTGTACCTTGCCCGTTTCAGCGCGGATGAAAACGGCGGTTTCCTGCACCGCGCGGCAGGCCTGGTTGGTGAGTTGTTCAAAGTTCATGGCGCAAAGATGTGGAGGTCATGGTTGCATTGTTGGATTGTTGCATTGTTGGATTGCTTCATTGCTGCATTGTTGGATTGTTGCATTGTTACATGGACAGGAGAGTGCGTTTTCAAACTTTCCCGGATTTGGGCGACTCCGGCTATTTTTGCAATGCCTTGGAAAACGATCTTTCACCACGAAAAATAACGGGCCAGCGATGGAAGACAACAACGAAGACCTGAACAAACGGACCGACGGGTTCACCGGCGGCGGGCAGGAGCCGCACAGTACCACCCCCGAAGAGTCGAATTTTACCTCCCGAATGTCGGACCGCGTCACCGACTGGGCGGGGGTGGAACGGCTGGACGGCTTTAAACTCGGCGATCTGTTTTCTGAAGCCCTGAAACACCATTCTACCGAAGAGGTGGAAGAGTACTTTACCGTCGGCACCCGCTCCACGACGCCGCCCATCGAACAGGTGGATGCCGGCTGGCCGCGGCCCTGGGTCTTTCTGCGCACTTTTGTCGGTGCCGCCATTGTCTATTTCTTTTTCGTGCAGGCCTGGAACGAGTTTCAGAACGAGAACCTGGTGCCCGGTCTGATCATGGTGGGTTCTTTCGCCGTGCCTGTATCGGCGCTGATCTTCTTTTTCGAAATGAACGCCCGCAAAAATGTCTCGCTTTACCAGATCATCCGGCTGGTTTTTGTGGGCGGCATCGTCTCCATCACCATTTCCCTGACCTTTTTCGACCTGACCGACACCGTGGAACTGGACTGGCTCGGCGCTTCCTTCGCCGGTTTGGTGGAGGAACCCGGCAAGTTGCTGGCCCTGGCCATTGTGATCAACGTCCGCCGCTATCACTATACGCTCAACGGCCTGTTGTTCGGGGCGGCGGTAGGGACCGGGTTTGCGGCTTTCGAGAGCGCCGGCTATGCCCTGCGCGCCGGTTTTTACGAGGACGCCACCGCCATGATGGACAGCATCATGCTGCGCGGGATGCTGGCTCCGTTCGGCCATATTCTCTGGACCGGCATGTGCGCCGCGGCCCTCTGGCGGGTGAAAGGCCAGCAGGCGTTCCGGTTTGCCATGCTCAAAGACCCGCGCTTTTACCGGGTGTTCTTCATAGCGGTGATCCTGCACATGATCTGGAACAGCCCCCTGCACCTGCCTTTCTACGCCAAGCACATCGCTCTCGGCGTGGTGGCCTGGATCATTATTTTTTCGCTGATCCAGAGCGGGTTGAAACAGATTATAGCGGAGAAGAAGAGTGGGCAGTAGGCCAACTACATCACTTCCTGTTCCCGTCCTGCCTGGCGAACACCTTTTTCAACAATTCCGTAGTCCGCGCACCCTTGTTGCGACGAATGTTTTTTTCTTCCTCGGCTACTTTTCCGAACAGTCCGTCCAGCGCTTTTTTGGTCACATAATCGTCGAGGTCGTTGCTGACCTTGTTGACCAGCGGGATCTTGTTGTAGGCGTCGGCGGCTTTTTTCCAGAGATTGTTGGCGCCGATCTTGTCCAGCGAAGCCACGATCTTGGGGTTGAATTTGGTGTACAACTGGTCGTAGGTGGTCTTGTTCAGGTAGTTGGTGGCGGCGTTGTCTGGCCCCAGCAGGATGTCGGTGGCATCCTTGAAAGTCATTTGTTTGATGGCGCTGAGGAAAATAGGCCCGGCTTCCTTGGCCGCGTCTTCGGCGCCCCGGTTCATTTTTTCCAGCAGTTCGTTTTCCAGGTTGGTGAAGCCCGGTATAGCCCGCAGTTTATCGGTCACCCGGCGCGCTTCTTCGGGCAGCAGGATCTTGTAAGCACTTTTGAAATAACCGTCTTTTTGCGACAGGACGTCCACGCCTTTGCCGATGCCTTTGGACAGGGCTTCCTTGAGTCCGCGGCCGATCTCTTCGAGGGAAGGCTCGCTGAGCACGCCTTCCGCCACCTCTTTCAGGGTATCGCAGGCCGAAAAGGAAAACAGCAGGGCGAGGAGTACAAACGGAGCAATTCGTTTTTTCATAATGAAGAGTTGAAGTGATAAAAATTAAACGCCGACAAGGTCAGGATTCTGCCGGCATTACTGAACAAAAACCTTCCGCTCCGGTTTTGAAGCCGCTGCCGAACGATCAAACCATTCGTTTTTCTTCCAAAACAACAAAAAAAGATGTTCCACCTGAAAGAAGGCGACCCCGCCCCCCATTTTTCCGTCCCCAACGAAAAAGGACAGGCCGTCAGCCTGTCCGACTATTCCGGCAAAAAACTGGTGCTGTATTTTTATCCGAAGGACGACACGCCGGGCTGTACGGCCGAGGCGTGCAGCCTGCGCGACGGCTACGCTTCCTTTCAGGCCCGGGGGTACGAAATTCTGGGCGTCAGCCCCGACTCTGTGAAAAAACACGTCAAATTCCAGGAAAAATACCACCTACCTTTCAGCCTTCTGGCCGATGAGAACCACGCCGTGGCCGAGGCGTACGGCGTGTGGGGGCCCAAAAAGTTCATGGGACGCAGTTACGACGGCATCCACCGTACCACCTTCGTCATCGACGAGGCCGGCCGGATCGAGCGCATCATCGCCAAAGTGGACACGGGCAACCACGCCGGGCAGTTGCTGGAAGCGTAGGAGTTGGAGGTTGAAAGTTGAAGGTTAGAGGTTGAAGGTTGAAGGTTCCCGGGTACTCCCGGTATATCCAAACATTCAACCTTCAACTTTCAACTTTCAACTTTCAACTTTCAACCTTCAACTTTCAACCCTTAAACCTCCCATCGGTGAGGGCTTCGAGGAAGGCTTTGAGGTCCGATTTTTCCCCGGCCGTCAGCCCTAGTGGCCGGGCCAGCAGGCTGTCGCGCCCGACGGGGTTGGGGACAAACGTGTCGGGAGCATCGTAATATTCGATCACTTCTTCCAGGGTACGGAACATGCCGTTGTGCATATAGGGTGCGGTCAGGGCAACGTTGCGCAGGCCCGGCACCTTGAATTTCCCCAGGTCGGCGCTATCCCGGCTCACCGCGAAGCGCCCCGTATCGTTCAGTTTTTTCCCGTCGAACAGCCCGATGTTGCGAAATTCGTCGCCGGTAAAGTCGGGCGAAAAATGGCAGTCGAAACACTTCCCCTTGTTCATAAAAATGTCCCGTCCGCGCACAGCCGCCCCGCTCATGGGGTCCGGCTTGTCCTGCATCCAGCGGTCGAAAGGGGTATCCGCGGTTTCCAGCGTGCGCACATAGGCCGGCAGCGCGGCGGCCAGTGACTCCAGGTCGGCCGTTTTTTTGAAAAACTGCTGAAAAGCGGCTTCGTATTCCCGGTGGCGGCGCAGCCGTTGGATTACCAGATCCACCGTCGCGCGCATCTCCAGCGTGTCGAGGATCGGCATCAATACCTGTTGCTCCAGGGTGAGGGCCCGGCCGTCGTAGAAGAAATGCGGGCGGGCCGACATGTTGGTGATGCCCGGGGCATTGCGCCTGCCCAGCCGGCCGCCGACGCCCCGGCTCAGGCGGGCGGTGTCGGCAAAGGCGAATTGCGGAATGTGGCACGACGCGCAACTGACCGTGCTGTCGAGCGACAGCAGGGGGTCGAAGAACAAGCGTTCCCCCAGTTGCTCGACCGTGTCGAACGGCGCTCTTCCCAGAAGAAAAAACAACACCGCAAGGGTTGAAAAAATGAAAAACGGCAGACGGCGGTTCATGGCGCAAAAGTAATATCGCAACGCCGGCCGGTAAGCCAATTTTGGATTCGTTTGCAAAAGCCCCGCGGCACGGCCCGCCTTAGCCACCCAACCCAACCATCTGCTGCGAAGTCTAACGTCAACCTAACGTCAACCTAACGTCAACCTAACGTCAACCTAACGTCTAT
>WBZQ01003253.1_pt1 | contig 10171 bp, 9 predicted proteins | sample 5204251 | NCBI WGS metagenome assembly WBZQ01 (sample SAMN12412402, study PRJNA552823) | activated sludge metagenome | isolation source: activated sludge from nitrification reactor of wastewater treatment plant... | place: USA: Virginia | collected 2017-09 | reverse complement strand
CGCCTGTAAGGCCAGTGCTGTTGCATTCGTGTCTGCTCCCCAACCAGGCGCCCACTCCCAACCGCCGCTAGCCCTGGCCTGCTGCTTAAGATAGGTTATGGCCGGCGTGGACACAGTCTCACTCAAGGCTACGGCGCCGAGGATTGCCCAGGCATTAAGACCGCTTTGCTTGCTATACGCCCCAATTGTAGAGCTGTAATGGTCTTGCGGCGTCCACGCCCCCAGCGGCAAACAAGTATCCGCAGCGGCTACAGCCACCGCCAACTTACCAGCAGCAGCGGGATTGGCCTGGGCATAGGTGCTACTGTTCACTGTGATAAAATCAGCCAGTGACGGCTGGCTAGCGTCACGCTGCCAACCCTGTGCATCAAGATGATTGGCGCCAATAGTTAATAGCGCTTCAACACTGGTGCCTACACCTTCATAGCCACCATTGGTGATCACTTGGCGTGTCTGTAACCAGGTCAACGCTTTAGCCGCAGCCAGGGTGGGAGTTACTGTTGTCTGTGAAGACCCAAACTCACCCCAGCGCCACCCTTCAATGGCCCCAGTCTGTGAAATCACCGAGGAATTGGCGCCAACCGAGTAGCTCTGCCACGCCTGACCGTCCCAATAGGTATAACTCCAGAAACGCTGAGGGTTACAGAAACAAGCTGTGGCTGGGCAGCCAATACCTTCAATGCTGCACACAGCAGGGCCAAAGCTAGTCGTTGCCGTTACCACGCTCAAGCCGCTTAACTGGAGCGCGCGCAAGCCAGAGATTGGTGTTCTGAATTCAATGCCACGCACAACGCGAGCGTTGTCATCAAACTGCACGATGACAGTGCCCTGTTTGTCCGATTGGGCCGCAACCGGACTGGTGCCAAAACCCGTCAAGACGATGAACAGTGCCATCAGCATCAGCAGACTGATGAATAGGCTACCTACCAAAGAACGAACATGGCGATAGTTAGGTCGGCCCTCATGATCAAATTGCATCTTTCCTCTCCCTTTCTGTGATTTCGTTGTGAAAAATATCAAAGCTGCTGCATAGAAAGGGACAAGGAAATAAAAAACCCGCCAAAAAGGCGGGCATGCGCTCAAGTTGAAACCTGAACACTTGGCCCCCTCTATCCACGAAGGTGGTACACAAGATCAAAGTTCAGGCGGGTAGTCGGGCTTGGTAATCTTAAATTGAGGATTTTGGATTGCCAAGATTGCAGCTTAGCCAGAAACGCTAAAATCGTAACCTAAAATTATCTTACCGTTGCGGGACAGCGCCGGACTGGTTAATAGAGTTTGCCGCTTGGCGAGGCCATTGGCGCAAGCTCTTGAACGTCACCGGTCTTCCCCCATTATGCGCTATGCAGCCGAGCATTATGCGCACCTGGACTTTATTAACTCACATTACGCATCACCTGATGGTTCACCAGATGTGATTTTTATTGTAACCAACCAGGCTCTAGTCCTGCGTAACATCAGTTATTAAATTAACAGGCAGGCTCCTATCATTACTTCAGAGAGTAACACAAAGAGTAATTTTGCTTGCCTTGTCTATGAAAGAGGATAACAGAGGTCGCAAATAAATGCTAATTGGTTTGGGGTAAAATTGGATTTTATGGAGGGGAATTGAGTAATCGCGCCGCAGGTCCTACCTCGCCCCACCAGGCATAGAGCAAACAGATAGGTTGGCGACCCGTACGTGTTGCATGAGCAACACCCGGCAGATGGTGAACAAATGATCCTGCTTTGCGCGTTGTCCACCGCTTACTGCCTGTCTGCCACCACTGGGCCGAACCGCTAACCGTAAAATAAAGTTCCTCTGCCGGATGCCCATGCGGCGGATATTCGACGTTTGGCCCCAACACCAAAAACCCCAAAGCAAACTCTGCATCAAAAATCAAGCCCCGTCGGCTGATAATATCAGCATAGCCGTAATTTTCCAGAAAGGTGACCGGCATCTTGCCCTGAGTGTAATTAGGATTTTGGACCCAGGCCAGGTAGGGCAGGAGCATGGTCAGGGCCCGACTGATTGGCTCTTCAGCTTGTTGGTGCAGCAGTGCGGGTAAATAGCGACAGACGGGCAAACGGCTGGCCCTTAGGGGTTGAATCTCAATTGGCACCCGGCGCAAATGATCGACCACGGTGTGGAGAATCGGCGCCAGCTTTGGCTCATAGGCCAATGCCTGCACCAGGCGGGTCTGAATCACGGCCAGCAGGTGAAAAACCAGCGTCATGACGGATGTGCTATCACTCATCGTTGACAAAACGTCCATTCTGCGTCATCTGCTGACGCAGGTGTAGTGGGTTGGATACAGATGAATAAGCTGTTGACCGTTCCCAGGCGGTGGCCCAGGCGGCAAGCGAAATGGCCCGGTTATGCTATGCTCTATGGTAGCACCAGTTGGTGTGATCCGGCCAACATTGTTCTGCACATTCCACTCACCTTTGCTTCAAGCATCGCACACGATCGCTCCACTGGCACCTGCCGGTGGAATTTTTGTTCTTTGACCTAGTCGCGAACAGCCAGCGCAAACCTGGGAAAAGGAGTCACGAACGTGAGCAAGGTTTATCTGAAATATTTCTTAACGTTGTGCGTACTCTCGCTCTTATCGGGGTGGGTCATTGCCCACGCCCAAGCTGCCCCATTGCCACAAAATGCCCCGCCGCTTTTTCAAGATGCCGGGTTCCAAGTCTCTGCTGCCAACGTCAACCCGGCGGTTGTTCGTAGCCGAACGGTTACCACGGATTTCAGCTTATTGGCTACTGAGGTAACCAGCGCTGATGCCCAACCCAACCCGACCCTTACCCTCAATCTATTTGACAACGCCACCTTCACTGCTGTGCGTGATCGTCTGGAAGCTCTGGAGGGTGGCGGTTATGCCTGGAGCGGCCACCTGGAAGGGATTGAGCTAAGCCAGGTGACCCTGGTTGTGCTGGATGGTGTTGTTTCGGGCAGCATCACTCTCCCCGGCGCCAATTATCAAATTCGCCCAGATGCCAATGGCTTCCAAATCATTCAAGAGATCAACGACGCAGCCCTGCCACCGGACCTCCACAAGCCAATGCCAACCGCCGACACTGCCACTGCTGATACGCTGGCCCCAGCCGCAGTGCAGGCGGACGACGGGTCGGTGATCGATGTGTTGATTCTCTACACCGACGCTGCTCGTAGTGCCGCCGGCAGCGCCACGGCCATCCAGACATTGATCAACCAAAGTATTGTACAGACAAACAACGCCTTTAGCAATAGCCAAGTCAATACACGCTTGCGCCTGGTCTACAGCGGCGAGCTCGCCTATACGGAAGCCGGCTTTGACACCGATCTCCAGCGTCTGGCCAGCACGTCCGATAGTTTTCTGAACGAGGCGCATACCCTGCGCGACCAATACGGGGCCGATCTGGTTTCGCTCCTAGTGGCGGAACGCAGTGCCTGTGGCATTGCCTATGTGGGCAACAACGCCCAATATGGCTTTAGCGTGGTGAACTATGATTGCGCGCCCAATTTGGTCTTGGCCCATGAACTCGGCCATAACCTCGGCGCCTTCCACGATTGGTTTGTCGATGGCACCACCGGATGGGCGCCAGGTGGACTGAGCGACAATCACGGCTGGGTTGACTATACGGGCAACTGGCGCTCCATTATGTCCTATGGGGACTATTGTTATCAACAATCGCCAGCCAAAAATTGCTCCCGTATTGCCTATTACTCGAATCCCAACTTGACCTATTCCGGTAGACCCATTGGTCTAGCCGCCGGGTCGGATAGCTCGTGCAAGACCGGTGATCTCTCCCGCCAACCGACCTGCGATGCCAACAACGCTCGCGTCTTTAATGCCAATCTCAAAACCATTGCCAATTACCGCCAATCCAAGACGCCGGTAACGCCGGCTACCCCCACCACTACCCCGGTGGCTCAGCCGACTAGCACCCCAACCAAGACAGCGGTGCCTGCAACACCGACTGCTACGCCTGTAGTTGCCACCCCCACGCCTACGCCGAATCCTACCACGATCAAGGTGAACTTCCAGCCGCAGGGCGCCGCGCTGCCAACCGGCTATCTGCTGGATAGTGGTGCAACGTATGGCAACCGTGGCAATGGCTACAGCTACGGTTGGAACGCCAACAACAGCGCCAATACTCGTGACCGCAATGCCAGCAACGCCGCGGATCAACGCTACGACACCTTGATCTACATGCAGCGCGGCGCCCTCTACACCTGGGAAATCGCCCTGCCCAATGGTGCCTATCAGGTGCGGCTGGTAGCCGGGGATGCCACTTACAGCAGCAGCGTCTATAAAGTGAACGCCGAAGGGGTTTTGCTAGTCAATGGCACACCCACCACCGCCAAACGCTGGATCGAAGGCACGGCGACGGTCACCGTCAACGATGGCCGCCTTACACTCACCAACGCCAGTGGCGCGGTCAACAACAAGCTCAACTTTATTGAGATCAGCAAAGCCCCATCCGGCGCAGCGGGTAACATCCAACCAACCGCCATTACCGCGCAGATGCCTTTTGCCGTGACCATCTCGCCCACCGGAATGCAACTCAACTGGACGTTGGGTCAGGCCAAGAGCAGCGCCGATTTTCATCTCTTCCGAAACACCAGCGGTGACCGTACCAACGCCACCGAAATCACCGCTGATCTCGGCGAATTGACACCCAGCAACGGCAACTTCACCGCCATTGATCCCACCGCCGATCCCACCGCCACCTACCACTACTGGCTCACCCGCACCAACCGCGATGGCACCCTCAGCGAAGTGGGACCAGTCATGCAGGGTGCGGAGGATCGGGTGTTTGCCGTCTTCTTGCCGGCGCTGACGAAGTAGCTTAGACCCAAGGCAGATAAAAAAAGCGGTTGAGCGACATTCTTATGCTTGTCGGCTCAACCGCTTTTTTGTTTGTACCAGCAGGGTATATACCCCTTACAACCGTTGTAACGTTTGGGCGATTGGCCTCAAAACACAATCACCCCGCGCGCCACATGTCCAGCTTCCATATCCGCAAAAGCCTGGGCCAGATCATCCAGCCCATAGCGCTTGGTGATCAGTGCATCCAGCGGCAGCCGCCCGGCGCGATAGAGTTCGACAAATTTGGGCAGATCAACCTGCGGTTTGGAAGAGCCAAAGAACGAACCAAGCAATCGCTTGTTCTGGGCAATCAGCGGCCCGGCTGGCACAGGCAGATCGGTCTTGAGCGAATGCATCCCCATGATCGTGGCCGCACCGCCAGGACGTACTGCCTTTACCGCCTGGCTGACGGTGGCCGCTGCGCCCACGCTGTCAAAGACATAATCCGGTCCGCCACGGGTCAGGCTGCGCAGGGCATCCACAGCATCCACCTCGCGGGCATTGACGGTGTGCGTTGCCCCCAGTTCACGAGCAAAGGCCAACTTGCTCTCCATGACATCCACGGCAATGATCGGATAACAGCCAGCCAGCTTGCAGCCGATAATGGCGCTCAATCCCACACCACCGCAACCAATCACCGCGGCGGAACTGCCCGGCTCGGCCTGGGCTGTATGGATCACGGCCCCGGCGCCGGTGGCCACAGCACAGCCAATCAGCGCACCCACTTCAAAGGGTACATCGGCGGGGATGGGGATGGCACTGGCTTCGTCGATCACAGCATACTCGGCCATGGTCGCCGCGCTGAGATAATGCTTGAGCGTAAGGCCATCCTGGGTCTGCAAGCGCGTGGTGCCATCAGGCAGCAGCGCTACCAGCGTGGTGGTGGCGAGGCGCTCACAGAGGTTGGGTTGGCCACGGCGACAGGCCATGCAATGTTCACAGTTGGGCAGCCAGTTGACCAAAATGCGATCCCCCGGCTTGACTTTGGTGACGGCAGCGCCGACACTCTCGACAATGCCCGCACCCTCATGGCCCAAGACCAACGGCGGGGCGGCGCGCAGTTCACCTTTGTAGGTGTGCAAATCCGAGTGACAGACACCAGCGGCGTGGATACGCACCAACAGTTCATGCGCTTTGGGTGGGTCAAGTAAGACATCCTCAATGGTCAGTTGGTTGGTTGCGCGGACGACCGCGGCTTTCATTTTCATGGTAATTTCCCTTTATTTTGTGCTATCACTTCTACCTTATAGAGATCACCCTTAAAAGTGGCACAATGGGACTCGTGTAAAACCAGGCAAATTTGTGCCACGTTTAAATGGTTTGTCTATTAGTCTCGGATACGAATGTGTTGTTCATCTACAATCCAGAGCTTGCCAACCAGTGCTTTGTCCGCCAACGCAGGGATGATGCGAGCCATAAGCGCAAGAACAAAGGGTTTGTCCTGTTGTGTCATACGCAACACAATCAAACCGGCATACTGGCTGGGTGGGTAGGTGCGAATATCAGCGAAGTCAAGATCCAGTGTGAGGATAGCCCGTTGCTCCAATCGGCAAATGGCGGCAATCGTGGAGTCAGCTTCACCACCCAACCTTTGATCGAAGACAGTCAAAGCATCATAGCCCGCTTGCCGGAGTAGCAGAGCCACTTCCACAGGCAGGTTCTCATCAACCTTGAATTTCACAGCAGCCACCTATGCTGCTAACAATACAACACGTTCACGGGTCAATTCCGCCGCATAGGCAAGCGCAGCTTGTATCGCTTCACGTGTCAAGGTTGGGTAACTTTGAAGCAGTTCATCAATGGACAGATTAGCAGCCAAATTGTCTAACACAACCGAAACCATAATGCGCGTTCCTTTAATACACGCCTTCCCATGACAAATGAATGGATCGACAACAACGTACTCTTGCCAGCGCATGATAATTTTCTCCTACAGTTCATGTTACAAAATGCCAAACCCTTCGTGCCTCAGCATCAACAGGGAGCGGTACGCAATTCGCCCTTGTAGGTGTGCAAATCCGAGTGACAGACGCCAGCGGCATGGATGCGCACGAGCAGTTCATGCGCTTTGGGGGGGTCGAGTAAGACATCCTCAATGGTCAGCTGGTTGATCGCCCGGACCACGGCAGCGCGGATTTTCATAGCTACTCCTTTGTTATAAAACTTATGCCCGATATAGGATAGCTGCTTGCTCAGACATTTCTGTCCAGCCGATATAGAACTCATCAAGCAAAGCAGTCACCGGCCCGTGGAACAGTGCTGGATCGTGATAAACAATGCTCTGTTCATCAATCGCTGTGATCAAAATCGCATGTTGCGTAACAACGGTTTCCCACCCAGGTAAGCCGGGTGTTGTTAAAATGGCCGTAATCACTGCCCCGCCGCTTTGCAGCGCAGTACGCAGCGGTTGAATCGATTGCCACTGGCTAAAGTATAGATCAATGCCATAACTTGCAAGTCGGTGTAGATTGGTGAAAGGTGTGCCTATCCCTTTTATTGTTCCAAGTTGGGTCGCAAGTTGATTTTGTGCAGCATCAATCCCCTTGAGCAAGTGCCATCTGCGCACAAGCAGGTAAGCAATAGCCCATGGCTAGCTGCGACTGATGAATCATTTTAGGCGGGTGTGCCATCGATGGTAGCAACCCATTCTTGGACTTGCTTTAGCATTTGGGTTCGTTGCGCAGCCGAAAGCAAAACTTTGCCGGATTTGGCATCTACTTCGATCATTTTTACCAATCTACCGTCAAATAAACGATAGGGTATGCGCCAAACTGGCTGCGGTGATTCTGCCCAGAGTGGCTCACCACTGCTCAGCGCCAATCCAACCAGCTCACCAAAGACAGCCTGATTCGCCAACCGGCGGGCATCCGCTGCTGAGATTGAATTAGTGGTAGGGAGTAGAGCTTGATAACGGGTGTAATCGTCAATACTGATAATGACAGCAACTGTCCGCCCGCTCTCCTGCAAGAAAACAGGTCGGGTGATATCCTCTTTGGTCACATTATAAGAGGGAGCAAGTTCACGAATGATTTTTGCTTCGGTCATTATCTGCCTTTCTTGGTCTTGTACCTGGTCCCACCATGAGCGCCAGTAGCCAGCGAGTCAACGCAATACTTACGGACTCACTGGTTACAAGTGTACAGTGAACTGCGCTAATGCCCCTTTGCTTGCCGTTTGTGCCAATCATCGGCAAAAAGGTTAAAGTGCAGCTTGCGCTGGGGATGTTCCTTGATCAGATCCTCGTTGAGCTTCAAGCCCAAACCAGGCGCGGTAGGCAAGGGGAAGTAGCCATCCACCACTTCGGGCATGCCGATGCCGGCTTCTTTGACAAAGGCTTCCGAGAAGTCGTTGAAATATTCCTGGATCTTGAAGTTGGGCAGCGTGGCATCCAGGTGGAGCGCGGCCATGGTGGAGTAAGGGCCACCGACGTTGTGCGGCGCCATCAGCATGTAATAGTTAGCGGCCCAGGCGGCTAGCTTCTTGGTGGCCAAGATGCCGCCAAAGTGGGTGATGTCGGTTTGGACAATGTCAGCGGCTTGCAGTTCAAAGAGTTCACGATATTCAAAGGAGGTGTGGATACGCTCGCCTGTCGCCACCGGCACACCGAGTGGGGCAATGGCGTCGGCCACTTTTTTGAGCGCGGCCAGGTTTTCCGGCGGCACTGGCTCTTCATACCAACTGGGGTTGAATTTCGCCAGTTCGTTGGCCATGTCGATAGCCGTCACCGGATTGAAACGGCCATGCATCTCCACCAGAATGTCCACATCCGGGCCAACGGCGTCGCGCACCGCCTCCACCAGGCTGATGGCGCGCGCCTTTTCCTTGCGTTCTATCTCCAAGAAGCCAGCGCCAAAGGGATCAAACTTAAGCGCCTGATAGCCCTTGGCGACCACCCGTTTGGCGGCCGCATGAAATTCTTCCGGCGAACGCTCAACGGTGTACCAGCCGTTGGCATAGGCTTTGATCTTGTCGCGCAGGGTGCCGCCCAGCAGCTTGTAGACCGGCACCCCCAAGGCCTGACCCACAATGTCCCAACAGGCCACCTCGACCAGGGCAATGCCGGTCATGACGATCTCGCCGCAACGCCCGTAATCTTCCAGATACATGCGGTTGACGATCTTCTCTACGTTGAAGGGGTCTTCGCCCAGCACGTAGCGGGGCACTGCTTCTTGCAAATAGCCATTCACCGCATCGGTGCGGTTGAGCGCTCGCACATCGGCCGCACCGACCAGTCCGTCGTCGGTCTCCACCTTCAAAAAGGTGATATTGCGCCACTCGGTGCCCATCACCAGGGGCGTGACGTTGCTGATCTTCATGGATGGTTCCTTTCGTGTTTGTTTTGTGACAACGTATTTATTCAGTCGCAGCGTCCGTAGGGGGGAGCAAAGCAAGCTCCTGGCTGGGCGTCCGCACGGGTAGTCCCGCCGGCTTGCGCTGGATCTGTTCATGATCCAGTGTGATCAAGGTGGCGCCTTGCATCTGTGCCAGGGCCACATAGATGGCGTCGCAACCGCGGATGCGCTGTTGAGCGGCCAACGCTGCGGCCAGGTAGCCTAAACGTTCATCAATCACTACCATGTCTATATGCGCCTGCTGACGAAGCAGCGCAATAAATCTTTGCGCCCATTCTGCATTGCCACTGTTGCGGGCGAGACTGCCCGCAATTTCTGATAAAGCGATAATGGGCAGGTAAATTGGCCATTCGTTTTCTTCCAGGTGTTCTAACAATGCCAGTGCATCTCTATGAGTCACCTCGGCCACCTGAAGGCTGGCCAGAAAAACGCTGGCGTCTACGACATAGGAAATGTTTGTCATTTGAGCAAGCCACGTAAGTTCAAATCACGCTCACGTCGCATTTCAAAGAGGGTTTCTACCAGCGAACCGGTAGATTGACCGGCAAACTCGGCGCGCAATTTGTCCATTTCTGCCCGCAGGGTTTTGCGTTCGGCGCGTTTCGCCTTTATTCGCTGTTCGGCTTGCGCTTGTTGCCAAGCTTCAGTCATTGGCACGAGCATGGCAACGGGCTTCCCGCGATAGGTGACGATATATTCCGCCTGTCGCTCACGGACTTCGCGCAAGATCTCGGTGGCCTGATTTTTTAACTCGCGTATACCGATGGTTGCCATCCTATTCTCCTTATGAAGGTAGCTACAAGAGTGGCCACATTATACCATGTTTCTTGCCCAACCGACAACATTATCGCCCCAGCCAGCCCCCGTCCACCGCAATCGTTACCCCATGTACATAGTTGGAAGCTGCTGAGGCCAGAAAGAGCGTCACACCGGCCATATCTTCTGGTTCGGCCCAGCGGGCGGCGGGGATACGGGCCAGGATCG
>WBZQ01003251.1_pt1 | contig 10171 bp, 1 predicted proteins | sample 5204251 | NCBI WGS metagenome assembly WBZQ01 (sample SAMN12412402, study PRJNA552823) | activated sludge metagenome | isolation source: activated sludge from nitrification reactor of wastewater treatment plant... | place: USA: Virginia | collected 2017-09 | reverse complement strand
GTCCGGCGTCAATCTGATCGGACCCAGACCGGGATCAAGCATCCAATGATCAACCGGTTTGCCCTTGACATCGAACCGATGAATCTTTCCAGCCTTAGCGTCAACCACCCACAATAACGCAGATGCGTCGACAAACATCAGGCTGATCGGTTCAAAACCAAGTTCAACCTGGCGCACGACCTTGAAGGTGGCTGTATCGACAATGGTCAACGACTGGCTCTGGCGATTGCTGATGAATGCATGGCGACCATCGCTGGAAAAAACGATCTCATGATAACCCGGTGGCAAAGGTATCCGGGCAATCGCTTTATCGTGCACCGTATCAATGATTTCAATCGCGTTGTCCTCTGCTGCGGTGCCTGTCAGTCCCACCCACAGTAATCGCTCATCGGGTTGCAGCACCACGCGTGTCGGTTGTCCTGGTAGTGCCACGTGATCCTGGATCGTCAGAGTCTGTAAATCGACGATCGCCAATTTCTTCTGATGAGGTATGGCAATGAACAAACGCATGTCATCGCTGGTCTTGATCCAGTCAAACCCCTTGCCGTCGAGCTTCATGGCACTGTATAAACTGCTGCGGCCGCTGAAGCTGACCGATGGATCCAGTACAGAAACGCTGGGTTCGGCATCCATCGTTAGAACAAAATACCCGGTCAAGTCCAGCAACGGGCGGTTAACCAGATTACCGCTCAGGTAGCGCCCGATCCGCTGCCCGCAGATCGGCACGGCCCCCGACATCGCATCGGTTTCGCGATCAAGCCAGGCGCCGATGCGCCAGTTGCTCAACGCCTGATCATCGGCAAGACGCTTGCCATCGAGCGATAACCGAACCAATTGCCCCGCCTGGGGTGTGGATGGCGCCTGCTCATCGAGCGCGTCGATGCGAACAGTCATGCTGACACCCTCGCGCTCGATCTGCCGTTCCAGATAGCGTGGAGGAACGGCATGCGCGAGTGTGGCCATCAACAGTTGCAACAAGCCAATCACAGCAATGTGAAACTTCATCATTGTATCGCTTCATGAGCAGCTACGACATCGCATTGGGTGCGCAATGATTTTTGACCAAACTCGCGATACTCTACGGGTGCATCCTCAACCCGCACCAACGCCCATAATCCGTTGGTAATACCGAACCCTCCGAGATCACGCCACAGGAAGTCACCGGTGATTTCATGTAAGCCACCAGCACTCGGGAAAACGAAATCAAAGTGTGACATCGGCGCCACGCTTTCCTGACCACCCAGATGCATGGCTAACGCATTGCCACCGATGCATTTCGAGGGCATACCCCAACCCTTTTGGATAAGATTTTTATCGGTATAGATGCCATGACGGTTACCGCCTCTGGGATATCCTTCCGGATCAACGAATTCTGCTAGATACGGATCACGTTGCCAGGCATGGCCATGCAACTGCATCGTCGATGCACGCCCGACCCCTGTGGGCAATAATGCACGCAGCCGCATTTCCTGTCCGGCGTAGGCTTTCATGATTGGCACGTAAGGCTCCCGCACAGGCTGGTCGGCGCTCGTGACTGTTCCCAAACTGTCACGAGTCCGGAACATTCCATCTTTGAGCTTATGTTCGGTAACGATGACTCCGCCATTGTCGCAGCAATCATTGCTGAAGGCTTGCCAGGTGCTATCGGCCCCGCCGAATCCCGACTTGCCAAACGGCGCATCCGGTGGCAACCCGAAGCGGAACCATAAAGGCTCAGCACCGTAATTGATCGCCATATGCCCCGAGTCATGCGCATCTTCCGGCGCAGTTTGCAACGGATCTTCGCCGGCGTTTTCCTTCTCCGCGGCCAAGTTGGCGACTGGTTTGCCATCCTTGTAACGCAGGTTCAGACCTTTTTGATGAATCATCACCAGATCGCGGAATTTGCGCACTGACGTTGCGGTTGGATAGGTGACATCCGCCATCGTGCGAGTGGCGCGTGTGGCAGATTGATCGGTATTGAAAACCTGCCTGTCGATGACTCGATCTTTTTCATGCCACGACGCTTTTTCAGGCTCGATGATCAACGCGCCTACCGCTCCCTTCTGGCCTTGCTTAATGCGGTCAGGCGGCGTCAGGTTAGTGGCACCATATTCGACGGCAACATACCGAGCTAGCTGGCATTCTTTTCCGTTCTCAAGCTGACCATTTTCTTTCTCAATCTGTATCAACTTTGTTGTGTATTGAGAAATCGGCCACAACGTTTCAGGTGGTTTTCTGAATTCTTCATCAACGCATTTCGCTAACGCTTTGACGATTTTTCCGCGATCAAAGAGTTTTTGTTCGGTAACAGCGCCTGTATCGGTATCCTCCAAAGCTCTAAAACATTTGCTATCCCGCTTAGGATCGAAAGTAATGGCTTCATCTAACCAATAAATCATATTCTGGACAAGGCCATCTTCTGTTAACCGCCATTTTTTATAATGTTCCATAATAGCTCTTCTATTCTTCTCCTTGTTCAAACTGTCGGGATGGAAGAACACTGTATTATCGGGCTGAAAAATTTCTCTGATTTTTCTGGAATGTTCGCTTCCCCAAACATCCAATTTCCTGGTTTTGAAATTGGTGATATCTTCAGCAATATTCCTCACTGTGAACAAGTCAGCCCGTGAAAGCGATGCTTTTTTCGGCATCGCGAAATAGTTGAGCGTTTCATAGGCTTCTCGGGCTTCATCGCTATTACTGTCTACAGTGCATACATTCGAAGGAATTTCGAGGGTGCCCGCGTACCAGCTAAAGCGTTTGGCCTTTCCAGGCTCCACGGTATTCACGGCATTGAAACCAACATTATTGCCATCGGCGGATTGCACGTCGTAATGCACCATTTGCGGATGCAATCCAATATGGTTGGAAGCACGAATCAGATTATTGTTAAAAGATACCGCTGATTTCTGTTTCTCTGGATCACGCTTGCACTGACCTGATCGGTGGCTTCCTAAATCCGAGCAATTACGTGGAATGATTCCAGAAAGCGACGTGAAACCATCCAGATCGGGCATTTTCTCAGCGTCCTCGGGCAAACGATTGGTCAAAGTGATTTGAATGCAATCACCGGCAGCCGCACGTAATACCAGTGGCTCAACCGGTGCGCCCGGTCTTATTTTGCCATTTTCCAGATCTTCATCGAGCACGAACATGATGGCAGTAGGATCATGCAACGGCCCTGTGCCGAATGTTTCGGATTTCACGACATCGCCCTTTTGATCGCGGATCTGAATACTGATGGAAGTAGAGCGCGGGTTGTAAACCAGCGTGCCTCCGGCCGGGTTCAGATGGGAACGATGCTCCGGCTGCCACCATTGCCACTCCCACCAACGGTAATGCTTCGATTTCCATTGTGGAAGCGTCGCATTCACCTGGTTGCCGAGGGCATAATTGGCGAGCACGGCCGAAATTCTATAGTTGATCCTGGTCGCATCGGTCGGACAGGCGCGATCGACGCGCTCACCTTTCTCATCGTCTCCAGGCGCGAGCAAAACCGGCTGAGAACGATTGGTCAATGGCATTAATTTCTGATGCACCGGCACGCGGTTATAACTGCGGATGACTCCCCAAACGCCATTCCAGAGTCCGTCCTGACTGGAATCGACGGTATACATCCGGTCATTCATTCCGAAAGGGCTTTCATAATCGGTGATATTGGCGTGAAAGGTAAACTGCTCCGATAAGCCCGCATTCTGCGAATTGCGCCAGCCAGAGTGCGGCGCCTGACCAAATCCGGATCCCGCCTGCAACCAAGCCATGCCATTGATGGCGGCATTGTGTTCATGCTCATGCGCTCCGCCTTGGATTTTAACCTTGATCTTGTCGCCTGAATAAGCCCGTAAGATCGGCGTAAAGGGATCTCCATCCAATACTCCGCCTGTCAACAGCTCATAAGGTGTGTGCCCCTTTTCATCATTCAATGCAGCAATTGCACGATCCGTCCGTGTTTGCATCGCATACGCCAAGTCACCGCGGAAACCGTCTGCCTGACTGCCTTTTTTACCGTCGCGCCCGGTCGCTTTCGGATCATAGACCCGAGCCCCAATCGGCTCGTTCCGGTAATTCATTACCATCATGCCGATATCGTCAGCCGAAATGGCTTCTGGGCATGGGCGCAAAGGTTCACCGTCATGATTATAAAATTTGGAATCGGAGAAATTATTTTCTTTCAAGTAAACCGATCCAGGTAAAAGAGCATCAGGGGAAGTATTTTTTCCTCCCGGACAGGTTGGCTTGAACGCAATGATATCGGGCGACGCCGGATCAGCGGGTTTCCTGACTGATGGGTTGATGGCTTCGTGAAAGCTGACTGATGTTGGTTTGGAAGTTTTCTTACCTGAATTTTCAGGATCTTTTTCTTCCCAAATCCAACCGACACCTCGTTCATTGACACCGTAAAAGGCACCTTTTACATAGGCATGCTGGAAATCTCCGAACTGCAGGAAGAATTCGCGATGAGAGTCGTCATGGCCATCCCCATCCACATCAATTTCCTCGCCATCTTTTCCAGTGATGACTGCTTGCCACGAGGTGGGCCCCCCATCATCCCGGTCGTATAGTTTGACTTTAGTGCCTTTATCTTTATCAAGTTCATTGCTCCACCATTCCGATCCAGGCGGCTCGGTCAGCATCGTCGCATAAAGCCCCAGTTGCTGGTGCGTGGAAGGGCCAAGATGATCGTGGGTGAAGGTAGTACCCAAGCCACGATGAATGCCGAATCGATTAACGATAGGATCAGAAAACCACCGCTGCAGCGTTGTGCGCGCACCTAACCAGTTGCATACATCGGGTTTGCTGCCATAGTTGATTTGAAATGCCAGTGCATCACCCTTTCCTTCCTCCCAATACTTAGTACATTTGTCCTCTTGATGACCTTTAATATTGCTATTGAAATAAGGATGAACAGTGGGTTTGAGTTTCGGTAGCCCATTCGATGGTTTGATTTTGAGATGTTCAGGAACGTTCTCATTCCATTTATTGATGGCATGTATCCGTTCGCGTACGGTATCAGGTGAAAAAGTACCGTCTTCATAATTCCAACCATTCGCGCTGCCATCGGCTGAGGTCAGATCCCATTTAGGTAAATGAATATGCTGACCGATGACATCCGTTGGTGTCGTAATCTGATAGTCGTCCGCATAAAAAGCGGCAGGAATCAGATTGGTATGCGCATACATGGCGCAATCGAAGGTATTCATACGTAAAACCAGAGGCTCTGGCGGTTTGATGTTGTCGAGCAAAGGCCCAACATCTTTCCATAGCGCCAGAATCCGCTGCTGAGGATAATGGTAACCAAGTTTATTGAATACTACGTCTAACTGGATATTGGCACCTTTATAAATGCGGGGGTTGAGCGCACCAAATTCGATCCCGCCTGGCAGTGAATCTTTGACGTTGATGAATTCTTTAATGAGTCCTTTTTCTCCACTATCAAATCCACCAAAAAATTCTCCATCTCCGAATTCTTCCAGTAGCTTTCCTTTATCGTCAATGCAGGGTTCGTTAAATGGCGCACCAGGAACGCGAGGTGCTCCATTGATTGCAAAGTGATATTCTTTATCAATCAATATGTTACCGTGTCTATCTATAGCATTGGTTAAATGACCAGGGCGTTTCTTCTCATGAAATCGCATCGCCATTTGCTCGAGTCGGGTACCCGTTTCCAGGTAATAAATTGGCTTTGCAAGTTCAACTATCTTTTCAGCGCTAAGCCGGTCAACTTTCGAATGCGCCTTTCCTCCTGTAATAAACCCGCCGAGAGCATGCCGAGGCAATCCCCCGTCATGCCCATCGACGCCGTCAATTTTATTCACCAATTCAGAAGGGCAATTACTTGTGTTACACATGTCAAGTGGCGGGGTAGTAGGGCGGGAACCGATAGACACTGATTGTTTTGTACTGTCGAATTCTTCGCCCTGTTTGTTATAGTACGCCACACCTGCGACCCAGAATGGGTAACCTGGATTAAGCTTCTCATCATTTTCATCGAAAGGAATTTCGACAACTGCCACGGAACCATTTTCCTTGTCTTGAATGGAAGTAACACGATCCTCTTTGTCACGTATTATTTCGTCTATTACCTTAGGTTTGACTGTGACGTTCAAAGGCAGTGGCGCCATTCCTTTACCGGGCAGGGGAACGATGGCAGGAATAGGCGCACCGGAAATAATTTCACCATCTGGCAATGCACGTGCCGTTGGGGATGGCTTACCTGATTTCAACCCAAAAGGTTTAATGTGAAAACTATCAGTACTTTTGTCTGAAACATCCAGTCGCGTTCCAGCTTCGAAAACATCATGGTTGCGCCACAGGTACCACATGCCCTGCGCGAAATGCGGATAAAAATGGCAATGAAAAATCGCGTCTCCCACCGTTTTATTGCGATTGCCCGATCCACCAAACGCAATTTCATAGGTATAGCCCGTACCCGGTCCAATGCCTTGCGCATCGATATAGTTTGAATTGTCGTCATTCGGATTGAACAGCCATTGATGATTATGCAAATGAAAAATATGCTGTTCCTTGCCGGCATGCATATTGCGAAATTTGACGAAATCCCCGATGTAGCTGTGGTGAACATTGGCGGGATCATGCGGGTAATAGGCCTCCTGCGCGCGCTGTTCGGTTGGCTGTGTACAATACTGCTTTCGTTCATTTTTAAATTTCGGATCAAGGATTTCTTTTTTCCCGCTAGGATCATCCGGATCTTTTATCATGCGCACATATTCGGGCTGACACTGACTGGTGAAAAGATTGGCGGGTTTATCCACCAGCATAGCGGCATCGCCGACGACAAAGGAAGATAAAAAGAATTCTTCATAGGTACAGTCGAGGCAATCATTCATCGGTCCGGCCTGCAATCGGTTAGCGATGATTTCCGCGCCGATTCCGCCAGAACCGTAATTGATCATGAACGCATCACGCACGCCGTGCAGCGTATGATTCAACTCGGGGTGTTCGAAAAAATAGGGGAATGCCTGCGTTGCGGCATTTTCATCATGAAAGATCGATACGAATTCGCGGAAGGGTTCGAGACGGGTAGGAAGCGTCGGATTCCTTTCTCCGATAGCTTCCAATGGATAAGTATCTGCCGGAAAGCTGCCGTCATCATTGGAACCCGCGATGATCGCATTGATATCGCCATGCCAGATTCTTCGGATCGATCGTTGTGTCACCTTATCTTTATCATCATACACGATGTTCAGAATCGGTTTCCCCGCTTTACCTTCTTTGCACCACACGCCACCGCTTTCACAATCATCTGGGTAAGTGGCTTCATAGTTGATCACGGGATGATGACTTCGAGTCACTTTCTCATCGTTTGATGGAATGATATTAATTTCTTCTATCTCATTCGCTTCCTTGGCTTCGATGTAACCGGTGGTGGCAAGGCGCATTTCTTCCTCAGTGACCTGAGCGCGAAAGAAACGCGTTCTCAGTGCTTCATCCTTGTTTTTTTTGTAGGATTCACTGATCGGTTGCACCGTAACTGCACCAAACAATCCGACACCGCTGTTGCCGGATGTACCTTCGCCGCCAAAAACGGCGCCGGTATTGCTCACTAAATAAGCGCCTTCTTTTTCTGCGCGGAAGCAATAAGTTCTGGTTTCGCCTGGCGCAGCCAAGCGAGCCACGTCAGCTAAGCTATTGCCGTTTTTTCCTACATACGAGCTATCGTCGTCGATGCCGGTGACTAGTTCCAAACCTTGGGGATGAAAGCCGACATGGCGACTCGCTACTTGATCATCGCTGGTATAAATCCGATGAAGATCGGTTTCAGTCGGTTTTGTTAACGGCTTATCGCGGCTAGCAATTCTTTCATGGTCGGTTTTTTTGTTGTCTGGATTTTCACCAAAAAGATTTTTAGGCGGTCGCTCGAGCGGATGATCGATGCCTTTGAGAGGATCCGGATAATCAAAGGGATTGGCATAATTAGGAGGGCTCACAGGTTGTTGCTTGATTTCTTCGGCTGCTTTAGGTTCGAGAAAATCTGGCTCAGGTGCAGGATAATGCTTGAGCTTTTGGTGTAGCAAATTGGTAAATCTTACCTGCAGATAATCCCCTGCAGCAACCCGCAACACCAGCGGACGTGGACGAAGATCGGGACGAAGTGCAATATTTCGGTTCGAGGAATTCTCGATAGCGCTTCTGAAATATGTTTCCCCGCGATCAGTGTAATCCAAGGGAATCATCTCCGCATCATTCGCACTGTTCGGATTGCTCCGCTTGATATAGACCACATCATGCCGCAACGCGTACATCATCCAGTTCACATTCTGTGCGCCAAGCCGATTAAACACCATCGGATGATCGATGGCCACTACATCGGCCTGCAATGCATCTTCCGGGCATTGCGCGGCATACACGCTATTGCTCGTGATCCAACCGAGCATTGCGAACACGATGACCTTTATTAATCCCCTTTTGTTCAGACTGATCATGATTCCCTCCCCTCTTATATTTTCAAAATCCTTCCTGCGTCGTTCGTGCTCCTTTTCTATTCACTGTTATTTCCCCGATTCGCTTGCTGAGTCATCCAGCAACAAAGCGCATTTATTCAATGTATTCATGCATTGTTTATTGGATGACTTATCCTGTGGCAACCTCATTAACCCTCCACAGAGAATGGTAATACTTCGGCTCGATCTTACCATCAAATCTCAAGAACCCAAATCCATGAAGGAATACCAATATGTCATGGCCCTGCTTTCGCTGTTTTCCATGGGACTTCACGTTCAGGTCGGTGTTGAATGTGAGTTTAGACGCACATCCATGGCTCTTAGATTAAATGATGATCGATCAATGGGCGGTGATAAAAATCACATCTTCTTGAACAGAGAATAATGAAATGCATGAGCGCAAAAACACACTTGCTGATCCGAAAGCAATGGAAGAATCTGAGAGATAATGTGATGTGCTGGAGATGCTTTTACGCTAGCGAGCCAGATGCTGATCAATGGAACTCAAAAACTGCGAGACATTGAGCGGCTTGGTCAGATAATCGGTAAAGCCGGCGGCGCGGCCTTCTTCAATATGATGCGGCATGGCGCGTGATGTAAGCGCAATGACAGGGACATCATCCAGCCCGGGAATATTTCTCAAGGTTTTGAGTACATCAAAGCCGTTCATGCCCGGCAGATTGATATCCAGCAACACCAGATCCGGCCGGTGAGTTTTGACCAATTCTACGCCCTGCTCGGGCGTAGAAGCGGGAATGAGCTTAATATGTTGGCGATAAGCCAGTATTTTGGCGACCAAGTCAAAATTGACGGTGTTATCTTCGATATACACGATAGTATGCGGTTTCGCGGACGGCGATTTTCCAGAATTCTTTTGAATGGCACGAGCCTGTTCCGCTGCGAAGTAGGTCATGCACTCTTCCCTGGGTAATTCAAACCAGAACGTACTTCCAATGTCGAGTTCACTGTCCACACCGATGGCGCCACCCATCAATTCCACGATCCGGCGCGTCAATGATAATCCGATCCCAGTGCCTTCAATGTCGCTATTGACAGCATCCAGCCGGTTGAATGGTTGAAAAAGCTCATCAAGCTTTTCAGCAGCAATCCCAATACCAGTATCTTTGACTGTGATTCTCAAACAACCGGACTGACCGGATTCTTTCGCACCGATGTGAATCTGCCCGCCCTGGCGGTTGTATTTGATCGCATTGGACATCAGATTAAGCAGTATCTGCTTGAAACGAATCCGATCTGCCTGCAAAACCATACCGGATAATCCGGTATGGTGAATGGTGATATTCATCTTACCGGCTTGATTCTTGACCAATGCGATACATTCCTGCAGGAGCACGCTCACATCCACCAGCTCCGGGCGCAAATCGATATGTCCGGCTTCGATCTTGGCCAGATCCAGAATTTCATCGATCAGCGCCAATAAATGAAACCCCGCATTCTTGATCTCCTGTACGTATTTTTGGTGCGCCTCGCTCAAAACTTCCATTTCCAGCAATTGACTGAAGCCCAGTATCGCATTCATTGGCGTACGCAACTCGTGGCTCATGCTGGAAAGAAATTCAGATTTGGCCTTGTTGGCACGTTCAGCTTCGTGACGCGCAGTGATAAGCGCCCGTTCGGCGGATTTGCGTTCGGTAATATCCTCAACAATTCCTTCAATCGACAGTTCTTCATCCGACGATCTTACCCCGTGACATGACACATGGATC
>WBZQ01003250.1_pt1 | contig 10172 bp, 10 predicted proteins | sample 5204251 | NCBI WGS metagenome assembly WBZQ01 (sample SAMN12412402, study PRJNA552823) | activated sludge metagenome | isolation source: activated sludge from nitrification reactor of wastewater treatment plant... | place: USA: Virginia | collected 2017-09 | reverse complement strand
ATGCGAGCTGCTGTCGGTGACGCTCGGCGCGATCGCCCGTGCCCGCCCTGACCTGCTGGTGCTGCTCGTCACGATGCAGTCGCAGGAGGACTGGGATGCGCGCGAGACGCTTCTGTGGCCGCGCGGCATCCACGTGAGCCGTGCGAGCATTCCGGTGATGGTCGTGCTGCGGCAGGGAATCATCCTTGACACCCGCCACGGTGGGGGGCCGGCCGCAGCGTTGGATGCTTGGCTCACGCCGCATCTGGGGGCGGCGACCCACCCGGTCGCTGCGGGATTCACGACGGATGAGCACGATGCGTTGGCAGGGCTCGCCACGGTTCGTGCGAACATTCTCGCTGCCAAAGCGTCGCGATCGGCCACGGGGTAGCCGCCGCAGACGCATCGATCAAAGGAACGCTCGTGCTTTCGGTGATGACTTCTCGCCAGCGCATCTACCTGACGGGGGTCGTCGCTTTGACGCTGATGGCCGCCCTGCTCGAATACACCGGGCAGGCGCACCTTGCCGTGTTCATCGTGTCCGGCGCGGCCCTGTCGGGGCTTGCGTGGCTCGTGTCCTTTTCAACCGAGGCCATCGGCGAGAAGCTCAGCCCGGGCGCCACCGGCGTGCTGCAGGCGACTCTTGGAAACCTGACGGAGCTGTTCGTCGTGCTGTTCGCACTCAAGGCGGGCGAGGTAACCGTTGCGCAGACGGCGGTGCTCGGTTCGCTCTTTGCCAACGCGCTGCTGGTGCTGGGCCTCGTGCTGATCGCGGGCGCCATGCATTCGAGCGACGGCATCATGCGCTTTCACAAACGGTTGCCGAACGACGCCGCCACATTGCTGCTCTTGTCGGTGTTCATCATCGCGATCCTGGGATTGTCCGACAGCGTCGGCGACCGCGCGAGCAAGCATGAGCTTGCGATTTCGGTGATCGGTGCGGTGTGCCTGCTTTCCCTGTACGCGTTCTGGCTGTGGGGATATCTGCGCCGTCCCCATGAGCCGGATCACGCCGACATCGCCGGCAACGGCTCCAAGGTTCCCCTTCCCGTCGCATTCACACTGTTCGCCGTCGCCGGGCTGGCGGCCGCATTCGTGTCCGAGTGGTTCGTAGGGGCACTCGACTCGGCCACGACGACGCTCGGCATCTCGAAGGCGTTCACCGGCCTGGTGATCGTGGCGATCGCCGGCAATGCGGTGGAGAACGTGGTGGGTATCGCGCTCGCCGCGAAGGGCAAGGCCGACCTTGCCATTGCGGTGGTCAAGAATTCGGTGGCACAGATCGCCGTGTTCCTGTTTCCGGCGCTCGTGCTGCTCTCCCTACCGTTTTCGAATCAGTTGACGTTCGTGCTGAGCCCGGTGTTCGCGGGCGCCCTGGTCTTGACGGCGCTCGCCGTGTGGCAGATCACCGGCGACGGCGAGGCGTCGGCCTTCGAGGGATGGGCGCTCGTGCTGCTGTTCGTGGTCCTCGCGACGCTCGCCTGGTTCGAGTGACGCGGGGCAGCCGCTTCAGGTACGGCCGGTCGCCGCGGTCAACTCGCGCAGGCGACGTGCGAGCTCACCTGTGAGCTGCCCAGGCTGAAGTCGCCACGCCCAGTTCCCATGGGTGCTTCCCGGCGTGTTCATGCGCGCCTCGGCGCCGAGTCCAAGCAGGTCCTGCGCGCACACGATGGCCGTGTTGGCCGGAGCGGCGTGCGCGAGCTGCACCAAGCTCCACGCGCCCCCGACCGGCTCGCCCCCGGCTCGGCGAACACTCTCGTCGACACACCACCGCTGATGATCCGATGCCTGCTCCAGCCACTGGGCCGAGGTCGCGTTGTCGTGCGTGCCGGGGTAGACGACCCGGACAGGCTCGTGCCACAGCCGCCCTTCCTGTGCGGGGTGATGTTCAACTTCGAACTGCAGTACGGCCATTCCCGGCAGATCGAACGCCAGCCGCAGCTCCTCGACGTCCGGCGTGATCACCCCGAGGTCCTCGGCGATGAGTGCCGGAGCGCCGAGTCGCTCGTTGACGGCGGTCAGCAGCTCGCGTCCGGGCCCCGGTTGCCAACTTCCCTCCCGGGCCGTTTGCGCGTGCGCCGGGATGTCCCAGTAGGCGGCCAGGCCCCGAAAGTGATCGATACGCACCGCGTCGAACAACTCGAGTGCGCGACCCAGGCGGGCCACCCACCAGGCGAAGCCGTCGGCCCGCATTCGTTGCCAGTCGTACAGCGGATTGCCCCACAGCTGGCCGTCCTCGGCGAAGTAGTCCGGTGGGCACCCCGCAACCCCGTCGTTTCGAAACAGCCCCGGGTTCGCGCGACGGTCGGCGCCGTCCTGGGCGACGTACAGGGGCAGATCGCCCATGATGCGGATCTCGCGATCGGCGGCGTAGCTGCGGATCTCGTCCCACCGACGCTTGAATCGCACCTGGCCCGCAAGGGAGCCCGGGCCGGCGTACGCCTCCCAGCCGGCCGCCCACTCGCCGTGTTCTTCGCGAAACGCCGCGACTTCGTCCGCTGTCGCCGGGCCGACGGCCGTGGGCGGCACCAGCCCGTCGCAAGCAGCGAACGCCGAAAGTCCTGCGTACGGCGAGCCGTAGTGATCCGGCGGAGCGAGGGGCAAGATCTGCCACCAGCGCTGACCGGCCTCGGCCAGCCAGTCGATGAAACGCTCCGCCTCGTCGTCAAGCACGCCATTGGCAAGCGACGTGACATGCAACAGGACGCCCGCAGTGCGAGACGCGAGAAAGGGATGTGGCACGTCGCTATTCTCGCAAGCCCGGCGCACACATGCCGCTCGCGCGCCTATCGCATCAACCGGACCAGCACGGGATCGCCATCCTCCACCCGATCGCGTCCCGGGGCGATGACCGCGATGCCGTCGGCGCCGACGAGCGACCCGATGATGTGCGAGCGCTGGTTGACGGTGGTCAGCACTGCGAGCACCCCGAACGGGCCGGCGTCGACGCGGCATCGAAGCGCGAGACTCATCCCCAAAGGCTTGTGCTGGGTCGGGCCACTGTAGAGCGCAGGCAGCTCCAGCACGGGACGGGCGACGCCGCACATCCGGGCGATTGCGGACGCGACGAACAGCTGGAACGTCACGTATGCGGAGACCGGGTTTCCCGGCAGCCCGAACACCAGGCACGTTCGGCCGGAACGCTGAACCGTGCCGAACAGGGTGGGGTGCCCGGGGCGCAGGGCGACCTGCCAGAACACGCGCTGGACGCCCAGCGTCTCGAGCGCCTGCTTGACGTGGTCGTGGTCACCCTTGGAGACCCCTCCGGAGATCACGACGATGTCGGAGCCCGCGATCGCCGTGTCGATCGCCGCGATGGTCTGCGCCAGATCGTCCCCGACGCCACCCACAACCATCGAGGTCCTCGCGCCGGCCTCGGCGGCCTGGGCGGCGAGCATCACCGAGTTCGACTCGTAGATCTGTCCGGGCGCGAGCGGGCGACCCGCCGGGACCACCTCGTCGCCGGTTGTGATCACCGCTACGTCGGGAACGACGTGGACCGTCACTTCGGTCAGTCCGATGGCCGCGAGCATGGCGAGCTCACCCGACTGGAGGCGGATGCCCCGTCGGATGACCGTCGTGCCCCGGCGGATGTCCTCGCCCTCCCCGCGGATGTTGGAACCACGCTGGACGGTGTCCGTCACGTGGACGATGTCGCCCACCACCGTGACGTCCTCGATCGGCACCACCGCGTCGGCGCCATCGGGCAAGAGCGCTCCGGTCGAGATGCGCGCGGCGCAGCCGGGCTCGAGCGGCAGTGCGCTGGGCGCTCCGGCTCGCGACTCGATGGTGATCCGAAGCTGCGTCGCCTCGCGACCCGACGGAACAGTCTCGCGCGAGCGCACGGCGAATCCGTCCATCGCCGAGTTTGCGAACGGGGGCAGGTCGACCCCGCTCACCACATCGGCGCCAAGGATTCGGCCGGCTGCCCCGTCTGTGGCGACGACTTCGGTTGCAGCCGACGTGACCCGCTCGTACACGGCTGCCAATGCGTCGTTCAGTGAGATCGACATCAGTGCTGGTCGGGATCGAGCAGCAGCGCCATGGCGTGGCTCAGGGTTTCGACGAGCGGCGCGCCGGCCTGCGCGATGGCTCGTGGGTTGCCGGGGAAGTTGATGATGAGCACGCGTCCGCGAAGCCCCGCGACACCGCGCGACATCATCCAGTACTTGGTGTGCGGTTGCGAGGCCAGTCGCATCGACTCGGCGATACCCGGGGCTTCACGGTCGATCACGTCGCGCGTGGCCTCCGGGGTGACGTCACTCAGAGCAAGCCCGGTGCCGCCGCAGGTCAGGATCAGGTCGACCTCCCCGCCATCCGACCAGCCGCGAAGTCGCTCGGCGATCTGCGCGCGGTCGTCCGGCACGAGCTCGGTCATCGCGACCGTGCCGCCGAGCGCCGCGACGTATTCGTGCAGGACGGGGGTTGCCAGGTCCGGTGCGCCGCCGCCGCCAAAGCGGCTGGTGGAGATGGAGAGCGTGGCGACGCGCATCACGATCGCCGCCAGTCGTGCTTGCCGCCGGTCTTCTCGAGCAACTCCACCCGCTCGACGACGACGCCGCGTTCGACGCCCTTGACCATGTCGTAGACGGTGAGCGCCGCCACCGACGCAGCCATCATGGCCTCCATCTCGATGCCCGTGCGCCCGGTGCAGCGCGCCTCGGCGATCAACTCTACGAGGCCCTCGTCGGGGGTGATCGTCGCCCGCACATCCACGAAGTCCAGGCCGAGCGGATGGCACAGTGGGATCAGCTCGCCCGTGCGCTTTGCGGCGAGGATGCCGGCCAGGCGGGCCGGGCCGATGACGTCGCCCTTCGGGACGTCGGCACGCACGACTCGTGCAGCCGTCTGCGGCGACATTCGCACGCGTGCACGTGCCACGGCGCGGCGAGCAGTGACCGGTTTGCCGCCGACATCGACCATGCGGGCGGCGCCGGATGCGTCCAGGTGCGACAGCTCGGTCGGGTGCTGGTCGGTCACTGACATAAAGTACTCTCCCGAGGGGCCGGTTGACCATGCTTCGCGATAGCGAGCTCGGCTCCCAAATTAACACAATGGAATTGGGCAAAGTGCAACCCATGACCGTAACCGTTCGACTGTTTGCCATGTTGCGTGAACGAGCCGGTGTCGCCTCGCTCGAGTTGGACCTGCGCGACGCACCGACCGCGGCTGCGGCGATGGAGCACGCGGCCCACCTGGCCGGCTTGGGCGCCATGCTCACCGAGATGAACGTCGCGGTCGCGGTCAATCGCGAGTACGCCGATGCGCAGACCGTGCTCCACGACGGTGATGAAGTGGCGCTGATTCCGCCTGTCAGCGGTGGCGCCTCCGCCCGCATCCACGTCGCCGTCACCGAAACCCCGCTGTCGCTCGACGATCTCGTCGCCTTCGTCCGCGACCCCGGCGCCGGAGCGATCGTCACATTCCTGGGGGAGCCACGAGACGTCGACCGTCTCGACTACGAAGCCTACGTCGAGATGGCCGAAGATCGCATGCGCGCAGTGCTGGCCGACGTCAGCGTCGAGCACGCGCTGATCGCCGCCGCGGCAGGGCATCGAATCGGTCCCGTGCCCCAGGGCGAGCCATGCGTGGTCGTGGCGGTGTCGTCGGCGCATCGGCCGCAGGCCTTTGCCGCGGCACGGGACGCGATGGATCGCATCAAAGCCGACGTGCCGATCTGGAAGCGCGAGGTGCGTGGTGAGCGGGCCGACTGGGTCGTCCCCGAACAGGAGACCGAACGCCGATGAGCGTCCCGGAGCAGGAGCCCCTTCGCGACGGGCACGGGCGGGTCATCGACGACCTGCGCATCTCCGTCACGGACCTGTGCAACCTGCGCTGTCAGTACTGCATGCCGGCGGAAGGCGTCCAGTGGCAGCCACGCTCGGAGATCCTGACGTTCGAGGAGATCGTGCGCCTCGTGGGCATCTTCACGGGGCTGGGGATCACCGATATCCGGCTGACCGGTGGGGAGCCGCTGGTGCGTCGCGACTTTCCCATGCTTGCTGCGCAGATCGCCGCTGTGCCCGGTATCCAGGACCTGTCGCTCACAACCAACGGCCTGCTGCTCGAGCGCGACGCCCAGGCGCTGGTGGACGGCGGAATCCAACGCTTCAACGTCAGTCTGGACGCGCTGACCGAGGAGCACTTCACCCAGGTCACTCGCCGCGACGGCCTGCACCGCGTGCTCGCCGGCCTTCGCGTGCTTCGTGACCTTCCAGGCGATCGCACGATCAAGGTCAACGCCGTCGCGATTCGCGGTGTGACCGAGCTCGAGGCGGTCGGGTTTGCCGAGCTCGCGCGGTCGGAACCGTTTCAGGTGCGGTTCATCGAGCAGATGCCGCTCGGCGCCGATCGTCGGTGGAGCGTCGACGACCTGCTGACCGGCGCGGAGTTGCATGCGCTGATCGACGCCGTGTACCCGCTCGTCCCCGTCGACCGGGCCGCGCACGCAACTGCCCAGGTGTTCCGGTTTGCGGACGGGGCCGGCGAGATCGGCTTCATCAACCCCGTCTCACAGCCGTTTTGCGACGACTGCAACCGCATCCGGCTGACGGCCGATGGGCACCTTCGCACCTGCCTGTTCAGCGCGACCGAGACGAGCCTGCGCGATCCGATGCGGGCTGGTGCGAGCGACGGCGAGCTCACCACCATGATTCGCGACGCGGTGTGGCGCAAGGAGCTCAAGCATCGGATCGGGGATGTCGGGTTCACCCAGCCGCAGCGGCCGATGTCGCGCATCGGTGGCTGACGCGGTCCACGGTGTCGTGCTGGCCGGTGGGCGCGGGCGACGGATGGGTGGGGAGAAGACGACGGCGTTGCTGTTCGGACGTCCCCTGCTGATGGCGCCGATCGAGGCGATGCTCCGCGCCGGTCTGCAGGTGAGCGTGGTCGCAAAGGCGTCCACTCCGCTGCCCGATCTCGGCCCGATCCGGATCGTTCGTGAGCCTGACGTTCCGACGCACCCGCTCGTGGGAATCCGCCATGCGCTCGAGGTCATCGGCGATCCCGTCGTGGTGTGCGCCGGCGACATGCCCTTCGTTCCGTCTGCGCTCTTCCAGTGTCTCGCGACGAGCGACGCACCGGTGGTGGTCGTCGCCACCGCGGACGGCACGCAGCCGCTGCTCGGCCGCTACTCGCGGGAGGTGATCGCGACGATGGATGACGCCATCGCGTCAGGGATGTCGATGCGGGCGTTCATCGCCGCTTTGGGTGTGCAGGCGCAGGTCCTGGGTCCGGACGAGCTCTCGCGTTTCGGCGACCCCGATCGCATCACGAGCGACGTCGACACGCCGCAGCAGTTGCACGCCGCCCACGGCGTGTGAGGTCGCCCCGACGTCGTGATGGAACCCGCTGCGTTGCGGGCGATTTCCTTGCTACCGTGCATCCACGACCATGAACGTTCCCCTTCGCCGTTGCGCCGACGCCTGAGAAGATCCGGAAACTCGCCGCTACGACGCTGGCGGCAGCTCATCCTTGCGCTGCTCGGCGGACTCTTGGCCGTCCAGGCGCTGACGCTTGGGCTGTTCGCGGTCAGCACGTGGCGGTCCAACCGGAGCCAGAGCCAGGAGTTCGTGGACCAGGCGGTCACCGCCGCCTCCATATCGGCGGCGGTCCAGATCCGTGAGGTTGTCTCCGACTTCGAATCCTCCGTCAACCTCGCCACCCAGATGGCCGACCACGGCGTCATCCCCGGCGACATCGATCCTGAGACCGAGCAGTTCCTGCTGCGCCAGCTCGTCGTTCGTCCATCCGTTTCGGCCGCCTACGTCGGAATGGGCAACGGGCAGTTCCTCATGGCGAGCCGTGACACGTCCAAGCCCGGGTTCGCCTACCGGGTCAAGCGCATCCAGACGGTCGGCCGGCGTGACGTGACCCTGAAGTGGCTCACCAAGGACATGGTGGTTGGCGCGACGGAGCGGGTCGTCGATGACACGTACGATCCGCGGCAGCGGCCGTGGTACAAGGCGGCCGCGGCAACGCCTCGCGTCATCTGGACCGACCCGTACATCTTCTTCACGTCACGTCAGCCCGGGCTCACGGTCGCCAAGCAGGCGACCGATCTTCGCGGTGTCGCACGTGTCATGGGCATGGACTTCGGGGTCGAAAACCTGGGGCAGTTCGCCCGCCAGCTCAAGGTCGGCCCAAGCGGGTCCACCGTGATCGTCGCGAATGACGGATCGGTGATCGCCGCACCGGGGCTCGATGAGCGGATCACCGAGGACCAGGACGGCAAGCCGGTCCTGCCGCACCTGGACACGTTCCCCGCGCCGATCCCCGCGCTGGCCGGGCCCATGGCGCGTGCGGTCGTCGGGACGGCCGAGTCGACGTCGCAGGTCGGAAGCGACGCCGGTCGCACTGCGGTGGCGATCACGAAGGTTCCCGTGGGGCAGGGTGTGTGGAGCGTCGCCCTGTACGGGCCGGCAGACGAGTTCGTCGCGAGCGCGGCTGAGTCCGGCCGGCGGGGTCTGATCAAGATCATCCTTCTGGGCGTTGCGGCGTTGTGCCTTGCGATGGTGCTGGCCGTGGCGTTGACCCGGCCGCTTGGAGGTCTGGCACTCAGCGCCGCATCCGACGGACTGACCGGTCTTGCGAACCGCCGCGAGCTGGAATCCGTGGGAGGCATGCTCTTCGAACGATCCAAGTCCGGAGCCCGGATGCTGTCGGTCGCCATCATCGACGTCGACAAGTTCAAGTCGATCAACGACACGCACGGGCATCTCGTCGGCGACGACGTGTTGCGCGGCATCGCGGTGGCGCTGACCGGTGCGGTGCGCCGCGACGATGTCGTCGGGCGGTTCGCAGGTGACGAATTCGTGATCATGATGCCGGATGCCGGCGGACCCGAGGCGCAGGCGGTGGCCAATCGGGCGCTGCAGGCGATCAGGGATCTGCCGCTTCCCGCGCAGGTCACGGCGAGCGGAGGCGTGTCCACTCTGACTCGGGAGTACGCCACGTTCGACGACCTGCTGAGCGCGGCCGACCGCGCGCTCTACCGGGCCAAGACCCAAGGGCGCGATCGCATCGTGCGTGAGGGTGATCTGTCCGTGCCTGCCGCCGAGGACTGACGGCGCACACGTCCGACGGTCGCTACCCTCCCGAGTCCATGCGAATCGACGACCTCCTGCGCCAGGGTCGAACCTGGTCGTTCGAATTCTTCCCCCCGAAGACGCCCGACGGTGAGCGGGAGTTCAACCGCGCGGTGGGCGAGCTGTCCACGCTGTCGCCCTCATACGTGTCGGTCACCTACGGCGCGCTTGGTGGTGTGCGCCACCTGACCCGCGACGTGGTCCTGCGCGTCAACGCCGAACACGACTATCCGGCGATGGCGCATCTGACATGCGTCGGCCATACCCGCGCCGAGCTCTCCGAACTGCTTGCGACCTATCGCGACGGCGGTGTGCAGAACATCCTCGCGCTGGCGGGCGACCCGACAGACGACGGACGCCAAGGGGACTTCCACTATGCGACGGAACTCGTGGAGCTGATCCGCGAGACCGGGGACTTCAGCGTCGCCGTGGCGGCGTTCCCAGAGGGGCATCCGCGTTCGAGCGATCTGGTGGCCGACCGTCAGCGCCTGGCCGACAAGCTCGCAATCGCCGACTTCGGGTTGACGCAGTTCTTCTTCGACGTGGACCGGTACCGAGCCCTCGTGGATGACCTGGACGCGCTCGGATGCGACACGCCGGTGATCCCCGGCGTCATGCCGTTTGTGAGCGTGGCCGGGACCCGTCGCATGGCGGCGATGAACGGCACCACGATCCCGCCCCACTTGGCCGCTCGGATGGATGCCGTCGCAGACGATCCCGAGGCGACCCGCAGGTTGGGCGTGGCGGTGGCGACCGAAATCGTTGAGCGCCTGCTGGATCTCGAGGTCCCCGGTGTGCACCTGTATGCGATGAACCGTGCGCAGTCGATCCGCGAGATCTACGCCAACTTGGGTCTCTAGGCGGACCACCCGCGTGCGCGGCGCCGACTCGCGCTGTGACGCGTTCCGGCACCAGTGCGCGGCAGGTGTGGGCTACCTGACGCGAAAGCGAACGGCGACTCTGCCCGCGGCGCGTGTGCGCGTGGCAGGTGTGACCACAAGGAGCCGGTAGCGGCCCGAACGGAACCGTCCGATGCGCATCTTCGCGCTGCCCGAGCCCACGGCGCGGCGGGCGATATGTCGGACGGTGATCCACCGTCCCCAGCTC
>WBZQ01003248.1_pt1 | contig 10173 bp, 10 predicted proteins | sample 5204251 | NCBI WGS metagenome assembly WBZQ01 (sample SAMN12412402, study PRJNA552823) | activated sludge metagenome | isolation source: activated sludge from nitrification reactor of wastewater treatment plant... | place: USA: Virginia | collected 2017-09 | reverse complement strand
GATCGCAGCGAGTACAAACGGAGGCAAGCGCCGCTCGGCATCAAGATTACGCATCGGGCATTCGGCAAGGATCGGCGAATGCCTATCACCAACGGGTATAGCAACTGATAGAGCCCCGCTCCACCACGGTTAGGTGGGCTGCGGTGTGCGATCTACGGCGTTGTGTGTGGCACCTTGGAAGGTGGTTTACTTTTTCGTTTCTGGCGTTCCTGACTCGTGATCTGGTCGTCGAGTTGTTGTCGGATCGATTGCAGCTCCTGTTTGAGTGCCTCCAACTCCAGATCCTTCTTGATGATGAGGTCTTTGAGCGCATGAACCTCGTCTTCTCGCCGGTCCGGCGTTTGTTGCGCGCTCGATGGGGTTGGGGAGGGCGGGACGGTCGGTAGCGTTTGGCGAGGCGGTTCAACCACATGTTCCGGTTGAGCTGTATGTTGCACAGGTATTGTTGCTGTTGGCGGTTCCTGTTGCAGAAGCTGATAATCGATGACCAATACTTTGTCGGTCGTGGCATCTGATGTCGATCGATGAGAGCTGTCGGATCCCTGGGCGAAGTGAGGAGTAAAAAACAACAGACGGTCGGACAGACCCGACCTATCAGGGAGGCGCCGATGAGCGATGTTTTCCGTGTTGGTCCTGGCCGGTGCGGATCGATAGTGAGAGAGCAAAAAGTAGAGTGATCGGTCGGATGCGTAGAGAGAGCCTGCGGTGGTCTCCGTTGTGGAAGATTCCAAGAGTGAGCGGCCGGGGTGCCTGGTGGTGAGCGAAAATCCGGCGGTCTGATCTTCCGCGGCGGTTGCCAGGGCTTTTGCAAGCAGTGGAACCAGAAACTTGATTTCCTCCGCGGAAAAGACCGGAACGGTGGGAGATGGTCCTGCCAGAACCGACTGAAGGGCTTGCTGGCGTTCCTGGATCAGGATGCCGCTTAATATGCGCGTGAGAACAGGCAATTCTAGGCTGATCGGATGACTGGCCCGAACGGATCGATCGGAAATTTGCTGTAGAAACACGGCTCCGCGCGCATCTTCAAAGAGCGTTGTACTGATTGGAGGTGTTGTACTACAGGCGGTACTCACGAGGCAGAGCAAGGCCATGAGAAGCGAGCGGCTCTGTGTCGTCTTTCCTCTTGAACGATGTGGCATGTTGCGCATAGGTGGAGGAGTCTAGCACAGATGATCGGTCATTTTTGAGCGAGAGCGAGGCGGCAGTCAGAGCCGACTTCAATGGAAATTCGGTCTGAATGAGAACCGTCCGGTTTGAATTCATGCGAGTGGTTCCACACAAGTCGCACTGTGCGAAGTGGATCGGAAGGTTTTGTCGGAGACCGATCTATACGACACTGATTCTGTTCATCGCGGATTAAGACAGGGGCGCTGCTTCGGTCGGAAGAGGTGTTCATGGAGAAGGCGTGTATCGTTCTAGCGCCCTAGCCAGATGAAGAGATCGATCATGTCCGTGACAACATCACTGAGCGCAAATATCAGAAATTTTTTAAAGAACCTGGTTTCTTAACCCCACGGTGCTCCTGTTCCCTGGTTTGTTCGATCTCAGTTTTTGCCGGCACAGTTCTGGCGCCGTGTTCGCAACAGGCGATTCTGGACTGATTCGGAGACCGGATTTGTTTTGTGACAATGGAGATTCTGTAGTTGTCGCCAGGGTAAGGAGAGGCGAATCAGAATGATATGGAACGTGATGAGTTTCGCGATGCAAGCATTCAGGGGGTAACGATTGTCGTATGGATCATGTCGGCCGGGTGTGCAAGTGATTATGCGACACCGACTCGACTGGAAACTCGTTCCGTTGCGAATGGAATCGCCGAAGATCATGTTGCAGCGTCGCGGTTGTATCGACAAAAGGCCAATCAGTTAACAAGTGACGTCGTCCGATTGGAACAACAGGCAGAAAGAGTCTCTTCCCACGAAGATTCCAAAGGGTTTCGACGAGATGCGCTTCGAACGGCAGCCCAGACGCTCCGACAGGAGGCATTAGAAGTGGAACAACTCCACGCCGCTCATTCCGCCATGGTTCAGAGTGTGATAGGGAAGCAACAGCCGCAGTAAACCCTCATCCCTGGAATCCGTTGACCGAGGCTATTGCCTCATGACTGCCTCGGCGATTACAGGGATCAACCGATCGGACAAGCGCTCCAATGTAGATCGCTCTTCTGCACCCACCCCGCTAAGCCTTGTTCGGTTCGGATACGAACATAGGCACCATCCAACGGTGTATTTTCTCCAAGGGCCAATTCCGACGTCAATGTTCCAATAACACGCCCTTCGCCTGGTGCGGCCCGTACGACAACCTCGTTTCGCTCAAGAGCGAGACAGACCAATGGCGAGATGGCTTCGACCTTCGGTTCGCCTTCGTTGGATTGCACGGCTCGGAATGTTGAGGGTTGCCGTGCTGCTTCAATTGAGTCTTGAGTCGCAGTCCGAGTTTCTCGCGGTAGCTCTGCTGATTCGAAAGTTGCCGCTCTTTGAAAGGTCGAGGCAACTCTGGCAAGGGGCAACCCTTTGGTCATACGGTCGGCGAGCTGTATCAACACGTCCGAGGTCGAGACCGATGGAGATAGGGCGGGACCATCTTGGGTCAAGGCGCCCGGTGTTTCGACGAGATGCACGCGATATCCGTCACGAAAAGGTTGAAGGCAGGCTGTGTATCGATAGACGGCTTGGAAGTCGCCGTGAACCCCTTCGATCATCGTCAACGAGTGAGGACAGACGACATGGGGGAAGCGCACCGCGCCTAGGTGGTCCAGAGTCAGCATCTTGTACTCGACAAGAAAACCTGAAGGGGTAAGGGGTATTTGGGGAGGCATGGCTCCTTCGGTGATGGTGGGTGAAACTTTCAGGACACGCAAAAAAGAATCTTCAAGGACTTTCGTGATCACATTCGGATCCACGTCGCCGGGAAGATCATAGGCTTTCGATGTAGCGGGGAGAATGTTCGACTCTACCGGAGCTGTCAGAGCCGCGCATCCCGCAACAAGGCAGGCGAATCCGAGAAGCAGAACAACATGAGCATTGATCATCCGCCTGGCAAACATGGGTTGCCTCCTGAGGGTTCTTATTCGTTGCTAGGGGGCGACTCAAAAAAAACGTCCTCTGGTCCACGGGACCAGAGGACGTCATTGTCCGCTTGTCGGGTATTGCCCGATCGGAGGCGTCATCGCCTCCAAGAATACATCAGTTCAAAAAAAGGCCTCTGGTCGACTTGACCGGAGGACCTCATTGTCCATTCTCTGCGTCGAGAAACGCCGTTGTCTCCCTTCGCGATGGGAGACGTATATCAAATAATTGCACATTCTGTCAATATCCGATCTATAAACAATACATCGCCCTCCGAAACCCTGCACGTACGCATGCGCAGGTGCAGCGGTCCCGTAAGGTTCATCGCCCTTACCGCAGGCTGGTGCCTACCAACGTTGAAGCATCATCAGGCTTTGTCGGGAGTCGGAGGAATCCAGGAAGCCATGGTGGGCGGGGATGGGATGAAAGGGGTGACCGAGAAACGCCACGATACCTCGGACGAGTGTGACCGAAAATCTTTCGCTTTCGGACGAAAATCCATCGCATCGACTCCGAGTTATTGTCTGAAGAAAGAAGGAATGCGGAGGAAGAAAGGCGATCAAGCGGGATATACATGGGCCAAGATAATCCAGAGCTGTCCGGCTCAGATTTTCTTGGCCCCCGCGATACTCTTTTACTGCGGTTGCTGGTTGCCCAACATCGTCTGGGCTTTCTCGTAATGCGCAGCGTACAGTTGCTGTAGTTGAACTGCGTCGCTACGTCGTTCCTGGGCCGCTGTTATCAACCCGCCCCGTCGAATTCCCCTGGGATCTTCAAGCGGCTTAATGGTTGAGGCGAGGGCTTGATACTGTTCGGCTTGAGTCTGAACTGTCTTGGCCTTCTGCAAATACAGGAGCGCGGCGGTCATATGATCATCAGCCGTTCCTGCTTCACTGGTGACGCGGTCGGCAAGCTCGGTCGGTAGTTCCTGCTGGGTGAAGGCTGAGCATCCAGTCGTTCCCACTACCAGCCCGGTCAGCGTTATCAATGTTGCGAATATAAAAGGCATTGTCCATCTCATGATGGCTCCCCTTTCTTGATGATGCCATCATGTCACACAAACGTGACCGTCGGTATCAGGTAATCACCTGGGAAACGCACCTGAATCTATCGACAATGGGAGTAAATTCAACCGGATTGAGCGTGTATGAGGGCAGGGAGCCTACGACGGTTCAGGAGTCTGCGTTGATGAGTCCGATTCGGATCGCGTACCGGACAAGGCCGGCAATATCATGAATATCCAACCGCTGCATCAGCTCGGTTCGGTGGGTATCAACGGTTTTGACGCTGAGGTTGAGTTTCTGGGCGATGTCCTTGGTGGAGTGGCCCTCGGCGACCAATTGTAGGACTTCACGTTGGCGCGGAGTCAATTCTTGGATGGGGTTGGTTTTCATCTCCCGTGGATGCAAGTAGTTCTGCACCACCTGCTTGGAGACGGCAGGGGTGAGATACGTTTCGCCTCGCATGACCGCTCTGATAGCCAGTTCGAGTTCTGCCGGCTCCGCCCCCTTGAGAAGATAGCCGGCCGCTCCGGCCTGGAGGGCGCGCCTGACATATTCCTCATTGGCATGCATCGAGAGGACAATGATTCGAGGCGCCGGAGCGAGTTTCACGATTCTGGCCGTCGCCTCAAGGCCATTGAGTTCAGGCATGCCGATATCCATGATCACAATATCAGGCTGGTGTTGCTCAGCGAGCTGAATGGCCTCATGACCGTTTCCCGCCTCCGCGACGACCTGGACCAGTTCAAGACTTTTTAATAGAGCACGAAGGCCGGCTCTCATGAGACGGTGGTCATCCGCAAGGAGCACCCGAATCGTAGTCATCGTTACGTCGAAACCTCAGCTCGAAAGGGCGATGAAAGGGGGGACACAGGAACGCGTACTCGGACTTCGGTCCCTTGCCCGGGGTTCGAGTCAATGGAGAGGGAGCCGTTCAAGAACCGAATGCGTTCTTGCATCCCGAGCAAGCCCATACTCTGTCCTCTGCTCGCTTCGGCCAATGCCTTCTGGACCTCGAATCCTTTCCCATTGTCACGGATGAGCAACAGGAGGTCATCTTCCTGTTGCCGTAAAGACACGGTCACGCTACTTGCGTTCGAGTGGCGGATGATATTCGTGACAGCCTCTTGGATCACGCGGAAGCAGGCGATCGCAACGCTTTGCGGCGGCGACAGGAACTCGTCCACCTGGACATCCACCTTCCAGCCGGCTCGCTCGGCTTGGCGACTCAGATACCAACGCACGGCCGGCACGAGTCCAAGGTCATCCAGTAGGGAGGGGCGCAACTCGAGTGAGAGATCGCGGACGTAGTGCAGGGTTTGGTCGATGACGGTCGAGCTGTCCGTCAGCAGAACCGCAATGTCCGAGGTATTACCGCAGCGTTGGATCGTTTGCAGATTCATTTTCACGACCGTGAGGGCCTGACCGATCTCGTCATGGAGATCGAGCGCCAGGCGGCGACGCTCGCTTTCCTGAACTTCCATCAATTGTTGGGAGAGGGCCTGCATGCGCTCATGGGCTTCGCGTAGCGCCAGTTCCGCGCGCCGACGATTGAGATAGGAGCACAGGCTATCCGCTAACGAATTAATGAGGTCGCGCTCCTCGGCGAGAAACGGACCTTCGGTTTCCGGTGGCCTCGCTTCACGGTAGATCACCTCGATCATTCCTTTGGCGCCGTCCAGCGTGACCCAGGAGGCGGTCTGTTTCCACGGCGACTCAACGAAGGTCGGTGTGGTGAAGACCATGTTGTCAAAGGTAATGCGGGCAAGGGTGATCTCCGGATACTGCCAGGCGGGAGGCAACACGGCAACGGTCTGCTTCAACACTTCTTCGATCGGCGTGGCGCTATCTTGCAGGAGACGCACCGTCCGGTGGAGGGCGGTCAGCTCCTTCACGCGCTCGCCAAACAGGTGGCGGAGTCGTCGCTGGTCATCGTGATGAATGATGTCCGCTGGGACCGATGGAGTGACGTGCCTGTCTTGGAGCTGTCGGAGGAGGGCGATACTTCCCCACAGCAACGCAATCGTGAGGGCACGGTTACCGAGTGTCGACCAAGCCGGAGGGGTTGCGCCGGGGCGGAGTGCTCCGATCGAGATCAGGGCCGTTGCGACTGTTGCCAGGAGGATGGGCGCCGTCCGGTTTGAGAGAGAGAACGCCCACAGGACTGGGAAGAGATAAAGAATCCACCAGGTCAAGGCGGGTGGCGAAAGGAAATCGACGAGGAAGATCATGCCGGCCACTCCGACCAGTGCTATGAGAGGAATTCGATCTATCTTCTCTCCGTGCAGAGGCAGCGTAGAGCACCTCTTGTTTTGTTCATGCGGTATAGTGTGTCTGAATGATCCACCAAAGGCAACGCCTTCCGTGTCGTTTCTAGGAGGAGAGAAAGAAGGAGTCGATGGTACAGTCGGAAAAGAAACCGGTTGACAGCTTCAATGTTGAGGTGCTACAAGCGCCCACGAAATAGGGCGGGGAAACAACGGCGTTTTCCTGCCGGTTCGTAAGCAAGACGACGAGGACAATGACGTCCGCGGGCTCATGAGGGCCTGGGGACGTTTTTTTTTGTCTTGCTCGAACGCTCCGCGGGAGACCTTCGCGACCCGGAAACGACGGTATGCCATTCTAGGGAGGCCGTCTGTGCGGTGCTTGTGAAGTCTCGCGAGGTGATCGCCTGGAACGGCCGTCCTTGGCCGGCGGCTTGGCATGGGGCAAATCTAGCGCGCAATGGCTGCGTGACGACGATGATGTCGAAAAGGAGGACCGGCGACAATGCAGCATCATCGAACGGATGAAAAGGGAGGCGATCGTCATGCGCGTGGGCACCATACAGATCTTGTATGTGCATTTGTTCATTTTGCTGATTGGACCCCTGTTGTTCGGAGACGAACAAGCCTTCGGGCAGGGGGCCGCATCGGCTCCGGCGTCGACTGCGAATGTGGAAGAACGGCTGGATTCCTTGGAGAAAAAGGTTGATGCGCCGTCCTTGTGGAAGACCCTGGGTTTCAGGCTCTCCGGCGGTGTGAATATCTCCTACACCCAGAACTTCAATAATCCGGTCAGCAACCTCAACCAGCTACGCATCTTCGATACCAATGCCAATGCCTTTATGCCTAACTTGGCGCAGCTCATCTTTGAAAGGCCGGCCGATGCCGGGGGCAGCCTGCTTGATCGAGCCGGATTCCGTGCCCGGCTGAACTTCGGCCTCGACGCGCGGGTCACGAAAGCCCGTACCAACTTCAAGCCTGGCACCACCAATGATGAACTTGATTTCCAGGAACTCTATGCCGAGTACATCCTCCCGGTCGGGAATGGCCTCAAGGTGCAGTTCGGAAGGATCAACACGTTAATCGGATACGAGGTGATTCAAAGTTGGGACAACCCCAACTTTTCCCGGTCGTTTATGTTCGGTCTGGGACAAGCGTTTACCACCACCGGCCTGCGCCTGACCTATCAGGTGAATCCTACGGTGTTGGCCTCGGTTGGGGTCGTCAACGGCTGGGACAATGTGGACGACAATAACCGGAGCAAGACGGTGGAGTGGTTGCTGGCGCTGACCCCGCATGAGCGATTCAGCCTCAGCTTTTATGGTTCCTACGGGCGGGAGCAGGCTAGCCAACCGTTCGGCCCCGGCGGTATACCCACGGTCCTTGTCGGAGACCCGTTCGGCGCGCGGCTGGCGGTTGGTACGATCGCCATCATTAAGGCGACGACCCAGACCACCATCGTCCTTGAGCCCTATTACGCAAATGAGGTCAATGCCAGTCTCGTCAAGCCCGGCCAGAACGCGCGCTGGAACGGATTTGCCGGGTATCTCATTCACGACTTTACGGATCAGTGGAGCTTCCGGTTCAGAGGGGAAATTTTCGAAGATGCCGGCGGATCCCGCACCTGCGGAGGCGTTATCGATCTTGCCGGGGGCGCAAACACCTGTTTCGGCGCGACCAATGTGGCGTCCGCCCCTCCGGTGGCCCAGACGCTGTGGGAGAACACCTATACACTGCAATATAAGCCGGTCCCGCCCCTCATCACTCGCTTGGAATTCCGGTACGACAAGTCCAATAAAAATGTGTTCGAGCAGGGCAGCAGGGCGACCAATCACCAAGAGACCATTTCCGCTTCCGTCGTCTACTTGTTTTAACCGAGAGAAGGAGAACGATCATGAGCGCACGGGTGTGGCTGAGGATTGGAATGCTGCCGGTTCTTATCGGAGGCATGGCCGTCATAGTGGCATGCCTCACGGGTCCGAATATGTGTTGGTCGCAAGAGACGGCACCGCCTTCCGCGACGTCCCAATCCGCGCCGGCCCCTCCTCTCAAAATTGATACCGGCGATACAGCCTGGCTATTGATCTCCTCGGCTCTCGTGTTGGCCATGACGGCGCCGGGGCTGGCGTTGTTTTACGGCGGGATGGTGCGCTCCAAGAACGCCTTGGGGACGATCATGCAGAGTTTCATCATCCTGTGCCTCATCAGTCTGCAGTGGGTCCTATGGGGATATAGCTTGGCGTTCGGACCGGACAAGGGGCATCTCATCGGCGGTCTCGAATGGTTTGGCCTGAACGGCGTGGGCTTGGAGCCTAACACCGACTACGGCGCGACCGTGCCCCATCAGGCCTTCATGATCTTTCAGATGATGTTTGCCGTGATCGCGCCGGCCCTCATCACCGGCTCCTTTGCAGAACGAATGAAGTTCAGCAGTTTCCTGGTGTTCACCATCCTGTGGGCGACGTTCGTTTATGATCCGTTGGCCCATTGGGTATGGGCGGTAGGAGGATGGGTTCGCAATTTGGGAGCATTGGATTTTGCTGGCGGTACGGTGGTGCACATCAGTTCCGGCACCGCCGCCTTGGCTTGCGTGATCGTCCTACGTCGGCGGCTGGGCTATGGCAAAGAGCATATGGCCCCGCATAATTTGCCCATGACTGTGTTGGGAGCGAGCCTCCTTTGGTTTGGGTGGTTTGGGTTCAATGCAGGGAGCGCGGTGGCATCCGGCGCGCTGGCGACCAGCGCCTTTGTTGTGACGAACACGGCGGCGGCCTCCGCGGCGCTATCCTGGATGGTGGCGGAATGGATGTATCGAGGAAAGCCGACGGTGCTCGGAGCCTCGAGCGGCGCGGTCGCGGGATTGGTGGCGATTACTCCGGCGTCTGGATTTGTCGGACCCATGCCGTCGCTTGTGATCGGTGTCGGCGCGGGAGTGTTCTGCTATTTGGCTGTGTTGTGGAAAGCGAAATGTGGGTATGACGACGCGCTTGACGTGGTCGGCATTCATGGGATCGGAGGGATCTGGGGCGCGTTGGCAACAGGTCTCTTTGCGTCAAAAATAATCAATCCGGCTGGAGCTGATGGATTGTTCTTTGGGAATGTTGCCCAACTTGGGATTCAAGCCCTGGCGGTCTTGGTGTCGGTGGTGTTCGTCTTCGTGGGGACCTGGGTGATTTTGAAGCTGGTCGATGCCGTGATGGGCTTGAGGGTCAGGGAAGACGAGGAGCGAATGGGATTGGATTTGAGTCAGCACGATGAACGTGCCTACTCATAGGCGTAGGAGTGGGTAAGAGGAGCAACATGGTGAATGACTCCGCCGGCGAGTACGGCAGCAAACGGATACACCGTTCCTGGTCCCAGGGCATCGGTCTGGTGGTGGTGTCTTCGTTGGTCTGTATTGGGACGGCCGCAATGGCCCAAGAGACAACTGGGGGGCCGGCTGCGGGAGTACCAAGCATATCCTTGAAAGCGGATTCAGGGGATACGGCTTGGGTCTTGATCTCCTCTGCGTTGGTATTGGCGATGCTGATGCCTGGGCTGGCCCTGTTTTATGGTGGACTGGTACGCACGAAAAACGTACTCGCAACCATCATGCAAAGCGTCATGATCTTGAGTGTGGTGAGCGTGCTCTGGATTCTGTTCGGCTATAGTTTGGCCTTCGGGCCGGATAAAGGCGGGGTGATCGGTGGATTGGATTGGATTGGGCTCAACGGGGTCGGCGTCGAGCCGCACCCGATCTATGGGCCGACGATTCCGCACCAGGCCTTTATGTTGTTCCAATTGATGTTTGCCGCCATTGCGCCGGCGCTGATCACCGGCGCCTTTGCCGAACGCAAACGGTTC
>WBZQ01000972.1_pt3 | contig 10173 bp, 5 predicted proteins | sample 5204251 | NCBI WGS metagenome assembly WBZQ01 (sample SAMN12412402, study PRJNA552823) | activated sludge metagenome | isolation source: activated sludge from nitrification reactor of wastewater treatment plant... | place: USA: Virginia | collected 2017-09 | reverse complement strand
AGATCAATCTCAGCATTAGGTTTTTGACTGTCCCCATAACCGCGGATGAAATGCCCCTCCATCAACTCGAGCACCTTATTGAGATTGTCTGCGTACGGACCGTAATGTCCAGGCTCGTACTTGAGGCGTAACGGCTCCCCCGCCTCTTGCAGAAAGTAAGCCAGTTTCTGCACTTCCAGCAAAGTTCGGCTGTAATCCAGCGCCGAATAAATTTCCATCAACTTAATAAACAATGCCCGTGCAGTTGTCAGATTGGGACGCGGGGTATGAATCGGCATGGTCTTGGCTTGCGGTGCGCCCACAGGTTCAAACAACAACACCTTCACATTAGGCAATGCTGCAAAGGCTTGCTCGATCATCGGACGCACAATGTGCCATTGCAGACCACCCAGACCGCAACCTAAGGGCGGCACTGCAATTGAACAGATGCCCAGCCGCCGCACATCAGCCACCAAAGTCTTGAGACCGGACTCAATGTCCTCAATACGCGACTTCTCTTTCCAATGACGCTTAGTGGGGAAGTTGATGATGTAGCGTGGGCCCACCAACCCTGCGTTGTCGTAAATCAGCATCTCACCAGGGGCCACATCGCCGGCGTGACAGGCCGCTTCGTACACCTTGAAGTTGTTCGGAAACGCCTGTTTGAATTGCAAGGCAATGCCCTTGCCCATGTATCCAACGCAGTTGACGGTATTGACCAGCGCTTCGACAGGCGCTTTAAGCAGGTTGCCTTGAGTGAGCTCAATCATTGAAATACCTTTTCAGAAGTAATACCAGCTCGGCTCAACAACGACGGGGGGCTGCGTCCTCTGCGGGAACACGCTCAATAGCTTTTCAACACGCAGCTGCATCTTTGCATTCAGGACCGCAATATCGCTGATCAATGACCAATCCAGTGAATGCCACACCAGAAACTCGGCCTGCTTACGACGTTGACGATCATTGTCTTTCGGTGTGTCCTGCCACTGCCGGATTTGGACTATGTCCCAATCCACCTCATTCAATCGCGCAAGGTTGTCGTACCAGCTGGTAAATCCTGCCAACCCATGGCCATTCGAGAAAACAAATTTTGCACCACTGTCCTGCACCCTCTGTGCAGTGGTGCGCAGATAGATCAAGGGTTCCTGGCCCTCGGTGTATCCCACAACTCGACCCGTCTTGAGGTTAAGCAACATGACGGATAACGGACCGAAATAAAACGGCACGTAGTCATGGATCGCACCACCCGGGCCGCAGGGGATCGGCTTGATATGCCGCTTCGCTTGCACGCTTGGGTTGTGTATGGGTCGGTAGTCCAAACCATCATCGGGCGTCATGCGTGGTGCGTGCAGTGCCCCTCGAGTCAACAACATTGCCAAATTGTCGACATGCACCAGGCGATACAGCCAAGTCGGATTTGGAGGCATCACACATGCCACCCATCGACAGCTCTCATTCACTCCACCGTCACACTCTTAGCCAAATTCCTCGGCTTATCGACATCCGTGCCCCGCGCCACGGCGGTGTGGTAGGCCAGCAATTGCAGCGGCACCACGTGCAGGATGGGCGACAGATCGCCGTAGTGCTCGGGCATGCGGATGACGTGCAGGCCTTCGGCAGAGAGGATTTGGGTGTCGGCATCGGCAAAAACGTACAGCTCGCCGCCACGGGCGCGCACTTCGTGCAGATTGCTTTTGAGTTTTTCGAGCAACGCATCGTTGGGGGCGATGGTCACGACGGGCATTTGGTTGGTGACCAGAGCCAGTGGGCCGTGCTTGAGTTCACCGGCGGGGTAGGCCTCGGCGTGGATGTAGCTGATCTCTTTGAGTTTGAGCGCGCCTTCCAAGGCAATGGGGTAGTGCAGGCCGCGGCCTAGGAACAGGGCGTTTTCTTTGCGCGCAAACGTTTGGCTCCAACTGATGATGTGGGGCTCGAGCGCCAGCACGCTGGTGATGGCCGCGGGCAGGTGACGCAAACGTTTGAGGATGAGGTGCTCGTGCTGCGGCGATAACAAGCCGCGTGTGTGGGCCAGCACGTTGGCCAACAAATAGAGCGCCACCAATTGCGTGGTGAAGGCTTTGGTGGAGGCCACGCCAATTTCAGGGCCAGCGCGCGTGAGCAATTGCAGTGCGGTCTCGCGCACCATGGCGCTGGTGGCCACATTGCAAAGCGCCAGGGTGTGGGTCATGCCCATGCCTTGGGCGTGACGCAAAGCGGCCAGGGTGTCGGCCGTCTCGCCCGATTGCGAGATGACCACCACCAAGGTGTGCGCATGGGGCACGCTGGTGCGGTAGCGGTATTCGCTGGCGATCTCGACCGTGGTGGGCAGTTGCGCAATGGCTTCTAGCCAATAGCGCGCCACGCAGCCGGCGTAGTAACTGGTGCCGCAAGCCAGGATGAGGATGCGGTCAATCTTGGCAAAGTGATCGGCGGCAGCGGCGCCAAAGACGGAGGTGTCGAGCGTGGCCACGGCGTCGAGCGTGTCGGCAATGGCGCGCGGTTGTTCAAAGATTTCTTTCTGCATGTAGTGGCGATAAGGGCCCAGCTCCACCGCATGAGAAAACGCTTGCACCTGGCGCACTTCGCGCTCGACCGCCAGGCCCGTGCGATCAACCACACGCACTGCGCCCCATTGCAAATCGACCACATCGCCCTCTTCGAGGTAGAGGATGTGATCGGTGGTGCCCGCCAAGGCCAGCGCATCGGAGGCCAGGAAGTTTTCCTGCCCATCTTTGCCAAGACCCACCACGAGGGGCGAACCGGCGCGCGCGCCCACCACGCGATGCGGTTCGGCTTGCGCAAAGACCGCAATGGCGTAGGCGCCATGCAGGCGTTTGACGGCGCGCTGTACGGCATCGAAGAGATCGCCCTCGTAGAGGTGATCGATCAGGTGTGCGATGACCTCGGTGTCGGTCTGACTTTGAAACACGTAACCGGCCGCCTGCAGTTGGGCGCGCAGCGTGTCGTGGTTTTCGATGATGCCGTTGTGCACGAGGGCAATACGCGCCTGCGCTTCGTCGGGTGAAAAGTGCGGATGTGCGTTCGTGGTGGTGGGCGCGCCATGCGTGGCCCAGCGGGTATGCGCAATGCCGGTGAGCGCACCCAGACTTTGGGTCTGCAGCTCAAGCTCGGACACGCGCTCTACGCTGCGCGCGCGTTTGAGCAGTCCTTCGCTGTGTACCGCCAAGCCACACGAGTCATAGCCGCGGTATTCCAGGCGTCGCAGCCCTTCGACCAGTATCGGAACAATATTGCGTTGGGCCACGGCCCCGACGATGCCGCACATCGATCAGTCCTTTGATGAATTAAAGCGTTGGGGGTTGGTGTTCAGTGTGTGTGTGGCGTTGATTCGTTCGCCAAAGTGCCAAAACGCCGAAGTCAACGCTACCTGAAGGCGCGCACTGTAGGCGTTCTTGGCGGGCCGCACCAAGTGCGTGGCACCATCGGCGTGATGCGAGTTGTTCATCCTCTCAGTGCAGCGCTGGCGCCGCGTTCGGTGGCGCTGGTCGGTGCCACGGCGCGCGAAGGGGCCTTGGGGCGCCACGTGCTCTCTAACGTTTTGAGTGGCGGTTATCAGGGCGCGGTCTGGCCGGTCAATCCCAAATACCGCCAAGTGATGGGGCTGCCCTGTTTTGCTTCGCTACAAGAATTGCCGGCCGTGCCCGATCTGCTCATCGTGGTCACCCCTGCGCGCACGGTGCCTGAGGTGATTGAGGCGGCGGGTCAGCTAGGGGTGCGTGCTGCGTTGGTGCTCACCGCAGGTTTTGCGGAAAGTGGGCCCGAGGGGCAGGCCTTGCAGGCGCGGATGCTGGACCGTGCGCGCGCCGTGGGCATGCGCATCCTGGGCCCCAATTGCTTGGGGTTGCTGCGGCCCTCGTTGGGGTTGAACGCCACCTTCGCGCGCTGCGGCGCCAAGGCCGGCAGCGTGGCGCTGGTGGCGCAATCGGGGGCGGTGGTGGCCTCGGCCTTGGACTACGCCGCGGGAGCGGGTTTCGGTTTTTCAACGGTCGTGTCCACGGGCAGCGGTGCCGATGTGGATTTTTCTGATGTGCTCGACTTTCTGGCGCTCGACAGCGAAACGCGCAGCATCGTGCTGTACATCGAAGGGGTGCGCGATGCGCGCGCGCTGATGTCCAGCGTGCGTGCGGCAGCCAGTGCCAAGCCGGTGGTCGTGCTCAAGGTGGGACGACATCGGGCCGGCTCCCAGGCCGCGCTCAGTCACACCGGCGCGCTGGCGGGCAACGACGCCGTGTTTGCGGCGGCCTTGCGACAGGCAGGCGCGATTCGCGTGCATGCGTTCGATCAGCTCTTTGGTGCTGCGCAGACCTTGGCGGCAGCACGCCTGCCCCAAGTTCGCTCGGGGGCCGCGCGTTTGGCCGTCATCACCAACGGTGGCGGCCCTGGCGTGATGGCGGCCGATGCGGTGGTGGACAACGGTACGCATGGCGTGGAACTGGCGCGCTTGTCCGAGACGGCCGTTCGCAAACTCGATGCCTTGCTGCCGGTGTGCTGGTCGGGGGGCAATCCGGTGGATATCGTGGGCGATGCCGATGCCGCTCGTTTTGTCGGTGCGCTGCAAGTGCTCATCGATGACGAGGCCAACGACGGCGTGTTGGTGCTCTTTTGCCCCACCCTCGGATTGGGCGCACAAGACGCCGCGCAGGCGCTGCTGCCGCCGGTGCAAAACACGGCCAAGCCTGTGATCGTGGCCTGGTTGGGGGGCGAGGATGCGCGCCGTGGCCGCCTTGTGTTTGGCGCCGCGGGTTTGCCCACCGCGGTCAGTCCTGAGCGTGGCGTGGAGTTGTTTTCCTATCTTGCGGCTTTTGTGCGACATCAACAGTTGCGCTTGCAAGTGCCGCCACCGCTGGAGTCATCTGCTGCACAGCCTGCTGGGTTAACCCGGCCATTTCATCAGGGACGCGGGCGTTGCGCGGATGCAGGGGCGAGCGGGATTGCGCCAGAGGCGTGCAGTCCAATGCCCTACCCAAGGCCCTACCAAGACTCTCCTGGGTGCATGGGCGAGCACTTGAGCGCAAGCCCGCGTAGCCCCGACGATCCAAATTGGCCTTCCGACTCGTGCCATGAAACGGCAAGTTCTGAGAGGGAAAAGATTCATCAGCAGGGGCGACCTGATGAAATATCCGGGTTAGAGCGTGCGCGGGATTTGATTGCGCATGCACGTCGCGCGGGACGCGTCTGGCTCAACGAGCTTGAGGCCAAACAGGTGCTGGCCGCTTTGGGGATTGCAGTGACCCCCACCCAGAAGGCCACCACGGCCGATGAGGCGGTGGCGTGGGCACAGCGCATGGGGTTTCCAGTGGTGCTCAAGGTGTGGGCCGAGGGCATGACCCACAAGAGCGAAGTCGGCGGGGTGATGCTCGACCTCACCGATGACGCTGCCGTGCGCAACGCTTTTGCCACGGTGCGCACACGCCTGGCTGAGCGCGCTGCGCAGGCGCGTTTTCAAGGCGTATGGGTGCAGCCCATGGTGCGCAAACCACAAGGTCGCGAACTGATTGCAGGCATTGCGCATGACCCGATTTTTGGGCCCGTGCTCTCGTTCGGTAGCGGTGGCGTCATGGTGGAAGTGCAACGCGATACCGCCCTGGCCCTGCCGCCCTTGAACCGTGTGCTGGCGCGCGATTTGATTTCGCGCACACGCGTGGCGCGTGCCCTTGATGCGTTCCGTGGTGCGCCGCCCGTGGCGCTGGAAGCGCTGCTCGATGTGCTGTTGCGCTTGTCAGATTTGGCTTGTGAATTGCCCGCGGTGCAAGAACTCGACATCAATCCGTTGCTGGCCGATGACGCGGGGGTGGTGGCGCTGGATGCGCGCATCCGTATTGCGCCCGAGAGGCCTTTGAGGCCCGACCTGCGTTACTCGCACTTGGCGATTCATCCGTACCCACGCCAATTGGAGCAGCGCATCACGGTCAAAGGCGGCACGTTGCTGCTGCGCCCCATTCGCCCTGAAGATGGGCAGGCCGAGCGTTTGTTTATTGAACGTTTGTCTGCACGCACCCTGTACCTGCGGTTTCACACGCCCATCAAAGAGCTGTCCCATGAGCGTCTGGTGCGTTTTACCCAGATTGATTACGACCGCGAGATGGCGTTGGTGGCAATTGATCACAGCGCAGAAGGGCGTGAGTTCATTCGTGGCATTGCGCGCTACACGCGCGATGCACAAGGACAAGGCGCCTGCGAGTTTGGCCTGACTGTGGAAGACGCCTGGCAGGGACGCGGCGTGGGCACGGCCCTGCTGAGCGCGCTCCAAGCGCATGCACAGCGTGTGGGCCTACATGAGATTTACGGGTTGGTGCTCAGCGACAACGATGCGATGGCCAAACTCTTGACCGCGCACGGCTATGTGGCACGTCGCGAAGACGGCGCCGTGCTGCGGTGGAGCAAGCTGCTGTCTGGTTGATGTTTCTGTTATTCATGACGGGGTTCCAACGATGTAGCGTTGTTCCCTTGCGTGCCCGGATATTTCATCAGACCGCCCCCGTTGGGATCACACATAAATAGGAGACTGTTCATGCGAGGTGCTCGTCATTGGATGAAGTGGTGTGGGGTGGCGCTGTGGGTGCTGTGGGCGCTGTGGGTGATGGCGCCTGCGTCTGCGCAGCCTGCTGCATCGGCGGAGCCGCGCGGGTTTGTGTGGGAGGCTCGCAAGGGCGAGCAGCGCATTGCGTTGGTGGGCACCCTGCATGTGGGCCGACCGGAATTTGCGCAGTTGCCCGCTACGGTACTGGGCCCGGTGCGCGCGGCCACGGTCATTGCGCTGGAAGCCGATCCGACCCAAGCACAAGCGGCTGCGCAGATCATGCAGCGCTACGCCCTGTACGGGGTGGGGGATGCGCCCCTGAATGAACAAATCGGCGCGGGTTTGCGCAAGCGGCTAGAGGTGATGCTGGCGCGTTATGGCATGAACCCTGCGGCGGTTTGGCGCATGAAGCCCTGGTTTGTGGCGCTGAACCTTTCTATGGCCGAGCTCGCGCGGATGGGCCTGAACCCGGCGCAGGGCACCGAGGCGCAGCTTTTGGCCTTGGCATCTCGTGAGGGCAAGCGCGTGGTTGAGATCGAGGGCATCGAAGCACAACTCAAAATGTTCGATGAGGCGTTGGTTCCCGAGCAAATGGCGTTTCTTGAGCAGACCCTTGAATCGATAGAAAACGGCAGCGCGCAGGAAGAAGTTCGCCAACTGATCGATGCCTGGGTCGCGGGCGACACGGCGGCCATGGAGGAGAAGCTGGCGCAATTGCAAGCCAAAGCCCGCCAGAGTGTGGCCGAGCGCTTTGTTCTGGAGCAGCTCTTGGAAAACCGTAACGCCACCATGCTTGCGGCCATTGAGCGCTACGCCACCCGACCTTCACGGCATGTGGTGGCCGTGGGCAGCTTGCATTACTTTGGGCCCAAGGGTTTGCTCAATGGATTGCGTCAGCGCGGCTGGACGGTGACGCAGATGCGTTAATGAATAAGAGGGTGCTCAGAGCGCCGATTGCAAGGCGTCGGTGGCCGACAGGGCTTGGAGCAGCGCGCGGTTGACGGCATCGAGTTCAAGGTGCGCATCACAGGCAGCATTCAGGGCCCGATCTGATGAAGCGGTGCCCACGTCTTCCACGGCGAGCGCGAGGCGCAGGAAGGTGCCCAGGGTGCCTTCCTGATGCAGCAACGCATCGACCACGGTTTGAGGCAGCGACACCTGCTGTAGCAGCGACGAGAGCGATTGCCCGGTGATCGCGCCCAGCAGTGAGAAGGCGCCGACGACAAAACATTCGTCCTGCGTGGTGGGTGATGCGCGCTGGGCGGCCGCTAGGTTTTCCATGAAAAAACCACGCGCCACTGCGCCATAAATCTGCGGGCGTGCTCGGGCATTTTTATTGGCCACCACCATGAGCAGGATGAGCCATTTCACCAGCCGCCGATAGCCGAGCAATGTGATGGCGTGTCGCAACGAGGCAATGGGGGTGGTGCGCACAAATGCCGGGCTGTTAGCCAAGGTCAGCAGCATGTAGGCCAACACCGGCTCGTTTTTGAAGGCCGCTTCCAGGGCTTGAACCTCTGCATCGGACTGCGCCAGTCGGATCAAATCAAGAACCGACTGTTGCATGGGGGCCAGGGCATGTTCGGTGGACGGTTGGGTGTGAACCAGTGCCCAGCCGGCCACGCCATGCGCTTTGGCTTTGAGGGCGCGGTGCGCGTCCGTTTCGTTCTCGCCATCGATGGCCAGCAGCAGCGCATCGCCCAGGGGCAATGTCAGGGTTCCATCCACAAGTCGATGCGCATCCGTCACCACATACTGAAACACCGACAAGCGGCATGAGCTGGGCACCGCTTCACCGTCCTTGAGTCGCAACGCAAAGCGTGCGCCACAGCGATGCACGTCGAATACGAAACGCAAAGAATCTTCGTCCTGCAAAACAGAAGCGGGCAATTCCAGCACCACATTGCGTGGTGCGTGCCAGGTCAACATGGAAGCGTCCAGCGCCATGTCTTGCGGTGCCAGCACCACCAAGCCGTGCGGAAAGCTCACACCACCGTCGTGCGCAAAACCAGCCATCACTGAATCGAGCACCGCGGCCAAAGGCGCCGTGCCTTGCGTGGCTGCACGATGGCGACGCACTTGCACGCGCACACCCAGCGGGCGCAGATCGCCCCCCACAATGGGGCTCCAGGTGTGCAACAGCGCACCCAAAAGATCGGGGTGCGGGGTGTCGTCTGAAGGATTGGGCAGGTCAAACACGGTGCTGATCAGGCGGTGGTGATCGGGTAGGGGTCGGTGTGAGGGGCAGTGTGAGGGGCGGTACCCAGCGACCGCCCCGTATCTGTCCGTATCGGCATCTTGTGCCTAATTCTTGAGCAGCGTCGCGCTGCAAAACGCCGTGTTTCACGGCCAAATCAAAGAAGGGCGTGGGCACGCCCCCAATTCATCTTTTTGCACCGACAGGCGGCCGGTTGCGTGAGAAAATCGCGCCCCTTTTTTTGCGCCCCCTTTTTGGGGTGATGCGACTGACGCTTCTGATCTTCATGTTCTTGTTCGCATCCACCATTGTGGTGTCGGCTTTCCTGCTGTTTTTGGTGCAGCCGATCATTGCCAAGCAAATCCTGCCCTGGTTTGGTGGCACCTCTGCGGTGTGGACCACCTGCATGGTGTTTTTTCAGGTCGTGCTGCTGGCGGGCTATGCCTATGCACACCTCATGACCACGCGGTTGAGCGTGCGCCGACAAGTCCAAGTGCATGCGGGGTTGTTGCTAAGTAGCCTGGTGTTCTTGCCGATCAGCGCACGCCAGTGGTTTGAAGGGTGGTTTGAAGGACTCAAGCCCACGGGGGCACACGACACCGCTGGCACCATTCTCGTGCTGCTTGCGCTGAGCATTGGCTTGCCGTACTTCTTGCTCTCGACCACGGGCCCGCTGTTGCAAAAGTGGGAAGCGCCGCGCTGGCCCGAGAAAACCGTGTACCGCTTGTTTGCGTTGTCCAACGTGGGTTCGTTGCTGGGACTGTTGGCGTTCCCGTTTGCCATCGAGCCCTTTGCATCGCTGACCGCGCAATCGTGGGCTTGGAGTGCGGGCTACGGGTTGTTTGTGCTGACCTGCTTGGCGTGCACGTGGAGGGTGGGCGTGACATCGCGGGTCGCGCCCCTTGCGGCAGCGGCTGCTCAGGTCGCTACTCAGGCCACTACTCAGACCACTACGCAGGCGGCCGATGACCCAGTTGTTGCGCCCCCTGGCCTGGCGCATTACGCCGCGTGGCTCGGTTTGCCCGCTTTGGGCGCCATCGTGCTGCTGGCCGTCACCAGCCACATCACACAAAACGTGGCTTCAGTGCCATTCCTTTGGGTGTTGCCCTTGACCTTGTATTTGCTCACCTTTGTGGTGGTGTTTGAAGGTCGTGGCGGGCGGGGGTGGTACACGCCACGCGTGTGGGTGTTGCCCGCATTGCTGTGTGCGGTGTGGATGGCAGCGGCTTTGTCGGCGGGTCGCGGTGTGCTCGATGTCAGCTTGGCGGTGCCGCTGTATTGCGTAGGGCTGTTTGTGACCGGCGTGTTTTGTCACGGCGAGCTGGCCCTGCGCAAACCGGCGCCGCGTTATCTCACGCATTTTTATTTGTCACTGGCCGCTGGCGGTGCGCTGGGCGGATTGTGGGTGGGCCTGGTGGCGCCGCGCGTCTTGAAGGCCTACTACGAATTGCCACTC
>WBZQ01003247.1_pt1 | contig 10175 bp, 10 predicted proteins | sample 5204251 | NCBI WGS metagenome assembly WBZQ01 (sample SAMN12412402, study PRJNA552823) | activated sludge metagenome | isolation source: activated sludge from nitrification reactor of wastewater treatment plant... | place: USA: Virginia | collected 2017-09 | reverse complement strand
GTCACCTGATACGGATAGATGCGAAAATACGCCCCGCCCGAGATCGGCATTGTAAACCCCGGCAATTTCAGCGTCGAGATCGGAAACTCGACGAACTCGAACTTTTCCCGCGTGATTTTATACGGAAATCGCGGAGCGTCCGCGATGCCGTAACGATAATTCAAAACCGGAAAAATGCTCGAATCATACTTAATTCCGAGTTCGCCCAAAATATCTAACGCCCAAAGCGATTCTTCTCAACTTAATGCGACGCGCGACAGGAACGGCGACGCAGCTTGCTGCTTTGGGTGCTCTCAATTTACGAGACGATATCACTGGAATTGATATGGCTGGGTTTGTGGCCGCACACTTTGGACAGAACGTCACCAGCTACGTTTTGGGCAAATTCAATCCGCGTTGGCAAACAAATATGGCTGGCCAGTCGTTGATTCGTGGAACCAATTTCGTGATTCAGGATCTTGTGTTTAACGGCGTGACCGACAATTTTGAGCTGGGTTTTGGTCGGGGCGTGGGCCGTGGGATTGGTCAGGCGGGAGCTAATTGGGGTTACCGCACGATAAGTGATTTCATTAAATCTTTTGCATCGGCTCCTGCGACGGGTAAGTAGCGCACTAATTCTTATTGGGTCGATCAGAGCGACGGCGCGGGCTTTCTACAATCCGCGCCGTTTTTCTTTTTTGGGTGCCATGAATGACAATTGCGGATTCAAAATGGCGCTGGTGGTTTGTGGTTGGCGCGTTGGTGTTTATCGGCGTGGTAGGGGGCTGGGTGTACGGTGTCAAGCGCGCTGCGCAACCCGTGACGATCTACCGCTTCGCCAAAATCGAACGCGGCGCCATAACGGCCAGCGTATCGGCCACGGGCACGGTCAATCCTGTTACGTCTGTCCAGGTGGGCACGCAGGTGTCGGGCCAAATCAAAGAGCTGCTGGTTGACTTTAATTCGACCGTGAAGCGCGGGCAGTTGATTGCGCGCATTGATCCTGAAACGTTTATGTATCGCGTGCGTCAGGCGCAGGCTGATGCGGAGGCGGCGCGTTCCGCTGTCGTGCGCGCGCAGGTCAATGAGGCGATTGCCAAGCGTGATTTGGAGCGCACGAAAGAGTTGGTGAAGCGCAACTTTGTTTCGCCTGCGGAGTTGGATGCCCATCAATCCGCATTTGATTTGGCCGCTGCTGAGGTACGTACCGCGCAGGCCACGGTGCAGCAGCGTGAGGCGCAACGGGCTTCGGCGCAGGTGGATCTGGCGCGCACTGAGATTCGTGCCCCGGTCGATGGGGTGGTGATCAAGCGCAGTGTGGATGTGGGCCAGACCGTGGCTGCCAGCTTGCAGGCACCCGAGCTGTTTGTGATTGCGCGAGATTTGCGCGATATGCAGGTCGAGACCTCAATTGATGAGGCCGATGTGGGCCGTGTCCGTGCGGGGCAGGCGGCAACGTTTACGGTCGATGCTTTTCCTGGTCGCACGTTCAGCGGCACGGTGAGTCAGGTGCGCAAAAGTGCGACCAGCGTGCAAAACGTCATCACTTATACGGTGCTGGTGACGGCGGCCAATGCAGACCAGGTGTTAATGCCCGGTATGACGGCTAACGTGCGCATCGTGATCGATACACGCGAAGCCGTACTCAAAGTGGCCAACGGGGCATTGCGTTTTCGACCGACGGGTGAGGCTGCTGCAGGCGCGGCGCAGGGCAAAGGTGCCGCAAGGAACGAAGCATCGAAAGGCCTGGGCGCGGGCGGCAGTGGTGCAGCTCGTGCCCGATTGTGGGTGCTGGTTGAGGGCAAGCCTCAGCCCATTGATGTGCGTGTGGGCTTGTCGGACGGCGCCTTTACTGAAGTGGAGGGCGAGGGAGTGACGGAGGGGATGGAGGTTATTGCGGGAGCCAATACGCCGGGCGCCAGTGATCAGGCGCCACAAAAGGGCGGGCCACCGCGGATGTTCTTTTGATTCATGAGTGCCCTCATTCAGGTCACGGGCCTTAGTAAGGATTACCCGCTGGGTGACACCGTGGTGCACGCCCTGGCAGATGTCACGCTGCAGATCGACGCGGGCGAGATGGTGGCGGTGATGGGGCCCTCGGGTTCGGGCAAGAGCACGTTCATGAATGTGCTCGGGTGTTTAGATCGGGCCACACGTGGGCGCTACTTGTTGGCCGGTGAAGATGTGTCGGTCATGGATGCGGATGCGCTGGCCGGCCTACGCAATCGGCGTATTGGTTTTGTGTTTCAGCAGTTCAATCTGTTGCCACGTACCTCGGCTTTGGAGAATGTGGAGCTGCCGTTGGTGTATGCGGGAGTCGAACCCGAACGCAGAAAAGCATTGGCGCGCGCCAAGTTGGAGCAGGTAGGGTTGGGCGCACGCATGGACCACATGCCTTCGCAGTTATCGGGCGGGCAGCAGCAGCGCGTGGCCATAGCGCGGGCGCTGGTGAATTCGCCGGATTTGATTCTTGCCGATGAGCCGACAGGAGCGCTCGATTCAGTCACCTCGATTGAAATCATGGCGTTGCTGCAGCAGCTCAATGCCGAGGGCATGACCCTCCTTCTGGTCACCCATGAGCGCGACATGGCGGATTTCGCGGCGCGGGTGATCCGCTTCAAGGATGGTCGTGTCGTCAGTGATGAACGACAAACGCCCAAGCGTGCGCACTACGCATGAATGCCTTGACCATTTTGCGCATTGCGTTCAATGCCCTGCGCGTCAACAAGATGCGCTCATCGCTCACCATGCTAGGCATGGTGATCGGTGTGGCCGCGGTGATTGCCATGATCGCCATTGGTTCTGGAGCGCAGCAGCGGGTACGCGAGCAGATTAAAAATCTGGGATCGAATCTGATCTTGGTATTTCCGGGTTCGACAACCCAAAGTGGGGTGCGCATGGGCTCGGGCGTGGCACAAACGCTCACAGAGGCTGAGGCACAAGCCATTGCAATGGAAATCGAGGGCGTGGTGGTGGCCGCACCTTCGCTGCGTGGCGCAGGTCAGGTGGTGGCGGGCAATGCCAACTGGTCAACGCAATACTTTGGTACGACCAATGACTATCTGGTGGCTCGTGACTGGGGCTTGTCGTCAGGGCGTGCTTTTGAGGCGGCAGAAATTTCTGGGGCAGGCAAAGTGGCACTGATCGGTCAGACCACGGCCGAAAAACTCTTTGGCGATGCAGACCCCATCGATCAAGTGGTGCGTGTGCGCAAAGTGCCACTCACCATAGTGGGGGTGTTGGAAAAAAAGGGGCAAAACGCACTGGGCCAAGATCAGGACGACATTTTGTTGATGCCGCTTTCAACGGCGCGTGCGCGTGTACTAGGGCAGGCGCAAGGGCGCGTTAAGCGTATTGGTGCCATCACCGTCAAGACGGCTGATGGGATCAATATGAAGAATGTGGAAATGCGCATCAGTGAACTGTTGCGCCAACGGCTGAAGGTACAGCCGGGTGCGGAAGAGCCCTTCACTGTGCGCAATCTGACTGAAATTTTGCAGACCCAAGAAGCGGCCAGTCGAGTTCTGACTTTGTTGCTGGGGGCTGTGGCGGGCGTCAGTCTGTTGGTCGGGGGTATCGGCATCATGAACATCATGCTGGTGAGCGTGACCGAACGCACGCGAGAGATTGGCTTGCGCATGGCGGTGGGCGCACGTGCACGCGACATCTTGCGGCAGTTTTTGGCTGAGGCCATCACGTTGTCCATGATTGGTGGCCTGATTGGCATTGTGGTGGGCGCTGCGGCCTCATTGGCCATTGCACAGTTTGCGCAATGGCGCACTGAACTCTCACCCCAAGCTGTGGCTTTGGCCGTGGGCTTTGCGGCAGCGGTGGGCATTTTTTTTGGTTACTACCCCGCCCGCAAAGCGTCGCGTTTGTTGCCCATTGAAGCGCTGCGTTATGAATGAAATGGTGATGTTTTTCAGAAAGAGAGCCTGCTTTGGAATGGTTTGAACTGATTAAGGCCGCCGTGCTCGGCGTGGTGGAAGGATTGACGGAGTTTCTGCCCATTTCGTCCACGGGGCATCTGATCGTGACCGCTTCGCTGTTGGGCTTTAAGGGCGATGGCGGCAAGACTTTTGAAATTGCGATTCAAACCGGCGCCATGTGTGCCGTGATCTGGGAATACCGCAGGCGAATCACTGACACCTTGCGAGGCATGGCCAGTGAGGCCGCAGCGCGCCGTTTTGCGCTCAATGTGGCGGTGGCATTTGTGCCGGCAGCCGTTGCGGGATTGTTTTTCTACAAGGTCATCAAGTCATATCTTTTTTATCCTGCTCCTGTGGCCGCCGCGTTTGTGGTGGGTGGCTTCATCATTTTGTGGGTGGAGGCGCGGCACCGGCGCTTGTATGGCGCACTGGATCTGGCGGGCAAGCGGCATGCACGTGTGGAAACGGTGGACGACATGACCGCACTGGACGCTCTCAAGCTGGGGCTGGTGCAGTGTCTGGCCATGATTCCCGGCACCAGCCGCTCGGGGGCCACCATCATTGGCGGCATGCTCTTTGGCTTGTCGCGCCGTGCAGCGACTGAGTTCAGCTTTTATCTGGCCATTCCCACTTTGATGGGCGCGGGCGCTTATTCGATCTACAAAGAGCGTGATGCTTTTGTGGCAGCAGATGCACCGGTGTTTGCGATGGGACTGGTGTTTGCTTTTATCTCAGCGCTGCTGTGCATCCGTTGGCTGATTCGCTATGTGGCGACACACGATTTCACGCCCTTTGCGTGGTACCGGATCATTTTTGGCGGAGTGATTTTGGCCACGGCTTACGCGGGGTGGGTGCAGTGGTAGGTGCCACGGTGTGCTGAGGGAGTAGGCCGTTGGGTTGGTGCCATAGAAATAGGCCTGTGGCTCTTGCTGATATGCGCGGCACAACGCAAACTCTTGCAGTCCCGTGTGATGGCCGGGGCTTTGAATTCTTGGAGGGGGTTAAAAAATGTCGATTCATCGACTAGGCGCTTTGGATGTGGTGACCACGCTACCTACGAAGGTTGAGCTTGCATCGGGTCGTGTGCCGAAGATGCAAAATCCAATGAAGCGCAGTGTGCAGCCGTCGAGTTATTGGAACCTGCTTGCACAGGGCCCCAATACCAATGTGGTGGCGGATGACGTCAATTCCACGGGTGTACGTACTCCCTTGATTGAACTGCCTCCGAGCATTGGAGTTGCCAGGTCTGTGGGTGCTCTCGAAATCCTTGTTGATGGGGTGCGACACGACGTCTCTTCATCGCGTCGCAGCAAGGAGGAAGACCACAACACGCTCAATGGGGCGCTGCGGGCGCTTACGACGTACCGGACATCGGCGGATTCACTTCACTTGTTGGACCAGGCTTTAGCTGGACGTCAGTTGCTGGTGACCCCCTCGAATCTCTTGAAAAATTCCGGATTGCTAAGTATGTTGAATCGTCAGTCTCCGGGTGACCCAAGATCGAATCTGGAGTTGTTGTTAGATGACGGGCTGCTGGCCAGGCGCGATAAGAGCATGCTGTTGCTTGAGATGCATAACCAATTGATGAAGGCCCCCTATGAGTTAGACGGTCCACCGGACGATCTGATGGAGTTGCAGGTTGGGGTGAGAACCATCCCCTTTGAGATCGAACTTAATCTGGGAAAACGACAAGATCAGTTCTTGAACGAACTGGGGTTCGAAGTGGAGCTCGAATCAGAATACGTGCACAAGGTTCGGGAAATCTTGATCAAAAAAGATCTCTGGAAAAATTACGAGCAGCAAGTGTTGGACAAGCTGTCACCCCACCTACGCGCAAGATTTACCGAGTTAAATATTGAGGGGCAACCGATCAACCTCGGAGAAGCGGTAGATCATTTGGAGAGAATGGTTGCGGAGGAGATAGGGGAGATCGATCCTAGAGAGAAGGTCGATGCTCTGAACGAAATTGAAGTGAAAGATCATGCGCCGACGGATGAACCGACCTTTAACGAGCTGATCAACGGCATACGCTCGCTGGTGAGTAACGGGACCCTCTCTGTGCAAGACGTGGTCCGAGAACTTGGGCGAACGCCCGATGTGAGTGAGGCCGGACGCGAAGCGACCAAGTTAGATGTGCTGTTCGGGCTGCTGGCCGATGAACTTCCTCCTAAACCCTTATCGGCGACTCGCGCCGAGGACGAAGCCCTCTGAGGGTCATGGCGCTCTGAGAAAAACCAAGTCCCACACTCCGTGCCCGAGTCGCGTTCCGCGCGCATGAAATTTTGTGGTGGGGCGCGGCATGAGTGGGTTGGCCGCTTGGGGTGCGTAGTCGGTGTGCAGATTGGTCAGCTGCGGTTCGTGGCTCAACCCATGAAGCATTTGTTCTGCATAGTGCTGCCAGTCGGTGGCGCAATGCAGATAGCCCTGCGCAGACAGCCGTGAAGCCAAAGCACTAATAAAAGGTTGTGCCACCAGGCGGCGTTTGTGGTGACGCGCTTTGGGCCAGGGGTCAGGGAAGTAAATGTGGATGCCAGCCAATGATCCCGGCTCAAGCATGTCGCGCACCACTTCTACTGCGTCGTGCTGAATGATGCGAATGTTGCGCAGGTTCTGCTCGTCAATGCGTTTACACAATGCCCCGATGCCCGCGGCAAAGACTTCCACACATAGGAAATTGATATCCGGTCGGGCCGCCGCCATGGCTGCGGTGGTTTCGCCCATGCCAAATCCAATTTCCAGCACTGTGGGTGCAGTGCGGCCCAATGCGGCGGTCAGGTTCAGCGGTGTGGCCGCATATGACAGGGCTACGTTTGGAAGGATGGTGTCGTAGGCGCGTTTTTGCGCATTGCTCACATGACCACGGCGCAAGGCAAAGCTGCGGATGTGACGGTGTTCAGACGGCTGAGCTGGGTCTGCTGTGATGGTGGGGCGCAGCAGGCGCTCGGGCACAGGCATGGCTATGCCGCCTTGACTGCAGTGGCAATGACGCCTGCGGTGGGCGATGAGGGCGCGCCGGAGTAAAACTTTTTGGGCATGCGTCCGGCGCGGTAGGCCTCGCGTCCGGCCTCTACGCCTTTGCGCATAGCGCTGGCCATGAGCACAGAGTCTTGCGCATGCGCCACGGCGGTGTTCATCAACACACCTGAGCAACCCAGTTCCATGGCAATGGCGGCATCGCTGGCGGTGCCCACGCCCGCATCGACAATCACGGGCACCTTGCAGCGCTCTAGGATGAGTTGCAGGTTCCAGGGGTTGAGGATGCCCATGCCCGAACCAATAAGCGAAGCCAGCGGCATGATGGCCACGCAACCCATGGCTTCTAGTGTTTGCGCTGCAATGGGGTCATCAGCGCAATACACCATGACCTCGAAGCCCTCGCGGATCAGGGTCTGGGCTGCTTTGAGGGTTTCAGCCATGTTGGGGTAGAGCGATTGCGCATCGCCCAGCACTTCCAGTTTGCACAGCGCGTGGCCGTCGAGCAGCTCGCGCCCCAGGCGCAGGGTGCGCACTGCATCGTCAGCGGTGTAGCAGCCGGCACTGTTGGGTAGCAAGGTGTATTGGCTGGGCGGCAAGACATCGAGCAGATTGGGTTCACCCCGGTTCTGGCCAATGTTGGTGCGACGGATGGCTACGGTGATGATCTGCGCTGCGCTGGCCTGCACGGCAGCCTGGGTTTGTGCCAGGTCACGGTACTTGCCTGTGCCCAGTAGAAGGCGCGAGCTAAAGCAGCGCGTGCCGATGTGCCACAAGTCTTCAGTGGAGTGGGTGGTCATAGTGGGTTAGCCCCCGCCCACGGCGATCACCACTTCGATGACATCGCCCTCGTGCAGGGTGGTTTGTGCGTGTTGACTACGCGGCACGATGGCGCCGTTGCGTTCCACCGCAACGCGCTGACCTGTGGCGTTCAGTTGTGTGAGCACTGTGGCGACTGTGCTGTCGGCAGTCAAAGCCTGAGGCTCACCGTTGATGACAACCTGCATGGGGGAGAAGCGTGGGATGGGTGGAACAGAAGGCGGAACAGAAGGTGGAGCGGGCGAAGGGAGTCGAACCCTCGTCTCTAGCTTGGGAAGCTAGGGTAATAGCCGTTATACGACGCCCGCAGATGAAAAATTTACGAACAACAAGGCGCGCGAGTTTATCTGACCTGTTCTAATTCGTGCCCCGATATTGCAGTGCATCAGCCCCTATGAATTACTCAACCTCAGCGGTATCCACTCAGGCAACAGATGTCTCATCGAGGAAGGCGAGCGTCAAGCACGCAGGCTCGTGGGCGGTGCTCATTGCAGCGCTTGGGGTGGTGTATGGCGACATTGGCACCAGCCCCCTGTATGCCTTCCGCGAAGCAGTCAGTGGTGAGCATGGCGTGGGCGCCACGCCCGATGCGGTGTACGGCGTGTTGTCGATGATTTTTTGGTCCGTCACGTTGGTGGTGTCCATCAAGTACGTCATGTTGGTGCTGCGTGCTGACAACGATGGTGAGGGGGGCATCTTGGCGCTCATGGCCTTGGTGTTGCGGCAGATTCCAGTAGCAGGCCGCTGGCGGCGGCCCGCTGTGGTGGCGGGGTTGATCGGTGCGGCCACGTTTTACGGTGATGCAGTGATCACACCGGCCATCTCCGTGTTGTCTGCTGTGGAAGGGCTGGAGGTGGTGTCACCTGCATTGGAGCAGTGGGTGTTGCCCTTGGCGTTGGTCATTCTCGTTGCCTTGTTTATGGTGCAGCGTCACGGCACGGCGCGGGTTGGGCGGGTGTTTGGCCCAGTGATGGTGGTGTGGTTTGGCACCCTCGCGGTTCTGGGTGCAGTGCAAATTGCCGCCAACCCCGACGTGTTGCGTGCGCTAGAGCCGGGCTACGCGCTCAATGCCGCCATGGCCCATCCCTTGGCCACGCTGACCGTGATGGCTGCGGTGTTCCTGGCCATGACGGGAGCTGAAGCGCTGTATGCCGATATTGGTCATTTTGGGGCGCGGCCCATTCGTGTGGCGTGGTTTTGGTTGGTGATGCCGGCACTCATGCTCAACTACTTTGGTCAGGGTGCGTTGGTGTTGGCCGACCCCGAGGCTGCAAAAAATCCGTTTTTTTTGTTGGCCCCCGAAGCGCTACGCCTGCCGCTTGTGTTGTTGGCCGCCGTGGCCACTGTGATTGCCTCACAAGCGGTCATTGCTGGCGCATTCTCCATGACGGCCCAGGCGGTCAAGCTGGGTTACCTGCCACGTGTGCGCATTGAATTTACGTCTGAAACCAGTGCGGGCCAGATTTACATCGGTCTGGTGAACTGGTTCCTGCTTAGCGTTGTGGTGGCGCTGGTATTGGGCTTTCAGAGTTCATCTCATCTGGCCGCAGCCTATGGCATTGCCGTTGCGGCCACCATGGTGGTCACCACGCTGGGCGCCATGTTGGTGGCACGCAATCGTTGGGATTGGTCGCGTGGTTTGGCATTGGCGGCTTTCATGCCCTTGCTGCTGCTCGATTTGGTGTTTTTGGGAGCCAATTCCGTCAAGGTGTTGCGTGGGGGATGGTTTCCCCTGGCTTTTGGCGCGGTGCTCTACATCGTGTTTTCCACCTGGAGTCGAGGGCGTGGCATCGTGCGCGAAGAGCAGCAGCGTCGCGGGCTGGCTCTGGTGCCGTTTCTCAAGAGCCTGACCACCTACCCACCTACTCGGGTGGAGGGCACCGCCGTGTTTCTTTCTCCAGAACCTGACTTTGTGCCGCACGCGTTGCTGCATAACTTGAAGCACAACCGCGTGCTGCATGAGCGCGCCATCTTTCTCACGGCGCTGCCCGAGAGCGTGCCGCACGTTGCGCCGTCTGAGTCGGCAGAGCTTATCGATTTGGGTGACGGTTGTTGGCACGTCAAGATCAAGCTGGGGTTTCTTGACCCGTATGACGTCGAACACATGGCGCGCATCTTGGGGCGGCACCATGATTTTGATCTGTCACCAGAGAACACCTCGTTTTTCTTCTCGCGTCAGGCTGTGCGCATCAAGAACGTCGGCGGTATGGCCACCTGGCGCAAGCATCTTTTTGGTTGGATGCTGCGCAGCGCCCAACCGGCCAGTGAGTTCTTTCAAATTCCGCCCAATCGAGTGATTGAGATCGGGTCGCAGGTGGTGATTTGAAAAACGTATCGCACCGACTCTGCCGCGGCTTCAACGGCCAGATTTAGCCCCAATACTGTTCAGCTCACACGTTGGCGATGCCTTGATGTTGTCGCCCTGGTGTAGGCCCTGTCTCTTGATGGTTTTTTTCTTCGTTGCGACTTCGGTCC
>WBZQ01000939.1_pt1 | contig 10178 bp, 9 predicted proteins | sample 5204251 | NCBI WGS metagenome assembly WBZQ01 (sample SAMN12412402, study PRJNA552823) | activated sludge metagenome | isolation source: activated sludge from nitrification reactor of wastewater treatment plant... | place: USA: Virginia | collected 2017-09 | reverse complement strand
GCAAGGCGGCGCCACCATCCGAGACATTCACCACGATCGCCCCGAACGTGCTGCCGTTGACCAGCAATTCGGCCTTCACCAGCAGCGTGCTGCGTGGCTCCTTCCGTCGGTCGGCCACCCGGATTCGCTGGATCAGCGTGCCGGATTCCGCCGACAGCGCCGCCGACCGTGACGTCATCTGACCCGCCGCATCGGACAGGCCGCGCGCGCGATCCGCGTTCTGCGCCGCGAATTGCTCGATCTTGCGCACGCCGCCGCTGAACCCGCTGGCACTGGCCGCCGCCGCGGCGACGGATCGGCTGATTTCCTGCGTCGCGTCACCCTGCTGATCCACCGCGCCAGCGATCGAATCGGTCGTTTCGCGGATGCGATCGACCGCATGGGTGATGTCGGTCATCGACGCGGCGATCCGCGCCACGACGTCCTGCACCGCGTTCACCTGCACGCGGATGTCGTCGGTGGCACGCGCGGTCTGCGCCGACAGCGTCTTCACCTCCCCCGCCACCACCGCGAAGCCCTTGCCGGCATCGCCCGCCCGCGCCGCCTCGATCGTCGCGTTCAGCGCCAGCAGGTTGGTCTGGCCGGCAATGTTCTGGATCAGGTTGACAACGTCGCCAATCTTCAATGCGGTTGAACTGAGCGTATCGACGATCGTACCAGCCCGCCGCACGGTTTCCACCGCGGCGGTCGTGACTGAGGCGGCTTCGCGGGTCTGGCGCGTGATTTCCCCGATCGAGGCGCTGATCTGTTCCGCCGCCGATGCGACCGTCTGCATGTTGGTCGATGATTCCTCGGCCCGCTGCGCAAGCAGCGTCACCTCGGACGTGACCATGTCGGAGGAGTCGAGCAATTCGCTGGAACTGCCGGTCAGGTCGCGCGCGGCGGTCTGGATTTCGTCGGTGAAGCCGCCCAGCGCGCCGGCAATCTGATTCGCCAGTTCGTCCAGACGAGCCCGATAGTTGGCGCCGACCTCCTCCAGATAGGTCGTGACCACCAGTTGCAGGTCGAACACGATGGCACGGTCGACGGCGACGATGGTCGCCGACAGGTCCCGGCGCGCGGATCGGGTCAGCACGTGGTGACGGTCGGACCGGATCAATAAGGAGTGGATTCCCTCAAGCGCGATCAGGTAGGTGCTGATATAGAACGCGGGGTCCAGCCCGATGCGCGCATGCGTCGTCGCGATGCGCTTTACGGAAGCAACGTAGTCGTCATCGAATGTCGCCGAGAACAGATGTTGCCAGTGCCCGCGTTGCCGTTGACGGGCCGACTGAATTCGCTCCTCGTTCGCGAACATCGCCTTCAACTCGGGGCGGGTCAGTACATGCGCATACATGCGATCGAGGATATCCGGCAGGCCCTCATCCACGACGGGCCACACCGCTTTCAGATGCGCGCGGGTTTCTTCGTCGATCCGCGCGAAGGAAATTTGAGAGTCGAGTTCCGTAGACATGACAGACCTTTCACCGACGCCATCGAGCGGCGGCCAGCGTCGCAGGAATGTATGAACAATTCGTCAATCTTCGCACGCTGACGGGCAGTCAATGCGATTCCTGACCGATCTGGCCGACCAGGCGGTGATCCTGCCCCTGATCGCGGTGATCGCCGCGACGCTTGGCTTGCAGGGATGGCGGCGCGGTGCAATCGCATGGCTGCTCGCGACCTGCGGCACGTTCGGCATCATGCTGGTCCTGAAACTGATTTGCATGGGCTGCGGCGGCACGCTGGGACTCACCCGCATCACCAGCCCGAGCGGTCATGCCGCCTCGGCCGCGCTGGTGTGCGGTGGCCTCGCCGCATGCTTCATCGCGTCCATGCCCGTGACGTTGATCAGCGCGCTGATTGGCGCGGTGGTGATCGGCGCGACGCGGGTCGGCCTGGGGGTGCACACGCTCGAGGAAGTCATCATCGGCGGCCTGGTGGGGTCGACCGGTGCCGTGGCCCTGGCACGCCTCGCCGGCCAGCCGCCCCGGCTGCGTGCCTGGCCGCTGATGCTTGCGATGCTGGTCGTCGTCGCCTCGCTGAACGGCACCCGCCTGCCGGCGGAGACGACGATCCGTCATGCGTCCGCCCTGATCCGCCTGCTCCTGCCCTGGTGTGAACCCGCCCTGGCGATTCAGCGCGCCAACACGGCCGAACCGCGTGCCGAACCATGAAGCGGGTCACCTTCTCGGCTGATGATTTCGGCCTGTCCGTTGGCGTGAACCAGGCGGTGGAGCTGGCGCATCGCGATGGCGTGCTGGATGCCGCCAGCCTGATGGTCGCCGCCCCCGCGGCCGAGGACGCGGTCCGACGTGCCCGCGCCCTGCCGAACTTGCGCGTCGGTCTGCATCTGGTGGTGATCGAGGGGCCGGCGGTGCTGCCGCGTGCCCGGATTCCCGATCTGGTCGATGCGGCGGGGCAGTTCCCGTCCGACCAGTTGCGCCTGGGCGTCGGGTATTATTTCCGGCCCGCGCTGCGCCGGCAGCTCGCGGCGGAAATCCGCGCGCAGTTCAGCGCCTTTGCCGCCACCGGCCTGACGCTGGATCACGCCAATGCGCACAAGCACATGCACCTGCACCCGACGGTCGGGCGCCTGATGCTGGACATCGGGCGGGAGTTCGGCCTGTCATCGGTGCGGGTACCGAACGAACCGCCGGCGGTGCTGGCGCGCTGCGGCGTTCCCGCGCGGCTGGGCGCGCGCGCGTTGCATGCCTGGACCCGCGTGCTGCGCCGGCAGGTCCGTCGTGCCGGGTTGCGCACCAATGACCAGTGCTTCGGCTTGGCCTGGAGCGGGCACATGACAGAGGATCGCGTGCGCCGGCTGCTGGATGTCCTACCCGATGGTGACAGTGAGATCTATTTCCATCCCGCGGTGGAACGGGATGCGACCCTGCGCCGCCTGATGCCCGACTACGAGCACGAGGCGGAGTTCGCCGCGCTGCTGGATCGCGGGCTGCGTCGGAACGTCGACCCGGAATGATCGGGTGCGTGTCCCGCCGTGGCGCATATTCCGCTTGACTTAACGATAGTAGTTATATTACAAGCGCCGCCTGATTTGGCAATGATGGATTTCGATGTCGCTGTTTCCGCTCCTCTCCCGCACCTTGTCGGGCGAAATGTTCAACCGTCTGGTCGGCATGCTGCCCCCGCCGGCGGATGATTCGGTCGAGTCGCTGATCGCCCGTGACGGCGCGGCCATGGCGGCCGCCGGCTCCCTGGGTCCGATCCGTTCGGCGGAGGAAGCGTCGCTCGCCATCACCGTCGTCGCGGCGGATTGCCACGCGCATGACGCGTTCCGCCTGGCCGGGAAAAACGCGTCTGATATCAAGACTGTGATGCAGTGCCGTTCGCAGGCGATGATGATGCTGCGCACCCGCACCCGGGCGATCGAGCGGCTGGAGCGGCTGCAGAGCGAATACCCCAGGGAGCCGGCTCGGGAAGACACCGCGCCGGTGGCGGCCGAGTCTCCGACCGAACAACCATCCCCCGTGCCGGCGCCTGTAGCCAAGCCACCGATGACGCCGGAGGCACAGGCCCGCCATCTGGCCGCCTGGAAGGCGGAGTACGCGCGTGTCGCTCGTCGTACGGGTCCCGGCGTCCCTAACAAGACCGAAGGACCCGTTAGTTCAACCCTGCCCGGCCTCGCGATCGTCGCGCCTCCGGTCGTGGCGCCCATCTGGCAACATGCCGCGTGATCGGACCCTCCCGGAAATCGATACATTGCCTCATGGAATAAGCTTTTGAGACGAATGAGAGAAGCGGGGTCGGCACCGTCGCAGATCCCTCCCACCGTCACGACATGCGTGGGTATGCAATCGACGCGGTTGCTGCCTGCACCGGTTCGGTCGCCATGACGGCGTGATCCGCCGCCAACGCCGCTTGTTCCTCGACATTGCCTTCCCCCGGTCCGCCGCCATGACACGGTGACGACCCTGCCGCCGGCATGGCAAAACGCTCGGCGGTTCGCGGCGTTCAGTCAGTTCCCCAGGCAACGGGGGCGATTTGGCCCTCTCCGACGCGCAACGCCTCCGCGATCGGCGCCAGCGGCGTGAAGATCGCCTGATCGGTCCCCGTCAGCAGAACCTGGGACGGCATGGCCGCCAGCGCCGCGAACAGGGCCGAACGTCGGTCGGGGTCCAGGTGAACGGTCGGTTCGTCGAACAGCAGCAGCGGCGCGAAGCCGCGTGCCTCGGCCATGCGCGCCGCGTGGGCCAGGATCAGGCCGACCAGCAGCGCCTTCTGCTGGCCGGTGCTGCACAGTTCGGCGCGGGTCCCCGTATCCGCGTCCGACAGCAGCATGTCGCAGCGATGGGCACCGAGGGCGGTGGTCCCCGTCTGGGCGTCACGCGTGCGGTTGGCTTGCAGGGCGCCGCGCAGCCAGTCCTCCACCGCCAGCGCGGGCTGCGTTGTCAGCCGGTCGGCGATCGCGCAACCCAGCGCGATCCGGGCCGCGGGAAACCCGCTCGCGGGGCGTTCGGCGCGATCGGCGTTCAGACGTGCGACCAGGTCAAGACGAGCGGCGGTGGCGGCGACGGCGTGGCGGGCCATCGATTCTTCCAGGCCGGCGAGCCAGGCGCGGTCCTGCCGCCCCTCGGCCAGCAGCCGGTTGCGGCCCTGCATGGCGGTGTCATGCGCGTTGATTTCGCGGGCATGGCCGGGTTCCAGCGCCCAGACCAGCCGATCGAGGAAGCGCCGGCGGCCTGACAGGCCGTCCTGGAACAGCCGGTCCATCTGCGGGGTCAGCCAGACCATCGCGACGCGCGCGCTGATCTCGGCCTGGTTGCGCGGGGTCTGGCCGTCCAGGCGGAACACGCGCCGATCCGCCGGCCCGTCCGGGGTCGACCCGGTGCCGATATCGGTCGGGCCGGCCGGGGTCTGGAACCGGCCGGCGACGGCCCAGGTGCCGGGGCCACCGATTCGCGGCAGGTCGGCGGTCCGCGCGCCGCGAAGACCTCGGCCGGGGACCAGCAGGGAGATGGCTTCCAGCAGGTTCGTCTTGCCGCTGCCATTCGGCCCGAACAGCACGCTGATGCGGGATCGTGGACGCCAGGTCACCGAGGCGTAGCCGCGAAAATTGGTCAGGGCCAGGCGTTCAAGGCGGAGCACGCGGGGAAGATGGCAGCGCGGGGCGGGGGCGGGAAGGGCAGGACGTTGACGTCGCCGCACGACATGGCATGGTCCCGGTCAAGCAAGGTTACGCAAAAGAACAAGGGATCACGGGTTTGGCCAGATTGGGACGCGACGCATTGGGTCGGGATGCGCGCCGGCTCGCATTGATGGGGTCGCCATTGTTCGCGGCCATGACGCAAGCGGAACTGGATTCGGTGCTGAACATGGCGGTCGAGTTCCGGTTCCGCCGCGGGCAGACCATCTTCCAGAAGGACGACGCGGGATCCGCCCTGATGGCCGTCCTGGCGGGGCGGGTGCGCATCAGCACCGTCTCGGCCGAAGGTAAGGAAATGACCCTCAACGTGATCAGCCCCGGCGAGGTATTCGGCGAGATCGCGCTGCTGGACGGCAAGCCGCGCAGCGCGGACGCGACCGCGATCGAGGACACGACCCTGCTGGTCCTGGAACGGCGCGACTTCATGCCGTTCATCCTCAACAACCAGGACCTGACCGCTCGGCTGCTGGCGATCCTGTGCGAAAGGCTGCGCCGGACCTCGGTGGCGCTGGAGGATATCGCCCTGTTCGACCTGCCGGTGCGCCTGGGCCGCGTGCTGCTGAAGCTGGCCGAGGATTATGGCCGGCAGGCCGGTACCGGCCTGCGCATCGACATGAAGCTGTCGCAGAAGGACCTGAGCAACCTGGTCGCCGCGACGCGTGAGAGCATCAACAAGCAGCTCCGCGCCTGGCGGGAATCCGGCCTCGTCACCCTGGACGGCGGCTATATCATCCTGCTGAGGCCCGCGCGCCTGAAGGCGTTGGTGGAGGACGGGAACGCCTGATTGGCGGTGCGCGAACCAGCCTGATAGCCTGATGGTGGAAACGGGCTTCGGGGACCCTGCGCCATGACATTGACCCTTGATTCCAGGCTGCGCGTCGGCCTGCAGACGATCCATCGCCGCACCGAGCCGGCCACGGGTCCGTGGGAACCCCGCATCGACGACCTGGTGGAGCTGGTCCAGCTGGTCGACCGGTGCGGCTATGACTCGCTATGGGCGGGCGACCACATCTCCTTCCCGATCCCGATCCTGGACCCGATGCTGCAACTGGCGCAGGCCGCGGTGGTCAGCCGGCGGCTGATCCTGGGGACCTCGGTCCTGCTGCTGCCGCTGCGCCACCCGACTCCGGTGGCCAAGCAGGTGCTGTCGCTGGACCATTTGACCGAGGGCCGGTTCATCCTGGGCGTCGGCGTGGGCGGGGAGTTCCCCAACGAATACGCCGCCTGCGACGTGCCGCACAACGAACGCGGCGCCCGCCTGGCCGAGGGCGTGCAGGTCGTCCGCAAGTTCTTCAGCGGGGAGGCGGTGAGCCATCACGGCAAATTTTACGGCCCGTTCCAGGATGTGCCGATGCGCCCGCCGCCGCGGCAGGCCGGCGGGCCGCCGATCTGGTTCGCCGGCCGCAAGGACCCGGCGCTGCGCCGCATCGGGCGCCTGGGCGATGGTTTCCTCGCCTACGTGATCACACCCGAGATGTATCGCGACTCACTCGCCAAGATCGACGCGGCGGCGGAACAGGCCGGGCGCGGCACGATCCCGTTCGGCACCGGGCACCTGCTGTTCACCCGGCTGGACAAGACCTACGAGGAGGCGCTGGACCGCGCGACGGAGACACTCTCGGTTCGCTACGCGATGGATTTCCGCAAGGCGGCGCAGCGCTATTGCGCGCTGGGCACGCCGCAGCAGGTGGCCGAGACGATCCGCCGGTTCCATGCCGTGGGCGTGCGGCACATCGCGCTGGACCTGCTGGGACCGTATGAGCAGCGGAACGAACAGATCGAATGGTTCGCCCGCGACGCGCTGCCGTTGCTGCGGGATCTGATGTGATCGGCTGGTGCGGCGGGGCTCCGGCGACCCCGTCATGGTGCGCGCAGGCGCGCCATCCATGACTTCTTCGGGCTTCCCGCCGGGTTGAAGTCGTGGATGCCGACCTTCGTCGGCATGACGGGGGGAGACAGCATGACGGGGCCGTCGCCACGACCGGGAGGGGACGGCATGACGGGGCCGTCGGCACGACGGAGGCACGGCCTGATCGGGTGGGTCGGGCCTGAGCGCCCTACCCAAACGTCTCCAGCAGATCATCCACCTGCGCCGGCGTCAGCAGCCGGGGCCGCTGGCCGCGCAGCATCAGGAACAGCTTGGCCGCCTCCTCCAACTCCTCGGCCGCGTAGACCGCGTCGGTCAGGGTCTTGCCCGAGACCACCGGCCCGTGATTGGCCAGCAGCACGGCGCGGGCGTCGCGGGCGGCGGCGTGGATCGCCGGTTCCATCGCCGCGTCTCCGGGCCGGTAATATTCGACGATCGGCATGCGCCGCCCGACCCGCATCACGAAATACGGCGTCAGTGGCGGGATCGGATTGCTCCGGTCCACATCCGGCAGGCACCCCACCGCCGTCGCATGCGTCGAGTGCAGATGCACAACCGCCCCCGCATCCTCCCGCGCTGTGTACATGGCGCGGTGCATGAAGACTTCCTTGGACGGCTTGTCGCCCCCGACATGCCGGTAGTCCCGGTCGAGCTTCGAGATACGATCCGCCTCCAACCGACCCAGGCTGGAATTGGTCGGCGTGATCAGGAACCCGTCATCGAGCCGCACGCTGATATTGCCCGCGCTGCCGACGGAAAAGCCGCGGGCGAACAGGCTGGCGGCGAGTTCCACCAGCAGGCGCCGTGTGTCTGCCTCGGACATGCTCAGCCCTCCAGCACCGTGAACGCCTTGGTGAAGAAGTCCGGGGCGCCGAAATTGCCGGATTTCAGCGCGAGATGCAGGGGCGCGCCGCTCCCCTCGGCATAGGTCCAAGGCACGCCGGGATCGATCTCCTGCCCGATGCGCAGCGACCGCACGCCCAGGCGGGAGACGACGGCGCCCGATGTCTCTCCGCCCGCCACCACCATCCGGCGCACGCCGGCGGCGACGAGCCCCTCGGCCACGCGGGCGAGCGTCTCCTCGACCAATGCTCCGGCGGCGTCGCGGCCCAGGCGCGCCTGGATGGCGGCGACGCGATCGGGCGGAGCCGAGGCGGCGATGACGATCGGGGTGCGGCCGATGCGCCCCGCGGCCCAGTCGAGCGCCGCCGCGGCCAGTGCCCCCGCGTCGGGGTTGGCGAGCGGATCGATCTCATGCACCGGCAGGTGCGACCGCGCCGACCCAAGCTGCAACAGCGTGGCGCGCGAGCATGACCCCGACAGCACCGCGGCGTGGCCCGATGCGGCGGGCAGCGTGCTCGGGTCCCCATGATCGCCCAGCAGCCCGGCGCGCCGGAAGTTGCCAGGCAGGCCCATGGCGATGCCCGAGCCGCCGGTCAGCAGCGCATGCCCCTCGGCCGCTTCGCCGATCGCCACCAGATGGGCGTCGGTGATCGCATCGACGATGACGTAGCGGCGGCCTTGTTCCCGCAATGCCGTCATCGCCTTGCGGATCGCGGCGGCCCCTTGGTCGACGATGGTGAAGGGCACCAGACCGACCGTGCCATCGGTCTGGCGCGACAACACGCGCACCAGGTTGGCGTCGGTCATCGGGGTCAGCGGGTGGTTTTCCATCCCGCTCTCGTTCAAAAGCGCGCCGCCGACGAACAGGTGGCCCTGGTAGACCGTGCGGCCATTGGTCGGAAACGCGGGACAGGCCAGCGCGAAGCCCGAGCCCAGCGCCTGGGTCAGCGCATCCGCGACCGGGCCGATATTGCCCTGCTCGGTGCTGTCGAAGGTCGAGCAATACTTGAAGAAATACTGCCGGCAGCCGGCCCGCCGCAGCCAGTCCAGCGCGGCCAGGCTTTCCCCCACCGCCTGGCCCACCGGCGCGGTGCGCGATTTCAGCGCCACCACCACCGCGTCGGCGTCGGGGGCGACATCGTTGTGCCCGGGCACGCCGATCAGTTGCACGGTGCGCATGCCGCCCCGCACCAGCATGGAGCAGAGATCGGTGGCCCCGGTGAAATCATCCGCGATGGCGCCCAGAAGCATGTCCGTGTTCCTAGCTGATGGCTTCGGCGAACAGCGCCGCCTGCTGGTCCCAGGATGGCAGTTTCTGGCCGGCCCGGAACGCGCCCTCGGCCAGTTCGGCCCGCAGCGCGGTGCCGAAGATCAGCCGGCGCAGTGATTTCGACAATTGGTCCAACTCGCCCAGGGGGCAGACCACGCCCGAATCGAGATCGACCAGCGACCCGACCGCGCCGCCATTGGTGACGACGACGGGCAGCCCGCGCTTCAGCGCCTCGGCCACGACCATGCCATAGCCCTCGAAATGGGTCGCCAGGGCGAACAGGTCGGCGCGCTGCCATTCGGCTTCCAGCGCGTCGCCCGTCAGTTCGCCGGCGAAGCGGACGCGCTGGGTGATGCCCAGTTCCTCGGCCAGGGCGACCAAGCCATGTGCGCAGACGGGATCGCGGTCGGGGGAGCCTACGATGGTCAGGTGCCAGTCAAGGTCGAACAGGCGCGCGAGGGCGCGCAGCAGCATGTCGTGCCCCTTGCGCGGGACCAGCGTGCCGATCGACAGGATGCGGCAGGTCGGGCCACCGGACCCGGGCGCGCGCGGGGCGTCATCGGTGGCGGGGGTGACGACACGCACCCGCGCCGGATCGACGGCGAAGTCCTGCGCCAGCAGGTCCGCGGTGGGCTGGCTGGTCGCGATCAGCCGCACCATGCGCCGGAACAGGCGTGTTTCCAGCGCGAGCTGTGCGGCGCGTTCGTCGGCGGCCAGTCCGGTTTCCAGCCCGGTCGGGTGGTGGATCAGCGCGAAGGCGTCCCGCGCGGTCAGGGCGTCATCCAGGCCGACAAACGCCGGCAGCGCCAACCCGTCGATGACCGGCCGCGTTCCGGCTTGCAGCCTCTCCCAGGCGGCGCAGGCAGCGTCGCGGGCAGATTCATCGGTGACGGGAAAGCGGCCAGGCAGTTCCACGACCTGCACGGTGTGCCCCAGGGCGCGCAGCCCCGCGACGATGCGTCGGTCATAGGCATAACCGCCCGAAACCATGTCGAAAGGCGCGGGGACAATCAGCGAGACATGCATGCCCGGATCGTACAGCATGACGCCGC
>WBZQ01003246.1_pt1 | contig 10180 bp, 7 predicted proteins | sample 5204251 | NCBI WGS metagenome assembly WBZQ01 (sample SAMN12412402, study PRJNA552823) | activated sludge metagenome | isolation source: activated sludge from nitrification reactor of wastewater treatment plant... | place: USA: Virginia | collected 2017-09 | reverse complement strand
GCGATACGCCGCCGCTGTCGCTGCGGATGGCAAACCGCGCCGCCTATTGGCTGGTGTTCCGCAACATCCGCCGCATGCTCGGGCTTGACCGCTGCCGGCTCGCATTTACGGGTGCCGCGCCGATCGCGCCCGATCTGATCCGCTGGTATCTCGCGCTCGGCCTCGACATGCGCGAGGTCTACGGCCAGACCGAGAATTGCGGCGTCGCCACCATCATGCCGCCCGAGCGCATCAAGCTCGGTTCCGTCGGCAAGGCTGCGCCTTGGGGCGAGGTCGCGATCTCTCCGCAGGGTGAAATCCTGATCCGCGGCGATTTCCTGTTCATGGGCTACCTGAACCAGCCGGAGAAAACCGCCGAGACCATCGACGCCGGGGGATGGCTGCACACCGGCGACGTCGGCTCGATCGACAATGAAGGCTTTGTCCGGATCACCGACCGGATGAAGGACATCATCATCACGGCGGGCGGCAAGAACATCACGCCTTCGGAAATCGAGAACCAGTTGAAGTTCTCGCCCTACATCTCCGACGCCGTCGTGATCGGCGACAAGCGGCCGTTCCTGACCTGCCTCGTCATGATCGACCAGGAGAACGTGGAGAAATTCGCGCAGGACAACGACATTCCCTTCACCAACTATGCCAGCCTGTGCCGCGCGCAGGAGATCCAGGACCTGATCCAGCGCGAGATCGAGACCGTCAACGTCAACTTTGCGCGCGTCGAGACCATCAAGAAGTTCTATTTGATCGAACGTCAGCTCACGCCCGAGGACGAGGAACTGACGCCGACCATGAAGCTGAAGCGCAGCTTCGTGAACAAGCGCTATGCGGCCGAGATCAACGCCATGTATGGCGAACGGGCGGTGGCATAGGCGGATATTTCGGACCAGACATTTGAAAACGGCGAAGGATCGAGAAGGCCCACCCTTCGCGCAACACGGGCCAAGGAAGAGGAGACTGCAATGTCGAAATCGTACAAGGTGCTGGGCCTTGCGGTGAGCGCCCTTGCGCTGACCCAATTGCCGGCCGCGGCCCAGACCAAGGTTACCGATCAAGGCATCTCGGCGAACGAGATCGTCATCGGCACCCATCAGGATTTGTCCGGCCCGATCAAGTTCTGGGGTGTCCCGGTTTCCAACGGCATGAAGATGGCGGTCGAGGAAATCAACGCCGCCGGCGGCATCCATGGCCGCAAGATCAAGCTGGTCCTGGAGGACTCTGGCTACGATCCGAAGCGCGCCGTGCTGGCGTCGCAGAAGATGGTCGAGCGCGACAAGGTGTTTGCCATGGTCGGTCCGATGGGCTCGCCCACCGTGCTTGCCGCGCAGGACATCCTGTTCGATGCCGGCGTGCTGCAACTGTTCCCGCTGACGGCCGCCGAATTCACCTTCAAGTTCGATCCGGCCAAGCCGCAGGAGCGGCTGAAGTTCAACAATTTGCTGCCTTACGTCGAGAGCACGCGCGCCGCCGTCAAGTACATGATGGAGACGAAGAACTTCAAGAAGCCCTGCATTATGTATCAGGACGACGAGTACGGAAAGAACGTGCTCGACGGCTTCACCCAGCAGCTCGAAGCCATGAAGGTGACGCCGGCGTCGGTGACGAGCTACAAGCGCGGCGCGTCCGATTTCAGCGCACAGGTTGCCAAGATGAAGTCAGATGGCTGCGATATGGTTCTGCTCGGCGCCGTGATCCGCGAGCCGATCGGGGCGATGGGCGAGGCCAAGAAGCTCGGTTGGGACGTGACCTTCCTCGGCGCCACCCCCGTCAACGTGCTCGAAGTGCCGGCCCTCGGCAAGGAAGCGGTCGAAGGCCTCTATGCGGCGTCTGGTTTCGAAATCCCGTACGAGGACACCGCGAAGGGCAAAGTCAAGGACTGGCTCGCCAACTACAAGAAGATGTTCGGCTCCGACGCCAACACCCAAGCGATCATCGGCTACAACGCGGTCCAGACCTTTGCCTTCTATGCCAACAAGGCTGGCAAGGATCTGACCGGTCAGAAGATGCTCGACTCGCTGGAATCAGGCGAGCAGTTCCTAGACATCTTCAACTCGCCGCCGACCAAGTTCTCCAAGACCAATCATCTCGCCAACACCATCACCCAGGTCCAGCAGGTCAAGAACGGCCGCTGGGTGCTGGTCAAGGAAGGCCTGATGTTCTGACGGGGCGGTTGCTCCAACGACTCCGATTCAAACGACAGAGGGCTGCGCGAGACGATCGCGCGGCCCTTTTGCCTTGCTACGGCGCCGGTGCGGCTGGCCCGCCGGAGCCGTTGCGAAGGCGGCGCGGTTCGCGATCCCCTGCTGCCTATTCGCCTGGAACCTTGACGATCTTTATCTCGATCGTGGAATAATAGGCAGCAAGATCTTCCACGTCCTTGTCGGATAGGGACGACGAAACAACCGTCATCGCGTCGTTCTTGCGTATCCCGGATTTGTACGCCCGGAGTTGCGTAACGAGGTAAGGTTCGGTCTGGGCGGCAAGGTTGGGCGCGTCCGGCACCAGTGAAAGTCCGTCCATGCCGTGACATGCCTGGCACATCATGGCCTTTGCACGACCGGCAATCACGTCGCCGGCACAGGCTGCGCCGCAAGCAGCAACAAGACCGAAGGCCGGCACAAACGAGCAGACCGCAAGCACCGCCGCCCTGGGATAAGCAAAAGTCACCTGGCCACTCACACCTTGCATCATGGACGATCGATGGCCCGGGAGGGCCATCGATCGTTTCGGGAGAGAGCTACTTGCCGTCGTACCAGATACGATAGAGCGCTCCGACGAGATCATCCGACACCAGAAGCGATCCATCCGCCAGTTGGGCGACATCCACGGGGCGACCCAGGTAATACCCGTTTTCGTTCCACCCCTCGGCGAACGGCTCGGATTTCCCTGCGACATGGCCGTCATCCTTGAGGAAGGTGACCATCAACCGCGCGCCCATCGGCACGGTTCGATTCCAGGAACCGTGCTGCGTCGAGAAAATGGCGCCACGATATTTCTGCGGGAACATGGTGCCGGTGTAGAAGATCAGGCCGAGATCCGCGGCATGAGCAACCTGTTCGACTTCCGGGAAAATCGCGTTGGCGGGCGGAGTGTCGTTCTTGTATTCGTTGGTGCGTACCTTGCCGCCGCCATACCACGGGAATCCGAAGTCCTGACCCTTGCTGTCGATACGGTTCAATTCGCCGGGCGGCTGGTCGTCGCCCATGCCGTCCACCTGGTTGTCGTTGGTCCAGAGTGATTTGTCCTTCGGATTGAAATCCATGCCGACCGGATTGCGTAACCCGATCGCGTAGACCTCGCGGTTCTTGCCATCGCGGTCCATACGAATGATCCCGCCGATGCCGAGCTTGCGATACATCTCATTCTTCTCTTTGGTCGGCACGTTGTAGGGTTGGCCGAGCTGAATATAGAGCTTGTTGTCAGGGCCTACCCGGCAAACGCGCGCCGTATGATTGTAGCTTTCTTCCGATTTGGGAATCAGCTCGCCCTCGGGAACGACGACGCTGGCGACGACGTCGGGGCTTTCATAGAAGAACTCCGCCGCCGGATATTCCAGCACCCGATTTTGCTCCGCGATGTAGAGGAAGCCGTCCTTCGAGAAACAGGGTCCATTGGGAATCTTCTTCGGCAAGGTCGGCGCGAATTCCTTCACTTCATCGCCGGTACCGCCGCGCGCGCGGTCGGTCACAACCCAGACCTTGGATTTGCGTGTCCCCACAAAAGTCGCGACGCCCTGGGGACCTACCGTGATGTGCCGCGCATCCGGCACCAGCGCGTAAAGCGAGATGTGGAAGCCTGCCGGCAATTTGATCTTCTTCAAATTCTCTTTGACCTTGTCCGCTTTCGCTCCGGTCTGCGGAACTTCGGGCCACTCGGCGGCACTCCCCGTGGGATGCATCGCGCCCAACGTCTCCAGCGCGCTCGGAGCAGGTGCCGCGGGTTGCTGTTGTGCAGCCGCCGGCAACGCGGCCAGCGACAAGCATGCCACCATTGTCTTCAAGCGAAGATTCATGGATACCTCCCTGTGATGCCCTCCAGTTCTGTCGGGTATCCACCCGCCGCCGGAGGATGCGGACATCAATGCGCTGCTCCGAATGATTGTCAAATGCAATTGCGGGAAGTACGACGCACCTGCGCAGCACGGCCGCTTGCCTCAAAAGCCTGGGGGACGTTGCCCACGGGTCAAAGCGCGGGCGAGCGTTGCGCTCGGCTCCCGGAACGGGTGGGACGTCGCTTCATGTCCGGGAAGGCCTGCGCGCTTGATAGCCGGACTGTATGCCCAAGCCAGCTACTTGTTTCGGCCTGATGGTGTCCGCAGTCTCCTGGGTGAAAGGCCTGGATCTTCACCACGTCGGCCTCGGTCAGCTTGCCCGTGAAATCGGGCATGCCGACGTAACCATCGAGAACGGCCGCCTACTGCTGAAGCACCTGTTGCAACTGATCGCCGAGGATCGCGGGCTCGACCGGGGGCAGATAGGTGAGGCCGGCGGCCTTGGCGAGGTCGGCGATGGTCCCGGCCGCCTGCAGGTCGGAGAGCGCCTTGTTGACAAGGATGATGAGGGCGGGATCGCTGGCGAGGCCGACATAGCCCCTGTTAACGCCGATCGGATAATAATAGCCGGACGCGGCGAGCCCGGTGTCCGGATGGGCCGCGCGATGGGCATCGAAACGGCGCAGATCGAGCAGTGTTGCGTCGTAGTCGCCTCGACTGAGCGCGCCGAGCAGATCGTCCCGCCCGGGAACTAGGTGCGTGATGTCGTCGATCAATCGTCCTTTGTCGAAGGTCATCAGGATCGCATCGCCGAGCGTGCCGCTTTCGATCGCGATGCGTAACCCTGCAAGGTCGCCGACGCCGTAGATCTTGCGGTCGCGTGCCTTTTCGCCGAGCACGACGGTGAGCGCCGCGTAAACATAGGGCTGGGTGGGTGCCAGCACACCGACCGGCACGCGGCGTCGGCGGTCGTCGCGGGTGGCGCCCTCGAAATCCGGCAGCTTCGCCGTCTTGAGGCCGGGTACGACCAGCGAGTCCCGGGTCAAGGCATAGCTGCCGACCAGCGCGCAACGGCCATCGGAGAGCAAGGCATTGGCTTCGAGCGCCGGGCTCGAGGTTTCGTCGAGCCTGCTTTCGAACCATTGGATCTTGAGCGGTCGGCCGAGGCGTTCGGCAACGGCCTGTGCCAGCGCGACGTCGAACCCGCTGTCGGGCTTTCCACGCTGATGCAGCGAAAGCGGAGGCAGGTTCTCGTCGAGACAGATTTTCAGGGGATCGTCAGCCGCGCGCACTGTCGTCGCCATCGTCAGCAATGCGGCAACGACTGCCAGCCGGCCCCTCATTGTTTCCTCCGGCTCGATACAAAGGCCCAGATCTCCGTGATCTCCTGATCGCTCAGAATATCCTTCCACGGCGGCATGTTGTTCCTGCCCTGCTTTACCGTGGTGACGAAACGCGGTTCGTCGTTCGGGAATGCGCGCAAGTCGGGCGCGACCGTTCCCGCGGTGACCATGTTCGGGCCGTGGCAGTGCGAGCACTTCTGCGCATAGGTTGTCCTGCCGGGAGCGACGGGCGCCTGATCGCTGACGGCGGCTTGCTGCTGTGCGGCGGCCGGCATCGTCATCCATGCGATGGCGACCGTTGCGACGGCGGCGAGAGACGCCGCCGTCAGCCTGGATAGCTTGCCCGTCATTCGTGTTCCGCGATCAGTTCTTCACCGCGAACACCCAGAGCGAACCGCCCGTCGGCACGTTGGCAAGCCGCTCGTCTCCGGAGAAGATCGAGTAGACGCCGCCGTAGCCGCTGGTGACGGCGATATACTGGACGCCGTCCTGCTGCCAGGTCACCGGTTGTCCCTCGATGCCGGAGCCGGTCTGGAAGCTCCACAGCTTCTTGCCGTCGTTGGCGTCAAAGGCGTCGAACTCGCCGGTCAGTTGGCCGGAGAATACGATCCCGCCGGCCGTCGACAGCACGCCCGAGAAGCGCGGTATATCGCTTCCCACCTCCCACTTGGCCTTGCCGGTCATGGGATCGATGGCCTTGAGATAGCCGCGCGGACCGTTTGGCCACGCCCAGATATCGGTCAGGTCCATGCCGAGGTACCATTCGCCTTGCTTGAAGACGGCCGGCTCGGACTTGTAGTTGCCGCCGATATTGAGCGTATTGGCATAGGCCAGGCCGGTCTGCGGGTTAAACGACATCGGTTCCCAGTTTTTGCCGCCGAGGATCGATGGCTGAACCAGGACTTTCTTGCCGTCGCGGGCGTCCTTGGAGACGTCGGTCTCGATCGGCCGCCCGGTCTTCATGTCGATGCCGCTGGCCCAGTTGACCGTCACATAGGGATTGGCCGCGAGCAGTTTGCCGTTGGTGCGGTCGAGGACATAGAAGAAGCCGTTGCGATTGGCATCCATCAAGACCTTGGTGGGCTTGCCCTCGATGGTCATGTCGGCGAGCACCATCTCGGCGACCGCGTCATAGTCGAACGGATTGTTCGGCGAGAACTGATAGTGCCATTTGATCTTGCCGGTCTTCGGCTCGAGCGCCAGCACCGCGCAGGTGTACAGATTGTCGCCGGGACGCACCGCCGCATTGAACGGTCCGGGATTGCCGACGCCCCAATACACCGTGTTCAGTTCCGGATCGTAGGAGCCGGTGATCCAGGTCGATCCACCGCCGAGCTTCCAGGTGTCGCCCTTCCAGGTGTCGCCGCCGGGCTCATCGGGGGTGGGTATGGTGTGGGTTCGCCACAGGCGCTTGCCGGTCTCCGGGTCATAGCCGTCGATGAAGCCGCGGGTGCCGAACTCCGCGCCGGAAATGCCTGTAATGACGACGCCGTCGGCGACGAGCGGCGCCACGGTCATCGAGTAGCCTTCCTTGATGTCGGCCGCTTTCTGACGCCACAATTCCTTGCCGGTCTTCATGTCAAGCGCAATGACTTGGGCGTCCAGTGTGGTGCGGAAAAGCTTGCCGTTATGAATCGCGCCACCGCGATTGATGATGCCGCAGCACACGATGCGCGGCGTTTCTGCGGGATATTCGACCTTGGTCTTCCAGATCTGCTTGCCGGTCTTGGCGTCGACCGCCATCGTGGCGTTGTGGTTGGTGATGTAGATGACGCCTTGGTATACCAGTGGCTGCGATTGCGCGCTTCGATCGTCGGCGAAGCTGTAGTTCCACACCGGCACCAGGTTCTTTACGTTGTCCTTGTTGATCTGCGTCAGCGTACTGAACCGCTGCAGATTGTAGCCCATACCGTAGTTGAGAACGTTGGCTGTATCGGTCGCGCCCTTGACCAACTGCTCGGTGGTCTGAGCGCTTGCACCGAGCGGCGCAAGAATGACAAGGCTTGCGGCTAACGCAATTCTCTTCATGCGATCCCTCCCAATGGAAATTTATGCGCGCCTATTTGCTGGCACTGTGATCAACAATCTTCCTGAAACGGGAAAGCGTCAATACGAAAGTCGAAATGCGCGCCAGTCCCGCGAAAGAAAGCGGAGACTTGTGTTGTCACGCTATGCAATGCGGCGCGCATCGCGGCTTGCACCGCACCATTGGCTGCGAGGCAATCGAGATCAGGCAAGGAAAGCAGATTGTTGCAAACTGTCGCTGCGCAATAATTTCGCGCGGCGGATTAGAATGACCAGTCTGTTGAAGCGGCCAGGGAATTCGCAGCGAGCGAAACCTGAGGCTTCCGGTCCGGCGCGTCGGCGAGCAGTGGCGTATCGTCATAGCGCATCACGCCATGCTGGCCGATCACGAATGTCGGCCGGAAGTTCCTGACATCGGCGTCCGCAATCATCGCCATGCGGCGATTGTCGAGCATCAGCCAGCGGCCGTCGAGCCGCGCGGCGGCGACCGCGTGGTCCTCGCCGCGGAAGGTGTCGTGCAGCACCACGATCCTGATATCGTCGGATGCCAGACCGGCGCGGCGCAGGGCGACGAACTTCGCGATCGCATAATCTTCGCAGTCGCCGCCACCGCGTTCGAGGGTTGCGAGCGGCGACGTCCAGACGTCGATCCGGCCGTGTTGCGCGAGGTCGTCGATCGGACGGATCGCGAGATTGACGGCGCGGTTGATTTCGCCAAGGCGGGCGCGGCCCTCGCGCAAGCGGGCGGCATCGACGATGTCGAGGAATTTCAGCGCGGCTGCAGAGACGCAGCCCTCACGGTCGCCTTCGCAGAGCGCGAGTTGCACCATTTCATCGTCCAGCCGGTGCTGCACGCCGAGCCATTTGTCGTGCAGCCCCCCGCTCGTGAGCGAAGCGGCGGCAAGTCCGAACGGTTCGGCCGATGGTTGGGCCGGCACCGCGGGTGCTAACGGCTCGGAAGGCTCAGCCCGCAGGCCAGCCGGCCCGAACAAGGCCAGGCCGCACGCGACAATGCCCGCGCGCATTACGCGCGCGTAGACCGACAACCCCATCTGACGCCCCTTGTCCGGACATCGGCGGGCTTGAAGCGCCTGCGCGTGACCGGATCGTTTTGCAGGGGCAGGATGGGCGGGCCGGCTTTTGATCTGCTTAAGGTGGGGCGGCGGCCGTGGGCGAACTGCGAAACAGCCTGAATCCGCACTTACCGGATTGAGATCGATCATATCGATGTCGCCGAGCTGACCGCCCCTCGGTCCACGGATTGGCGGTCCAGGTCCACTGGAAACGCGGCGCAATATCGGGAGTTTCGAGAGGCCCGCGGGTCACCGCATTAACCCTATGGAGCGTTTTCCCCGGCCTGCGCTTGTAGCCGGCGGCGGTTACCGGACGGGGACATCAATCCATTAGCGCGCCCGGCGGTCCAGCGATGCAACCTGTGCTCGCACCTGCGAAAGAGGGGCGTTTGGGTCATGGTCGCGGCGGTAAGATATTGCGTACGCTGGCCTTTTTCTCCGACAAAGGCGCCGCTCCTTTTTCGGACCGCGAGGCAAAACTTTGGCCTTGCCATCGCCTCACTCTCGCCCGACAATTTTCCGGACCTTTTCGGTCCTGTTGCAGACACACCTCATATGGAGGGTGTTCGCGGCAGGGGTGCTTTTGTGTTGGTTACCTGCGTGGTAAGGAACCTGCAGGAAAATTTTATACTTCTTAACCATTTAGGTACGGGGCCCAATTGAATTACGCCGGCAAATTTGGATCGGGCGGAATTGATCCTTTCGCCGGTGTCGAAGTTGATCTTGGGCTGCTGTCACAGCACGGCCATCTTTCCTCGCCCGGCAAGTTCCACGTCGACAAGGTTTCGACACACGCGCCTTCCGACGCCATCATTATTTCTGATGCCCATCTGCTGTTCCATGGCGACTTCAAGCGGTCCGGCGTCGACCTCATCCTCTCCAGTGGCGACCACGAGGTCGTGCTGCCCGACTATTTCAAGGGCGAGAAACGCGCGGCGCTGGCGTCGCCCGACGGCGCCTATCTCACCGGCGACCTCATCAATACGCTGAGCGGACATACCCAGTTCGCGCAAGCCGATGGCAGCGCCAGCGTCGCGCCCGCCATCATCGGGCATGTCACCAAGCTGACCGGGAATGCGACCGCGATCCGCAACGGCGTATCGATCGTCCTCAACCAGGGCGACACTGTTCACAAAGGCGACGTCGTCCAGTCCGGTTCGGATTCGACCCTCGGCATTACCTTCATCGACGGCACCGTGTTCGGCCTCGCCTCGAATGCCAGGATGGTGCTCAACGAAATGGTCTACGACCCCAACGGGTCGGACAACAAGTCGCTGCTCAGCCTGGTGCAGGGCACGATCTCCTTCGTCGCCGGCGCCACCGCCAAGAAAGGCGACATGAAGGTCGACACGCCGGTTGCGACCATGGGCATTCGCGGCACCGCGGTGCTGGTCGAAATCGACTTCGAAGTGCCCGGACAGGGCACCGCACCGCCGGCGAAATTCCAGGTGCTGGTCGAGCCCGACGGCACCACCGGCTCCTACATCCTGTACGACAAGACCACGCTGACGCAGATCGCGACCGTCAACCGGGCCGGTACGCAGACGATCATCAACGGTCAGGGCGCGGTCAGCTTCCAGTCCTCCGTGCAACTGTCGCCCGACGCCCAGAAGATCATCAGCGATGTGTTCTCGCTGAAGTTCAGCGACCTGAACAATCCGAACACCAAGCTGACGACCAATTTCACCGACACGATCGTACCGCAAAACATATTCCTCAAGCTGGCGAGTAACGACCCCGTCGCGGTCTCG
>WBZQ01003244.1_pt1 | contig 10181 bp, 9 predicted proteins | sample 5204251 | NCBI WGS metagenome assembly WBZQ01 (sample SAMN12412402, study PRJNA552823) | activated sludge metagenome | isolation source: activated sludge from nitrification reactor of wastewater treatment plant... | place: USA: Virginia | collected 2017-09 | reverse complement strand
ATATCGTCGGCCAGGCTTTTATACGTCCAGTTCCGGCCGTTGAAAGACAAGGTTCTGAACTTGGAAGTCGTGTTTTCATCCGGGTCGAACGTGATGAACAGATCGTCGTCCGTCTTCCAGGTTTCATTGGCCACAAGCCCGTAATCCAGAACGCGGTAACTCCTGAAGTCTTCGTACAGGGTCAGGAAGTACTTCATGGGCGCTCCCGAATAGCCGTATCCGCCGCCCACCGTATAGGAGACCGACCAGGTACCGAACAAATCGGCGGGCTCCGGCTGGTTGTTTTGTGCGCAGGCCCCAAAAGCCCAGAACAGGAAAAGGGCAAGAATGGCAGTCTTTTTCATGTTAAAACCTTTATTATCAACGTACAGCGTTATTCGCCGTATCTTTTTTTAAGTTCCGCATACAGTATATCCAACCCCGTATCCGTCTCTCCCGACTGGGCATTGGCGAAAAGAATGAAGGCCCGGTCCTGGGTTCCGAATACGAATACTTTGGTCAGGAAAGTCCCGGGGTTACCAACGTTGTAGGAATAGGGCCGCCCGTTTTCATCCGTCCGCCAGAACCAGCCTACCGAAAACCTGGCCAGTCCGAAGTGCAAAAATTCAAATTCTTCCCGGGTCAGGAGCCCGGATTTCCCCGACAGGCCTTGCAGTTGCAGTTGAATGAATCTGGCATAGCCGGGCAAACTGACGTGGATATTCCCGGCCGGCAAAAGCCAGTTCAGTTTATAGTTATCATTCGGAGCCTCTGGATTCAGGTCCCGGTCGTGTCCCCAGGGTTGTAGCGTATCGGTGAAGTTGGGGTTGCCGAATCCAAAATCTATTTCCAACTGTTTGCCCAGGTCCGAAACGAGTTCTTTGTACGGCTTTCCGGAAACCTTTTCCAGCATCATCCCGGCGGCAATGTATCCCAAATTGGAAAAATTGATGCTATCCCGGGTCCTGACCGGCTTTTGCCGGAAGAACCAGGCCGCAAACTGATAGCGTTGTTTTTCTTCGCTGCCGGAGAACTGGTCGCGGACAGGGACGCTGTACGTGTAGGTGTAGGGGAACAGCCTGGTTCTGAAGGTCAGCAGATCCAGCAGGGTCAGGCCCCGGTAGACGCGGCGGCTTCGATTTTTTAGTTCCGGAAACAAGTCAAAAAACCGGGTATTCCAGTCAATTTTTTTCTGCCTGACCAGTTGGGCGGCAATGAAGCCGGTTATGGCTTTGGTGTTCGACCCGATCCTGAATTTGTCATCCGGTTCGGCGGCCATGGAGGTGTTTATTTTTTTCACGCCGGTCACGGCCATTTCCAGGGCGCCTTCGGAGGAAACGACGGCGTACCCAAGTTCGGGAATGCGGTATAGTTTTCTGATGCTGTCGGCGAAGGCAACCGTCGTTTGGCCGGTTGAGGTTTGCACGGCGCTCCACACGATGACAGAAGCGAGGGTGTATCTGACGAGGTTCATGAACTTTTCAAATCGGTGACAAAGCGCTTGCAGAGGTGGCGCCTGGCCACCACCATGGCCGGGTCCGGGACCCGGGAGGTCTGTTTGGCGGGCAAAATAAGGGAAGATCGGGAAGTATCCCGCACCACTTATCGCCGCCGTCTTGCCGGCCATTTCTGCCGCCGGGGTCCGCCGGCCCTATACCCCGACAAACCGCTCCACCGGCCGGCGCAGGGAAACCGGATCGGGGTAGTTCCGGACGTATCCGGTGCGCAGGATAAACTGTACGGGCATCGGAAGGCCCGTAGCGGCACCCAGGGCTTCGCGATGCGGCGCTTCCTCCAGTATCTGGGTCATGGGATGTACGGCGATGCCCTTTTCGCGAATCCGCAACAACAGGCGCTGCAACCTTCTCCCGCATTCGAGCAGTTCGGCCACCGACTGGTCCCGGCTACCGAGCAGCAGCCAGCCCCCCGAGCGGCTTACCTGCGACCTTACCTGGTCGAGGCCCTGCTCCCGGAACCCGGGCCCCATCACGTCCGCCCGGGTGTAAAAATTTCTCACCACCCAACCGGCGAATCCCCCGATCTCCATTCCGGCGACCGTCAGCCCGTCGAGGTGCTTCAGGGCGTCGCGGCTTCGGAAGCGCATCCAGCCGGCCAGTTCCGACTGGGCGTCGTCGCGATACGCCTGGCGGCGGTTGGCTTCGATGGTCTGTTCGTTCAGCCACTGAAACTCCCGGGAGCCATTGGAGAAAAAATGAAAAAAGGCCCCGTCACCGCCAGTCAGGAATTCAAGGTCGGCCGGCCGGATGGGATCATTCAGGTATCCCGAGCGCAGGGTTCTGCGCCGGCGGATCGTTTGGGCATCGAACGCCGGGGCACGGCCGGTTGGGCGCAGCGTGACCGCTACGAGGTCCTCTGCCTGGTTCGAATCGGCCAGCAGCGTAAACCCGGCCTCGAAACCCAGGCTGGCGGCAGCGTATTCGAGGTTCTGGAGAAAGGCGCCGATCGACAGAACGGTTTCCCGCTGCTGCGGGTCGACGGCCGGCAGCCAGCGCGCCCGGTCGTTGCCGACGACCCAGCGGTAGGGCTCCAGATACCGCACCTTCCAGGGCTGGGTGTTGTGGCCGCTGGGCGCCAGGGAAGCAAGATACAGGATCTCCCTTTCGCCGGGCCTGAACGGGATCTGGCCTCCGGGCATATCGGGTACGTTCGCCCGCACGGCATCCTGTCGGTCGCTGAGGAGGTAAGCGGCGGCGCCGGCCGCAATCAGGGAGGTACCGGTCATTCCGAGAAACGTTCTTCTGTTCATCGGCTTTGCAGTTTACGGTTGAAGTACCAGCCAATCTTCAGCGAGCCTTCGGGAGTAAAAAAGGCCGGCTCGAAGGTCGCATCGCCCACCGGCACACGTTTTTCGCCGGCCATGCGCAGGTGTACCGCGGCCCAGGGATTGAGGTAAAAGTTGCCGGCAAATTTCCAGACATAGCCGCCGCCCGCGGTAAAAACGTATTGGTGGTAGGCTGCCGTCGACCGGTTCAGGTCGCTCCCGATGCGGGCATCCCAGTATTCGAACCCGGTCCCGACCCACCAGCGGTCGACCGCCGGTTTAAAAAAATAATCGGCAATCACGGCGTACACCGTCATCCGGTTGTCGCCGAAACCATTTTCCAGTAAAAAATCGGGTGTGCTTACCCGGGTGAGGATGGCCCGGTAGCGGAAGTGGGAATGCGCTACCCAGATCGAGCCATAGTAGCCGCCGGTGATGTAAGGCAGAACGTCGGCCTCGACCCCGGCTGAAACGACGGGGTCTTTTTGCTGGGCATGAGCGGTCAGCGTTGCCAGCAGGCAAAGCAGGAAGAAGGATTGTTTCATGTTGAAATGGAAAGTTTTTTTGAATAAATGAAAGGCTCCGACGGGTCAGGGCAACGTCCGCGGCCAGATGCGCCGGAAATCCGGATAGAAAAGCAAGACCAGGTAGGGAACGACCAGACAAGACAGCATCCAGGCGGCGGCCAGCAGCGGGTAGTTTTCAGAAGCCGTAAACACCACGCCGATGGTCCGGATGGCCGTATGCACCAGCGCCGGGCTCCAGATCGTCCCCTCGCCACGTTCGAACAGGTAAGCCAGCGGCACGGCCGTCCCCGCGGCCAGCAGGGTGGATAACAGTGCTATCGGCCAGGCCAGGTAGGTGAACAGCAACAGGTGGGCCAGGGTAAAAAACCCGGCCGAGATCAGGGCCGCCCGGCGGAAAGTATATACCCGCCGCAGACGGGAGAACAAAAATCCCCGGAACAAGGCTTCTTCCGCCAGTCCGCCGGTCAGAAAAGTACCGGCCAGGTTCCAGGCCCACCTGTCGGTCGGCACGATCGCCGCGCCCGTCAGCCGGCCCAGTACCGGGTACGACAGCAGCAGGGCAGCCGCTATGACCAGGCCCGGCGCCAGCCCGCCGGCCGTAATGGATTGCAGGCCGGTATGCCGGACGGCCGTTGGGAGCGAATCGCCGAAAAACCGGTATTGCGCCCACAACAGAACGCCGAGTACCGAGGCCGAGACGATGCAGGCGCCGGTGAAATACGGCAGGTCCGCGGTCAGCATGGCGGCGGCGTGCATGGTCAGAAAAGCGGCGGCAAAAATGCCGGCGACGGGCAGGAGGATGGAGCGCATGGTCAGGCGGGTTGAAATGCTTGTTGCCGGCGATGCTCCCTGACCAGTCGATAGATGGCGTAAATACCCGGGAGCATGGGCAGTGCCGCCGTCCACATACCGGAAAAGTAATAGCGGCCGGTCGCCTTGTAATAATAGTTCGGCATGGCGGCCACCTCCGTTCCGTCGATGTTGCGGGTGATGGCCCCCAGGTTTTCAGGCTCCAGGCTGGGCTGGATCAGGGGGAAAATAAAGTGCGTGAATTCCGCCACGCCGGGTCCGATAAAAATAAACCAGGCGATAAAACCGGCCACCGGTACCCGGTAATACAAGCCGAGCGTGGTGAGCGTGTAAATGGTCGGCCCGATCAGGGCGAACACCATCACAAAACTTTTTTCCGTCCAGGGAATGTTGAACAGGCGGCTCATGGCCGGCCCGAACCCGGTTTGATACTCTTCGACGATGTGGATCTGAAGCGCCGCCACGGTGCATACGAAAAGCGGCAGGATGATCTTAGGGTCGGTCGGGTTTTTCAGGTAGGTGAAATACCAAAAGAAAAAACCGATGAAGGCGGCGCCGCCGATGATGATGACGGGGGGCAGCCCGATCTTCAGGTAGCCCCCGATGGGAGCCGCGATGCAGAACGCCACGACGGCGATCAAACTGGCTAGTTGAACTGATTTAGGTGTTGGCATAACGTGAAATTTTTATGCCGCAAAGGTCCGGGCAGTTCCGTTCCGGTCTTTTTACAAATGATAAATAATCACTTCCTGCTGCGAATCCGGCTCAGCGACACCTGGGTGATACCAAGGTAATTGGCCAGGTCGCCGAGGCTGATGCGTTGCAGCAGCGCGCCGTTTTCGCGCAAAAAATTGTCGTAGCGTTTGCCGGCATTTTCTTCCAGCAGTTCGCTCACCCGCTTCATCATATTGACGGCGGCGACGGACAACAGTTTGCGGAAGCCGGTTTCGATGCAGTGGTGTTTTTTGCAAAGCCGCTCGAGGTCGGCGTGGTTCAGCCAACTGACCGTGGTGTCTTCCAGGGCCATGATCTCGTAGGCAGATGGCTGTTGCAGGGTAAAACTGTCGAGTATCGTGACCAGGGAATGCTCCGGAAAAAAGCGCATGATGAATTCTTTTTCTTCGGTGGCGAAAAAGACTTTCACCAGACCGCTTTCCACGAAAAACAGTTTGTTACAGATCTGCCCTTCGCGCAGCAGCAGACTCCCTTTTTCAAAGGTTTTGACGGCCAGGCAGGGCAGCAGGTCGGCGGTGGCCTCGGCGGACAGCAGGGCAAGCCGATGGTAAGCCTGAATAAATGGAGCCATCGGTTTACATATGTTTTAAGGATGCTGGAAAGATAAACAAGACGCTCCGTTCATTTTCTCTTTTTATAGTGCTTTTTACCGGTAAAAGAAATCTCATTAGGAATATTGAAGGCGCTGGCCTGCCCTGTTCCTTTATCTTTCAGGTGCATGAGGCCTCTCCAAAGTATTTTTCGTGGTGAACCCGGTTTTACAAGGGTCACTTCAAACCCTCCCGGCTTTCCGGTCGCGGCAAAACACAGATCATAACCCTCTTCGTTCCGTATTTCCAGGTTTTCAACGGCGATATCGGCCAATCCGATTCCATCCGGGTTGTGTTTTTCACCTGTTACGAAACCGGAAGACAAAAACTTCTCCTGCAAATATACAACCCTGGCACGCAGGTTTTCATGCTTTGTGAAAACGAGCGCCTCATAGACGATCTCGTACTCCAAAAAGTTTCCGGTGTTCGAATTCTGATTGATGATGATACCGTTCTTGATCCGGGTCTTCGGGTATTTCTTTTCGGCCGGCATGCCGTAAAGCCCCGCGCTTTTACCGTTCACCAGGACTTCGATCAATCCCCTGTGCAGGTCTCTGATCTCCGAAGTCGCCGTGGCGAAGAGCGCATAGCGATCGGGTTTTATTTTATTTATCCTCAACAGGACATCCTCTTCCGTATAGATCCTTTCCGGTTCACCCGGCTTGCGCTGATACCATTTTCTAAAAACGACTTCTATGGGCGTTTCCATCGGATTATAGAGCAGCATTTCGTTTTCTCCCGCGCCGTCGGTGATCTTCCAGTATTCCCAGATCACCACTTTTGTCCGGTCGACTCCCACGGGCACGAGATGACACCAGGATTTATTCGGGATGGTTATCAGAGCGAGCAGGGCAATGGCTACTTTCATGTTGTTCAGTTGTTATTTTATTCCTTTACACTCCAGGAAAACGTTCGAGACCTTGTATCGCTGTTTCAATTCAAATCAAGGGTTAAATGCTTCGTCATCCCCGGGCCGCAGGACTATCAGGAAATAACGTATACTTGCCTGCAAAAAAGGTCCAATGAAAATTCGCGTACATACATCTTCCCGTTTCCAGCCGATCGAAATGGTCGAGCGCAAAGGGATCGGCCATCCCGACACGGTGTGCGACTGCATCGCCGAGCAGGTTTCCATCGAGTTGTGCCGGTATTATCTGCGGGAGTTCGGGACCATCCTGCACCACAATGTGGACAAGGCGCTGCTCGTAGGCGGCAGTGCACAGGCTGCCTGGAAGGGCGGAAAAACCCTCCAGCCGATGGAATTTTACCTGGCCGGAAGGGCAACGATGCAGGCGCACGGCAAAAACATTCCGGTGGAGGATATTGTGATCGACACGGCAAAACAATGGCTGCGCCAGCATTTCCGCTTTGTGGAACCCGATCGCGATGTGGTCATTGTCCCAAAAATCCGCAGCGGTAGCGCCGACCTCACGGAACTGTTCCGGCGTTTCGGAAGCGGCGAAATCCCCCTGGCCAACGATACTTCTTTCGGAGTCGGTTTTTTCCCCTACACCTTCCTGGAAGAAAAGGTACTGGCCATGGAGCGGCTGCTGAACGACCCCAAAACGAAAGGAAGGTTCCCCTACATCGGCGAAGACGTCAAGGTAATGGGCGTTCAAAACCACCGGTCGTTCCGATTCACCGTGGCCATTGCCATGGTCGATTCGTATATTTCGGACATCGGTGATTACGGCGACAAGATCACGGCCGTGCAGGCGTTCATCGGCTCTACGCTGGGGCTTTCCGTGGCGGACATCGACATCAATACCGCCGATAACTACGCGGCCGAAAGCGTGTATCTCACAGTAACGGGTACCAGTGCGGAGAGCGGCGACGACGGACAGGTGGGCCGGGGCAACCGGATCAACGGCCTGATCACACCTTACCGGCCCATGAGCCTGGAAGCCACAGCGGGCAAAAACCCCGTCAGCCATGTCGGGAAGATCTACAACCTTTTCGCCACCGAACTGAGCCGGGCCATCTGCGAAAACGGAATGGCCGAGGCGGCACAAATATTCATCGTTTCACAAATCGGACATCCCATCACCCAACCGCAGGTGCTGGATATTCAGTTGAAAAACCAGTCGGCAGAGACCAAAACCATCCGGGAATTTGCCTTGCAGCAACTGGCCGTCATGCCGCAGTTGTGGCGGACACTGGTGGCGTAGCAGGGTGGCCGGCTCATTCCATCATCGGTACTTCTTTCAGCAACTTCCCTTCTATTCTGGAAAAAATATCCTCCAGATCGGGTCCGGTAATCGTCAGGCCGTGGTTTTTCAGCCCGACTACGGCCCTGCCGGGGCGCCGGGTGCTTTTCAGCAATTCCATGACTTCCCGGGCCAGTTCGCCGGTGCCGCAGGGGTAATTCTGCTGCGTACACGGCACGCCGTCCATCCATGCATGCACGTGCACGATAGCGCCGACTTCGGGGAAGGCTTCGTATATCATAACATGTTCGATGGCGTCCACCGATACCCGTATCCCGGGGTTGCTGCCCGGCGGCAGCCGGACCAGGATCTCTCCCGCGGCCACATCGTAGCCCTCTACCAGCAGGATATCCTGACCGATGCCTTTCAGATGCGCCTTGTCGGCGCCGCGGGCAGTCATCCAGAAGGTATTCGGACCCACTTCCGGTATACGTTCCCGGACGCTCAGGTTACCATAACTCAGGCCTTTGATATTAAACAGGTCATACAAATGATCGATGTTTTCCGGACTGAGTACTTCCGCCAGGGGGAAAGGCGTCGGAAGCACGCCCATGGTATCGAGGGCCGCCCCATATTGTCGCAATTTTTGGGCAAATGGCGTGGCGCTGTATTTTTCCGGCAGGTCATAGCGAATCCGGTTGTCGATTACAAAGTGCGCCCCGATGACCGGTTTCATGGCTTCCAATAACCTTTGCGGGCTGTAGCGGAAATGATAAAACCCCACTTCCGGGGTGATACAGTACACTTCCGGCGCATTTCCCGTCCTCTTTTGGATGCATATCACGAGGTTCGACAAAGTCTGGATCAGGGTATTGTAACAGAGATAGCGCAAGTCGTCCGCTTCTTCGGAGAGCACGGCGATGCTTACCACGAATTCGTGCTGCGATTTTCGGCGGACAGCCGGCGGATCGTCAAACCGGGTGAAGTTCAGTATGAATTTGATATCGTCGGCCAGGGTGGCCGGGGTATATCCGCGCATTGTCAGTTCGGCCGTCAGTTCCGACTCGATCCTGTCTCTGTTGAGATCTTGCCCGGTGTGGAGGATGGCATATTTCATCATTTTTATGTTTTTGGCTGGTTGTTTTTGAACACTACAGGGAAAATGCGTCAGGGCTGCACCTGGATATGGTCCGGCAACCCGATCCGGTCCCGTTGCATCATTTCTTCGAAAGTCTCCCGGCGGCGCAGCAAGCGCGCGGCGCCGTTTGCCACGGCAACGACAGCGGGGCGCGGGAAACCGAAGTTCGATTCCCAGGAAGTGAAGTAGGCGCCGCTGTCCATGATCGCCAGGATATCGCCCGGCTTTACCGGTGGCATTCGTTTGTTCCGGTACACCTGGTCGGCGGCAAAACATCCGGGGCCATTGATGGAGACATATTCCGTTCGGGGCTGTCCGACTTCGTTGCACAGAAATACTTCGTGATATTCGTAATAGGTAGGCATGGTGACGGTGCCGATGCCGCCATCGGTAGTGATCCATTTGCCCGCGCCAGCTCTTTCCTTGACCTGGTGCACCTGAAGCAGAAGTACCTGGTGCGGGCTGGCGATGGACCGGCCGGGCTCCACGAGGAGTTCGGGCCAGATTTCGGAGCGGAATAATTCCGCCACGCCCCGGGTGACCGCTTCTGCAAATGCCGTGAATGCCGGCCGAGGGGCCATTCCGGACAGTGCCGGAAGCCGGTTGGTCACGGTATAGCGCAACAACTCCCAGTTGGTCATTTCCCGCGATAAAGGGGCGGCGAATCCACCGCCGATATCCAGCACGCGGATGGCCAGGCCTTTGCGACGGGCGCGCTCCACCAGAGGCTTCAGCCGGCACAATGCCCGGTAGTAGTCATCCGGATCGCGAACGCCCGATCCGATATGGAAATGGAAGCCCTCGAAACGCAGGTTTTTCAGACCGGAAATACGATCCAGCATGCCGGCCGCTTCCCCGCCGGACAGGTCGAATCCGAAGGAGCAACCTTTGCGGCTGCCGGTGGCGGTCCCGCTGTTCATTCCCCGTGGAATATAGTCCGGGTTGATGCGGAGCAACACGCCGATTTCCTTGCTTTGCCGGCCGGCCAGCCGGTTGAGGGTTTCGAGTTCCGCCGCCGAATCGGCAATCACCAGCCGAACCTCGTGGTCGAGGCAGGCCTGAAGCAGGGGTTCGGGCTTGAAAGGGCCGTTCACAACGATATCATGCCCCCTGTACCCCAGCCGGAGGGCCAGCGCCAGTTCGAATTCGCTCATTACCTCCGCCCGGAGCCCCCTTTTTTTCACTACTTCGATAATGCCGGGCACGGCATTGCACTTGAAGGCATAATGCACGGAAACCGGGCCGGGGTAGACCGTGGTAAAAGCAGCGACGCAGGTGTCCGCGGTCCGGCCCAGGTTGGCTTCGTCCACAACGTGTAAGGGGGTGCCGAACTGCGCTGCCAGATGGAGGCTGCTGGCCCCGCCAATCAGCAATGCTCCGCTGGGGTCGGTCTCCAGCCCCCAATCCTGCGGCTGCAAGTCTGTTTTTTTTGAAAAAAGCGTCATCAGTTCGGTTCGTTTATCGGTTTGCCAT
>WBZQ01003243.1_pt1 | contig 10186 bp, 6 predicted proteins | sample 5204251 | NCBI WGS metagenome assembly WBZQ01 (sample SAMN12412402, study PRJNA552823) | activated sludge metagenome | isolation source: activated sludge from nitrification reactor of wastewater treatment plant... | place: USA: Virginia | collected 2017-09 | reverse complement strand
GCTATCCACCAGCCGTACCGCGTGCGCGGTGGCTTCGGGTTGCGTCGCCAGGCTCGCAATGCTGCCGGCATCGATACCGATCGGAAACGCTTTCACATGGATCGTGCGGCCGAAGCAGGTCACGCGCGGGTATGCGCCGCTGGATGAGATGATCGGTCATCACTACATGCACCACGTCTTCGGTGCGGCGTTTCGGCATGTGGCAGCCGGCGCAGCCCCGCGGTGTATCGTGGCGCGCGGCGTCCGGGTGGCAGCCGAGGCAGGCCGGCTTCGCCGCCGCTGTGTCATGCGGATTGTGGCAGGTGGTGCAGACCATCTTCCCTCCGCTTTTGAGAAAGCAGGAAGACTGGCGCAGCCGATAAGCGGCGTGCGCGATCTCGAACTTATCCTCGCGGCCGGAGTTTGGCGCATGATCGAAATGCAATGCGTAATCGCCCAAAGGTTCGCCCGGCCTGTAAGAAAACAGCGGGCGATCGTAACGCACGATCGCGCCGGGAAGCCGGAAACTTGTCGTTTCCAGGTGGCATTGCATGCAGAGATCCATCTGCCGTTCGGGGCTGAGCCTGGCGGGATTGACGATCGCCGTCTGGTCTTTCTTACCGGACTGCATGGCGGCAACGTGCGCTCCGCCCGGCCCATGGCAGCGCTGGCAATCGATGCCCTCGGGAAGTTCAGCGGGGAAAATAGGCGCCGTTCCGCTGCTATCGGCGCCCGCGGCCACGTTCGGATAACCGTTGTGGCAGAACATGCACTGGTAATTGATGTCGCGCCGGAAATCTTCCTGATCGGGCCGGTCATAGCCGGGACTCATCGCCCACAGTCCCTTTCCTTCGGAATACCAACTCAACGGCAACTCCGCCAAGCGGCCGTCAGGCTTGCGGGTAAGGTAAGTGCGCGAGTGGTTGCCGGAGCCGATCACATAATGCATCTCTTTCTCGACCACGTTGATTTCCGCTCCGGCCGCGGCGAGTTGGTGCCGCCGTTGGAACAGCCGGCCATCTTTCCGGTAGACGGCGTAGTGCCTGTCGGAAGCTCTATGGAAGAAGCGGGCTTCCGCAAAAGGTTCCCGCCCCGCGCGAGCGAACGAACGGCCCATGCCCGTGCGGCGATAAGTTTCCGAGATCTCGCGATGGCAGGTGGCACAGACCGCGGCGTTGACGTAAGCGGCTTGAGTGGACGGTTCCGTCGAGGGCGCTTTCGACCCGCAGGCCGCCGAAAGCAGCAGCAGGCAGGCGGGAAACAGCCGGTGCGAGGCCATCACAATTCCAACAGGATAGCGGAAGCGAGCCGATTACTCGATGGCGGCGATGGCGCGTTGGGCGGCGCGACGCACTTCGATGTTCGCGTCCGCCTGCGCGCGGCGCAGGGCAGCCAAAGCCGGCCTCGCGGTTTCCCGAAGCTCGCCCAAGCCCCAGGCAGCCGCGGAGCGCACGCGCTCGCTGGGGTCGCCGAGAAGCTGGATCAGAGGGTCCACCGCCGCGGCGCCCGCCACCTTGGCCAATGATCGCGCGGCCTGTTCGCGCAGCTCGAAATTGGCGTCGCTGAGGGCGAGCGACAAAGCGCGCGCGGCGCCGGCGGGCACGGGCCGGGCCCAGCCCAGCGCATACGCGGCGTGGCGGCGGGTTTCGGTGTTGGAATCGGTGAGAAGCGCGATCAGCCTGGCGCCCGCGGCCGCCGGCAGCGGGATGCACCGCGTGTTGCCCACAAAGACCTGGCCGATTGCGAATGCAGCATCGCCGCGTACTTCATCGCTGCCGTCGTCAAGCGCCGCAAACAGCGCGGGCAGCGCCTCGGCGGCCCCGGCTCCCATATGATTGAGCGCGTAAAGGGCGGAGCGCTTCACGGCAACGGACGAATTGTTGAGCAGGCGGCCCAACGGAATCGCGGCGGCGCTCGCCTTTGGACCGATCTCACCCACCGCGCGAATCGCCTCGGGCAGCACCTCAACGTGCCTGCCCTCCAGCAACTCGATCAACGCCGGAAGCGCGGGCGCGGCGCCGGGACCCATGCTCTGAAAAGCGCGGAGGACGTCGTTGCGCAGCGCGGGGTCGCCAAGGGCGGCGGCCATCGGGGGCACGATCTTCCCCGTGTCGGTGCGGATGCCGCCCAACGCCGCGATCGCCGCGCGCTTTTCCTCAACCGCGCCAGCGGCCAACCGGGCAAGCACGGCGCCGGCATAGGGCGCCACGCGTTCCTTGAGTTTCTCCATCTCTCTCAGGGCGGCGATTCGGACACCTTCATCCGGATCGGTCAATCGCGCCGCGGCAGTGGCGATGGCGGCGCCGCCGGCTTGTGTTCCGGCGCGCATACCGGTTGGACCCTGCTTCGGCAAACCAAGCTTGGCGAGCGCGCGTGCCGCGGCGCGCCGCACCCAATCGTGCGGATCGTTCAAGGCATGCCGCAGGTCGGGCGCCGCCACCGCTCCGGCGGACCCGATGAAGGCCAGAAAATCCGCCGCCGCCGAGCGATGCCCGAAGTGGTTATCGGAGTTGTTGAGCGCCTCAATCATGTCGTCCACAAAGCCCACGGCCTCGCGTTTGGGCATGCGGAACAGCGCGCCCATCGCCGCGCCTTGCACCGTGAAATCGGAATCGTGCAGAGCCTTGCGGATCTCGGGAAGCACGGCTGCCGAACCGGCGGCCCATTGCGAAAGGCCGCTGGCGCCTGCGCGGCGCACATTGGAACTGGGGTCGCGCAACGCCGCCGTCAGGTAAGGATACGCCTCCTGCGGGTGATTGGCGATGTTCGACAAGGCGTCCACCACGCCGCTGCGCACATACTCATTCTCATCGTTCCAGAGCGCCAGAATGTGGCCGCGCGTGCCCGCGGCGGCCGGGCCGATTCCGCCCAAACCCTGCAGCGCCTGCCATCGCACCTGGTATGAGCGTTCCGTCAGCAGCGGCAGCAGATAGGGCATCGCCTCCACCGCGCCCGGCCCGATACGGCCCAGGGTGTGAGCTGCACGGTCGCGCACCCGCTCGGCCGGATCCTGCAAAAAGGGGATAAGGGCGCGCACGGCGGGTTCGGCGTCGGCGCCAAAATCGCCGATGCAGTCAGCGGCCACCGCGCGCACTTCCGAGTCCGGATCTCCCAACATCCGCACCAGCGTTCGCAACGCTTCCGGACGCGCGGCGGACTTGCGAAGGTCGCTGGCGGCGCGAGCCCGGTCGCGCGGATCGGCGCTGGAAATGGAAGCCGTCTGCGCCCAGGCGGCGGCCGCCACGAACATCAGCAATAGGGGCACAGATCATCGTAACTGCCGCGGCCGCGGACTGGAAATCGGGAACTCGCTTGCTTGACGCCCAGGGATTCGCCTTATTGAGGCTTGGCGCGGGAGCGCCTTGACACCGCATGGCGCACCCGATATTGACCCGTCGTTGCGCGGCGACGCGTTCCAAGGCCCTTCAGCTATTAGCGCCGGCGTAGCACCCCGCTTGACGCCCACTGTCACGCCTTATATCATCGATGCCACTTCGGACTGGGATTCCGATGAACTTCGAGGGAGAGTAGGATGCATCGATTCTGGGACTGCACGCGACTGCTTTGTCTTCTGGCGCTGGCGAACGCCGTGATGTGGGCACAGGTGACGACGGCGACCATCTACGGCACCGTTACCGATCCGACGGGCGCCGCCGTGCCCGGTGGCAACGTTCACCTTACGCATCAGGAAACCGGCGCGGTCACCACGAAGGTGAGCGGCGAGGCCGGCGATTTTCAATTCGACTTTCTGCGCGTGGGTACCTATACGATTCTGATCGAGACCCAGGGTTTCAAGCGCTTTGAAGCCAAGGGCATCGAACTGGTGGCGGGACAAAACGTGCGGCAAACGTTTCCGCTGCAGGTGGGCGATGTGACCGAAACGGTGCAGGTGGAAGGCACGGCGGCCCTGGTGAATACCGTGTCCTCCGAGCAGTTGCAGAGCTTCGGCTCCAAAACGGTGAAGGATCTTCCCTTGGCCAAGCGGAATTTTTCGAACCTGCTCACCGTGGGCACCGGAGTCTCAGGCGCCAGCGGCGGTTCGGGCAGCGGCGTCCGGCTGAATGGCATCGGCAAGAACGGTACCGCGTTCTCCGTCGATGGCACCGAAGCCAGCGGCAATCCGGAAGGCCGCAACACGCAGAATTTCGGCGGCACCAACTACATCGACATCCTTAGCCTGGAATCGATCGAGGAAGTGCACACCGTGAAAGGGATTCTGCCCGCCGAATACGGCGGCGCCCTGGGCGGACAGGTGAACGTGCTGACGCGTTCCGGCAGCAACCAGTTCCACGGCAGCCTGTTTGAAAACTTCCAGGCCGAGAATCTGAACGCCAAAGATCCGTTCCTCAATCGCAAGCCGCCCTTCACCTACAACCAATTCGGCGGCGCGGGCGGCGGCCCCATCAAGAGGAACCGCATCTTCATCTTCGGCGCCTATGAGGGCTATCGCGAAAGCCAGCTTGACCGCGTGGAAGGCAACGTGCCCACGCAGTTCATGCGCGACATGGTGCTGCGCGCGGTGCCTGCATACGCCGATGCAATGGCGCCCGTGCCGCTGCCCAACCAACCGCACAACCCCACCGCGAACAACGCGCTTTATGTAGGCACCGGCGTCAGCATCCGCCGCGACAATCACCTGGATGTCAAAGGGGACTTCCGCCTCGGCAACACCAGCAACCTGTCGCTCACCTATAGCCGCGGCCGCCCTTACCGCCTGATCCCCAGCATCTATGTCAACAATGAGCAGGACAACCAGGTCTTTAGCGAGCGCGGCACGGCGAGCTATGTCACCGGCGGCGCTTCGTGGACTTCGGAAACGCGCTTTGGCTACAACAGCAACGATGCGCACAACGTGAACCGTTCGTTCAATAATCCGATTCTCGACGCGGCCCATCCCAAGGAAGATTTCATCCAAGGCCGCCGCCTGGGCCGCCTGTCGACCAACCTCGGATGGGGCACGCTGGCCGCCAATCAGGACCTGATGCTTGAAGGGCCCACCTGGAACCTGGGCGAGAAGTTCTCGCGGCACCTGGGCAACCACTCGCTGAAGTTCGGCGGCCTGTTCACCCATCACTGCTGCCAGCGCAACAACGTGGAAGCCGTCGCGTGGACCTACAGCGGGCTGCCCGATCTTCTGGCCAACATTCCGAGCCAGATCAACGCCTCATTCGGCAACGGGGAGTACACGGCCAAGATGTGGGAGTTGGGCGGCTTTCTGCAGGACGATTGGCGCGTGAATCCCAAGCTGACATTAAACCTGGGCATCCGCTATGACTACTTCTCACACCTGGTGGCGCGCGCCGATGACAGTTCGGGCAGCTTCCTGATTAACCCCGATGGAATCCGCGACCGCAACTTCAGCATCGGTCCCACCCGGCCCGAAGATAGCGCCTATGAGAGTGACCGCTCCAACTGGGGACCGCGCTTCGGCTTCGCCTACAACGTGGACGGCAAGTCGAAGACCGTGATCCGCGGCGGCACCGGATTCATCTTCAGCCCGCAGGTGATCGGCAACATGTGGAACCTGGTGGGCACGCAGTATGTTCCCAAGCGGATTCTCTTCAGCCGCCAGGATGCCATCGCGCTGGGGCTGAAATATCCCATGTATAACGACGACCTGCGCAAGGTGGTGGAAAAGCAGGCGGTCGCTGAAGGTTTCACCAACATCTTCGCGCTCATCAACCCCACCATTCAAAGCCCCTACACGCATCACTACAGCCTGGGCATTCAGCGGGAACTGACCCGCGACCTGGCGCTGGAAACGGCGTTTGTGGGCGTGCGCGGCACCAAGTTTCCCATGTGGCGTCCGCTGAATGAGCCCGACCGGGTGACGGGAATCCGGCCCAATCCGAAACTCCGCGCCACTTATTACCTCGATGAATCGGCGACGTCGTCTTATGCGTCGTGGCAGACGTCGGTGCGCAAACGTTATTCGAAAAACTTCAGCGGCAGTGTGCACTATACGTGGGGCAAATCGCTCGCCTATAACGGCGGCGACATCGGCACCTGGTATCAGGGCGACAACGCGGCGCGCGTGCAGGATTTTCACAATATCCGGGCCGAGCATGCTCCTTCAACCGGCGACCTCAAGCATTACTTCGCCACCGAATGGGTCTACGATACGCCGTCGCTCGCCGGCATGAGCGGCGCGATGCGCCAGTTGCTCGGCAGTTGGCAGCTTGGCGGCATCCTCACGGCGCGCACCGGAGAGCCGCTGGCCATCACGCAAACTTCTTCGCTGCAGGTGAACCGGCCCGATTACATCGGGGGGGAAGCGATCAACGGCAACTACAAGCCGAACCTGCAATATCTGAATCGAAGCGCCTTCGCGCTGGTGCCGCTGATCGCCGCATCGGGCGCCTCGGCGAGGCCTGGCAATTTGGGTTGGGGGGCGATACGAGGCCCGGGGGCGTGGAATTTCGATGTGTCGCTGGGCAAGAACTTCCGGCTCACGGAGGCCGTGAAGCTACAGCTTCGCACCGATATGTTCAATTCGCTCAACCACGTCAATCCGGCCAATATCAATACAGGCTTGAACGCCGGCACTTTCGGACAGGTGCGCGGAACCACCGGCCAGCGAGTCGTGCAGTTGAACGCTCGCCTCACCTGGTGAGCTCCTAGCCCGCAAAGGGTGCGCGGGCACCCTCAGGTTAGGAGCGGCTCGGTATAAACAGCACGATCGTCGCCAGAAACGACAGCACAATCACCGCCGCTTCAAAAACATGCTGCGGTATGCGCGTGAGCAGCCGCTTGCCCACCAGCGCCCCGGCCACGGTCGCCGGCACCATCGCCATATCGAACATCAACGACTGCTGGCTGATTAGTCCGTGCTTCCAGTAAACCGGAATCTTGCTGAGGTTGACCAGAAAGAAAAACCAGGCGCCCGTGGCCACGAATTCCTCCCGCGTCAGTTTCTTGGTGAGCAGGTAAAGGTTCATGATGGGGCCCGCGGCATTGGCCACCATGGTGGCAAAGCCGGCGAAGATGCCATAAAATCCGGACGCCGCCATCCCTTCGGTGGGCAGCGGATTCACAGCCCGCTTGCGCAGCAGAAACAGCACCAGCATGGTGAGAATGATGCCGCCGATCACCGGGCGCAGCACACGGTCGTCGTAAATCAACAACCAGGCGCCCACGGCCATTCCAGCCGCGACCCATGGCAGCAGGGTGAACAGGCGGTTCGCCGCCGGATGCCTGCGAAAGTGCCAGACGGCGAACACATCGGCGCACAGCAGAATGGGCAACAGCCAGCCGGCCGAAAGCCGCGCGTTGCCCACCGCCACCACAAACAGCGGAATCGCCAGAATGCCCATGCCGGGTACGCCGGTTTTGGCCACGCCGACGTTGAAGGCGCAGAGCATCCCCAACGCGTAGCGCCACAGCGGAAAGTCGGGCATTAAATGTATCCGACGCTGCCATCGGCGCGATAGTCGAAGCCGCGGTGCCACGACTTGGCGGGCAGCGTCCGGAACGCTTCTTCGTTCAACTCCACGCCCCACCCAGGCTTGGTGGGAACGGGGATGTAGCCGTCCTTGACCATCAGCGGTTCCTTCAACAGATCCTTGCGCGGCGATTCGTCGTCGGCGTGGTATTCGAGGATGAAGAAATTCTGCGTCGAGGCCGCGAAGTGAACGTTTACCACCGTCGCCAGCGGGCCCATGGGGTTATGCGGCGCCACCATCACATAATGCGCCTCGGCCATGGCGGCGATCTTCTTCATTTCGAGAATGCCGCCGCAGAGGCAGATATCGGGTTGCACGATGTCGAGCGCCTGCAGCGCCAGCAGTTTGCGGAATTCGTGGCGCATGTAATTGCATTCGCCCGAAGCAAGCGGGATGTTGACATGCTCGGCGAGCTTGGCCATCAGATTCTCGTTTTCCGGCCGCAGAGGCTCTTCGAGCCACATCGGATTGTAGGGCTCGATCGCCCGCGCCAGCCGCAGCGCGCGGGACAGTTCAAAGAACCGCGCGTGGATGTCGCAGCCGATGTCCACGTCCGGCCCCAGCGTATCGCGCACCGCCTTCACGCGCTGGCCCGCGATCCGCGTCACTTCGTTATAGGGCCGCGCATTGTCGCGATTGGGCTGCGGACGCATCTTGATGGCCGTGTAGCCATACTTTTCCACGATGCGCTTGGCCGCCTCGGCGACGGCCTGCGGCGATTCTCCACCGGCGCTCTGATAAACGCGGATCTTCTCGCGCACCTTTCCACCCAGCAGCATGTAGACCGGCAGACCCGCGGCCTTGCCGGCAATATCCCACAGCGCGTGTTCAATGCCGCTGATGGCCGCGTTCACCACCAGTCCGCCAGGGAAGCGCGTGAAGTTGTACATCATGTTGAACAGGTGTTCCACGTTGCGCGGATCCTGCCCCACCAGCCAGCTCTTGTAATCCTTGATGACAGCCATCGTCGCTTCGTCCGGCCCGCAGGAATAGGCCTCGCCGATGCCGCTGATACCCTGGTCGGTTTCCACCTTCACAAAGCACAGGTTGCGCCCGCCCACGCCCACCAGGAACGTCTTGATGTCGGTGATCTTGATCGCCGGCCGTGTGCCCACTTGCGCCGCGGCTTGCATTAACGGGGCGCCCGCAGCCGCCATGGTGTTCTGGAAAAAGTCTCTTCGTTTCATTGCCAGCTCAGCTCCTCTCCGCCGATGAGCACCAGGTTCAGGATATCGCGCCTGGAAGCATCAAATTGTATCGGAATCGGTTTGCCTTTGTACGGCCGCGTGACGCGCAGGGTTTTGACCAGCGGCGCCGGATCGCGCACGCCCGCTTCCTTGAGCGCGTCCGATACCCTTCCGCGTACCGGAACTCCGATGATGGTTCCGTTGGCGCCGATGGGCAGTTCGGCCGACAAACCGACCTCCCGCGGCGCACTGACGCAGATCTGCCGGCGATCGCGGCAATACTGTTCGCCCTCGCTCTGAATCGCGGCCGTGGCCTCGGTGAGAATCGTCAAGTTGGGCGCCGCCACCAGAATGGCGTCATGATCGGCCGAAGAGCGCCTCGTGAGAAAAAAGAGACGGAGGTATTTTGTTCCGGCGGGCACCGAGAGCCTGGCCACTTTGCCTTCCGGTCCGGCGGGCGTAAGGGTTCCCAGACGGACGGCATAGCGCGCGGTTTCAAACCCCGTAACCCGCCCGTCGGCGCGCAGCACGCTCACCAGCTTGAGGCGGAACGGATGCTCGATATCGACATAACCTTGCACCGGGTGTGAGGCGTGCGCCAGTTCGTATGCCGTCGCGGAAGGCAGCGCCACTTCCTGCGTCAGACGCGTGAGCAGCGCGGAAGCTTCGCCCGGTCTGAGACAGCCGTTCGATTCCAGGCGCTTCAGTGCGTCGCGAAACTGGTTGATCGTCTTGAGTTGATCGAGCGGCATACGCCCCGCCTGGTCGAGTTCCAGGCCCGAGGTGCGTAGCGTCGCCGTGCGGCCCTTCCAGGAAAGCGCCAGCGCATCGCCGGCCAGATCGCAGCCTTTTCGCCGCGACTTGCGCCCCGAAGCTGATAAACCCCCGTCACCACCGGCTTCCTCGCCGAACAGGAAGCGCCCAGGGCAATCAGGCACGCCGCGGCGAACGCCTTACGCATCCGCGCCCTGAACAAAGCTGTAATAACGGAAGTCGAGCGGCACCTGTCCGGCCAGATCGAAGTGGTTAGTCGCCGAGGGGTTGATCAGTTCGAACAGGTGCGTACCGAAGCCCACGGCATCCACGAACGGATTGCCCAGATCGATGTCGATCTCCGCGAAGTGCAGCGTCTCGCCGGCCGGCGGTTCGCCCACGATGATCTGCATCGACGTCTGGCTGACGCGCTGCCGGAACGAATGCAGCTTATAGCCCGCGACCGCTTTTCCGGCCACACGGTCACAAGTGCGGAAATGCGTCGGGTGAATGGGTCCGCGGTCTTCTCCGAAAACCGGGTCCGCGCCCTTGGCCAATTCGCGCATGCGCGCCAGAAAGCCATCGCCCACGCGAACGGCCACGCGGTCGATATCGGCCAGCATCACCGAAGCCACGTCGTGGCTGAGCGAATCGCGCGTCCCGGGAAGCGCGCGCAGATGAGCCAGCAGATTCAACAGGCACACCTTGCGCACGGTTCGCACCGTTGGGCGCGCCAGCCATTCCGCGGCGGGCGCTCCGTCAAGCACCGACTCCGGATTGGTCATGATCTGCCGCGTCAGGCTGTCGTAATCGTTGATGGGGACG
>WBZQ01003240.1_pt1 | contig 10188 bp, 6 predicted proteins | sample 5204251 | NCBI WGS metagenome assembly WBZQ01 (sample SAMN12412402, study PRJNA552823) | activated sludge metagenome | isolation source: activated sludge from nitrification reactor of wastewater treatment plant... | place: USA: Virginia | collected 2017-09 | reverse complement strand
GATGGGATCGCAATTTTGGAACTCTCGGTTCGATGTGATGGCGCCGATGAGCCTGTGGATTCCCGAGAGAGAGGCTGTTAGTGGAACGCCGTAATCGCGCCTACACGGTTTACAAGATGCCCAAGCCGGCGCCCCGGTCGACCGCCTGCGACCGGTCGGGCACGAGGATCGGTTTGACGTGCACCGCTGGTCACTTTGGATGGAACGTTGGGTCCCTGTGAGACCTTCCGGACGCACCATCCTGCCGATTGAGGACGCACTACAATGTATCGCTCATGAGGATATCTCCTGGGTCATGACATGATCGGCCAAACCCGAGAGATGGAGAAAGCCAAATTTGGTCCCGTAGAACAGCCGGTTCCCGCCGCCGCATACAATTGCCGCCCAACCCGATTGCGACGCAATATACCCGGACGGCAAGCGAGATCGACGTGGGAAAGGGAGCCATGGCATTCGACGTCTTTATTTCCGGGGTCAGCAGCGAATTCGGCAATCTGAGAAAACAGATACGAACAAGTCTCGGTACGAGACACATCCACGCGGACTTGCAGGATCACATCCGGCCAGCCCGTGGACAACGGACGTTGCTCGACACGCTGCACGAACGTGTGCGGGATTGCCGATCGGGAACGATTTGTCTGATCGGGCGGCGCAGCGGAAGCTTTCCCCTGAAGGGGGAAGTGACACCCCAATATCGCGCCATGCTCCCAAAAGGCATTCGAACCGCATCCTATACCCAATGGGAGGCCATTTTCGCCCTTCACTACCAGCACACGGACCATCGCAACATGGCGTTTGCGTTTGCGGATGCGGCCTATCCCTCTCCGCCTATGACGAAGCAGCAACAGGCGGAGGATAATCCGAAATCGCAGGAACAATTCAGTCAGTACATCAAGAAGCAGGCACCCCTTTGGAAGCCGTTCTCCGACGATAATAATTTACTTATTTGGCTGCTCGAGCAGCAATGGCAACCGACGCCGCCTCAACCTGGTCCACCGCCGCTCACCACGGGACTATCCTTGCTCCAACTCTTTGTCCCGACCCAAGGGCGCGGAGCAGACAATGGTATTACCGCAGTCGCCAGCCCCGTCACTCCCGACTTGATCCTGACCGCACGTGACATCCTCACCCCCGCAAATCGCGACCCCAAACGCCCGATCCGCGCCAGGTGGGTGGATTACCCTGACGCCGGACCACACGATGGATGGTTCGCACTGCCCGACGACGCCACCGTATGGACAGGCACCAAAACTCTCGACGCGGTCTTACTGAAATGTCCCAGACCTGCGGGTTTGGCTGGCTTTGGCCTCCTGTCTGGTCGCCCTCCGAGGGAGGGGGCGGAGTGGACCACGTCCGGCATCACAGCCGTCGCCGGAGTGCCTGCATCCTGCCGTGGTGCGGTCAAGCAAATGGCCTTTTCCCTCGACCCAGCAACCCCGCCAGGATCAGGCTCTGGAATCGTTGGCGCCCCCATTGTCTACGCTAACACGAACCTTATCATCGGGATTGCTCGGACGGATCAATCGGCAATGGGGGGCGGCGTGCTCTCCGTTTTGCCAACCGCCGAACTGCTCGCAGATCGCGACTTCCGTGACGCGGCCGGGCTGCCTGACCCGGAAAGCCGATTGAAAGCATTCCAGATCAAACTGGCCGACGCCCTTGCAAGTTCGCCAATCGCGCTGAAGGCTGCTGCCTCGAACCGCGTTGGTGTCGGGACCCGATCGGCTGAATCGGTGGCAGCCGAATTGACCGCGCTTACTCACACCGAAGCGCTGTTGCGGTTGCGTCGTGCGTTCGACACCGTCGGGATGAGCCCGGGTGGCAGAGATCAGGATGCGATCACCGCTATCCGCCAGGCGATGGAAATCGTCGCACCCTGTCTGTGTGACCCGGGTCTCGTTGCCGGGGTTCGTTCCCAGATCGACCATCCGAATATTCTTCTCGTAGATCTGCCTGTTGTCATGCCGACGGTGGCGGAAATGGTCATGGCCGGCGTCGAGGGACGCAAGATGTCGCTCCGACCGCGTGATGATCCGCGTGCTTTCCATATCCCAACACATTTGATCCACCCTGAACCGCCATCCGGTATGGCGGGCGGAGTCGATGCAAAGACCAGAGATCATGCCGAATATATCACAACGAAGCACAGCGCGAGACCGTGGCAGGAGACCCGATACCGGCTTGAAAATGTGCTGATCGACCGAATGCTCGCGCCGAGTGACCGGAGCAAGGCCGCTGGAGATCGCCAACACGAGGACAATGTCAAGTTCGCTACGGCGCTACTCAACGCCTCGACCAAGGACCATCGCTATTACATGCTTTGCCAGCTACCCGCGGACCCGGCCGACCGGCGCGAGATGGAGGAGGGACTGCGGCAATTGTCCGGCCGCTTTCCAGCCCTGGTCATTCTCGCCGTCATGGATGACATGGCAACGAAGCTCAACGAAATAACCGAACATGAACCGCTGCGGTACGTGTTGCCATAAGGAGCCAAGTCGTGGTGCCATGCTTCCCTGTTGAACCCGGCAAACCTCTGCGGCTTCCCGCCCCTGAGGGCACGCCGGAACAGGTGCACGTGTTTTCCTCCCAGGAAATTCTCGCCATCAAGGCGGCACTCGCCGCACGCCGCGCGCTGCTGGTCCGGGGCGAGCCCGGGACTGGCAAGACCCAACTCGCGAAGGCGGCGGCCGTCGCATTGAAACGTGCCTTCATATCGTTGGTTGTGGACTCTCGCACCGAATCCCGCGACGTGCTCTGGCATTTCGACGCTATCGCTCGGCTTGCTCGGGCGCAGGTTCTCGGTGCGTTGCCCGCGGCAAAAACGGACGTAGAGGCAATCGAAGCCCGCTTGGACATCCGAAATTTTATTCAACCGCGACCATTGTGGTGGGCCTATGACTGGCCGGGTGCGCTCGACCAAGCCAAGCGGTCACACGGCCAGATTCCGCAACATCTGCCCGGCTGTGACCCAGCCAATGGCGCTGTCATCCTGATCGACGAGATCGACAAGGCGGAATCGGAAGTTCCCAACGGTCTCCTCGAATCCCTGGGAAGTGGGGAGTTCACGCCGCAAGGCTTCGAACGCTCCGTGAAGCCCGCGCCGAAGATCCCCCCGCCGCTCGTGATCATCACGACCAATGAAGACCGGGGTCTACCGGACGCGTTCCTGCGGCGTTGTCTGGTTTTGCACCTTGCCTTGCCGACCGGCGGAGAGGCGTTGGTCACCCACCTGGTCGAACGCGGCGACGCGCATTTTCCCAAGGCGGACAAGGAAACGCTGCGCCTCGCCGCAACCATGGTCGCGGAAGACCGAGAGATCGCGCGCAAGCAGAATTGGTGGCCGCTGCCTGGTCAAGCGGAGTTCATGGACCTGGTTCGTGCCGCAATAGAGCTTCATCCGGACGATCGGGCGGCACGGAAAGCCGCCCTCGAGACCCTGCGGACCTTCACACTTCGCAAGAATGCCGCGTCCCATCGCCCAGGCGGTCAAGCCGACTGATGGACGGGATCGTCAGCCGCGCCGACCTTCTGCGAGCGTTGGACGGTGCTGATCCCGCGCGCGCCGCGCGGATCGGCGAAATGATGGGGTATGTGGGCGCTCCGCGGCAGGAATCGCCGCAAACCCCACTGGCCACGGTCAGCAGCCAGCGGACCACCACCGCTCGGCTGCCGGCGGTTGCGGTCGCTCCGCCCGCGCCCATCCCATTCTGGTATCCGGACAGCCTCACACCCCGTGCCGATGATCGCCCTAAGCCGCCGCCGCTTCAATCGATCCCGGTCTGGACCAACGCCCCGACTGAGCGGCCGGTCCTCCCGCTGCTGTCTTCCTGGCACGACCTTCAGCCACGCTTGCGTGCTTTGATCCGCACAGCCTTGCCGACCGCGGCGATCGACATAGCCCGAGTCGTCAATGTCGTGAGCAGAGGCCGCCAACTCACCGAAATGCCGCGTGAATATCGGCACCGCCTTGGGCCCCAACTTCAGGTCATCGTTGATCGCAGTGATCGGCTCATCCCCTATTGGGCAGATCAGGATGTGCTGACCCAATGTCTGAGCTGGCTGCTTCCCGAACATCAGTTGACGTTCGGCATGATTAACGAAGTTCTGTCAGAACCCAGTCTTGAGGGTAGCGACCGGCGTCCCGTGTCGTACCACCCGCCCGCCGCAGGCGGCATTGTGTTGGTCCTCGGGGATCTTGGTTGCCTGGATCATGCGAGTTTCACCGCCATGGAGCTTTGGCGCCGATTGGGGCGCCGCATCGCCGCAGCGGGCGCGCATCCGGCTGCCCTTTTACCGTGTCCGCTTGCCCGCTGCCCTCCGGATCTACAGTCTCTATGGCACAGCCTGCCCTGGGAACGAACGGGTGGCGGTGGCCCTGCGACTGGCCCACAGGACGCCCTGTCTCTCCGCCAACGTGCGGATCGGTTGATGGCACTTTCATCGGCGGCCGTGCGGCTGGAGCCAGGGCTGCTGCGAACGATCCGGCGTGCCTTGCCGCCCGGCGAAGCCGACGCCGGCACGGAATCCGATGTCTGGCAGCACGCTGGCCTGACCAGCCGCCATCCCGCGGGTGCTCGATTGGACCCTGCCATGGCCGCGGCTGGCCGCCAACGCCTCGCCGACGAACCGCCAGAGATACAAAGTGCCGTGCTCGCGGCGATGCAGTCCTGGCGCCACGCATTGCCGCCGGAAATCTGGTATGAGGAAGTGCTTAACCTGCCGCCATCCATGCGCGATCACCTGCCGCACCGCCATGACTTTGCGACCGCGGTGGACTTCTTTCGGTTCCTGGATGAAGCGCCCACACGGATGCCGGTCCGACCGAGCCAACTGCGCGCCTGGCTACGCGAATTCCGCACCCGCGCCACGGTCAACGCCCTGTCGATCCCGGAAGTCGCGAGACCGGTCGAGACCGTCATGATGCACGATCCCGGTTACGTTTCACCACCCGAGGTCGATCCCGCCTGGATCGAAGGCGGCGCCGAAAGGGTCCTGGAACTGCGCCAACACCGTGATCAATTGGTTCCCACGGGAGGCAGCTTTATAGGCACTATCCGGTCAAGCAATTTACAGGTCCGGCTGCTCCTCCCAAACCACGATCCGTTCTGGGCGGATGGCAAGGCGCCGCCTTGGGCCGAGGCCTGGGGCCGCGATGCACACGGTGCGTGGGTTTCCTTCTCCGTCAGCGATCCCGTTGGTGCCCCGGTCGAACAGCGCATGCGCTGGATACCGTCGGGCAGCTTTACGATGGGATCACCGGAAGACGAACCCGGCCGCTGGCCGGATGAAGGACCACCGCACGACGTGGAAATCGCCGACGGTTTTTGGATATTCGCCACGCCTTGCACAGAGGCGCTGTGGAGCGTCGTCATGCAGCGGTCCGGTGATCCGGTTCGCGGACCGTCCTTCCCAGTGACCGGCGTATCCTGGCAGGATGCCTGCGCGTTCGTCACGCGGTTGAACGGTTTGAAACCCGGCCTCGACCTCAGCCTGCCATCCGAGGCCTGCTGGGAGTATGCCTGCCGAGCCGGAACCCAGACGCCGTATTATTTCGGGACCGAGGCCGATCCCACGATGGTCCGGTTTGCCAGCAGCGCGCCGGTTCCGGTCGGCAGCCTGCCGCCCAATCCCTGGGGTCTGCACGAAATGCTGGGCAATGTCTGGGAGTGGTGCGAGGACGACTGGCACGATAACTACCGTGGTGCCCCGGATGACGGCACCGCCCGGGTCGGCCGCGGGAAGCGCGCCGCGAACCGCGTCGTTCGCGGCGGGTCGTGGCTCGACGACGCGGGCAACGTGCGCGCTGCGTACCGCGGCGGGAGCGTCCCGGCGCTCCGCGTCGACTCCCTTGGGTTTCGCTGTGCCCGAGTTCAGCGCGTGAGCCAGCGAAGCGGAGCGGCGCCAGCGGCATGGGGGGCGCCGGCGGACCCGGCAGCGGAGCGAAGCGCGGAGCGCCGCGAGCAGCCGGAGTCCGCGGGCGCCCCCCATGCCGCTGGCGCGCGGTGGGGCGGGGACTCAGGCGCTGTACTCCCGCTCCCTCGCGCGCCGTCCCTGATCGTACAAACCGATCGGGAGGAACTGACCCTGCGCCGCCATGTCGGCGTGCCCGCCTGGGCCAGCGGCCTCGGCCGAGACCCATTCGGCTTGTATGCCGACTTTACAATTGGATCCGTGACGCAACGGATGCGTTGGATACCACCTGGCCAATTCATGATGGGATCACCGCGCAACGAGCCGGGGCGCTATGACGATGAAGGGCCCATGCACAGGGTCACCATTGCCAAGGGCTTCTGGCTGTTTGACACGCCCTGCACGCAAGCGCTGTGGGAAGCCGTGCTGGGTGACAACCCAAGCCGGTTCCGATCACCCACGCGGCCCGTCGAGCAGGTTGGCTTCGACGACGCGAGGCGCTTCATCGAGGCGTTGAATAGCCGAGTGACGGATTTGAGCCTGACGCTCCCGTCGGAGGCGCAGTGGGAATATGCCTGCCGAGCGGGCACGGAAACCGCGACCTATGCCGGACCGATCGAGATCCTCGATATGAACAACGCGCCGATCCTGGACGCTATCGCCTGGTATGGCGGCAACAGTGGCGTCGGGTTCGAGCTGGACGAAGGCGCGGATTCGTCCGGCTGGTCGGGAAAGCAGTACGACCACACGAAGGCGGGCACGCATCCGGTAAAGGGCCGGCTGCCAAATGGCTGGGGTCTGTACGACATGCTGGGCAATGTATGGGAGTGGTGCGCGGATGAGTGGCATGACACGTACCGTCGGGCACCCAGGGACGGTTCGGCCTGGATCGGCCGCCGTGGTGGCGCCGCGGACCGCGTCGTTCGCGGCGGGTCGTGGGTCGACTACGCGGGCTTCGTGCGCGCTGCGTACCGCCGCAGGTGCGTCCCGGCGCTCCGCTTCGACGACCTTGGGTTTCGCTGTGCCCGAGTTCAGGCGTGAGCGGAGCGGAGGCGGGGTGGGGCGGCCGGCGGCCCCGGCAAGGGAGCATCAGCGCGGAGCGCGCGACCGGCCCGGGGACGCGGGCCGCCCCACCCCGCCGGAGCGGTGAGGCAGGAAGAATTCGGATGGAAATTGACCCGTGCCGTGAATCGCTTCCGGCGGCAGGCATCGCAACGACGACAGGTTGGCGGCGCACCGGGGGGAAGTCAGCATGAGGCTCCGCTTCTTCCTGATCCCAGTCTACGCGACCGCGGAGGGTCCGGCAGACCTCAATCAATTTCTCGCCGCACATCGCGTGCTGGCGATTGACCGTCAGTTCGTCTCTGACGGACCCAGCAGCGCATGGGCCGTGTGTGTCACCTATGACGGCGGGGGCGGAGAAGCGCGATCGGCTCCCGCTCGGCGTGGCAAGGTGGACTACCGAGATCTGCTGACCCCACCTGAATTCGCCGTATTTGCTCGTCTGCGTGCTTTGCGAAAGGACATGGCCGACGGCGAAGGCGTCCCCGCCTATGCGCTGTTCACCAACGAACACCTGATGGAGATGGTGCAACGCCGAGTCACCACCGTCACGGCGCTCGGTACGATACCGGGGGTTGGGCAGGCCCGTGTAGAAAAATACGGGACAGCCTTTCTGCAGGTGTTGACAGAGGCGGCGCTGCCAGGGGAGCCAATCGTCGGTGATCCCGCGGATGAAACGTAGCGGGCTGACCCTCGGGGAGGTCGCGGACCTCCATAACCTCGCGACGGCCTTCCACGCGGCGGCACGGGGAAAGCGGGGCCGCGGCGATGTGGAGGGGTTCCGCCGCAACCTTGATCGCGAATTGGCGGCGATGCGAGCCGGTCTGTTGGATGGATCCATCCCTCTCGGCCGGATGCGGTGTTTCCATATCCGTGATCCCAAGCCGCGGGTAATCCACGCGCCATGTTTTCGGGAGCGGGTACTGCACCATGCGTTGATGGCGCATGCCGGGCCTGTTCTGGATCGCGCTTTGGTCTTTGATACATATGCCTGCCGGCAGGGCAAAGGCACGCTGGCAGCGGTGGAACGTGTCCAGCATCATGCGGCGCGCTTTCCCTGGTACGCACAGATCGATATCCGCGGCTACTTTGCCGGTATCGGCCACACCGTTCTGCTCGACCAGTTGGAGCGAATGTTCAAAAACGAAGCACTGCTTGCGCTGCTGGCGCGGATCATCAGATCGTTTGAGACGTTGCCCGGGCGTGGTCTGCCGATCGGCACGTTGACATCGCAACATTTTGCGAATTTTCACCTGACCGGTGTCGATCGTCTGCTGTTGGAAAAATGCCAGGTGAGGGGTTTCGTTCGCTATATGGACGACCTGATTTGGTGGGGGGACGATCGCGCGGCTGTGCGTGATGCTCTGGCGATGGCATCGAGCCACCTGGAACAGCGGGTGGGCTTGACGGTCAAGCAACCGGTGCGCGTGGGGCGGAGCCTGCACGGGATCAGCTTCTGCGGCTTCCGGATCATGCCCGGGCGGCTGTTGCTCTCGCGCCGCCGCAAACGACGCTACCGGGAATTGCGTCGCCAGGCTGAGGCAAGCTGGCTGAGCGGGCAGGTCGACGATGCTGGCTTGCAGAGGGCCTACGAGTCGGCCTTGGCTCTGACTCTCCACGCCGATGCGACCGAGTGGCGACGCGGGGAACTGCGGCTGCACCCGCTTGCCGGCGCGCTGGAGGATGTATAGCGTGGCTCTTGGAGATTGGCCGAAGATGGCGGCGCGAACCGCGTCGTTCGCGGCGGGTCGTGGAACGACAACGCGGGCAACGTGCGCGCTGCGTACCGCAACAGGAACGACCCGGCGAACCGCAACGACAACCTTGGATTTCGCTGTGCCCGAGCTCACGCGTGGACTGGATGGTCCTTGCCTGAACAGGTCGGTTTTCGCGGCGTTCTTTCGGGTTCGCCAAAACGCTGTGGCGGCCGGTGTGCTGGTAGCGATGTTGGATGACATTGCGAACGCTCACCGGCCTGTCCCGACGGGATGCGCGCCCAATTCAGTGCGGATCCGCTTGCGACCGGGGGCGTCACGTCTTGGCGCGGCTGTCCGGTCTTTGGTCGCCCACACCGTGGCGCGACCATGAAGGGATATATTTCGTATGCCCACGCTGACCGGCGCCAGGTTAGCGCCTTTCGCACCCATCTGAAGGCAACTGAGAAGGCCTATGATTTCAGTTTCTGGCAAGATGATAGCATCCAGGCAGGGCAGAGGTGGGATCAGCACATTCGGGATGCAATCAGTGATGCGGACGTTTTCTTGCTCATGGTTAGCCCGTCATACTTGGCCAGCGATTTTGTTTTCGAATATGAATTGCCGGCGATCAGGGCGCGAGTTGATTCAGGTCGAGGTCTGATATGTCCGGTGGTGCTGGCCCCCTGTGCATGGAACTTGGTTGGCAGTAATCGCCAAGCGATACCGGTTCGGAATGGCCACGTCACGCCGATCTCAGCATGGCGATCGCGCAATGACGGGTACGATCTGGCCCGGCAGCAGATCGATGCCGCAATCAGCGCCTATTTCGGGATCAGCTTCGTATCGGCTGCCGGGTTCGGTCTCGAAACTGGACTGAATCAGGGTCCGGAAGGGCCTTTAGGGCGCGAGACCAACGGTCAATTCATTTTGGAGAGAGTAGGCGGGGACAGTGACACTCCCACGGCGACCGATTTCCCTGCAGAAGAGATGCAGGCGAAAATCATAGAGCTTGCAGGCACGCTATTATCTTGGACCCTGCGACAGTCCAACTCTTTCGACTCGTCTTGGATGACTATGATCGAAGACGTGCGGCGGCTAGCAGAAATCCTGGCCATGTCCTTGGATCAAGTGGAGAACCGTGTTGTTGAATTGGGGGCCATATCCGTCAACCTTGCCGCATACCTGAGGCGGAACAGGAAACAGGCGACCAGCCGAACTGAAGATCCGGCGCCCCTTTCGTACGCAATCGTTAATGTTCTTGAAGATTTGGTCGGGTCTCTTACCCCTTGGCTTAGGCTGTTCCCGGCGGCCCAGTCTCTGGACGAAAGTGCATCGGTATGGATCGCTGATCCAGCACGGTCGGACCCGGTGAATAGCCGTCAGCCAACCCAACACCCACCGGCCGACGACAAGCCGGTCAAGCGAATTTCAAAGCGGACCAACGCACCACGGATCGTCGATGCCAGCCTGCATCCGCTGATCGATGGGCATCCGCCGGACTGGGCCAGCATTTGGGGGC
>WBZQ01003239.1_pt1 | contig 10193 bp, 6 predicted proteins | sample 5204251 | NCBI WGS metagenome assembly WBZQ01 (sample SAMN12412402, study PRJNA552823) | activated sludge metagenome | isolation source: activated sludge from nitrification reactor of wastewater treatment plant... | place: USA: Virginia | collected 2017-09 | reverse complement strand
AGCGCCAGATCGGCCGCCGCGCCTTCCTTGCGGCGGTCGGCGGGCGCGAGGTTCACGGTGACGCGCCGGTCGGGTGGCGAGAGGCCGGCGTTGCGAAGCGCCGGCCACACGCGGTCACGCGACTCGCGCCCCGTGGCGTCGGGCGATCCGACCAGCGTGAAGCCCGGCAGCCCCGGGCCCACGTCCACCTCGCAGTCCACGGCGAACGCCTCGGCGCCCCACAGGGCGGCGGTGCGGATGCGTGCGAGCACGCGACCTCCGCGGGGGCGGGTGCGGCCGCAGTCTGCGCGCCCGGCGCGGCGCGTCAACGCCAACGGCGTGGACGGCCACCGGAAACGCGGTGGCCGGCCGCATTTCACCGGCGCGAACGAAGGTGTTTTCGTGAGACCATCCGCGACCCGTCCGTGTCCGCGCCGCCCGTGCTCCGTCGGGTGTCGCGGCATCGCGTGCCCCACCGAGGTCGCCCCGTGCTCCCTGCCCCCGTCCGAGCGGTGTTCGCGCTCGCCGTCACCTCGATCGTGCTGGCCCGCGGCGCTCGCGCGGCCACGTTCCCGCCGCAGTTCGTGAGCGAATCCGTGGTGACTTCCGGCACGCTCACGCTGCCCACCTCGATCGCGTTCCTGCCGCCACAGCCGGGATTCCAGACGCTGCTCGTGGCCGAGAAGGACGGGCGCGTGTGGCGCGTCGCGAACGGCGTGCGCTCGCCCGCGCCGATCTGGGACGGGCACCTCGAAGTCCTCAACGACGTGGATCGCGGACTGCTCGCGGTGGCGGTGGATCCGCAGTACGACGTGAACCGCCGCGCGTACTTCCTCTACACCGTGGATCCCGACTCCGACGGCGTGGACAACGCGAACCCGCAGGCGTTCGGGCGCCTCGTGCGCGTGACGCTCACGTCGGATGCGAGTGCGATCGAGCCCGGCAGCCGCGTGGTGCTCATGGGCACGGAGTGGTCCGACGGTCCGCTCGTCGCGTCGCCCTCGCACAGCATCGGCTGCCTGCGCTGGGGCACCGACGGCTCGCTGCTCGTCTCGATCGGCGACGGCGCCGCGTTCTCGGCGGTGGACTCGGGCGGCACGACACCGGACGCGTTCCTGCCCGGCCGCACGGACCCGTCGGAGGACGTCGGCGCGTACCGCTCGCAGCTGATCACGAGCCTCGCGGGCAAGATCCTCCGCATCGATCCCGAGACGGGTCACGGGTATCCGAGCAATCCCTGGTGGGACGGCGATCCGCGTTCGGTGCGCTCGCGCGTGTGGGCGTACGGCTTCCGCAACCCGTTCCGCTTCACGGTGCGTGCGGGTTCGGGCGCAACGGACCCCGCCGCGGGCCGGCCGGGGCAGGTGCTGATCGGCGACGTGGGCTGGTACCTCTACGAGGAGCAGAACCTCTCCGCGGCGGGCGGCGAGAACTTCGGCTGGCCGTGTCACGAAGGCGACTTCGTCACACCGCGCTACGTCGACCTGCCGCAGCACCGCCGCTGGCTCTGCGACTCGCTCGGCACGCCGCGCAACCCGGCGACGGTGCTGAGCGATCCTTTCGTGACCACGCACCACGTGGACCCGGGCCAGTCGGACCCGCCCGGCGTGGCGGGCAACACCGCGATCGGCGGCGCGTTCTACCGCGGCGTGCTCTACCCGGTGCGGTGGCGCGAGCAGTACTTCTACGCCGACTTCGGACAGGGCTGGATCCGCGCGGCCGGGCTGGACTCGCTCGGCCAGCGGCTCGCGGTCCAGGACTTCGCGACCGGCGTGCCGGGGCTCGTGGACCTGCAGACCGATCCCGTCTCGGGCGACCTCGTGTACGTGGACCTCTACGGCAACCGGATCGTGCGCGTGCGCTACACGGGCGCGCTCGGCAACACGGCGCCGGTGGCGCACGCCGCGGGCTCGCCGAAGCTGGGGGCGCCGCCGCTCGCGGTGCAGTTCTCGAGCGCGGGCACCACCGACATCGACGCGGACACGCTCGCGTTCGCGTGGGACTTCGGCGACGGCAGCGGCTCCACCGAGCCGAACCCGTCGCACGTCTACGCGTTCACGGGGGAGTACAAGGCGCGACTGCTCGTGGACGACGGCCACGGTGGGCAGGGCCGCGACTCGGTGATCGTGGAATGCTGGCTGCCGCTGGCGTTCCCGGCGACGCCGGTGCTCGACGCGTTCGCGCGCGCCGACGGCCCCGTGGGCGCGCCGTGGTTCGGCGGCTCGGTGTGGATGGCGATCAGCGGCGGCGCGCTCGGCTTCACCGGCGACCCGATGACGACGGTCTGGAACGGCGGCACGTTCGGCGCCACGCAGGAAGCGCATCTGCGCTTCGCCGCGGTCACGCCGGGCGCGGCCGAGCAGGCACTGCTGCTCAAGGTGCAGGGGCTCAGCTGGAACGGCGGCGCGATCCGCGTGCGCTGGCGCGCGCCGCTCGGCGTGCTCGACGTGTCGACGTACGCGCCGCCCGACGCCAGCGGCGGGGGCGGCTGGGCGGTGCGCGACTCGGTGGCCGGCGTGGCGTTCGCGCCGGGCGACCAGTTCGGCGCGCGCGCGTACGCGAACGGCGTCGTGTCCGTGATGCGCAACGGCGCCGAGGTGACGCGCGCCGACTGCTCCGCGTGGCGCTTCGCCACGGCGGGCGGCCGTCTGGGCCTGTGGATGAGCGGCGCGAACCAGACGCGCGTGGACGACTTCGGCGGCGGCACGGTGGTGCTCGACACGAACACGCCGCCCGTGGCGGCGATCACCGCGCCCGTGGACTCGGGCTTCTTCGCCGTGGACGACACGGTGTGGCTGGCCTGCACCGCGAGCGACGCCCAGCAATCGGCGGCCTCGCTCGACTACCACTGGGACGTGGATCTGATGCACAACAACCACGTGCACCCGAGCGCGCACACGTGGACGGGCGCCGCGGGGTGGTTCGTGGGCGAGAACCACGACGACGGCACGGGCGTCTGGTACCGCGTGCGACTCGCGGTGACCGACGCGGGCGGGCAGCTGGCGCGCGACACGGTCAGCGTGTTCCCGCGCGTGGACCTGGGCGCGGGCCCGATCACGGTGTCGCCCGATCCCGCGCGCGACGCGTTGCCCGACACGTTCCGCGTGGTGCTCTGGAACCGCGGGCCCATGCCGGCCGCGTCGTCGCGCTGGCGCGCGACGCTCGACGGCGCGACGGTGGCCGAGGGCGACACGCTGATCCCCGCCGCGGACAGCCTCGTGGTGGCGTGGGTCGCGACGGGCCTCGCGCTCGGCCCGCACGTCGTGCGGGTGACGGTCGACACGCTCGGCACGGTGGTCGAGACCGACGAGGCGAACAACGGCGTCACGCGGACGTTCGTGGTGGAGCCCGCGGCGCTCGGCGCCGGGCCTGCGCCACCGCGCGCGCTCGCGCTGTCGAACGCCTACCCGAACCCGACCGGCGCCGGCGCGGCGCTGGAGCTGGCGCTGCCCGAAGCGGCCGACGTGGGCGCGTCGGTGGTGGACGTGCAAGGGCGGCTTCTCGCGCGGCTCGCCGACGGCCGGCGCGAGGCCGGTCGGCACGTGCTGCGCTGGGACGGCCGGTGGGGCGACCGCACGGCGCCCGCCGGGCTCTATCTGGTCCGCGTGGACGTGGGCGCGCGCCGGTTCGTGCGGCGCGTGCTCGTGGTGCGTTGACGCGAGCCGCCGGCGCGGCGGCGGTACCGCACGGTCGCACGGCGCGTCCGCCGCGTTCGCCGCGCGACCACCGCGACCGTCGCGTCGCGCCCGCGCCCGTCGTCGCGTCCTGCCGCCCGGCGCGCGGGCTCGCCTAGGCTTCGTCGCATGCGCACGTCCGCCCTGCTGCTGATCGCCACGCTCGCCGCCACGCCCGCACATGCCGCGCCCGCCGACACCACCGCCGTCGGGCGGTTGCGCGCGGACGCCGCGGCGTTGCGGCCGCTCTTCCGCACGCCGCTCGTGCGCGAGTTCCTCGCCGCCACGGCCCGGTTGCCGCACGTGTCGCCGCGCACCGTGTGGCGCGACTCGGCGCGCACGAACGCGTGGTCCGAAACGCAGGCGCGCGCGCTGCCCGAGGACGCGCGCGCGAAGCTCCTTCCGCGCGCGCTCGACGAGTCGTACTACTGGAACACGCGCTACGGTTCGCCGCTCGCGTACGCGCGCGCGCTCGAGATCCTCGGCGATCACGGCGTGCGCACCGCCCGCGGCTGGCGCGTGGCCGACTTCGGCTGCGGCACGCTCGGCGCGCTGCGCCTGCTCGCGAGCGGCGGCGCCGACGCGACGGGCATCGACGTGGATCCCGTGCTGCGCGCGCTCTACTCCGAGCCCGGCGACCAGGGCGCGGTGGGTGATGGTCGCGTGCGGCTCGTGACGGGCTTCTGGCCCGGGAGCGACTCGGTCGCGCGCGAGGTCGGCGGCGGCTACGACCTCTTCCTGTCCAAGAACACGCTCAAGCGCGGCTACATCCACCCGGCCGAGACGGTGGACCCGCGCATGCTCGTGCACCTCGGCGTGGACGACAGCGCGTTCGTGGCGGCGGTGTGGACGATGCTGAAGCCGGGCGGACGCGCCCTGATCTACAACCTCAGCCCCGCGCCGGCGCCGCCGGGCAAGCCGTACATCCCGTGGGCGGACGGGCGCTGCGCGTTCGATCGCGAGGTGTGGGAGCGGCGGGGATTCCGCGTGGTGGCGTTCGACGCCGACGACGGTGCGGCGGCCCGCGCGATGGGCCACGCGCTCGGCTGGGACGCCGGCCCGCAGCCCATGGACCTCGCGCGGGATCTGTTCGCGCACTGGAGCCTGTTCGAGAAACCGGCGCGCTGAGCGGGCCGCGCGACGATCAACGCTTCACGGGCTCCATGCGGAGCTGCATCGCCAGCTCCCAGCGGCGGACCTCGCCGCGACGCCAGACGTGCACGTACCAGCTGGTGTCCGCGGCGGCGCCGACGAGCGTGCCGTACGTGTAGCCGAGGTCGCCCGCATCGGCGATGAACTGCGCGTTCGACGCGAGCACGGCGATGCCTTCGGCGGCGGCGAGCGTGTCGGCGCCCGGGCCGGTCCGGGGCGCGTGACCGTCCCGCAGCACGCGCAGGTCGCCCGCGCCCAGCTCGCGCAGCGCGGCGGCCACGCCGTCCCGGCGCGCAATGCGGGCGAACGCCTCGTCGGCCTCCCACAGGCCGCGGCGCGCGGCGAGCGGGCCCTTGCCGATCGGTGCGGCCGCCGGCAGCGCGCGCAGCACGGGCGCCGCCCCGAGCGGCATGCGGTCGTGACCGCAGCCCGCGTCGATCACCGCCTTCCAGCCCTCGCCGGGCAACCGCTTCCACACCGTCATGTAGTGCCCCCACGCGACGGGCTCGTTCGCGGTGCTGTCGTCGCGGAACTCCCAGGGCCCCGTGGTCCAGCCGAAATCGCCGCCGCCCGACATCTCGGCGAACTCCGGCGTCCACGAGAGGCGCGCCGCGTTCGACGGTCGCTTCTGCCAGCGCAGTGGACCGTTCACGGGGTGCGGGTCGAACACGATGGACGCGGGGGCGAGATGCCGCAGGAACGCGGCGCGGGTTCCGAGTGTCGCCGCATCCGCCGCGAACCGATGCTCGGCGTCCACGAGCACCTGCGGGCCCGCGGGGGTCTCGGCGGCGAACGGAGCGGACAGGGCGGACGCCGCGGCGAGCGCGACGACGAGAGCGAACGATCGCGAGCGAAGGGACACGGCGGATCTCCGGGGTTCGGCCGCGGGCCGGCCGCGGCGGGGAGGTGCGCACCATCGCGGCAAATGCCGGCGGACGGCCAGCGTCGGCCGACGAACGCCGCCGGAATCGTGCGGAGCGCGCGGGAGTGTCGCGCGTTCCGTTGCAGAGTGCACGCGCGCGCACGACATGGCGGCGAAACCCCCGAAATATCGAAAGCGCTCCCGCGCCGGAGCCGAAAACCCGACACGCATCGCGTTCCCGAACGACGCTGGAGGTTCCCCCCGTTGAGTCCGTCGCTCGTCGACCACTTCGGTCAGTACCGCGCGCGCGTGCTCGCGCAGCTCGCGCAGGCACTGGGCCGCACGCTGGAATCCGTCGAGGCGCAGGCCGAGGCCGAGCGTCAGATCGTCGCGCTCGAGCGCGATCTGACCGCCCGGCCCGGCGCGCCGCTCGCGGCGTTCGCGGCGCTCGGGGAACGGCTGACGTCGTTCGGACTGACCGACGAGGAGGCGCTCGGCCTGATGCGCGCCGTGTTGCCGCGCGACACCGGGGCCAATGGCGGCGTCGAGCGCCGCAACTGGTCGAACGCGCTGAGCCCGATCCTCGACTTCGTGCCCACGGCGATGGCGTTCGTGGACACCGACCAGCGCGTGCGCGCGGGCAACCAGCCGTTCTTCGAAGTCGTGCGCGCGCCGCGCGAGGCCGTGGTCGGCGCCCCGCTCGGCGAGCTGCTCACCGCGCACAACGGCCAGCCGATGCGCATCGAGGACGCGCCGGCGGGAGCGCCGGGCTACAGCCTGCAGCTGGCGCGCGTGCGGCCGGCGCGCGACCCCGAGGCGGAACTGCTGTGCTCGCGCGTGCCGTTCAATCCCGACGGCCGTTCGGCGGGATGGTTCTTCACGTTCGCCACGCGCCCGCGCGAGTCGCTCGCCGAGGTCACGCTGAGCGAGCGACTCGAGCAGGAGATGCGGCAGAAGGAGAAGTTCGCCGCGCTGCTCACGGTTTCGCGCGCGGTGATCGACACGCTCGACCTCAACCACCTGCTCGGCATCATCGCGCGCGAGGCGCGCCACGTGATCCAGGCGGACGAGTGCGTGGTGTTCCTGTTCGACCCGGCCGAGGGGCTGCTCAAGCCGGTCGTGTGCGAACAGGAGAAGTACGTCGAGGAGACGATGGCGATCCGGCTCCGGCCCGGCGAGGGGTTCACGGGCCGGGTGTTCGAGCAGGGTCGCGGCGAGATCTTCAACGACGTGATCAACGATCCGCGCGGCTACCAGATCCCGGGCACGCCCGTGGAGAACACCGTCGTGCTGGCCGTGCCGCTGGAGACGCGCGACGAGGTGATCGGCGTCGTGACGCTGGTGCGCACGAGCGACCGGCTGTTCCACACGCCCGACCTCGAGCTCGCCACGCTGATCGCCGGCCATTGCAGCGCGGCCATCGTGAACGCGCGGCTCTACGCCGACTCGCGCGACGCGTACGAGGAACTGCGCCGCACGCAGGCGCAGCTCGTGCAGTCCGCCAAGCTGAACGCGCTCGGCGAGATGGCCGGCGGCGTGGCGCACGACTTCAACAACATCCTCGCCGCGATCCTCGGCCGCGCGCAGCTGCTGCTGCAGAACACCGAGGAGCCCGGGGCGCGCGCCCAGCTCGCGGTGATCGAACAGGCCGCGCTCGACGGCGCGCAGACCGTGCGACGCGTGCAGGAGTTCACGCGCGTGCGCGCGGACGAGCGATTCGAGACGATCGACGTCAACCAGGTGTTGCTGGGCGTGATCGAGCTGACGCGGCCCGCCTGGGAGGCCGGCGCGAAGCGTCGCGGCCTCACCATGAACGTGCACCTCGACCTGCACGCCACGCTGCCCACGGCGGGCAACGCGTCGGAGCTGCGCGAGGTGTTCACGAACCTGGTGCTGAACGCGGTGGACGCGATGCCGTGGGGCGGCGACCTGTGGATCGCGACCGAGAACGGCCCCGGCGTGGTGCGGATCTCGATCCGCGACACCGGCGTGGGCATGGACGCCGAGACGCGCGCGCGTGTGTTCGATCCGTTCTTCACCACGAAGGACACGAAGGGCACGGGCCTCGGGTTGTCCGTGGCGTACGGCATCGTGTCGCGTCACCACGGACTCATCGAGGTGGACAGCGAGCTCGGCAAGGGCACGACGTTCGCGCTCGAGTTCCCGGTGGGCGAGGGCAGCCACGCGCAGCAGTCCCCGGGCGTGCAGGGACCGCCGTCCCGACTGCGCGTGCTCGTGGTGGACGACGAGGAGGCGGTGCTCGACGTGCTCGCGGACCTGCTGCGCATGCTCGGGCAGGACGTGACCACGGCGCTCGGCGGCCAGGCCGGCGCCGACCGCGTGGCGAACGAGCGCTTCGACGTGGTGTTCTCCGACCTCGGCATGCCCGACCTGAACGGCTGGGACCTCGCGCTCGCGGTGAAGTCGCGCTCGCCCGAGACGCGCGTCGTGCTCGTGACGGGCTGGGGCTCGCAGCTCGAGGAGGAGGCGGCGCTCGCGCGCGGCGTGGACCTCGTCGTCTCGAAGCCCTTTTCGCTCGAGGACATCGAGGTCGCGCTGCGCCGGTTCGCCGCGAGTCGGTCCGCCACCAGCGCCGCCTGAGCGCGCGACCTCCGATCCCGAAACACGACGGGCGCCCCGGACTCCCGGGGCGCCCGTGCGATCTTCGGAGACGTTCAGCGCGGCGAGGCCGTCGGCAACGCCACACCCGGCGCGGGCAGGTTGAGCGCCTCGGCGGCCACCGGCGTCCACGCGTCGCCCGGCAGTCCCGCGCGCGAGAGGCCACGGACGGCGCCCTTGCGATCGACGACGAACCACGCGGCCACCGCGCGCCGCGTGACGGGATCCAGCGTGTTGTACTGCGAGGCGATCACCCGCTGCGGATCGGGCACGACCGGAAAGCCGAGTTGGAGCCGCCGCGCGAGCGCCTGGCACGCGCCGGCGCGCCGGTCGAGCACGGCGGCGGGCACGACGCCCATCTGCAGCAGGCGGGCGCGCTCGCGTTCGAGCCGCTGCAGTTCGCGGTCGTCGGCGCCGAACACGAGCAGCACGGCACCGTGGGCGCGAAGTTCGCGCAGGCGCGTCCAGCCGTTGGGGGACTCCCACGAGACGTCGGGAGCGTTGTCGCCACGGTCCACGACCGCCGGACCGGGCTCGGGACTGGTGAAGCCGAACGAAGCGGGAACCGGCGGATCGGACGGCGCCTTGCCGTGCGTGCCCGCCGATGCGGAGCAGGGAGCCGCCAGCACCCCGACCAGGGCGACCGACAGCGCGAGGGACTTCATGTTCACCTCCGGTTCGGACGTAAGGTCACGATGACCCGGAAGGTGGATCGGCCCCTCGTGCGCGGCGGTTGAATCGGTGCGTTCTGCGAACACCCAACCGCCGCGCCGGCAGTCGTCTGCCGCGCCGCCTCGCTTTTCTAGAGGCCCTGCAGCGCGAATTGCACGAGCTTGTCCACGTCACCGGCGGGCAGGTTCTGTCCGCCGAGCATGAAGCGCACGCGTCCCTCGGGATCGAGCATCAGCACCCCGGGCCGCGTCGCGTTCGCGAGGTCGTCCCACAGGCCGTAGATCGCGGCGATCTCGCCGGTGGGGTCGGCGAGCGCCGTGTACCGGTGCGCATCGCGCCGCGTGAACGACTGTAGCGCCTGCACGTTCTCGTGGATGATGCTCACCACCTGCGTGCGCGAGGCGACGAGCGATGCCGCGAGCGAATCGAGATCCGCGAGACGCGTGCGGCGGTCGGCGAACAGCAGCACCGTGAAGTCGCCCTTGAACGACGACAGGCGGCGGCGGCCGCCGGCCGTGGCCTCGAGGTCGAAGTCGGGAGCGACCTCGCCGAGGTAGACCTGGCCCGAGATGGGGACGGCGCGGCCGGGATTCGGCGGCGACGTGGCGCGAGCGGTGGGCGGCGTGCCCGCGGGGGCGCGCGAATCGATCTTCTGCGCGAACGCGAGCGCGGGGAGTGCGAGACACGCGACGAAGAGGACGACGGGACGTTTCATCGCGGCACCTCCATGGGGGACGGCGGTGTGCGGCTCAGGGACGCATCGGGACCTCGGGGGAAGCGGGACGTTCCACCGCGTCGCGCAGCGCGCGCAGCGTGGACTCGACGGCGTTCGGGGGCATGGAGCAGCCGGGCGCGGCCAGCCAGCGCCGGCCTCCGGTCTGCGCACGGGCCGCGGCGAGCTGCGCGAGCGCGGCGGTGGGATCGGGATCGAGGAGCGGCGCTTCGTGCGAGACGCCGCCCATGACGGCACCCGGCAGGCGCGCGAGCCCGTCGGCGAGCGACGGATTCTGCGGCGCCGTGGCGTCCCACGAGAAGGCCCCGACCGGATAGTCGGCGAAGTCGAACACGCACGCGTCGTCCTTGCAGACGTGCAGCACGTGGAACGGCGACGCTCCGGCCGCGGCGAGTACGCGCCGGTCGAACGGGCGCGAGAAGCGCTCGAGCGTGGCCGGTGTGACGAACGTGCGACAGCCCCAGTCCACGGTGGCGAGGTAGATCCCGTCGGCGCCGGCGGC
>WBZQ01003238.1_pt1 | contig 10193 bp, 9 predicted proteins | sample 5204251 | NCBI WGS metagenome assembly WBZQ01 (sample SAMN12412402, study PRJNA552823) | activated sludge metagenome | isolation source: activated sludge from nitrification reactor of wastewater treatment plant... | place: USA: Virginia | collected 2017-09 | reverse complement strand
TCCGCCTCCTCGGTGGCAGGCTTCCCGGAAGCTGACACAGGTTCGGCCAGCGCCTGTTTGCCGTCCTCTGCCTGCGCGACCAGTGGTGACAGTCCGCTCAATTGCTTGAGTTCCTCTAGCGACGTGGTAAACCGCTGCCTGGTTCGGCTCAGCACGGATGGATCCCGCCGCATGAGGCTCCGAATCACATCAATCGCACGGAGCAACACATCCGCATGGCCGTGACCAAATTGCAGGCGGCCCTCACGCACCGCCCCCATGAAATCTTCGATATGATGAGTCAGGTCCCCGATTGATTGAAACCCGACGGTATAGGCGGAGCCCTTCAACGTATGAGCGGTACGAAACAACTGATGGATGATGTCGGGGTTCGCCGCATCCTTGTCCACTCGCAACAGATCGGTCTCCAGACTCTCCAGGTATTCCTGCGCTTCCGGCGCAAAGTAGGAGATGACATCCGCGTCAAGCGACGGCACCAGATATGCCTCAGTGAGCCCAGATTGTTGGTCTTGGACAGAGACGTCGTTGAGAGGGGCAGCGACCTGTTCCTGATTCTGGACCACCGGTGACGCCACCTGCTCGTGAATCGTGACAGATGGTTCGACACCATTTGAACGGTGGTCCCCCTGTTGCAACTCTCGCAACATGGTCAGGATACAGGGAACGTCTTGGCGCAGCCTCGACAACTGCTTGGTATCCCGGGCCATTAACGCCCGCATGACATCCACGGCATGCCGAATCGTGGCGATCCAGTTCTGGGCAACGCAGACGGTTTCCTCACGAACCATGGTCATACAGGTTTCGATGGGATAGGCGATATCGCCCACCACTTCACATCCAACGGTGTACGCAGACCCCTTCAACGTGTGCGCGACCCGATACAACTGATGAATCGTCTCGGCATCGGCCATGTTCTGCTCTAAACGTCGGAGCAGCGTCTGTATCGTATTGAGGTACTCCTCCGCCTCGGGCGAGAAATACGACAGCACTTCCTCATCAATAACGGGAATGAGATAGTCATCGGCAGGATCAGCCGGAGACGTGACGGACTGGGCTGCTGCTTCGTCGACGGCGGCGGGCAAAAACTCTGCACAGCGCCGGACAAATCCCTCAACCACCGAGGGGTCTTCACCTCCGCCCCGACCGATGTTCGCAACCTGCGCCCGGAAGGAGACAACAATGTCACGCATCGTCTCAAGAGCAAGAGGCCATTGAGCAGGGGCAATCTCCCCGACACGTTCAAGTGTCTCCTCCAGCAATGCCCCGAGTTGGCCGAGACCGGGAAACCCATACAGCAGGGCCGCCCCCTTCAACTTGTGCCCCACCGTGTGCAACTCTGCGACGTCGGCAGGAGCCGGAGTCGCTTGGCTATCCGGGTGTAGGGCCTTCCAGAAGCTCGCCATATCGTCGCCGGCCTCGGCCACGAAGATGTCCAGCAACTGGTCGCGATCAAAATCAGCGCTCATCGCTCCACGTCACATCCGAGCAGGCGTGCGCACCGCTCTTCTAGAGTGTCACTAGGCCAGCTTGAATTGAGCAACCGACGAGTTCAGGCCTTCGGCCAGCTTCGCCATGTCTTCAACCGTCACGCGCGTGGAATCCGTCTGCTTCTGCGTCGCGACGGCGCCGCCCGTAAATTCCTTAATGGCCCGACCGACTTTTTCCGTTGAGGTCGTTTGTTCCGACGCCGCGTTCGCGATGTTTTGGGCCAATTCGGACGACCGCTTGGCAATGTCCGAAATTTCACCGAACACGTCACCGGTTCGAAGCGCAGAGGCCGATCCGGCTTCCACCGCTTGAGTTTCATGTTCCATCGCTACCACCGCATCCTGCGTTTCGGTCTGAATGACTTTCACCAGGTCGGCAATTTCACGCGTCGCTTGTGTGGAGCTTTCCGCCAGTTTTCGGACTTGGTCGGCGACGACCGCAAACCGCGCACCGGCCTCGCCGGCACCCGCCGCTTCGATGGCAGCATTGAGCGCGAGGAGGTTGGTTTGATTGGCGATATCTCGAATCGTCGACACGATTTGTGAAATTTCGAGGGACCGGTCACCAAGACCTTTCACCTGCTTCGACATACGTTGCACCGCAGAGCGGATGCTCTGCATGTCGCGCACCGTTTCCTGCACCGCGACGTTCCCGCGCTCGGTCGCAGACAACACCTGCTTCGCGGACTCGGAAGATGCACCGGCCGTACTGGCGACTTGACGCATACCAGCCGCCAACTGTTCAACCGCGCTCAACGTACGCACGGATTCTTCCGCCTGAGCCCGGGCGGTTCCGGACATCTGTCCAGCAGAGTCCCGCAAGGTACCGGCTGACTTGTTGACTCGATCGGCCGCTTCGCGAACCTGCTTCAACAGCTGTCCGAATCGCGCGATCATGAGGTTGAATCCGTCAGCAAGGTTGCCGAACATGTCGGCGGTCACCTCACCGCGCTTGGTCAAGTCTCCTTTACCGACTTCGGACACCAGCACCAGGAATTGCATGAGCCGCTTCTGCATCAGGTCGCGCTCTTCCTCCGTCGACACCAGAGCCGTAATGCGGTCGAGCATGGAGTTGAATGCGGTGGCCATCTGACCCAATTCATCGTGCGACTCCACCTTCGCGCGCGCCTGCAGGTTGCCGCCGGCGGCTTGGGTCGCCACGTTGGCGATGTGCGTGATGTTACGGGACAAGAATGTCGCCAGGAGATATCCGACGAACAACCCGAGGGCCACGGCTACCACACCACCGGCCACGAGAATGAAGGTACCGTTCGTCGCGAGGGTCTGCGCGTCATCGTTCAGGTCCTTGGCGATCGCCTCGATGGTGTGTACCTGCTCGTTGTGGCGCCTCACCACGTTTTCGAAGGAGGGGGTCAGGTTGACCGTCAAGGCCAAGACACCGAGCGCTCGCATCTGCTCAGCTTGCGCGGCAGAAAGGGTCGTGCGGTCGAAGCTGTCCGCCATGGCACTCAACGCACCGTCAGCGTCCTGGAAGTATTTCTTCAAGGCTGGCTCGAACAGGGTCAGGTCCGCCTGTTCATCGCGTCCCGACCGTGACACGCGAAGATTGGTGCTCTTGTACTGCGTCACCGCCCGCTCAATCTCAGCCTTGAGCCCCGGAAGCTTGGTCACGTCCTGCGCAAAGTCCGCCTGCTTCGTCGCCGCAGCGACGTCCAGCAGAATTTGGTGGTGCTTGGTCAACGCCGTTCCCATCTGGGCGAAGTCAGCCAGCGGCACCGTATAGTCTGCATAGACGGTTTGGGAGTGCGTGCTGAGCTGGCGCAGAGTGAACACACCGACACTGGCCATTATCATGATGATGAGACTGACGAGACCGAAGCCGAGGAACAGCTTCGATCGTGTCTTCATGTCCTGAAATTGATTCCGAATGCCTTGGCCGATCATCGTGCGCTCCTCCTTGTTACTGCTCTTCCCAGGGTTCGCCGGCCGGTTGTCTGCTTCCTGCGTACACGGCGGCCAAACCTGAATAGTATCGTCGTTTAGACCATCGGCACTGCGACACTGCCTCCGTCCACTTGCGCAAACACCTGCGGAACCTCCAACACACCCCCGAGACGTTGATCCACGCGCAGTACCGCCGACACGCACGGGCGCGCCCCGGCAGGCCCGGCTTGCATGGCGGGCAACAGTTGCTCACGGGCGACGGTATGGATTTCCGGAACGTGATCGACCAATACCCCGACCTGCCTCGCGCCGTGACGCACCACCACCGCGAACGGCAGCGTGGTCTGCCCGGACGAGAGGCCGAGACTGGCACGCAAGTCCACCAAGGTAATGACGGTCCCGCGCAGGTTCGTCACGCCCGTCAGATAGCTAGGCATACTCGGCACAGCGGTAACAGACTCCACCTCGAAGACTTCACTGACATGCCGAAGATCGATCGCGAATAGTTCGCCACCCAGCGTCAACAGACACATACGCAGCGGACCTTCAATCGACGCGGCGGATGCTGGTGATGCACCGGTTGGTCCTGGAGCCTGGAGTGTTGCGGCAGGCTGGGATGGGATGGTTGGAACGTCACTCATGGGTTAGTTCAACGCGCGTTTGACCGCGGCGACCAGGTCCTCGGCCTTGAACGGCTTCACCACATAGCCGTTCGCCCCCTGCTGTTGTCCCCAGAACTTATCGCTCTCCTGCCCCTTGGAGGTGCAGAGCACGATGGGAATGCCCTTGAAACGCTCGTCGCCTTTCAGGTCACGACAGGCTTGGAAGCCGTTACGGCCGGGCATGACCACGTCCAACACGATCAGGTCGGGTTTATCCAAGGCCAGCTTGTCTTCCAGCTTGTCCGCATTGGGATACGACACGACCGTATGGTTGGCGGACTTGAGGTACCCCTCGATCAACTGCAACTCAGCATACGAATCATCCACGACGACGATCTTGCTCATGCGCGCTCCCTTCTGAACCGGCTAGATGTGTGCGGCAATCACTGAGGCGACTCAGCGCCTGCGCTATTTCATGGGAATGACAATGCTGATGGCGCCGGCAAGATCTCCCTCATGCCATCCTTCTTTCTTGGCACCGGTGACGTCGCGATCCCCCTTGGGATCGCCATGACAGCTGAGGCATGTGGTCGCGGCATACTCCGGGTCCATCATGCGCAACACCGGCCGACCGTCGAGCATCGTCGCCCTGCTGTACGGCTGCCCCTTCGGATGACGCGTGTCGGCAAACAGTCTCAACACTTCGGATTCAAATTCGTCGGGCCGATTCCCCGGGAAACGGTAATCCGTGCTCGTCAACTTCACGCGAATGCCGGTTTTTCGATAAAACCGCTCGCCGGACTTGCGTGCGAACACGGCAGGGATCATGCCCTTAAACCCGACCCCCTGCTTATTGATCACCGGCTGCGCCTCATCGATGACTTCCTTCTCCGATTCGACCATGGCCTGGAACAATTGTCCCTGCGGGACGGTGGCAGGTCGGCTCAAATCGATCTTCGTCGCCTTCCGGAAGCGTTCAATCACCTGGTTGGCGACAAAGTCGCCGGTAAATCCCTTGTCGCCCTTGCTGGCATCGTTGATGGTCGCCTGATGCTCCGACAGCACCCCACGCCCGACTTGCACCAACTTGATGAGCAATTCAGCCGTTTCCACTTCGGTATTGGCCGATGCAGGCACCGTCATCCCGATCGTTGTTGCCGTCAGTGCAGCTGCCAAGATCCTGCTAATAAAATGGTTCGCCATGGCCCCTCCTTCTCCCTGCCGCTCGGTCACCCGGAGCACGCCATCTCCTAAGTCCGCTGATCTTCTGTCAAAGATAGCGCAAAATTATCGATTGACAATTTCCCGGACATAGCGGGTTGCCGTCCTCCCCTATGACCCCGGGCTGGCTTGTGCACAATTGGTGCCAAACAAAACAAATACTTAGGCCAAAGAAGGCAGGGGCAGAGGAATGAATGAAGTCGTCGATTTTGCGGATGTTTATGTGTGGACACGCACAGCAACGCACCGCGATCGTCACACAGGACCCGGATCTGCTGCTGTTCAAGATTTTGATGGGAGCGCCAAACTTTGGTCGCTTTCTGGAGAAAGCGTCAAAATGGCCGGCACGGTAAGCGGGACTCTGACGGCCAGTCCTACAGAGTCGACCGCGTACGGAGAAACAAGAAGATCGGGGTGAGATCGAGGTGCCGCTCAAGATGATCAGCCCAGCGATCCAGCGCATGCCGCCTGGTGTCATTCACGAGTTGCGACTGCGCCAGGTCGACCGGCTGGAGTCCTTTTCGGCGGCGCACCCGATTCAACCACGCACGTCGGAACTGCGGCTGATCGAACAGTCCGTGAATGTAGGTGCCCCAGACCAGGCCATCGTCCCGCATCGCCCCATCCGGGCAGCGCCCATCAGATGTACCGGCACAGGGCTGATCAATGGACGGCCCCTCGTTCGCGTGCAGGTAGAAACAGGGCTGATGAGGTCCGGGATCTGTTCGTCCCATATGAATCACATATCCACGAACCGATACCGATCCCCCGTCATCCACATGGAGCGCAACGGCTTCAACCTGCTCCGTGATCTTGTCGGGCATCATGACAGTGTTTGTCTGCAACAGCCCAAAACCAATGGCCTCGCCGCCCGTCTCGATACCGTCAGGGTCGTCAATCCGCTGCCCCAACATTTGATAGCCGCCGCAGATCCCGACCAACTCCCGTCCATTGTGAACATGTTGCTGCACGGCAACGTCGAATCCCTTTCCGCGCAGATAGGCAAGGTCCGCCAAGGTACTCTTCGAACCGGGGATCATCACCACATCCGCTCCAACGATGTCTGCCGGCCTCGCGACATACCGCAAAGCCACATCAGCCTCTTGAGCAAGCATGTTGAAGTCTGTGAAGTTACTCATGTGGGGCAGGAGCAGGACCGCAATGTTGAGGCGATCCGCAGTAAAAGGCGCCTGCTGCTGGGCTTCGACATCCAGACTATCTTCCTGATCCAGCCTGAGATCGCGCAGAAACGGCAGCACGCCCAGCACCGGAATCCCCGCCCGCTCCTGGAGAAAACGGACTCCATCTGCAAAGAGCGCGCGATCCCCACGAAACTTGTTGATCACCAGCCCGCAGACCCGCGCACGTTCCTCAGGCGCGATGAGATCGAGCGTGCCGATCAATTGGGCAAACACGCCCCCGCGATCGATATCGCCGACCAGGACCACCCGGGCATCCGCCATGTCCACCGTGGCCCAGTTCACCAAGTCACGGTCGCGCAGATTCACTTCGGCCGCGCTTCCAGCTCCCTCAATCACGACCAGGTCATACTGCGCAGCCAGCCGCCCATAGCTGCTCTGCACCGCCCGGAACAGTTCCGAATTCCGGCCGCGGGTAAAATACGCCTGCGCGTCCAACGTGGAGTAAACTCGCCCCTGCACGACCACCTGTGCTCTCGCATCAGACTCCGGTTTGAGCAGAATAGGATTCATGTCCACATGCGGGGGGATACCGCAGGCTTCGGCTTGCAGCGCTTGCGCACGCCCGATCTCTCCACCCTCCGGCGTGACGAAGGAGTTGAGCGACATGTTCTGTGCCTTGAACGGCGCCACCCGCAGTCCCGCACGATGCAGCACGCGACAGAGGCCGGCCACGACGAGGCTTTTCCCCACGTCGGACCCGGTCCCGAGAACGGCTATCGCTGTGGCCCTCGCCGAATGAGTCATCGAACTCCACTACACACTATCGGGGATGCGCCGCGTTCCATTGTGTGGCACGGGCCAGCCCTTGGATCACACACTCGCCCACCACCAGGCCGATCATGGACCCGAGCTCAGTATGCGTGCCGGCATAGGAATGCCAGGGGCCACGCCCGCGCAAGGCACACGCCGCAACCACGGCATCCGTCCCCGTCCCTGTTGCCCCGGGCGCACCGGTCCAGCTGGGAACACCATGATCACGCAATACGCCGGTTTTGCTCTCCGTGGCGACCTGGACCGCGCCCACCAAAGCGGGAGTTGCAAGGCAGGCGTTCGTCACCAGAATAAGATTGATGGTTCCGGCCTTGGCGTGGCATGACCGCTGTTCCCCATGATTCGGGGGTTCACCGGCTCGGACGGCATTCGTCACCCCAACGGTGGCAAAACATTCCACCCAGAGACCATCTCGTTCCTCCCGACAACTCACCACTTGTGTCATAGGAACCGCTGTCATCAGGCCCACACAATCCGGCTCTACCCCAAGCACACCGGCCAGACGCCGCAGGTAGCGGGACGGATCTTCCCAGCTTTTCCCTTCGTCGTGCGGCTGGGGATTGGACGGCACCTGGTGATTGAGAATAAACCGGGTGGTTCGGAGGCCGCCTCCCCGTGGAGCAGAGGACAAGACACGCATGCGAGTGCCCAGATCAACGATCAACGTGTCGCGGGAGACCCGCGAATGGCTGACAAAGCGATTCGACCCGTTTCCGTTCATTCTGCCACTCGCGCAACGAAAGCCAAGGCCTTCAGGAGGCGGTCATTCTCGTTCCTGGTGCGCACCGCCACTCGTAGGGAGAGATCGTTCAACCCTGGGACCTGTGAGCAGTCACGGAGCAGCAGCCCCTGTCGTCTCAGCACCGACACCACCCGCGCTGCCTTCTGTCCGACCGGCAGTTCCAGCAGGATGAAATTCGCGTTGCTTGGAAACACCCGGATGCCGGGCAACCGTTCAAGCCCACGTTCCAGCCGAGTCCGTTCTCGATCCATGAACTGCAGACTGCACCGGCGATATCGATCGTCCTGCAACGACACCGTGGCGGCGCGCTGCGCCAGCATGTTCACCGACCAGGGAGGTTGCTGTGCACTGAGTTGTTTCGTCACCGCGGAGCGTGCGACCGCATAACCCACACGAAGACCCGGCAGCGCGTAGAATTTGGTGAAGCTACGCAACACAATCGTCTTGGGCGGAAGGACCTTCCCCAGAATGGACACCGATTCGCAGTAGTCCGCAAACGTTTCATCAATCACGCACCAGAGACCCAGACGCGCCGCCTCACGCGCCACCCTTCGTACCGTGCGCGCTTCCCACGCAACGCCGGTTGGACTATTGGGATTGCAGAGCAGCACGGCATCCGGAGCATGCGATCGCGTGCCCGCTCGCCTCGTCTGTCGCAGGGCATCCAGGACGAGTTCCGGACAAGGTCGGTACCCATCGGTCTGCGCGGCCATCACCGTGGTGATCCGACCCCCGACTCGTGTCATGGCCGACGCATATTCCGAGAATGTCGGACCCACTACCAGCAAATGTCGGATGTGCAGCGCAGCAGGCAGGAGATGGATCAGTTCTGTGGAACCGTTTCCGATGACAAACGCATCGGGAGGACGGCGCCAGTAGGCCGCAAGCGCCTGCCGAAGCTCCCAGCAGAGCGGATCGGGATAATGGCGCAGTAAGGCTCCGGCGCCCTTGAGCATCCGGATCACCGCTGGTGCGGGGCCCAACGGGTTGATGCTGGCGCTGAAATCGAGCAATTGATCGGGCGCTCGTCTCAATTCACGAGCCGCACCGTACACATCCCCGCCGTGGACCGTCCGCCTCATGATACCCACAAGGACAATACGGCAAAGAACAGCCCGAGCGCATACGCGACCAGCATGATTCGGCTGGCTTGATCGATATGCTCGGGCGCCACCTCCGCCGGCCCATCACCAAGGGGTTCGGCATCGTGCGCCACGCCGTCGTAATAATTTCGCCCGCCGAGCTGCACACCCAATGCGCCAGCCATCGCGGCCTCCGGCTGTCCGCTGTTCGGGCTGGGATGCTTGTCTCCGTCCCGATGCAGGATATACCAACTCTCATGAATGCGATGCCATTGTCCGGTGGACAGACCGGCGGCCAGTGCAATGAAGCCCCCTGTCAGTCGAGCGGGAACCCAGTTCGCCACATCATCCAGTCGGGCAGAAGCCCATCCAAAGTGTTCATATCGCTCATCGCGATGCCCGATCATGGAGTCGAGCGTGTTGACGGCTTTATACGCCAGCGCCAGCGGCGCGCCCCCGAGCGAGAGATAAACCAATGGGGCAATGATCCCGTCAGCCGTACTTTCCGCGATCGTTTCAACGGTCGCACGCGCAATTTCCGGTTCGGTCAACGCAGCAGTGTCGCGCCCCACAATCATGGCAACCGCTTGTCGTGCACGCGCCAGATCGCCGGCCGCCAAGGCACGCGTGACGGCCTGGACATGGTCATAGAGATCGCGCCCCGCCAACGTCGTATACGCCAAGCCGATAGCGACCGCCTGTCCCAGCATCGGGTACACCGCTGCGGCCTGGGCGATCAGCCAGGTGGCTGCCCCATACACTGCCGCCGGAAGACCGAGCGCCAGACAGGCACCGGCAATTTGGAGGGCCTGCTCGCTCCGGCAGATGTGGCGGATACGATGATCGATCCACCCGATCACTGCCCCCATGCCCCGCACCGGATGGGGCAACCAGCGAGGGTCTCCCGCAGCCACATCGAGCAGGGCGGCCAGGAACACATCGACGCCGGTCATCGAGCCATCACCAGCACCGGTACCAGCAATAGAAACAGGATTTCGATCAGCTCATTGGTGGCGCCGAGCAGGTCACCGGTCACGCCGCCGAACCAGTGAAGGCAGCGTTGCCGCACGACGAAAATCACCCCCACCCCCACCCCCATCGTGACGACTGCCGGAACCACGCCCAAGCCCATGGTTAGGGCAACCGCCAGCACGAGGCTCGAAACCAGGACATGGTGCCAG
>WBZQ01003236.1_pt1 | contig 10194 bp, 9 predicted proteins | sample 5204251 | NCBI WGS metagenome assembly WBZQ01 (sample SAMN12412402, study PRJNA552823) | activated sludge metagenome | isolation source: activated sludge from nitrification reactor of wastewater treatment plant... | place: USA: Virginia | collected 2017-09 | reverse complement strand
GCAGGACGCGATCGAGCAGCTTGAAATTGTGATTGTGGATTGCGGCAAGACCGGGGCTCGCGAGGCGCTCCTCGAACATCCGGCCGTGCGCGTGGTTCGGCCGCCCGGTTCGTCTCACTATGGCGAAGCTCTCGCGATGGGCGTTCGTGAGGCGCGGTGCCCCATCGTCGCGTTTCTCGAAGAGCATGCGCGGGCACGTCCGGGCTGGGCGCGGGCTCTTCTTGAGGCTCATCAGGGTCCTTGGGCGGCGGTGGCTTGTGAAGTTCATGCGGCCAATCCCGGCGTTGGGCTCAGCGACGGCTGGGGCCTCATGGGCTACGGCATGTGGTACCCGCCCTTGCCCGAAGGTCGCACGGATTTCGTGCACGGATACAACTCGGCCTGCAAGCGCGAGGTCTTGCTTTCCTACGGCGAGCTGCTTCCCCGCATGCTCCTGGCTGACACCGCGTTCGCCCACCGGCTCCGGCGCGATGGGCACGCGATGGCCAATGCGCCGGGCGCGCGCATCGAACACCTCAACGAGACCGGCTTTGTCATCTCGACTTTCAAGACCTTCCTCGCCCACCGGTTCAGCACGCCCGCGCGGGCGGACCTCTGCGAGTGGTCCGCGTTTCGGCGGCTGGCGTACGCGGTGGGCGGGCCCCTCTTGCCGTTCTACGGCTTCTATTGCCAGGTGCGGCTCTTCGCAAGCCGTCGGCCCCGGGTTCTTTGGACCCTTCTCAGGATCCTTCCGCAGTTCCTGATCGTCCAGTGGACGATGGCCGCGGGCTCGTTTGCTGGGCTTCTTCTAGGACCCGGAGACTCCGCCCAGACCTTCTCCAACCTGGAGCTGAACCTGGAGCGGCCCGGCGGGAAGGCTCTCCAGCCGGGCGTCGCCTAGCCTAGCCCGCGCGCTCCAGGGCCTCGCGCTTGGCGCGCGCGACGGCCTCCGCGCGGCTGGCGTCGTTGGGACGATCGTCGGAAATTCTCCCGTCGCGAATGCGGATGATCCTCCGCGCGTTGGCCGCGATGTCCTCCTCGTGCGTGACAAGGATGATCGTGTTGCCTTGCTCGTTCAGCTCGCGAAACAGCCGCATGATGTCCTCGCCGGTTTGGGAATCCAGGTTTCCGGTGGGCTCGTCGGCGAGGAGGAGCGAGGGGCGGGTCACGAGCGCCCTGGCGATCGCGACGCGCTGTCTCTGGCCGCCCGACAGCTCGTTTGGGTTGTGATGCGAGCGGTCCGTGAGGCCGACGTGTTCCAGGGCCTTCTCCGCCCGTTCGCGACGGTCCCGTTTGGAGAGCCCGGCATACACCAGCGGCAGCTCCACCTGCTGAAGGGCACTCGTCCTGGGAAGCAGGTTGAAGGTCTGGAACACGAACCCGATCTCGCGGTTGCGGATTCGCGCAAGCTCGTCGTCGTCGAGCGATTGCACAAGCTGGTCGTTCAGGCGATAAGAGCCCGCCGTCGGGGTGTCGAGGCACCCGATCAGGTTCATCAGGGTCGATTTTCCCGAGCCCGACGGGCCCATGATCGCAACGTACTCGCCGCGGTCGATCGAGAACGTCACGCCGCGGAGCGCGCGCACCTGCTCCTCGCCGACGACGTATGTCTTTTCGATCTCCTGCATCTCGATCAGCATGGAGTTGAGTTCCTTTCCTCCGAATGCACGCAGGCCGTCAGCTCATCAGGGCGCCGAGGCCAGTCATCGCGGCCTTGAAGAGCGCGAGGATGAAGAGGAGCACCCACGGAATCGCCTTGGCCGAGGACTGCGGCAGGCCCGGAAAACGCCGCAGGGCAACGACCAGGAGCGCGGTCGTCGCGAGCGTGAAGACGTCCAGGACGCTGAAGAGGGCGACCGCGATGTCGGACACGGACTCGGGCAAGAACGCACCAACATTGGTCTTGATGAGCCGTGGAAGCGACTTCTGAAGGATCGAGGCGTTTTCGATCGGAAGGAGAATCAGAATTCCGAACACGCCGCCAACGACGTTGACCAGGTTCGCGTGTCCCCACGTCGAAAGCGCCGGGACAAAGTCGACGGTCGACCCGAACGCACGCGCCGCGCCCCAGACGACGACCGCCACGAAAAAGAACACAAACGTCGCGCCCACCACTCCAAACGATGCCGCAAGGAGCGGCGAGCCGAACTTCTTCATGATTTGGGCAGTCTGATCGATTTGCGCCCGGGAGGCGGTGCCACCCGTCTTGGCCGTGCGTTTCTCAACGGCCTCGCGCGCCATTCCATCGAAATCGAGCTTGGGGGCGATCACGTATCCCGCCAGAGCCGAGACCAGCAGCGACAGCACGAACGGAAGCCACCAAGTCGACCGCGAAAGCAGGCGCTCGAAGGTCTCCGCGGGCTTCGTGAACGTGCCGGCGACGGCCTCGAACGCGCTGAGAGGGGGGAGCCTCGGCGGCGCGGAAAGGTCGGACGGCGGATTGAGGAGATCGCTCATTCGGGCTCTTTAGCGGAGCGCCCCTTCTTCGGCCGGCGTCGGATCGAGCGTCACGGGAAGGCCCGCGATCGAGATGCCTTTCACCGAAAGCAGCTCTCCGGTCGACTTCTGCCAGCCCACAACCGCCTTCCGATAGTTCGCGATCGCGAGGAGCTCTTGCGAACGGGCCGCCGTGAGGTCGTTCTGAACCTGCGCGACCGTGAACGACGTGGTCATGCCGTTATCGTACTTCTTCTTCTCGGCATCCAGGTTTCGTTCGGCAAGCTCTCGCGACTTGCGCGCCGCCGCGACCGTGCGGAACGCGGTGTCGATGCCCCGCGCCGCGGACCGGACCTCGACCTGGAGGTTCTGCTTGAGGATTGCGAGGTTGGTTCGGGAGAGCTCGAGCTCAGTCGAGGCCTGGCTGGCCGCGGCCTTCGCAGTGCGGTTGAAGATCGGCACGCTAAGGCTGAGGCCCGCGCTCCACGACGGAAAGTCCCGATCGCGGATCTGGTAGATCGCGTCGATGTAGTTGAGGGTCCGGACCACCGCGAACTCGGGCGGACAGGTTCCATCCGGGTTCAGGGGTCCGTTGCACTCCACGAGCCGGCTTTTCTGCGCGCCGACGCCGCCGTGGCTGTAGGAAAGACTCAAGTCGAGACGGGGCTGAAGCTGGTTGCGGTTGTACGCAAGCGAGATCTTCTTCGACTCGATGTCGACGACGGCCTGCTTGACCTCGGGCCGGATCTCCAGAGCCGAACGAAGGCCCTTCTCCAGATCCACGGCCACCGGCTCGTCGCTTGGCAAGTCGCTCGGCACGATCGGGCGGTCCCAGTCCGCGCGGCCCTTGACATTGAGGAGCCTCTTCAGCCGGTCCTGCGCGTCGCCGATCTGGCCCTCGGCCGTGATGATGTCCTGCTCGCGCTGCGCGATCGAGACCTCGGTCTGCACGATCTCGATCGGGGCGAGAGCGCCCACGTCGATCTTGATCTTGGTGATCCGGTTGAAGTCCTTGGCGCGCTCTAAGGCCTCGCGCTTGGCGGTGAGGTTCCCAAGCGCGTAGACAAGGTCCCAATAGGCGTTCTCGACCGTTTGGATCGTGGTCTCGACCGTGTTGACAAAGCCCCACGCCGAGACGTCCCGCGCGATGCGGGCCTGCACGATGAGGCGCCTGTTCACCGTGCGCCCGAAGTCAGGGCCGAAGTCGCGCAACAGGGGCTGCGTAACCGCCAGCGAAAGCGTGGAGTTGAACGTGGGGTTGATCGTGGTGAAGCCGCCCACCGAGTCGCTGCGCGAGTTGTTGAAGCGGGCGGTATAGCGCGTTCCGGTCTCGAAGATGCCGCTGAAGGTCGTGTTGGCGGATTGGGACTTCTTGGCTCCCGTCTGCGTCAACGAGGTCACCGGGCTCTTGGTGTCGGCGATCTGAAGATCCAGCGACAGAAGCGGGTCGAACGCCCCGTTGGCCGAGCCGATTCCGAAGCCGGCCCGCTCGTAGCTCAGCGAGGCGACGTCGAGGTCCAGCGTGTTCTCCAGCGCGAGGACGATGGCGCGCTGGAGCGAGAGCTCGATTTGCGAACCTGCCGGAAGCGCTTCGCCGCGGCGCTCGTGCACGCCGATCGGAATCGAGACCTTGTCGGGCTTGGGTGGTTTCTCGTCGGCGCGCGCCTCCTGGAGGGACGGGGAGGCGGCGAGAAGAAAGAGGGAAACCGTGAGGACGGCGGGGCGGAATCTTGACGCCCGGCCGGTGCGCGAATCAGAACGTCTCAAAGTGGCCTCCTATGCTCAAAACCCGGCAAACAGTACGGTAACTTGGAGCGAAAGTTTCGGAAGGGCGTCCGCGGCATCGCGCATTCCGGGGACGTATAGCGTCCCGCGGTTCTTCGTGAATGCCCGGTCGTCTCCCAAGAGACCCACCTCATCCCAGCGGAAAGAAGCAAGCCACGCCGCGAGCCGAAGACACCGGCGAAGGGGCGGGCTCGGCGACGAACGGCGGCCGTTCCCGCGAGCAGCGTGCCGAAGCAAAGGGGCAGCGCGGATGAAACGCGCAACCCGTGGGAGGTGAGGCGGGAGACGGCGGTTCGCCCGCGAGGGCGGCCGACGTGGGCGCATCCACCCGCGCACCCGGCTGGGCGGCGAGGAGCGCCGCCGTGTAGGGGTGCCGGGGCGCTCGAAAGACGTCCTCCGTCCGGCCCTCCTCGACGATCCGGCCGAGGTACATGACCGCGACGCGATCCGCGATGTGCCTTACGACCGCAAGGTCGTGACCGATGAAGAGGTAGGCCGGCCGGGCCGGGCTCTTCTCCTGAAGATCGAGGAGGAGGTTCAGCACCTGGGCCCGCACCGAGAGATCCAGCGCGGAGACGGGCTCGTCGAGGATCACGCAGGAGGGCGACAGCGCGAGGGCGCGCGCGATCGCAATCCGCTGCCGCTGGCCCCCCGAAAACTCCGCCGGAAACCGCTCTGCCGAAGACGGCGGCAGGTTCACGGACTGAAGAAGCTCCTCGACGCGGGCACGTCGCTCGCGCCGCGTTCCCACCCGATGGATCTCGAGCGGCTCACCCACGATGTCCGCGACGCGGAGGCGTGGGTTCAGCGAGGTCGCGGGGTCCTGAAACACCACGCCGAGCTTCTTTCTTCGGAGGTTCAGCTCGCGCCGCGGAAGCGAGAGCCAATCCTCGCCGTCGAAGGACACCGAACCGGAGTCGGCGGCGAGAAGCCGCAGGATCACGCGGGCCGTGGTGGTCTTGCCGGAGCCCGACTCGCCGACGAGCGCGAGCGTCTCGCCGCGGCCCAGCGAGAACGAGACCCCCGAAAGGACCCTAACCCGAAGGCCGCCCCCGAAGAGCCCGCGAGGGGCGAACGAGGCGGCGAGATCCCGGACCGAAAGAAGCGGGTCCGGAGCCCCTTTCGAGCAGGCGGTGGGCGCGATCACGGAGCGCTCCCGGCGGCGTTGCCGGTTGGGGCGGGCTCGTGAAGAAAGCAGGCCGCCCGGCTGGAGGTCCCGCGCACGGCCAGAAGCTCGGGCCGACGGGTAACGCAGGGCTCGAGGGACTCCGGACAGCGCGGCGCGAACGAGCATCCGGGAGGCTTGTGCCCGGGTTCCGGAACTTTTCCTTCGATCGCGGGAAGCCGCCGGCCGGGACTCGCGGCGAGGCTGGGACGGGCCGCCAGGAGCGCTCGTGTGTAGGGATGAGTTGGGTTCTTCAGAAGCTCGTCGACCGTCGCCTCTTCGACGATTCGCCCGGCGTACATCACGATCGCGCGATCCGCGATCTCGGCCACCACGCCGAGGTCGTGCGTGATCAGGAGGATCGCGAGGCCGAGGTCCTTCCGCAGCTCCCGCAAGAGCTCCAGGATCTGCTTTTGGATGGTCACGTCGAGCGCTGTCGTGGGTTCGTCCGCGAGGAGAAGCCGCGGCCCGCCCGCCAGGGCCAGCGCGATCATGGCCCGCTGCCTCATGCCGCCCGACATGCGATGCGGAAGATCGTCGAGGCGCCTCTCCGGCTCGGGCAGCGCGACCCGGCGCAGCCAGTCCACCGCGGCGCTCCGCGCGTCCCTCCGCGAGAGCCCGCGGTGCCGCCTGAGGACGGCCACGAGCTCGGAGCCGATCGTGCGCACGGGGTCCAGGGCGGCGCCGGGCTCCTGGAATACGAGGCCCATCCCGCCGCCCCGCACGCGCCTCTTCTCGCCTTCCGGAAGCGCCCTCACGTCGCGGCCCTCGAAGACCACGCGGCCGCTCGCGATTCGTCCGGGCTCGGGCACGAGGTCGAGGAGCGAAAGCGCGGTCACGCTCTTGCCCGAGCCCGACTCCCCCACCAGCGCCACGATCTCCGCGCGGCCCACCTCGAACGAGATCCCCTCCACGGCGAACACGTACCCGCCGCCCTGGGAGCGGGGGAACGCGATCGAGAGGTCCTGAACCGAAAGGACGGGCTCCTTTGACGTTGCCGGAGCCGGGTTCATCGTGCGGAGATGATATCGGGGTGGTAGGGTTCGTCCTCATTCGGAACGATCCTCGACGAGAGAGACAGACGAACATGCCGAAGAAAGCCGCAGCCAGGGAGAGCCGTTACCTCACCGGCCGACGCATCGCGCCGCGCCCGGTTTCCGGGCGGGTCTCGGCCGCCGACCTCGTCGAACAGACGTTCTCCGCCTACAACGCCGCCCGCCTTCGGGAGGCCGCGACGCTGTTCGTCGAGCGGATCCTTCAGCCCGACGTGACGGTCGGGGTTTCGCTGACCGGAGCGCTCACCCCGGCAGGCCTGGGCCTCTCGTGCCTCAACCCGCTCATGAGGGCCGGCTTCGTCGATTGGATGATCTCGACGGGCGCGAACCTCTACCACGACGTCCACCATGGGCTTGGGATGGCGATCCACGAGGGGCGGCCGACGTTCGATGACGTGGCGCTCCGCGACGAGGGGATCATCCGCATCTACGACATCGTGTTCCGCTACGAGGTCCTGCTCGACACCGACGCGTTCTTCCGCGAGCTTCTGAAGGGTCCCGAGTTCCAGCGCTCGATGTCGACCGCGGAGTTCCACTGGCTGTGCGGGAAGTACGTGCGCGAGAGGGCACGGGCGCTTGGAATCTCGCACGACCAGTCGATGCTCGCGACCGCGAACCTGCTCGATGTCCCGATCTACACGAGCTCGCCTGGCGACTCCTCGATCGGCATGAACGTCGCGCGCCAGGCCTTGGAGGGAGGCGCCTTCTCGTTCGACGTCGCGGCGGACGTCAACGAGACCGCGTCGATCGTCTACGCGGCCAAGAAGGCCGGCGGCAAGAGCGCGGTCCTGATCCTGGGAGGCGGCAGCCCGAAGAACTTCATGCTCCAGACCGAGCCGCAGATCCAGGAGGTGCTCGGGATCGAAGAGGCCGGGCACGACTACTTCATCCAGATCACCGACGCGCGGCCCGACACCGGAGGCCTTTCGGGCGCGACCCCGGCCGAGGCCGTGTCGTGGGGAAAGATCGACCCGAACCAGCTCCCCGACACGGTCGTCTGCTACCTCGACACCACGGTCGCGCTGCCGCTCCTGACCGCCTACGCCCTGGCGCGCCACAAGAAGCGCCCGCTGAAGCGACTCGCCAAGCGCCGGGTTGAGAACATGGCCGTCCTCAGGGCGGCGTTCGAGGATGCCCGCCGCGGCAAGGGCCTGTCCAAGAGGGCGCCCAAGGACTACGTGGCGACTCTGACCGGGCGCGGCACGCTCAATCGCCCCGGCGCGAAGAAACCCTGACGCCGGGCCTCTCCCCGAAAGCCAAGACGCTTCCCGGCGGATCGTGAACACGCGCGAGTACGGAATCATGGCCGCCGTCGAGGACGGCTTCTGGTGGTATCGCGGGATGCGGAGGATCGCGCGCGTGGTCGTGCCCAGGCTCTATGCGGCGCCGGGCGCGAGGGTCCTCGACGCGGGCTGCGGTACCGGCGCGAACCTCCTCGATCTTCGGGCCTCGTGGTCAAGAGAGAAGACCGGGGGCGACTCACAGCCCGCTGCGTTCGCCGGCATCGGAGTCGACCTCTCGATGGACGCCGTCTGGTTCTGCAGGTCCAGAAAGACGGGTCCACTCGCGCGCGCCACGATCACGCGCCTTCCGTTTCCCGACGCCACCTTCGACTTCCTGCACTCTCGGGATGTGCTGGTTTCGGTCGAGGACGATGAGGGGGCGCTTCGGGAGCTCTTCCGGGTGTGCAAGCCCGGCGGCGCGCTGTTTTTGGGCGTTGCCGCGCTGCCGGTCCTCCGGGGAGAGCACGACCGCGCGGTCCAGTCGATTCGTCGCTACGGGAAAGGAGAGCTTCGCGAGAAGCTCTCGCGCGCCGGCTTTCTCGTCGAGCGCGTCACGTTCGCGAACTTCCTGCTCTGCCCCACGATCCTCGCGCACCGCCTGCTCCGTCGCGCGCTGAAACCCGCTCAAAGCGACGCCGAGGCGGTTTCGGACTTCGCCTACTCGGGTGCCTCCGCCGGACGCGGCGCCCTCAACGCGCTGCTCTATCGCGTGCTCTGTCTCGAATCCTGGCTGCTTCGCTTCGTGAACCTGCCTTTCGGCGTGACGCTGATGGCCTTGGCGAAAAGACCGGCCTGACTGCGTAATCGCCTCTCTTACTTCGTCGGCGCCTCTTCCCCCGTCCGGAACTCAACTTCCAGCCTCTGGACCTTGGAAGTCCGCCCCAATCGGTCGGTCGCCTGGTACTCCAGAACATGCTTCTGCGAAACATCCATCGGAGGCCTCGCGACCGCGCCGTTGTGTGTCTGCCACGGGCCGGAATCCCAGCGGTATTGAACGCTCATCACCCCCGACGCGTCGTCGTAGGCGTCGAGCAAGAGCTGGCACTGGGGCAGCAGCACGACGCTCTCCGCACCCGTGATAGAGCCGGGCCCGTCCACCGCAATCGCGATCGCGGGGGGCTCCACGTCCAGGCGGTCGTTGGCGATCGTGAAAAGTGTGGCCGCGCTTGGGTAGCCGTCGAGACCGGACTTGGCAACCGCGGTCACCCGCCAATAGACGTCGCCCACCGGAAGCGCGACCTCGGGGATGTGGTTCGTCACGATGACACCCGATGTCCGGTCGACAAGCGCCGCGCAACCCGGGTCCCGGCAGACCTCGACCACGTAGGCCGCGGCGCCTGGGACCTCGGTCCACGTCAGCCGGGGATTGGCGTAGGACCAGCGGGACGCGCGGGTCGGGGTGTCGAGGCGCGGCGCCGGAAGGAGCCTCTCGGGAGGCCGGGGCACGCCGTCCCTGGGAACGCTGGTGCCCATTCCCCGCGGGACGTTCACGGTCTTTCCACCGGCCTCGACGTCGCTCTCGCCGCCGTAGATCATCACCTGCGCCTCACCCGCCTTGGGCAACCGCGCGCGGGCGAGCGCCGGACCCTTCTCGTCGGCGCGCGGCCTCGCCTTGGAGTTTCCCAAGACGACCTCGATGTCGAACGCGCGAGGCCCCGCCGCCGGTGGCCGGTGTTGAACATCGGCCTGGCCCTCCACGATCTCGACCGAGTCGCGCGAAGGGCCCGTCTGCGCCGAGACGGTCTCCCGCAGAAAGACCAGCGAGTTTTCGGTCAGGACAAAGCGGGCGCCGTCGTCGAACGACAGCTCCGCCGAGGAGCGTGTGTAGGTCTGGACGCCGTCACGCTCCTTCAACCGGTCTCCAACCCGCGCGGGCCGCCATTCATTGGGATGCGGCTTGGACTCGACGCGCCGCTCGACAACCTTGAGCTCGGCCCCTCGCGCGGTCTTCCTCCGAACCAGAACGCGGATCTTCGTGCCCACGTCCAGCCGATGGGGATCCTTGAGGTCCGGATTCAGGCGCCAGTTCTCCTGCCATCGACGCCAAGTTCCAAGGTTCTTCTCGGTGAGCCCCTCCAGCGTGTCTCCCGGCGCGACCGTGTGCCATTCGATGGCCTCTCCCGGACCAGGCGTGGGCTGCGCCGCAGCCGCCTGAGGCGCCGCCGGAGATGCGAGGGCCGCCCGATGGGCAAGGATGAGGATCAGGAACAAAAAAAAGAGTCGGGCCAGACGGAAGCTCACGGGTCCTCCTGTCTTCAGTTGGCGGGTTTCTGCGAGGCGCCGGCCGACGGGCGGGCCGCGGCGGGATCCGAGCTGGCCTTCTTGTCCGCGCCCGCGTCCTCGAGCTCGGACTTCTCGGGCGGCGCCACGAGCAGGGTCCAGGCGGTGCGAATCAGGGTCTTGCGGTCATCGCTGAACTCCAGGAGCAGCTCGTTCCGGCTCTCGGCGAAGAGACCGATGTTGAGCGTCTTCGAGGGCCCGATCGGGAAGC
>WBZQ01003234.1_pt1 | contig 10198 bp, 9 predicted proteins | sample 5204251 | NCBI WGS metagenome assembly WBZQ01 (sample SAMN12412402, study PRJNA552823) | activated sludge metagenome | isolation source: activated sludge from nitrification reactor of wastewater treatment plant... | place: USA: Virginia | collected 2017-09 | reverse complement strand
CGAGGGATCCTGCAGGATGGGGCCCACGGGGTGGGCGACGCCCTCCGCATCCCGGTGCCAGGCGAGGTACTCCTTGGCCATGAGGCGGTTGTCGTTGAGCCGGTACATGGGCTGCACGTGGGGCTCCAGGACGCCTTCGCCCCTCAGCATGCTCTCCAGGATGCCCTTCGGCATGTTCACTCCGCCTCCGACCCAGCGTCCTGGCCCCAGTGTAGCGCGGGCATCCGGTGGTGTCGCGGCCGCCCCCCGGGTCCATCGCGGGGCTTTCGAATACTGGGACAGGCTCCTAGTCTGGAAGGGGAGGCGGCATGCGCACCGTGGTCATGGGGGCAGGACGGTCGGGGCTGGCGGCGGCGCGCCATCTCACGGCGCAGGGCCACCCAGTGGTCTTGACGGACAGCCGACCGGATCCTGGCCCGGCCCTGGAACTGGACCTGGCCCAGGCTGGCATTCCCGGTGTCTGGGGCGACCATCCGCTGGCCCTGCTGGAGGGTTGCGGGGAGCTCGTCATCAGCCCGGGCATCCCCCGCACCGCGACTTTCGTGCGCGAGGCCCTGGACCGCGGCATCGCCGTGATCGGCGAGGTGGAGCTGGCCCACCGCCTGATCCGCGAACGCAAGGATGGCAGCCGGGTGCTGGCGGTGACGGGCACCAACGGCAAGAGCACCACCACGGACCTCACGGCCCACCTGCTGCGGGCCTCGGGCCTTCCCGCCATCGCCTGCGGCAACCTGGGCACGCCCGTGATCGAGGCCGCCGAGTCGGCGGGGCCGGGCTCGGTGTTCGTGATCGAGCTGAGCAGCTACCAGCTCGAGTCGACTCTGGCCTTTCACGCCGAGGGCGCGGCCTTCCTGAACCTCACCCCCGACCACCTGGCGCGGCATGGCGACATGGAGACCTACCGGCGCACCAAGCTGCGGATCTTCGAAGGTCAGACCGCCGACGATCTGCGCGTGGTGCCCGTGGCCCACCCGGAGTGGTGGCAGGATGCCCCGGGAACCGGACGGCCCGCGCGGTTCGGCTGGTCCCAGTGCGAGGCCTGGTGCGATGCCTCCGGCGCCATGACCCTGCTGGGCGAACCCCTGCTGCACCGCTCCGAGCTGCGGATCCCGGGCGAGCACAACGTGGAGAACGCCCTGGCCGCCTGCCTCCTGGCCGCCCATGGCGGAGCTGCCATCGCCGCCCTGCGCGACGGCCTGCGCACCTATCCCGGGCTCGCCCACCGCATCGCCCTCTGTGGGGAGCGGGGAGGCGTGAAGGCCTACAACGATTCCAAGGGCACCAACGTGGATGCCACGCTGACGGCCATCCGCGCGCTTCCGGGGCCCCTGGTGCTCCTGCTCGGGGGCACCGACAAGGGCGCGAGCTATGAGCCGCTGCGGGAGGCCCTCGCGGGCAAGCTGCGGCGGCTGGTCTTCCTGGGCGAAGCCATCCCCCAGCTCGTGCGGGACCTTGGCGATCTGCCGCACGAGGTGGTCCCTGCCTTCGATGACGCCGTGGCGACCGCGCTGTCCCTGGCCCAGGCAGGGGACCAGGTGCTGCTAAGCCCCGCCTGCGCGAGCTTCGACCAGTTCGACAACTTCGAGCAGCGGGGAGATCGCTTCGAGGCGCTGGTGCAGCGCTGGAGCCGGTCATGAGCGAAGTCCTGATCCATGACCTGCGGGCCATGCTGGGCGCGGACGCGGTGCTGACGGCAGCGGAAGACCTGGTCCGCTACGAGGAGGGCTGGCGCTACGGCAAGGGCAAGGCCCTGCTTGCCGTGCGTCCCAGCACCACGGCCCAGGTGGCGGAGGTGCTGAAGGCCTGCCATGCGGCCGGGGTCCGGGTCATCCCCCAGGGGGCCAACACCGGCCTGGTGGGCGCTTCCACGCCCGATGGCAGCGGCCGGATGGCCGTGCTGAGCCTGGAGCGCCTGAACCGGCGGCTGGAGGTCGACTCCATCAACCGCACCGCCCGGGTGGATGGCGGTGTGCTGCTGAGTGCCCTGAACGAGGCGCTCCTCCCGCACGGCCTGATGTTTCCCATCGACCTCGGTGCGGATCCCTCCATCGGGGGCATGATTGCCACCAACACCGGCGGCACCCGGCTGCTGCGCTACGGGGATGTGCGCCACAACCTGCTGGGGCTGGAGGTGGTGCTGGCCGATGGCACCGTGATCGACGCGATGAACCAGCTCCGGAAGAACAACACGGGCCTGGACGCGAAGCAGCTGTTCGTGGGCACCAGCGGCGTGTTCGGCGTCATCACGGGAGCGGTGCTCCAGGTGGTGCCGGTGCCCGGCCAGCAGGCCACGGCCCTGGTGGGCTGCGCATCCGGCGAGGCGGCCCTGCTCCTGTTGAGGGCGCTGGAGCGGGATCTGGCCGATGTCTTCACGGCCTTCGAGGTCATCAGCGCCGAGGCCCTGGCGCCGGTCTTCATCCACCATCCCGCGGTGAGGAATCCCTACGGGACCGCCCAGCCGCCGGCCTACACGGCCCTGGTGGAACTGGCCTCCACCCTGCCTCCCGCCGCCCTGGACCTGGCGGATCTGCTGGAGGAACGGCTGGGCGCCTTCCTCGAGACCCAAGCGGGAGAGGGGATCACGGACATCTTCATGGGGCGCGCCGAGGACCTCTGGGCCATCCGGCACCACGTGAGCGAAAGCCTGCGCCAGGAGGGCAAGGTGCTGGCCTTCGACATCAGCGTCCCGCGCAGCCGCATGGCGGCCTTCACGGAGGCCGCCCGTGCCTTCCTGCTGGCCGGGTTTCCCTTCGTGCGCTGCTGCGATTTCGGGCACTGGGGAGACGGAGGGACCCATCTGAACCTGGTGTGGGATGAAGCCGCCGCGCCCCGGGCTGCCGCCGACCTGGTGCCCGAGCTGCAGACCCGCATCTACGACCTCGCCGTGAAGGACTTCGAGGGGAGCTACAGCGCAGAACATGGCGTTGGCCCTCACAATCAGCGCTTCTACGCGGCCTACACCCCCGGTGTCATCCGGGCCATCAGCGGGACGCTGAAGCGCCACCTGGATGCCGAAGGCATGCTGGGAACCACCCGGCTCGACTAGGCGACGGCAGGTCCGCCTACAGAACGGCCCCCGGGATCGGGGGCCGTTCTGCCGCTGAGCGGAGTCTACGAGCGGGAACGCGGCTTCTCCACCCAGAACCGGGCGGGCGCGTAGCAGATGGCCATGAACACCAGCTGGCTCACGCAGAAGGAGGTGAGGGCGACGAAGGCCTTGTCCATGAAGCCGTAGGAATGCAGCCCCACGCCAAGCATGTTCACGCCGAACCAGGAGAGGGCGGTGATGACGTTGCCGAAGATGGCCATCACCATGGTGCCGCGCTCGCGCACGTAACCAGCCATGCGGGCGTGCAGGATGATGGCGTTCCACAGCACGATCAGCAGGGCGCCGTTCTCCTTGGGATCCCAGCCCCAGAACCGGCCCCAGGACTGGTCAGCCCAGATCCCGCCGAGCACCGTGCCCACGAAGCTGAAGAAGAGCGCGAAGCAGATGATGCCGTAGGCCATGTCGGCCAGGGCCTTGTCCGTCTCTGGGTCGGGCTTGGCGGAGATGTGCTTCTTCAGCGCGTAGGCGATGGCGATGGAACCAGCGAGGAAGGTGCCGGAGTAGCCGATGGTGATGGTGACCACGTGGGTGGCCAGCCAGAAGTTGGAATCCAGCACCGCGCGCATCATCTCCATGGTGTCACCCTCGGTGCCCAGGTTCTGGGCCACGATCAGCGAGGCGAAGCCAGCGGCGGCGGCCACGGCGGTGCCGAAGCCCTTGCGGTACATCCGTTCGACGATGAGGCCGAGGATCACCGCACCCCAGCCCACGAATACCGCCGAGGAGTAGAGGTTGGTGACCGGGGGACGGCCCTGGAGGATGACGCGGGCGGCCAGGCCGATGGTGTGGACGATGGCCCCGGAGAGCAGCAGGGCATAGGCCGTGGGCCGCAGGAGCTCGGGCTTGTAGATCCAGGAGACGCAGAGGACGAGGAAGGCCACGAAGTAGATCGACAGGCCCACGAAGAAGGGCTGGGCGCGGTTGAAGACCAGCTCGTTGGAGGCGTGGCCGAGGGCGTCCGGCTTCAGGGTGGTGACCACGCCGTTCATCTCCGCGAGGGCGGTGTTGAAGCTGGCCGCGTCGTTGGCGATGTAGGCGGCGTTCAATTTGGCGAGCGGCACCAGGCCGGGATGCACGCCGGCCCCGGACTGGACCGCGGTCAGGGCCTGGCCGACACTCAGCCAGGCATCGGGATTGGCCGCCGTGGTGGGTGGCAGCATGCGGAAGTGGGCCAGCTGGGTCAGGTCCTGGTGGCGCAGGGCGGCCTCGGGGGTGCCCAGGGACTGGAGCTCCCAACCCAGGCCGGGGGAACCGGCCAGCTGGAGGGTGTTCCGCAGCTTGTAGTAGAGGTAGACGCGGTCGAAGAGGTTGACGATGGCGCTCTGGAAGCGGGTGCGCTTCTGGGGCGCGATGGGCTGGGCCGAGGCCGCCTGTTTCTGGACCTCGTCGAGGTGCGTCGAGAGGTCCGCGAAGCTGAAGTAGTTGCGGTTCTTGGTCTGCTTGGCGCCGACGAGGCTGATCACTTCCGGGTCGTCGATGACGAAGATTGGCTGCTGGTCGGCCACCTGGGGACGGAACAGCACGTCGAGGATCCACTCATCGGGGCCCACCAGGCGGCCCTCGTGGCGGAAGCCCTGGCGGCTGTGGATCGCCAGCAGGGAGTTGCGGGCCAGGGAGTCCAGGGGCTTGACGCGCCCCCCTTCCAGGATCGGCAGCGTGCCGAAGCCGCTGACGTCGAAGCCGCGGGCCTTGCCGCTGGGCAAGGCGACAATGAGGGCGATCAGCAGGGCGAGGACGCCGGCGCCCCAGGCGAGGTATTTCTGCACGAAGGTCATGTTCAGCCCTCCTTCTTGTCCTGGCGGCGCTTCAGGGAGCGGCGCAGGACGATGGCGAAGTGCACGAGCAGGCCCAGGGAGACCAGCACGCACGACACATAGGGGAGAAGCCAGCCGGGATTTTCAACCACGGAAAGGATGGACAGCGTATCGTTCTTGCCGAAGCTCGCCTGGTAGAAGGTCTTGCCTTCGTACCGGAGCGGCTGGTTCATGTAGATCAGCACTTCGCGGGATTCGTTGCGGGAGGGGTTCACCACCTGGACCAGGCTGGAGAAGTTCTTCGGGATCTCCGTGCCCGGGTACACGTCATGCCGGAACTGCTTGAGCGTGAAGGCGTAGGGCAGGTACTGGCGGCGGAGGCGCATGGCCAGCGTGTAGGTGCGGCCTTCGTGCGTGAAGGACTGGGGGGCGCCCAGGGCCACGGAGACAAGCCAGGTGCCATAGCTGCGGCCCCCGGCAACGGGCTCGACGAAGGCCGAGGTCTGGTTGATCTCGTTGTCGGCGGAGACGACGGGGCGCTCTTCGACGGACACGCCTGCGCCGATGCCGGCGGTGGCCAGGGAGGGCGGAGCGCCGGGCCCCTGGTTGCTCAGCTCCGCGTTGGCGTAGAACTTCTTCACGTTCAGGGTGATCGGGGTGCCCGGGATGGCGACGGCGCCACCCTTGGCCAGCCGCGTGTCCGGAACCGAGTAGACCTCGTCCCAGGTGGGATCGGTGACATCGATGACGGCCAGCTCCATCTGCTTGTAGCTCTGGACGAAATTGACCGTCTGACCCACCTCGATGGAGAGGTTGGTGTCTACCTGCATCATGCCGGCCACGAACTCGCCGGCGAAGAGCACCACCAGGCCCGCGTGGACCAGCCACATGCCGGACTTCTGCCAGCTGAGCTTGATGTCGATGGTCTTGGCCAGGAGGTTGAGGGTGAGAAGCAGGCCCACGAGGGCCCCGCCAGGGAAGGGCAGCCTCAGCAGAAGCGGCTGGTTCCAGACGATGAAGCTGCGCATGTAGGCGTCCACGGCGCCCTGGGTGCCCATCTCCACCTGGGCCAGGGTGCAGAACAGCACCAGGCACATGAGCAGCGCGAGCAGGACGATGGTGAGCTGGAAGGATTTCAGGAACGACCAGGCGCGGGCGGCGATGATTTTAATCAAGGTGCAGGCTCCCCAGGATGGTCATGAAATCGGGCTTGGCCTTGGCCACGGGATCGGAGTCGCCGGTCAGCTTCAGGAACCAGGTGTTCCCGTCGGGAGTGGCGACGTAGCCGGCTACCATCCGGCTCTTGGTCTGGCCTTCACTGGTGAAGTCATAGACATTGACCGGGCCGACTTTGCTGGTGACGGTGGTGCGGGACTTGGCCAGGGCCGCCTCGTCGAGGGCGGGGAGGGCGATCTGGCCGCGCCAGCGGTTCACGTTGGCCAGCTCGCCACCGGCGGGACCGGGCAGCACCACGACCGTGGCCTCCAGCTTGCCGGCATAGGGCGTCTTGAAGGTGGCGAAACGCATGCCGCCGCCGGGCAGCTCGCTCCAGCCCTTGGGCAGGGACCACTTGAGGGAGCCCTTGGGTTTCGGGGGAGGCGGCACGTCAGAAGGCTCGCCCGTCCGCTCGCCCATGGGCTTCGGGGGCATGGCCGGCATCGGCGCCGGAGCCGAGGCGGATTCCTTCGGGACACGGTAGTGGGAAACCTGGTCGGAACTGCAGCCGAGGCCCATGAGCAGCAGCCCGGCGCCCAGCAGGGCGGCGGAATTCGCGGGCGTGAGGCTGGGACGGCGGAGGGGGATGGGCGGCTTCGGCAAGGGACTCCTCGATGGACGTTCCAGAATACCGGACCCGGCAGTGATTGAACAGGCCGGAATTCTACAAATGTTATAGATCAAACGGTTTAACGGCTGAGTCGATGGCTGAAGCCAGCCGGTGGTCCAGCTCTGTGATGCCGCCCGCGTCATGGGTGGTGAGGGTGATCCGCACGTAGCCCCAGCCGAAGGCAATATCGGGGTGGTGGTTGAGCCCTTCGGCCGGCCCCACGACCGCACTCACCAGGTTGAAGGCCGTCAGGAAATCCGGGGTCCTGAAGATGCGCACCAGAGTTCCGTTCTCCTCGCGCCAGCTCATCGCATCGCCTCCAGCTCGGCCAGCTCGGCCTGCAGCAGCCACTCGCCGGGGTGCTCCGCGGCCTGGCCGGCCAGGTCGCGGAGCCGGTGCGCCTCGACCCGTCCGCTCTCCCGCAGGGTTCGCGCCTCGACGTAGAGCGCGGCCAGGTCCGCCGGCAGGGACTGGGCCTTGCGGTCCCGGGCCTGGGCCTCGGCCTCGCCTTCAGCCAGGGCCGAGGGATCGCCGAACCAGGCATCCCAGGCGCCGGGATCCGCCGGTCCGCCGGCCACAGATGGCAACGCCCCGCTCAGGAAGAGCAGGGCCCAGCTGGGCAGATCCAGGGGGCGGCCGTCCTGGTGCCCCCGCAGGTTGATCACCTCGTGCTCGCCCACCCGGAAGCCCGTGAGGAAGAGCCCCGAGGGCAGGTCCAGGCTGAAGGCGCCGCGATGGGGCAGCAGCCCGCTGCCGAAAGCCACGAGCGCCTCGCCGGGCCAGGGCCGCTGCCCGGCCTGGCCGTGCCGGGAGAGCTGCACGGGACCCTCGATGCGGGCCAGGGCCGTGGAGAGACCCGGCGCCAGCTCGCCCCGGGCGGGAATTCGCGCCACCACCTTGCCCGTGAGTTCGAGGCCATCGTCCAGCACGAGATGATTCACGGTGCGTGCGCGCAGCGCCTCCTCCAGGCCATGGTCGCCGCCGCGCCGCCAGCCCAGCGTGGCCTCGAAGGCCTCCAGCACCTCGAAGAGGTGGTCGAAGTCCCGCGCCACGAAGAGCTGGGGCTGCATGCGCGTGATGTCGTATTCCGTGTCCGCGCAGACCAGGCTGAGGGGCACCTTCTTCACCGCCGGGGTGAGGCAGTGGGCGGCCTCGCCCAGGCTGCTGAGGAGGCCCGCGCCGTAGAGCTTGGGATCGTCCAGGCCCCCCACCAGGCCGTACTCCGCGGTCCACCAGTAGAGGCGGCTGGCCTTGGTGCTCTCGCTCACGTAGCGGCGGCTGGCGCCCGCGGCGTGGAGGCGCTCCTGGGCAAGGCGCACCTCCTCTTCGCTGGCGGCGGGATCCTCCTTCACCACGCTGAGATTGCGGATGGCCTCGTAGACGGCCTGGTCCTCCACGGAGGCGATGGCCCGGAAGCCTACCTCGCCGCAGCGCTTCAGGTATGAGGCGTAGCGCCGGTCTGCCAGGATGGGGGCGTGGCCTGCGCTCTCATGGACGATGTCGGGGGCGGGCGTGTATTCGATGTGCTCGTGGCTGCGGATGTCCGCGGCGATGGCCAGCACGCCCAGGGACTGCAGCTCCGTGAACACGGCGGGCGGGATGAAGCCCCGCACGCCTACGGCGGACCACCCCATGGCCTCGAGCTTCCCGTTCATCTCGTCCAGGCTGGGGATGCGCTCCAGGCCGATGCCCGTGGCCGCCAGCCCCGACAGGTAGCTGGCATGGGCCGTGTCCTTCAGACGCTCCGCCAGCCGATGGAGGATGTGCCGCCACACGGCGTGGTCCCTGGCCGTGTAGGCGCCGTGGTCCTGGTCCACCACGAAGCGCCGCAGGTGGGCGGGCAGCCTCTCGATGGCGCGCTGGGTCGGAGATGGAGCATGGAGCAGGGCTGGGTCGGACATCATTGAAGTCTAATTTGGAAACAATCTGTCCGGGGTTTTCAATTCCAGACGCTGCCCAAATCGGAGGCTACGCTGGTGCCATGCTGGCCTTCGACCCCTGGGATCCCTTCCGCGACCTGCGCTTCGCCGGTTCGCGGGAGCATCCGGAGCACGGGACCTGCTTCATCGCCGAGGGCCGCATCCTGGTGGAGGACCTGCTGGTGGCAGGCCGCGCCGGGCGCCTCAAGGTGATCTCGGTGGCCGCGACCACCACCGCGGCACTGGAGGTTCGGGATCGCCTGCCGGCGGGCACGGAGCTGCTCACGATGGAACCCGCCGCCCTGTCGGAGCTGGCGGGCTTCCCCTTTCACCGCGGGCTCATGGCCTGCGCCCAGGTGCCAGCGCCCCCGCCCGCCGAGGTCCTGAATCATGCCCGGCGCCTGCTGGTGCTGCCGCGCCTCTACGACAGCGAGAACCTGGGCCTGCTGCTGCGCAGCGCCGCCGCCCTGGGCATGGACGGTGTGCTGGCTGGGCCGGGGCCAGGCCAGTGGACGCGGCGCACCGTGCGCGTGTCCATGGGGGCCGTGTGGCGCATCCCCGTGTGGCGCGTGGAGGATCCCTGGGCGCGCCTGCTGGACTGGCGGGCTGCGGAACCGGGCTCGGAGGTGGTCGCGGCAGCCCTCACCGAAACGGCCGAAGACGCCCGCCTCTGGCGGCCCGCCGCCCGTTGCGCCCTGGTGATGGGGCCCGAGGACACGGGCCTGGAGGCGGCGCAGCTGGCCCGCTGCGACCGCGCCGTGGCCATCCCCATGGCCTCGGGCATGGACAGCCTCAACGTGGCTGCCGCTGGGGCGATCCTGATGTTCCGGATGGTCGATCGAGCCTAAGGCTCCCGGCTCACGGCGATGTCCACGAACTGCAGCAGCTCGGCCACCACCTCCCGGCGCGTGGTGTCCTGCTCGTACCGGGCGGACACCTTCTTCCGGGCCGCGGCCACGTCACCACAGGCCTTGCCCCGGGCGATGAGCTCCCGGCAAGCCTCGGGCATCGGCCCCCAGCTGCCGCACTCCACGAATGTGTCGCTCAGGAAGATGAACTTGGGAATGGCCTCGCCGCCGTTGGTGAGGAAGCGCAGGAACACCTGCGGGTGCTGCTCGCGGCCGATGTACCGCACCTTCAGCAGGGGCGCGGCCTCGGCCATGCGCTGCAGCACCGGCGCATGGCGCACCACGTCGCCGCACCAGTCCTCGGCGATGGCTACCACGTGGACGGGCCGGGGCAGGGCCGCCAGGTAGCCCGCCACGGCGGGCTCGAGCGCCAGCGCGCCATGCTGGGCCACGAGCTTGTCCCGCTGCTCGGCGGCCTCCGCGGCCGCCAGCCAGGCGGCGTAGTCCAGGCCGGAGTCGAAGACGGCCTTCCAGTCGATGACGGGCAGGGTGGCGGGGCGGGGCATGGGACCTCCGGGATGCCGGGGCTGCGGGGGGAGGGGGGATGCCGCGGGATCAGTCGGCGTTACGGCCAGCGAGGTCCAGGCGGTAGACCTCCACCTCGTCGCCCGGCGCGTGGGTCATGGTGCCGGTACGGCGGAAGGCCAGGGCCTCCAGCAGGCGGATGGAGGCCGCGTTGCCCG
>WBZQ01003233.1_pt1 | contig 10203 bp, 7 predicted proteins | sample 5204251 | NCBI WGS metagenome assembly WBZQ01 (sample SAMN12412402, study PRJNA552823) | activated sludge metagenome | isolation source: activated sludge from nitrification reactor of wastewater treatment plant... | place: USA: Virginia | collected 2017-09 | reverse complement strand
CGGGTTCCCAAGAGAAACAGCAGCTGGCAATCCTCGACCATTCCGGAGAAGTCCCAATCCTCACGAAGCTCGTCGGAGGGCTGGTGATAGTCCTTGGCGAGAAACGACTCCACCTTCTCCTTGCCCCAGCCCGCGGGCCGCCCGATCACGTCCTGGCCGGACTTGCAATAGGCGGCGGGAATTCCGAGCTTGGCGAAGCTGAACTGGTCCGAGCGGTAGAAATAGCCCTTGTCGGGAGAGGGGTCGGGAACCACGGCGCGGCCCTGCAGCGCCGCGAGGGCCCGAATCCAATCGTCGACCTCGGACTTGCCCAATCCAATGACCGAAAGGTCCTTGGTGCGTCCGTGAATGCTGCCGCCGTCCATGTTGATGTTGAGGGCGACCCGGCCCGCCGGAACGGGCAGGTTCTGCGCGAGAAAGAGGGACCCGAGCAGCCCCTGCTCCTCGGCCCCGACCGCCGCGAAGTAGAGGGTCCGGCGCGGAGCGAGAGGCAGCGCGCGGGCGGCCTGCGCGATCGCCAGAAGCTGCGCCACCCCGGACGCGTTGTCCTGCGCGCCGTTGTAGATCGTGTCGGACCCCGGCTTGATGCCCTTCTTGACACCCAGGTGGTCATGGTGCGCGGTGTAGAGAACGGCCTCTTTTGAGAGGTTGGGGTCGCTTCCCGGCAACTTCCCAATGACGTTGCCGGTCTGCTTGCGCTCGACGTCGTTTCGCAGGGCGAGGCTGAGCGTGATGCCCAAAGGCACCGGCGCAAAGTCCCGAAGCTCCGCGCGGGCGCGCAGCGCGTCGAGATCCTGGCCCGAGAGCTTCGCAAGCCGGCGCGAGGCCTCCTCGGTTGCCCAGCCCTTGACCGGGACGTCGTAAGCGCCCCGGGAGGGCAGGCCGAACTCCTCGCCGCTCCACGAGGTTTGTACGACTTGCCAAGGGTAGCCCGCCGACGGGGTGGTGTGGATGAGGATCGCCCCCGCGGCCCCGGCCCGCGCCGCGCTCTCGTATTTGTAGGTCCAGCGCCCGTAGTAGAGCCGCGTCTCGCCCGCGAACAGCGCGGGATCCCGCGCGGGGTCGCTGTTCATCATCAGCAGAACCTTGCCCTTGAGGTCGACACCCTTGAAGTCGTCCCAGCGGTACTCGGGGGCCTGGATTCCGTAGCCCACAAACACAACCTCGGCGTTCTCGATCCGCGCCTCGGGCTTCTCGAGATTCGAGAACGTCACCACGTCCTCCATGGTTCTGAGGCTGAGCGTCTGGCCAGACGACGAGTTCCGAAACATGACCGTCTCCGGGCTGTGGCTGCGCACCGAGACCACGTCGAACGGTTGATAGAACGTTCCGTCCGGCGCGCCCGGCGAGAGTCCCATCGCCTCCATGCGCGCCGCGATGTACGCCTGCGCTAGGCGATCGCCCGTGGAGGCGGGGCCGCGTCCCTCGAGAAGATCGCTCGCGAGGAACCGGACGTCGGCGCGGAGCCCCTGCGCCCGGATCCCGTCGGCCGCGGCGCGTTCCTCGGGAGAAAGAGGAGGCGCGGCGAGTGCCGCGCCAGGGCCATCGGAGTGACCGCGCGAGGCGACAAGGATCAGCGCGATCGCGGCGAAAAGCGTTGTCAGGGCTGTGAAACGGCGTTTCATGAGGCTCCTCTCGTGGCGCGGCGCATGATACGGCGCGAGAGGGACGTCCCGAGCGTCAGGTCGTGACGTGAGGCTTGGACGTCTGGGACAATTGGCCTTAAGCAGAGCCGACGAAGCCAAAGGAGGCATGCCGCAATGCTGAGAGAGCTGGGCACCCTCGCGATGCTCGCGGCGATGATCACCGCAGCCGAAGACCGTCCGGCAAAAGAACCCTGGCGATGGACCGATGAGGAACGCATCCGGGCCCGCTTCAGCCCGGGCTCCGCGGCATCCCGCGTCGAGGAGGCAAGAACGGCTGACAGGGGCGCGCCCGCCCTATCGATGCCGCGCCGACCGAAGGCCGGCCGGCCGCGAACTACCGACGCCGATACCTTGATCCCGACCGACTACATTGATGGCTCCCTACATCCCGAATTGCTCTTGCCTATTGAGCTCTTCAACGACCTGGTTCTTTCTGGCTACTCTCCAGACCCAAGCGAAGACGTGACCGAATTCAGGCGCGAAACATTGGGACGCTGGCGCGAGTTCGGGCTTTCGCGAGACCCTCACGATCTACTCTTGGAGGAGACGGCCGAGATGGTGAAGATTCTCCGCACCGACCGCCGGCGGGCGAGAAAAAGAGAGCCGGGCGCCGCGGCACACGCGGGATCGACGAGCGGCTCCCCGTATTTGTGCGAGGCCTCGGAAGCCCTCAGAAGGGTACAGAGGGCGCTTGGCCCAGCCGATTACTCGGCTTTCCTGGCGCTTCTATACGGAACACTCGCACCGGGGCGGCGCTCCTTCAGCGTAGAGCCTCTCGAGAAGATCGAAGCGGACCTGCGGTCACGGGTGCGCGGCTGCGAATGACCGACCCCCGAGCACGAATTTGCAAGCGTCCAAACGCGGACGCTCCCATCTTCACGCCGATTAGGGGGATCGGACGATGGGAAGGAACACGGGTGCCGCGGGCGCTGGGCGCCTTCCGGCGATCGATTGGATGCGCGGGATCGTGATGGTCTTGATGGCGCTGGACCACGTGCGCTGGTTCTTCACAAACGTGCCGTTTCCACCCGAGGCCACCGCCCAGACCACGCTTGGCCTGTTCCTCACACGTTGGGTGACGCATTTCTGCGCACCGGGATTCTTCCTCCTTGCGGGGATGTCCGCTTATCTCGGTGGGCGACGGCGGACCCCGGGTTCTCAATCCCGGCACCTTGTCATGCGCGGCTTGTGGCTCATCGCGCTCGAGGTCACGGTCATCGGCTTCGGCTGGAACTTCACGCCCGGCCACAGCTTTGCCGGCGTCATTTGGGCTCTCGGCTGGAGCATGGTGCTCCTTGCCCTGCTGATCCACGTCGACGCTCGCCTTGTCGCGGCGGGAGCGCTGCTCTTCATCGGACTACACAATGCCGTCGGCGGGTTTATGGTGCCCGGGTCGGGCCCGCTCGCGGTGACGTGGCGCCTTCTCCACGTTCCTGGGGGCCTCCAGATTGGGCCCTTTGGGTGGAGCGTCCTTTACCCACTGATTCCTTGGGCCGCGGTGATGGCGCTTGGCTACACGCTGGGTCCCGTGTGGCTGTTCGAGCAGCCTCGGCGCCAGAGGTTCCTCATGGTCGCGGGTTCGGCGGCGTTCCTGCTCTTCGTCCTCCTGCGTGTGACCAACTCCTACGGCAACCCGGCAACGGGCGGAGCCGGGAGGCTTCCCTTCGAGGTCTACCGTTCGTGGGACAAGACATTGGTCTCGCTCCTCAATGTGTGCAAGTACCCCGCGTCGCTCCAGTTCTTGCTGATGACGCTTGGGCCGTTGTTGGTGGGCCTTGGACTCGCCGACCGGGCGCTGGCGAGCCCCAAAGCGGGCACCCCGAAGAGCGAACGAATTCTCGCGACCTTCGGAAGCGTCCCGCTCCTCTACTACATCACTCACCTTTATCTCATCCACGGCTCCGCGTATCTGATCGCGCTCGGCACGGGCCAGCCTTCGCAGTGGCTCGGCTGGCGCGGAGACCAATCGATCGTTCCCCCGCCCGGCTACGGCTACGGCCTCGGTGTTGTGTACTTGGCGTGGGCCGGCGTTCTTCTTGCGCTCTACTTCCCGTGCCGGGCGTTTGGGAGGTTCAAGGCCACCCACCGGGGCGCGTGGACGCGGCTACTCTGAGTGCGGCCGCCGCCGTGTGCGATGACCGCGAAGCCGCCGATCAGGACGTAACGGGCTCCTGCGTCGTTGAGAGAACGACAGACCCGGGCAGCAGCATCCTCGAGAGTCGGTGGGCGTGAGCATGCGCGATCATCGTGTTCATCCAATCGTCCGCCTCCTCAAATGTCGCAAGTCGATGGACGCCCTTGGGGACGAGCCTGGGAGTACGCCGAAGGGACCAGGCTGTTCGTAGAAGGATCGCGGCATCGTCGATGGTGTTGCGGTTCGTCTCACGCCGGCCAACCACCTTCCCGACCTCGGTGAATTCTTGGATGCGCGTCCCACGATGCATGCGGCGCGGGTACTACGGTTGCCCGCGCCATTTCCCCAGTCCTCGTTCATTCAGCCTCCCAAGCGCGGCTCGATGTGCTGGCTTCCTGCATCATGGCCTGCCAGGCCCGCTCTTTGGAGGCGTCGATCACGACCTCGATTTTGACTCGCGTAACTCGGCGGCTGCTCTTTGGACATGGTCATCGGGGCTTCTCCTGCATGGCGGAGACGCGTGAGCCACCCGAAACGCAAGGGCGAGGTCGCGAGTCGTCAGGGTCCTTTCCAGGATCGCCCCCCGTGTGGGCTCTGCGAGCGTCCGCCGCTTTGACGCTCCGCGCGCGCTCTGACATCGTGCGTGGCTCTTGCGAACGCCGGGTGAGCTCGTGGAGGTCGTTATCGAGCGGGTGGTTCCCGGTGGGGACGGTTTGGGGCGCGTCGACGGCGCGGTGGCGCTGGTCGCGGGCGCGCTGCCTGGCGAGCGTGTCGAGGCTCGCATCGAGTCGGCTTCCCCCCGGCTCCTCCGGGCGACGGTCCACCGTGTGATCGCGGGAGGACCGGCGCGTCGGCCGGATTCAGACATCTGCCCTCGGGCCCTCGATCGCACGTGCGGCGGTTGCGATTGGCCCGCGGCCACGCTGCACTCCCACGCGGCCCTCAAGACCAGCCTCGTGCTCGACGCTCTTCGGCGCATCGCGGGGCTGCGCGAAGGCGAGGTCCCGACGCCGCGCGTCCACGTCTCGCCTCGCCACTATCGCCTTCGCAACCGGCTTCATTTCGACGGCGTGGAGGGCTTGGGGAGGCTCGGCTTCTTCGCGCCGCGATCTCACGACATCGCCGACCTCGGCTCTTGCGAGCTGATCTCGGAGCCTCTCCGCGCGCGTCTTCCGGAGCTTCGGCGGGCCCTCGTTCACGCGAAGGCTCCCGCCGGAGAGCTCGTCACGATTGAGGATCGGGACGGGCTGCGGCTCGTGGCGGAGTTCCGGTGCGAGCGGAACTTCGACGCCGAGGCTCTGATGGAGCGGCTCGTCGGGCCATCCGGTTCCGCGGATTCGATTCTGCAGGGGCTGCGTGTTTCAGGCGCGGAGGCTGGTTCGCCCTTGAGCCGTGGAGCGCTGGACGTGACGTTTCGCGTTGGGAGTGGAACGTTCCGGGTGAGCGTGTCCTCGTTCTTTCAGGGCAATCGCTTTCTTCTCGACGCGTTCTTCGACGAGGTGCGCGCCGCGGCCGAGATCGTCGCGAAAGCTCTGCCCACGTCGCCGGAAGAGGAGAACCCGACTGCGCTCGACCTCTACGCGGGCACGGGTTTCCTATCCTGGCCCCTTCTCGACGCGGGCTTCAAGACCACGGCCGTCGAGCCGGAGCCGTCGTCGTTTCGAGACCTCACGGCGAACATCTCGGATTGGCGGCTCGCGACGGCCATGCTTCCGAGCATGAGGATCGCCGGAACCACGGCCGAGATCTTTCTCTCGAAGCAACGTGATCCCGAGCGCGAGAGGTTCGATTTCGTCGTGGTCGATCCGCCGCGCGCGGGCCTCTCGCCCCGGGTTCGCCGCGAGCTGACGCGCCTCTTGCCGCCTTGGATCCTCCTGGTCTCGTGCGATCCCGCGACGCTCGCACGGGACGTTCGCGGACTACGCGGAGACCCGCTGGCACGCCCGCGCTACAGCATCGAGAGGGCCGTCCTCCTCGACCTGTTTCCGGGAACGCACCACGTCGAGACGCTCCTGCTCCTGAAGCGCGAACCGGTTCCGCATGCGTAGCTGGTCGCGCGCGGACGCCCCCGCGGTTCCGGCGGCCCTCGCGCTCGCCTTTGGAATCGCGCTCGGCGTTCTCCTGCCGTGGGTGCCGCGGGGCTGGCTCCTCTCGCTCGTCGTGACCGGACTGGCCGCGTTTTGGATCGGCTGGACTCGACGTTCGCGTCTGCTCTTGGTCGCGGGGATCCCGGTGACGCTTCTCGGAGTTGGTCTGGAGTTCGGCGCCCATCGGGTCCTCTCGCCCCGCGCCTCGTTCGCGAGCTCCGTCGCGAGGATTCCCGAGGACACGATCGTCGAAGTCGTGGGGCGGCTTCGTGGGTTCTGGACCGCGAGCGGCGCGACGCGGCGCGTCGAGCTCGTTCCAGACTCCGCACGTGGCGCAGGGCTCTCCCTTGCCCGGACCGCGCCGCTTCTCCTCACGGTCTCCGGGGCGAGGGATCCGCGAACGGTCGCCGATGTCGGGGATCTCGTGAGGGTCCGCGGGCGGGTGCGGCTTCCCGAGGGCCGCGGGTTCTGGCTTCCGCCCGCACCGCGCCTGGCGCTCAAGAGCGCGGACCAGATCGAGGTCCTCGCGGGTCCGGCGGGGCCACGCGGGATCTTCGAGAGGCTGCATCGGGCCGCCTTCTCCCGGCTTCGGCAGGGACTCGCGACGCTGACCCCGGAGGAGCTTCGCCCCGCGTCGCTGCTGGTGGCCCTCCTCCTCGGCGAGACGGCGGATCTGCCAGTCGACGTGTCGTCGGCGTTTCGCGACGGAGGCATCGCGCACGTGCTGGCGATCTCCGGCTCGCACGTCGCGCTCCTTGCGTTTCTGATCGGCGCCCTGGCGAACCTCTCGCCCCTCCCGCTCTCGATCGCGACCCGCGATCTCCTCGTGCTCTTCTCGACGCTCGCGTTCGCTCTCCTTGTCGGCGGCCAGCCGCCGGTGACGCGCGCGGCGTCGATGATCGCGGTCTACCTGATCGGGCGCCTAGTCGGTCGACCGACCTCGCCCGCGCAGGTCACGTTTCTGACTGCGCTTCTTCTCCTCCTGTGGGAGCCCGCGAGCCTCTTCGACGTCGGCTTCCTTCTGACCTTCGCCGCGGTCGGCGGCCTTTTCGGGTTTGGCGTGCCCGCGGCTCGGCTCCTCGCGAGGCTCGGCATGCCCCAAGCGGTCGCGGGCGCGGTCGGGGCGACATTCGGAGCCGAGCTCTCGGTGCTGCCGGTCCAGGCCTCGGTGTTCCGGGTGGTGCCGTTCGTTTCTCTGGTGACGAACCTCCTCGTGGTCCCACTCGTGGCGGTCTTTCTGGTCGTCGGGCTCTTCGTGTCTCCGCTCCTCGCGATCGGCGATGCGCCGGCCCGGTTCGCCATGTGGCCCCTCGCTGTGCTTTACGACGGCATCCTCGGGATGCTCTCCTTCTTCGATCGCGCGGCTGCGATTCGACTGGTTCCGGCCCCGTCGCCTTTCCTGATCGCAGTCCTCGTCTCCTGCCTGGCCCTCGCGGCACGGCCGGCCGCCTGGGGATCGCCGCGGTTTCGGATGACAAAGGAAGGTACCTCCCGTTTCGCGGCGTCTGTCCCGCGGATCGCGTTCCTCGCAGCCCTCATTCTCAGCGCCTCCATCGTGTTCGCGCCGAACCGGCTCGCGGCGAAAGGAACCGTGCGTCTTCTCGGGCTCGACGTTGGGCAGGGCGATTCCTGGCTCCTGACCTCGGAGACCGGGAGCGTGCTCGTCGACGGCGGGGGCTCTTTCGACGCGACCTATGAGTTCGGGCGGCTTCGCCTTCTTCCCGCGCTTTCGGACGCCGGCGCGGTCGCCTTCGAGGCCGTGGTTCTCACGCATCCGCATCCCGATCACGCGCGCGGGCTTTTGCCGGTGCTCGCGATCGCGAGTGTCGGCCGGCTGGCGATCCCACGAGGCTCTCTTAGGAACGACGTCCTCGACGAGGTTCTCGAGGTCGCCGCCCGCCGCAGCCTGCCGGTCGCGAGGCTCGGGCTCGGGGATCGCCTCGAAGCCGCGGGGTTCGTCTTCGAGGTCCTTCATCCCGGACCCGAGAGCTATCCGCGGGCTCGCGAGAACAACGGCTCGCTTGTCCTCAAGACGAGGCTTGGCGAGAGGACCGCGCTCTTGACCGGCGATGTCGAGGCCCTCGCCGAACAGGATCTGCTGTCGCGGGGCGTTCCCCTTTCGGCGGACATCCTGAAGGTCGCTCACCACGGCAGTCGGACGTCGACCTCAGACGCGCTGCTGTCCGCGGTCGGTCCGCGGCTCGCTCTGATCGGCGTCGGCCGGCACAACCGCTTCGGGCATCCGAACGGCGAGGTTCTCGAAAGGCTCGCGGCCCATCGAGCGCGGGCTCTTCGCACGGACCGGGACGGCGAGATCTCGATCGTGATACGGGGACGAACGGTGCAGCCGTCCTGGGAAGACGGACTCCGATGAACGGGCCGGATCTCTCGCCGGGCTTCCCGACCGGCTTTCGGCCGATGGGCGTTCTCGCGATCCTGGGCGCGACCGCGACCGGCAAGACCGCGCTTTCCGTCGAGCTCGCGGAGCGGCTCTCAGGGGAAGTGATCTCGGCGGACGCGTTTGCGGTGTACCGCGGCCTCAACGCCGGGACCGCCAAACCGACGGCCGAAGAGCGCGCGCGGGTTCCGCACCACCTCATCGACGTGCGCGACCCCGCCCAGCCCTACAGCGCGGGAGAGTTCGCGAAGGAGGCGCGCGCGATCGCCCGGGACGTGCTTCGGCGCGGAAGGCTCCCGATTCTCTGCGGCGGGACGGGCTTTTATGTGCGGGCGTTCTTTCGCGGCCTCTTCGAGGGACCGAAGCGCGACGAGGACCTTCGGCGGGCGCTTCTCGCCGTCGGGAGACGACGGGGCGCCGCGTTCCTCAAGCGCATGCTCGACCTTCTCGATCCGGAGAGCGGGAGACGCATCACCGAAGCGGACGCCTCGCGGGCCGTGCGGTATCTGGAGATCGCGCTCCTAAGCGGACGGCGGCCCTCGCGGCTCTTCGTGGAGCGGCCATACGAGAGCTGGGCAGGGCGGTCGATGCGCCTGCTTCTTTCCTTGCCCCGCCCGGTCCTCTATGGAAGAATCCGCGAAAGGTTCGACCGGTCGATCGCGGTGAACCTTCCTGACGAAGTGAAGGCGCTCATCGACTCCGGACTCGACCCAGACGCCCCCGGCTTTTCCGCAATCGGTTATCGGCTCACGTGGGAGTACGTTTCTCGAAGAATTGGTCGAGAGGAATGGGAGGAGCAGGTCCTTCGGGATACCCGGCGGCTGGCCAAGCGGCAGGAGACATGGTTTCGCAGGGAAACGGATCTTGTTCGGCTGGAAGCGCAGCGTCCGGACCTCGTCGAGCAGGCTCTAAGGCACGCCTCCCGGCTTTTTGAGCGCCTCGAGCCCGGCTCGATGGCCTGAAGGGAAGAACAGCACCATGATGAACACGCCAAAGCCCGCGATCAACGTCCAGGACGGTTTCTTCTATCAACTTCGGCGGGACAACCTTCTCGTCGAGATCACCCTGGTCTCGGAAAAGAAGCAGATGGGGCGCATCCGCCGCTTCGACAAGTACGCCGTGGTTCTGGAGGTCGATGGGCGCGAGGAGCTCATCTACAAGCACGCGATCGCCTCGGTCGCGATCGCGCCCGGAGCCGCTTCCCCAGTGGCGGGAGGCCCCTCAACACCCCAGGGCCCGTACCGGCCGTCGTATCCCGGTCCGTCCCGTCCCTGATTCCGACAGCGCTCTCAGACTCTGGGTGCCCTTCGCGCCTTGCGACGATTTCTCGCTCCGAGCCTGCCCTCCCTGGTTCCCCTTCTCCTGCTCGGCTCGGGTGCGTTGCTCACGCTTTCCTGTGCGCCGACCCTCGTGCGGCCGGTCGAGAGCGAGGCTAACTCTTCCGAGGCGCCGTTCGGGCTTCGGGACCCACGCGAGGGGCGTGGGACAAGGCCCGAGCGGGAATCTTCCGAGCGCGAGGAGCGCGACCTCACGGCCGGAATGCTGGCGCTCAGGGAGGGTCAGCTCGCGAAGGCCGCGAAGGCCTTCCGCCCATCCGGCCGCAGCAAGGCGGCGCGACCCCTCTTTCTCCTGGGACAGGCCTACGTCAGCGTCGCGCGGGGCTCTCTGGACGAGGCCTCTCGGGCGCTTCGCGAGGTTCTTCACCTGGCGCCCGACCTCCCCGCCGCGATCGAAGCCGAGGGAGACCTGCTTGCCGCCTCCGGACGCCCCCGCGAGGCCCTGGAGCGGTATCGCCAGCTGCTCCGCCTTCTGCCGTCCGACGCCCGCGCGCGCGCCGCGGCGGACCGGGTTCGCCGCGACCTCGTCAAGCAGTGGCGCCGCGAGGCGGACGAGGCCCTTTCGAAGTCGAACCTCGATGTCGCAAGAAGAGCCGCCTTC
>WBZQ01003232.1_pt1 | contig 10204 bp, 9 predicted proteins | sample 5204251 | NCBI WGS metagenome assembly WBZQ01 (sample SAMN12412402, study PRJNA552823) | activated sludge metagenome | isolation source: activated sludge from nitrification reactor of wastewater treatment plant... | place: USA: Virginia | collected 2017-09 | reverse complement strand
GACTACGCCGCCGCCCACGCGGGGCGAGCGGCCGCCTTGTCGGTGATGGCCGCGGGCGAGGTGCCTCCGAAGACGGTGCTGCCCGACGCGCAGGCCGCGCTGGAGCGCGCGCTGCAACTCGACCCGCAGCAGCGCGACGCGCAGCTTGCACTTGCCAACCTGCGGCTCTTCTACGCCTGGGACGTCGCCGGCGCAGGACGCGCGTTCGAGGTCCTGCTGCGCGAGCATCCCGGCTGGGCCGAGGCCTACCACGCGCGCGCGGCCTGGCAGGCGGTGCGCGGCCACCACGCGGACGCGCTGCGCGACGTCGGCAGCGCGCTCGAGCTGGATCCCTTGAGTCCCGTAGTCAATTTCGACGTGGGTTGGTACGCCTACCTGGCGCGCCGCCCCGATGAGGCCCGGCGTGGCTACGCGCGCGCGCTGCAACTCGAGCCCGAACTGACGGGCGTGCATCTCCAGACCCTGTTCAACGACTGGGTGGCCGGCCGCTGGCCCGAGGCCGTGCGCGACGCGCAGGCGCTCGTGCGCGCCAGCGGCCGACCCGAGGCGCTCGCGCGCCTATCCGAGCTGCCGCCCGAGCCGGCGCTGCGGCGCTTCATGGCCAACCGCCTGCGCAACCTGCAAGGGGCCCGCGAGCGCGGCCAGTACCTGGCTGAAGACAACTTCTACGTGGGCCTGGCACTGTTGGGCCGCAGCGAGGAAGCCTGGCAGTCGCTGGAGCGCGCCGCAGAGGAACGCGACTACTACCTGATCGCCAACGTGGCCGCCGATCCGGCCCTCGACAGCCTGCGCGCCGATCCGCGCTTCCGCGCCCTGCGTCAGCGCGTGGGACTCGACACCGAGCGCTGAAAGCCACGCCAGTCGTGCCGGCGTGGGCTGGCCGAAAGGTGGTCAGCCCACGTGCGCATGTCGCATGCAGTCCGATGCGCATCAGCGCCTCGGACCCAACGTCAAACGCCTCAGTTCTGTGAGTCGCAGGCGGACCAGGCTTGCACGCAACCCCAGGCGCAGCTCGCGTTGCCGCAGGCGTTGATGCAGGACCACAGGCGCTCACTGCACGACGGCGCTGCGAGCGCGGCCGCCAGCTCTTGGGCCGACTGGATCTGAGGCTCGGCCGCAGGCGCGGCCAGCGCTGAACCGCTGACGAGCACGAATGCGGCGATGATCAGGAACTTCTGCATGGCGCTCTTCTCCTCGCTTGCGCCGCGGCGGCTCGCGCCACCGCCGCGTAAGCCGGACTGACGGTCTGGCCCGTCGGTCACGTTGTGGTTGGGTTGTTGACGGCGCGGAATGTACCACGGACGTGGCGGGCGCCGGCGTCCTCCGCAGAAGCGCTGCGGGCAAACGCCCGCTGGCCCGCTTCGCAGGCGCGCCAGCGTCGAGACTCTCACGCGCTCGCCAGCCACACCAACGCACGCTGCGCCGCCGACGTGAGTGCCCCATCGCGCTGGTCCAAGGCATAGACGAGCGCGCCAATGCTGTGGCACGTTGCGCGGAAGCACGCGCGCGTCCAGGTCTCGGGCGACACGGGGCCGTAGGCTTCGGCGAACTCAGATCGCGCCGCGGGTGGCAGGAAATTGAAGGCCACGGCCAGATCGACCGCGGGATCGCCCAGGTGTAGGTCGCCCCAGTCGATCACGCCTGCCAGCCGATCCGCTGGATCGACGAGCAGATGGCGCGCGTACAGATCGCCATGCACCAGGCACAGCGCCGGCTTGGCATCACGCGCGCTCGCCTGGTGCGCCGCGCGGGCCGCCACCAGCGCACGCTGGCCGAGGCGCGCCAGGTCGGCATGTGCGGCGTGGAGGCGGCGCAGGCGAAGCGCGCTGCGGCGGCTCTGGAGGGCTACATCTGTGCGGCCCAGCGTGTCGAAGCTGGTGCCGGCCGCGGCTGCCGCGACGGGATCGCAGGCATGCAGGCAGCGCAGGAACGCGCCCAGCGGGGCGGCGAGCGCGGCACGCGCAGCATCGTCCAACGCGGGATCGCAGGCCGTGCGTCCCGGCAGGGAGCGGTAGCCCGTGAAAGGCCAAGGGAAGGTCTCGCCGGGTTGACCGAGGAACACCGGCACCGGAATCGCAACGGGCAAGCGGGGTGCGAGGGCCGGGAGCAGCCGCGCCTCCTGCTCGATCAACGCGACGGCCGCGGCGCGGCGTGGAAAGCGAAACACCCAGGTGTCGTCGACGAGGAAGGCGTCGTTGTCCCAGCCCGCGCCCAGGGCCTGGATGCCGCCACCGCCCAACTGTGGGAACTGTGCGCCGAGCAGCCGCTGAACGAGATCGATCTCGACCCGGATGTCCGCCTGCCAGGGCCTCGCGTCGTCAAGCGGGTCGCATGCGGTGTCACGGGTCGAACGAGGTAGGCGGGTCATGGTGCCAGGCGCGCAGGCTACCATGTGCCTGTGGGCTGGACCGGCTGGACCGGCCGTAGGATGTCACCGCGATCACAACGCGCCGCCCTTGCCCTCCAGGTTGGAATGACAAGACCTGCCTCAGCGATCATGCCAGGGAACAGGAGGCCATCCTTGAGCCCTGGACGCGCTGTTCCGATCCGTCTTGCCTTCGTTTTCCTCTTCGCCTCGACCGCACTCGCCGCGCCCCCCGCGGTGCCGACCCCGCGCGCACCCAGCACGTCGGCCGCCAAGCCGCCTGCACGCGCTGTGGCCACCTTCGCCGGCGGCTGCTTCTGGTGCATGGAAGGCCCTTTCGAGAGCCTGCCCGGTGTGGTGTCGGTGCTCTCGGGGTACACCGGTGGCGCGCGCCAGAGCCCGACCTACGAAGAGGTGTCCGCGGGGACCACGGGCCACGCCGAGTCGGTACAAGTGCTCTACGACCCCAGTCGTGTGAGCTATGACCAACTGCTCGAGAGGTACTGGCACAATGTCGATCCACTCGACGGCAGCGGCCAGTTTTGCGACCACGGCAACCAGTACCGGCCGGCCATCTTCGTGCACGACGTGGCCCAGCGCCAAGCCGCCGAGCGCTCGTTGCAGCAGCTCGCTGCCTCGGGCCGCCTGAAGGGCAAGATCGCCGTGCAGATCGTGGCGGCCTCGACGTTCTACCCAGCCGAGGACTATCACCAGGACTTCTACAAGACGAACCCGATCCGTTATCAGAGCTACCGCACGGGCTGCGGGCGCGACCGGCGTCTGCGCGAGTTGTGGGGCGACCAGGCCGGAGGTCATTGATGCGTCGCTCGCACCTGCTTGTCGCCGTGCCCCTGACGCTGACCGCGGTGGCGATCACGCTGGCCGCGCGCCGCGCGCCGGATGCCGGCCGCGACGCGACGCCGAGCGTCGCGCCCAGGACCGACACCACGCCCAAGAGAGGATTCGCCTTGCCCTACCAGAAGCCGAGCCCCGAAGAGCTGCGCGCGCGGCTCACGCCGTTGCAGTACAAGGTCACGCAAGAGGAAGGCACCGAGGCGCCCTTCCGCAACACCTACTGGGACAACCACGAAGCCGGCATCTACGTGGACGCGGTCTCAGGCGAGCCGCTGTTCAGCTCGCTCGACAAGTACGACTCGGGCACGGGCTGGCCCAGCTTCACGCGTCCGCTCGAGCCCGCCAACGTGCGCACGCGCACCGACTACAAGCTGATCGCGCCGCGCTCCGAGGTGCGCTCTGCGCATGCCGACTCGCACCTGGGTCACGTGTTCGACGATGGGCCGGCGCCCACCGGCCAGCGCTACTGCATGAACTCGGCAGCCCTGCGCTTCATTCCCGTGGCCCAACTCGAAGCCGAAGGCTACGCCCAGTACCTGCCGCTGTTTCAGAAGCCCGAGGCACGCTGACGCTCCACGCGCGGGCCGCCCGCAACGAATCGCGCGGGCGGCCCTTGGGGCTCGCGTGCTCCACAGCACCGCACCAGCATCGCGCCGCTACTTCGTCGCTGACGGCTTGGCCGCCGGGCCATCGAGGGACTCGAGCGTCGCCAACGAGGGTGGCCGCGTCGCCTGGGCCCGCCGGGCGACGGCCTCCGCCGCGCGCATCACGCGCAGCAGGTTGCCGCTGGCCAGCTTCTTGAGGTCAGCGTCGCTCCAGCCGCGCCGGATCAGCTCCGCGAACAGGTGCGGGTACTTCGAGACGTCGTCGAGGCCCTCGGGCCAGGTGTCGTTGCCGTCGAAGTCACCGCCCAGGCCGACGTGGTCGACGCCGGCGACACGACGTGCGTGCTCCACATGATCGGCCACCTGCGCGATCGTGACCTTGGGGAGCTTCAAGGCGGCGAAGGTCTGCTTGAACAGCTCGCTGCGCTGCTCTTGGGTTGTCAGCTCCTGGACGCGGCGCTGATACTCGCGGAAGGCCGGCATGGTGATGTCAGCCACGGCCTGCGAGACGAAGCCGGCCACGAACGTGATCATCACGACGCCGCCGTTGCCGGGCAACCGCGCCAGGATGTCGTCGGGCACGTTGCGAGGCACGTCGCACACGGCGCGCGTGGACGAGTGCGAGAAGATCACCGGCGCCTCGGACACGCGCAGCGCGTCGTCCATCGTGGCCGGCGAGACGTGCGAGAGGTCGACCAGCATGCCCAGGCGGTTCATCTCGCGCACGACTTCCTCGCCGAAGCGCGTCAGGCCGCCATGCCGGGGCTGGTCCGCGGCGGAGTCGGCCCAGTCCAGCGTGCTGTTGTGGGTCAAGGTCATGTAGCGCACGCCGAGCGCGTGGTAGGCCCGCAGCGCGCCGAGCGAGTTCTCGATGGCGTGACCGCCCTCCATGCCCAGCAGCGAAGCCACGCGGCCGGCGGCCCAGGCGCGCTCGATGTCCGCGGCGCCGAGCGCCAGCTCGAGATCTCGCGGGTACTTGGCGATCACGCGGCGCGCGATGTCGATCTGCTCGAGCTGCACGCGCGCGAAGCCGCTCGGCATCTCGCCGGGAACGTATACGGACCAGAACTGTCCACCTACGCCCCCGGCGCGCAAGCGCGCTAGATCGGTGTCGCCCGGGGTCGCGTGACGCAGGTCGTAGGCTTCGACATCGCCGGGCCGTTGCTGCGACTCACGAATGGCCCAGGGCAGGTCGTTGTGACCGTCGATCAGGGGGGTCGAGCGCAGCAACGCGCGCGCGTGGCGGAGCGCCGCGTCTTCCGGTGCGGCCGTGATGGCCGGCTGTGCCGCGGGCGTATCGGCCCTCATCGTCGCGGCCGACAGCGCCAAGGGGAGCACAAGCAGCAGGCCTGAACACAGACCGAGCGACCGCGATCGAAACGGCATGGTGGATCTCCTGGCGCCCGCGAGAACGTGGCGCAGTATTCGAAGGCTGGGCGCGTTCACAGGCCGGCCAGGCGCGCCTCGAGCGCTTCCACGAGTCGTGCGGCCGTGCCGGGCGCGAGACCCAAGAACAGGCTCGGCTCGACGAGTTCCAACTCCATGAGCAACGGCTGCCCGCGTTCATCGCGCAGCAGGTCCACGCGTGCGTACAGTGGGGCCTCGATGCCCAGGCCCGACAGCGCGTCCAGCACGGCCTGCCCCGCGGCGCGCTCGTCCGCGGCGATCGCGACGGCCTGGCCCTCGGGGCCGGCCCAGCGCCCGCCTTGAAAGAGCGAGCGCTTGCGCACGGCGTGCGTGAACTGCTGCTCGATCGCCACCAGGCAGCGCTCGCCCGGTTCCACGACGGTGGGTAGATAGCGCTGGACGAGCATGTCGCGCTGGGCCAGCAGGCGCGCCAGGTGCTCCTGACCCTGCGCGAGCGTGGCGCGGTCTGCGCGCAGCGTGCCGAAGGAGTCGGCGGAAACCGCCGGCTTGATCACGACCGCGTCCCATCCACGGGCATCCAGGAGGCTCTCGAGATCGGCCGTGGAACCGGTTGCGAGGTACGCCGTTGGCAGCACGGCCACACCGGCTGCCTCCAGGGCGCGCAGGTAGAACTTGTGGCTGTTCCAGCGCACCGTGGCGCTCGTGTTGAGCAGTCGCGTGTTCGCGCTGGCGCGCGCGGTCCAGGCCAGGAACTCGTCGCGACGATGGTGGTAGTCCCAGGTCGAGCGCAGCAACGCGGCGTCGAAGCGCGCCCAGTTCACCGCGGGATCGTCCCACGCCACCGTGCTCGGTTCGTGGTCACGCTGCGCCAGCGCCTCGCGCAGTGGCCGGTCGTCGATGTCGTCCTGGTCGAGTCGCAAGCAGGTGACGAGCGCAACACGCATGCGGAGCTAGTGTCCTGTCTCAGAAGTCCTTGAGCACCGAGAGCGCCGAGGCGCCCGGATGACCAGGAGTCGAGGAGAGCGCAAGTCGGTGACTTGTAACCGACGAGCGACGCCGTCAGCCGGGATGCGTTGGCGCTGGAATGCCAAAGAATCTCTGGGATCCGACACTAGTGTGCCGCCTGCCGCGCTCGCTCGATGGCGGCCGAGCGCGGCGTGGGTTCAAGTGCGGTCATGGCCATCGAGTTACAGGCCCTGGAGCTTGCCAGCGCGGCGGAACAGATGCCAGATGACGTGCCAACCCAAGAGCGTGACCCCGAGCAGGCCCAGCATCGCCAGCCCTTCGGGCAGCAGGCGTCCATAGCCAAGCACCGTCGTGTGCGAGGCCAACATCGTCCAGAGCAGCGGCGCGCTCAGATAGGCATTGTGTCGCACGCGTGTGGCGGCCAACGAGAGGTCGGCTTCGACGGGCGGCTGACCGTCGCGCAGCGCCTGGGCCACCGCGCGCTGAGCAGGTGCGATGCGAAACCACACGTTGTAGGCCATGATCGTGCCCAGCATGGCCCCGATGTGGATGTTGGTGGCCTCGTAGCTCAGCCCGGCGGCGCCCGCGAGCCAGCGCCAGAGCGCCGCCATGAGCACCAAGGTCAGGACTGCCAGCAGGTTGCCCGAGCGTGCCAACGTGCTGCGCACCACAAGCTCGTAGAGCAAGGGCGCCACGTAGGGCAGCAACGAGGCCACGCCCGCTGCCGGTCCCCAGCCACGCTCGGCCGCGAACATCATGCCGCCGGCGTGGTACACGAGGCCCAGCAGCAGAATGCCCGACAGCCAGGTCCAGGCCGCGCCGGTGCGACCCCAGAACAATTGACGTGGGACCCACTCGGGCATGACCGCGCGTCGTGCGTTGGCATCGAGGCGCGCCAGGGTCGGGTTGCCCGCAAAGGCCATCGAGTACAGCATGCCGATCCACAGCACGCCCATGAGCACATGGGTGAAGCGCACCAGTGCCGTCAACAGTTCCATCCCGGGATGATGGGCCATGCCTTGGACCTCCCTCGTGCCAGCGCTGCGCGCGAGCCTGCGCGCGCCGCATTATCGATCAGGCGTCGTGTTCGGCGCCTGGGGGTGACGAGCCGTGCAGACCCTCGGAATGCGCAAGCACGCGCACGAAGTTGCGCGCCGAGAAATGGCCCAAGCTCAGGACGGAGAGCAACCCTTCGCGTCCCACCAGCCGGCGGGCCAGCTCCGCGCTGGAGTGCCCGCGTCGCAGACCCTCGAGGATCGAAGCGCGCAGCGCGCCCAGGTGCTCGGCCTTGCGGCGCAGCGCGCCCGTGCCACCTTTCACGAGCCCGCGATGAGCGCAGAACACGCGGCCGGCCGGCAGCGCGGCCATGCGCTCGAGCGAGGTGATCAGGCCCACGAGGTCCTCGTCGCTCCGCAGGAAGCGCAGGCGCTCGGCCAGGAACAGATCGCCCGTGAACAGGTAGCCGCGCGCGGGTACGAACAGGCACACGTGGTCCGGGCTATGGCCCGGTGTCAGGTGAACCTCGAAACGCTCGCGCTGGCCGCCGAACTCGGCCTCCAGGGGCGCCAGCTCGACACGCGCCGGCCGCCCCCAGGTGATCCGTCGATAGAGCTGCTGCTCGAAGCCATCGCGTACCAGTGCCACGCCATGGGCATGAATGCGGGCCTGCACGCCGTGTCGAGCCGCGAGGGCCGCGGCACCGCCCACATGGTCTTCGTGGTGATGGCTCAGCACGACCCCCGCGAGCGTGCGTCCCGCGACGAAGTCGAGCAACGCGTCGGCGGTGGCCGGCGGACCGCAGTCCAGCAGGAGCCCGTCGTAGTAATAACAGCCGGTCCAGTAGATCGCACGCCCCAGCAGGCCGCGCGCCAGGCGCACGAACGTGACGTCGCCGTAGGACTCGACCCTGATCACCGCGGGGCGCTCCACTGCCGGACCGACAATTCCGAGAGCGCCTGGTTCGTGGGCGCCGTGCTCGACCGAGCCGCGCGGGAACAACGACCCGCGGGCACGCGTGGCGCGAGGTCTCGGAATGGCCCAGCCGCGGGGACGGGCATGCAAGCCGTGTCGCCCATGTTCCCGACCGCATCGACGGCCAGCGGCGTCAGCGTGGTGCCGCGCTCGCACCGACAGGGACGAAGGTGACGCCCGCGGCCACGAACGCGTCCGGCAACTTGCGCCCTTGCTTGGCGTCGGTCGCGTGCACCACCAGCGCCGTGAGCCGGGCCGGGTCCTTCTCCACGGGCGCGAACTCGCAGTCCGCTGCCGGCTTCACCTGCAGCACGAACGTGCTGGTGCGCTGGGCTTGGTAGGTGTTGTCGAGCGCCTGCACGTAGTACTCGAGCGTGCGCACACGGCCGGCGCGTGGCGCCGGCAACGTCGCGCAGTAGCTGAGGCCGTCGAAAGCCGCGTCGGCAAACACGTAGGCTTTCTCGCCCGTGCGCCGCAGGTACACGCGCACGCGGGCGACCTGGACGTCGTCGCTGACCTTGGCGCACAGCCGGAAGGGCTCGTCGGGCACGGTGCAGGGACTCGGCTGGTGCTCCACCAAGGGCGCGTCATCGGCGCGGCTGGCGGGGGCCACAGCGAGCAAGGCCAGCACGAGGCCGACAGCCAGCCCTCGATCCACGGCGCCCAGCCGGCTCACTTCCAGGTCAGGCGGTTGCTGTACAGCTCGCCGCGCAGGGTGCTCACGGTGACCTCCATGGACCAGCTCGTCGTCTCGTCGCTCCACAGGTCGGCGACCTGATGCAGGACGGCTTTCTGCTGCGGGGCCACCTCACGCACCGACGGCACGACCGGCCCGCTGGACTTGCGGCCATTGACGGCCGTGGTGAGCACCAACGCCCGGATGCCGACGGGCGCGCTGCCCTCGTTCAGGAACACGACGCGCACTGAGTAGCGTTCGCCCGCCTTGACGCTGGCCGGCGTGACCTCGAACAGGATCTTGCCGGGCAGGTCGGCCAGTTGGCTGCCCTTCTTGACGGTCACCTCGGGCGAGTCCTCGAATCCGGCCGGGCTGCTCCCGCCAGTACGCCCCGTGCCCTGCGCCTCGGTCTTGCCGGCGCTAAAGCCATGGGCAGACACGGCCGGGCCCGTGGGCGTCGCGCGGGCTGTTGCGCGTGCCGCCAGCGTGCCGGTGCGGCCCAAGCTCGCGCGCTGATTCTGCGGATCGAGTTGCAAAGCCTGCTCGTAGAGCGCCAAGGCCGCGTCGAAGCGCTGCGCGCTCAGAGCGTCGTCGGCGTCCTTCAACAGCGCCTGCACGCGGGCCGCGCTCTGCTGTTGCTGGGCGTCCTGAGCGTGCTGGGCAGCCTGGCGCTCGCGCTCGCGGGCCCGCGCCAGGAAGTCGCTCACGCGCGGGTCCCAAGGGGCGAGCGCGCGCGCCGCTTCGCCGTCGATCAACGCCTGGGCAGCGTCCCCGCGCGTCAGCGCCGCTTCGCCCGTGCTCAATCGCGCTCGTGCCTGCTGGCCCTTCGTCGCGTTCTCGACCAAGGCCCGTGCGTCGGCGCTCTGGGGATCCGCGCGCAGCGCAGCCTGGGCCTCGTGCAGGGCGCGCTCGTAGTCGCCGCGGTTGAACGCGGCCTGGGCGCCGCGCAACGTGCTGGCGGCTGGGCCCGCGACCGGTCCCAGGCTGGGCAACGGCGCCGGGGTCGCGAGCGCTTCAGGACTGGCGCTGGCCTGCGGAGCCGGGGTCGGCGCTGGCGTGCTCGTGACCGGGGCGGCTGTGGCCTGCGGCGCATTGGGCGCGGTCACCGCGGGGGCCGGACGGCCGAGGAACCACCACCCGGCGCCCGCGGCCAACAGCGCGACGGCGCCGATGCCGGCGATCAGAGGCGCGCGCGAAGGCGCGGGCTGCGGCGCTCTCGGGGGGCGTGCCGCCGGTCGGCCCAGCGGCGCGCGCGCTTCAGCCGGTCCGACGGATGTCGGCTGCAGCGTGCCGCCGGAACGGCGCGCAGAGGGTCCGGGTGGTGTGGGCTGGAGCGCGCGTGCCCCCGGAGCGACGGTCGCGCCTGTGCGCCCACGCAGCGTGGGCGCACAGGCGCCG
>WBZQ01003231.1_pt1 | contig 10204 bp, 7 predicted proteins | sample 5204251 | NCBI WGS metagenome assembly WBZQ01 (sample SAMN12412402, study PRJNA552823) | activated sludge metagenome | isolation source: activated sludge from nitrification reactor of wastewater treatment plant... | place: USA: Virginia | collected 2017-09 | reverse complement strand
AGGCGCCGGGCGAGGCCGACTGTCCGCCGCCGCCCGTCGACGACTTCGTCTACGGATTCACCGCCAGCATCGTGATCGCCGCGCCCGCGCGCCTGCGCGACGACGCAGGCTGGCGCCGGTTCGCCGAAGAGGTGACGCGCGCCAACGCGCCCGCCCACGTGGCCCTCGACTTCCTGTTCCTCGGCGCGCGCGGCCTGTGTCGTTTCGAGCGTCTGTACTGGTCCTGGCGCCGGGCGCTGCGCGACGGCGACGTGCGGCAACGCGCGCGGACCAGCGCGCGGCTGCGCGCTTTCCTGGCGCGGCGGCGCCCGTCAGGCGCCAGCGACGCACGCTCGTGAGCGCGCACGTCGTCGGACGCCAGACGCTCGAGGTCGAGACCGACTCGGAAGCGCTCGCGTTGGCCCTGCACGCGCGCCTGTCCGACCTGAACCGGCGCCGCCTGTTGCCGGCGTTGGAGGCCGTCTTCGACGAGCTGGACCGGCCCGGCGAGCACGTGCGCGTCGAGCGGCTCGTCGTCGACCTGGGCGTGCTGCCCGCCGGCGCATTCGAAGCGCAGGTCGTGCCGCGCCTGCAGGAGGCGCTGCGCGAGGCGCTCCGGGAGGCGCTGCGTGAGGGTGGCCTGGGCGGCGACGCGCACGCCGTGCGACGCTCGCCCGAAGCGGCGCGCCGCGAGCTGCTCGAACACTACCTCGTGCACGGCACGTCGCCCTTCTGGGCGCCGCGCGAGCCGCCGTTCACCTGTGAAGCCGCGGTGCTCGACCTGGTCGGCTCCGACCCGCAGGGCCTGCTGGCCCTGCTGCGTCGCCTGGGTCACGCGCCGCGCGTCTTCGAGCGCCTGGCGTTGCAGTTGTCCGAGCGCACGCTGCGCCGTCTGCTGGCGGTCGTCGAGCCACGCCATGCCAGCCTGATCGTGGCCTACCTGGCCAGCCTGCGCGCGGTGCAGTCGGCCGAGCGCCTGCTGCCGCTGGCCGAACCCGGGTTCTCGCGCCTGGTGTGGTGCCTGGCTCACGCCTATCTCGTGCGCGATCCGGGGTCGCAGTTCAACCGGCGCAGCTTCCTGGGCGCGCTCGTGCGCGGGCTGGCGGCGCGCGAAGGCTTCGAGTACGCCGAGTTGTTGCTCGCCCTGCAGCGCGCGCTCGAGCACAGCCAGCGCCGGCTCGCGCGCCACGTCTCGTTCCCGTCGGTGGTGGCCGAGCTGGTGCGCGAGCTCGACGAGGCCGGCCAGGCGCCCGCCGCCGCGCTCGCCTCCGCGCCGGCCGCCGACGAGACGCCCACGCTCGACGAGCTGCGTCGCGTCGCCGGCCGCTACGCGGACGTCGAGCGCCTGCGTGCCTGGCTCGACCGCGGGCAGGTCTCGTGGCGCGAGTTGTTGCGCGCTCCGGAGCGGCTGCCCGAGCCGCCCCTCGATGTCCTCCCGGAGCTGCCGCACAACGTCCTGCGCGGCCTGCTCGGCGACTCGCCGCGCGAGCGGCGTCGGCGTCTGGCGCGAGTCGTCGCGGCGCTCCCCGAAGCGCGCCTGCGCGCCTTCTTGCAACGCCTGTTGCCGCAGCTCCGCCAGCCGCAGAGCCCGTTGGCCGAAGCGCTGGCGACGTTCGCATCGCGCGCGCGTGATCGCGCGGCCTTTCACGTCGAAGCGCTCGCCGCCGCGCTGGAGGGCGCCGAGCTCGATCTCGAGGCCTGGGCGGCTGCCGAGCCGTCGAGCGACGCGCGCGCGGCGCGGGAGCCGGGCGACGGTGCCGATGGAACGGCGCTGCTGCACGCGCTCGCGCGGGGCCTGGGCGGCGCGACGCCGGCCGAGCGTGACACGGTTGCCCAGCGACTCGACGCGCTGGCGAGGGGCGATCGCGGTCAGGCGCGTGCGTTCCTGCTGGCGCTCGCCTCGGCGCCGCGGGCGCGCGAGGCGCTGGCCAAGGCCGTGCCCATGTCGTCCCTGGGCGCCCTGTTGGCCGCGGCCTTGCCGGCCAACGCGCGACCTCTGGCGGCGCTGGCGCTGGCACTCGCGCGTCTGCCTGCGCCGCGGCGTCCGCGCGCCGCAGACGCCTGGCAGGCGCTGGTCGCCGCGGCGGCCCGCGCCGGCGGCAGCGCGCCCACGCCCGACTTCTACCGGCGCAGCCTGCGTGACGTGTTCGCCGGCGGGCTGACCCCCGCCGCCGGCACGGCGCTGCTGGCCGCGCTCGACGCCGGCGCGGCGCCCTCCGCCGACCTCGCCGCGCTGCGCGAGGCGCTCGGCGCGTCGTCGTCCGAGGACGTCGTGCGCGCTTCACGCGAGACCCCGCGCACGCTCGAGAGCGCGCCGGCCGCGGACGAGCTGCTGCCTCTCGAAGCGCAGGTCATCGCCTGGCTGAGCGCGACGCAGCCCCCGCCGTCCGAGTCGGACGACGTCCTGGCCCACGCGCTGCGCGACCTGCTCGACGCCGCTCCACAGCGCCTGCTGCCGGTCGTGCGCCGCGAGGTGCGCGAGCGCCGGCGTCGCGAGGAGTGGGCGGCGCGCCTGAGCGAGGACGCGCTCGTGCGGCTCGTGGCCTTGCTCGAGCCCCGTCGTCACGAGCCGCTCGTGGCCGCGATGGAGATCCTCGCGGACGCCTGGAGCGAGGTGGCGCCGCCGCAGCACCCCGCGCTCTTCGGACGCCCGGCGCTGTGGGCCTTCCTGCTCGAGTTCCTGGCCGAGACGCCGGCGGCGGAGCGCTCGCAGGGCCGCCTGGCCGACGCTTTCTGCGCCCACTTCGCCGCGCGCTACGCGGCCGCGGCGCCGAGCGCGTCGGACGGCCAGGAACTCGGCGCCCGTCTGCTGGAGCGCGCCGCTCGCCTGGCGCGCGGCGCCGGCGCCGCGCCGCTCGTCGCGGTCCTCGAGCGCGAGCGTGACACGCTGCTGGCGCGCTTCGCCGGCCGGCTGCTGCCCGCGCGTCCGTCGCACGCCGCCCGCGCGGCGCGTCCGCGTCCGTCGTCATCGTCCGAGCCCAAGCCGGCGCGTTCGCGCGCGGCTTTCGGCCAGGACGGTGGCGCCGCCTCCGCCAGCCAACCGATCTACGTCGCCAACGCCGGGCTGGTGCTGGTGGGCGCGTTCCTGCCGCAGTTCTTCCAGGCGCTCGACCTGCTCGGCCGCGACGACGACGGTCGCCTGCGCCTGCGCGACGCCGAGGCGCTCTCGCGCGCGGTGCACCTGTTGCAGTGCCTCGTGGACGGCACGACCGCGACGCCCGAGACCGCGCTCGCTCTCAACAAGGTCCTGTGCGGCGTGTCGCCGGCCGACCCGGTCGCGCGCGCGATCGAAGCGACCGACGTCGAGCGCGAAGCCGTCGAGCGCCTGCTGAAGTCGGTGCTCGGCAACTGGAGCGTGCTGCAGGGCACGTCGATCGCCGGACTGCGCGAGACCTTCCTGCAGCGCGAGGGGCGTCTCGAGACCTCGGCCGACGGCTATCGTCTGACGGTGCAGCGCAAGACGCTCGACGTGCTGGTCGATCAGCTTCCCTGGAGTTACTCGGTGCTGTTGCACGGCTGGATGCGGCAGCCTCTCTACACGCGGTGGTAGACATGCTCTGCACGACCCTGGCGGACAACGCGCTCGTGGTGGCGCGCGAGATCGAATGGTTGCAGCGCGTGCTCGAGTTGCGCCTCAAGCTGCACGCGGGCGAGGAGACGCCGCGCGATCCGCTCGAGGCGCTGCCGCCGCCCGAGTGGCCCGAACAGGCCGGGGCGCACTATGCCGACGTGGCGCGCGGCCTGGGGCTCGGGCCGGTGGAGCGCCTGGTCGTGGCGCTCGCCTACGCGCCGCACGTGCGGCCCGATGCGCTCGACCCGTTCTTCATCCAGAACCGCGCCTTGGAGCGGCGCTTCACCGAGTTCGGCGGCCTGTCGGGCCTGTCCCACGGCGGCTTCCTGCCCACGGCCGAGACGGCCATGTTCCTGCTGGCCGGCGACGACGTGCGCGCGCGCCTGCGCTTCCTGCCACTGCTCTCGCACGAGCACCCGCTGTTCGCGCGCAACGTGCTGCGGCTGGAGCAGCGCCACCCCGAAGAGCCGCCGCTGGCGGCCGCGTTGCACCTGAGCGCCGAGTATCGCGAACGACTGACCAGCGGGCGCCCGTATCAACCGCCCTTCGGTCCCGACTTCCCGGCGCAGCGCCTGACCACGGCCTACACGTGGGGCGACCTGGTGCTCGATCCGACCGCGCGCGAAGAGGTCGACGACCTGCTCGCGTGGGTGCGTCACGAGGAACTGCTGATGCAGGGCTGGCGTCTCGAGCGGCGCTTGAAGCCCGGCTACCGCAGCCTGTTCTACGGTCCGCCGGGCACCGGCAAGACGCTGACCGCGAGCTTGCTGGGCCAGGCCACGCAGCGCCCCGTGTACCGCATCGACCTCTCGAAGGTGGTTTCGAAGTACATCGGCGAGACCGAGAAGAACCTGGCCAGCCTGTTCGACCACGCCCAGCACCAGGCCTGGATCCTGTTCTTCGACGAAGCCGATTCGCTCTTCGGCAAGCGCACCGAGTCGCGCAACGCCAACGACCGCGCGGCCAACCAGCAGGTCTCGTATCTGCTGCAACGCATCGAGGACTTCCCGGGCCTCGTCATCCTGGCCACCAACCTGCGCTCGCACCTCGACGACGCCTTCGCGCGCCGCTTCCAGTCGACCATCCACTTCCCCATGCCCGACGAGCCGCAGCGCCTGCGTCTGTGGCGCGACAACTTCGAGGACAAGCCCTACCCGCTGGCCGCCGACGTCGACCTGAAGCGCCTGGCGCGCGAGCACGAGCTGTCGGGCGGCAGCATCGTCAACGTGCTGCGCTACGCCTGCCTCAAGGCCGTGGTGCGCGAGCCGCGCGAGATCCGCGCGGCCGACCTGCTGCAGGGCGTGCGACGCGAGCTGCACAAGGAAGGGCGCTTCTCGCAGACCAGCCGCTAGTCGGCGCGCGGGCGGTCCGGTGCGTTGACTTGCGCGCTGCACCTCGGTGAGAATCCGACTCGAGGTTCAACGCGCTCGCGATGAAATACCTGACCACGCTCGAAGTTGCCCATCAACTGAAGGTCAGCAAGCAGACGGTGCTCAACTGGCTCTACGCGGGCAAGGTGCCCGAGCCGCCGCGCAACAAGCAGGGCTACAGGCTGTGGAGCGAGGCGCGCGTCGCGCTGGTGCGGCGCATGATCGACGACGGCCGGCTGCACAAGCGCACGGTGGTGCATCAGCAGCCGAGCAAGCGCCCCGATCTGCTGGTTTCGTACGCGCGCGAGGTGCGCCAGTTCCTGGACGACGCCGGCATCGCGCTCGACGCCTTCCTCAAGGAACTGAAGGGCCAGGCCGGGCGCCGCGCGCGCCCTCACTCCCAAGGAATGTCGGGCATCAAGAGGCGTTCGAGCGCGCGTCCCTCGCGCAAGTGATCCGCACACAGCTCGCTCACGTCCTCCGCCTTCACGCCGCCGTACCACACGTCGTCGGGCTGCACGACCACGGCGATGCCGCGGCTGCAATGCTTGAGGCAGTTCGTGCGGTTGACCATCACGTCCTGCAGCCCCTGCTCGCGCGCCAGGGACTTCAGCGCCTCGAACAGCGCCTCGGCGCCCTTCTCGCCGCACGAGCCCTTGGGGTTGCCCGGCGGGCGCGTATTGGTGCAGACCAGCACGTGACGTCGCGGTTTCGACAAGGCTGACCTCCGCGGGATGCTATGCTGAATTCTAGACCGCGTCCCTTCAGCTCGAGGGGACGCAAGGAGGAGAGCGTACTCATGCGTTTCGAGAACAGATTCGCGGCCCTCGTCGTGGTGAGCGCCGCGCTGACGGCCCCGGTCCTGGCGTCCGACCTGACGATCGTCTACGACGTCAACGCCAACGGCAAGGCCTCGACCGCCACGGACTACTACACGGCCCACAAGTTCCGCAGCAGCGACGGCCAGCGCGACACGATCGTCGACACCGCCGCCGGGACCATCGTGAGCATCGATCACGCGCGCAAGGAATACTCCCAGACCAGCGTGGCCGAGATCGAAGCCGCCATGCAGAGCGCCGCCAAGCAGATGGAAGAGGCCATGAAGGGCATGCCGCCGGCGCTGCGCGAGAAGATGGAGAAGATGAGCGGCGGCGGCGGTGCCGTCAGCGTGGCCAAGGTGGGCGGCGGCAAGACCATCGCGGGTTACGCCACCGACCGCTACGTCATCAGCATCGGGCCGGCCGAGACCGAGAGCTTCAACGCTACTTCGCTCACCCCGCCCATCGAGCCGGGCGAGCTGCTGCGCCTGCAGTCGCTGGCCAACCCGATGATGAAGGGCGCCAGCCAGGCCGTGGCCGAGTTGCAGAAGGTCAAGGGCATGCCGTTGTCCACCGTCACGACCATCAAGGTGATGGGCAAGACCTTCACCACCACCAAGCTGGCCACCGAGGTCAAGACCGGCGCCGTGCCGGCCAGCGCTTTCGAGATCCCGGCCGGCTACAAGCTGGTCAAGTCGCCCCTGGCGAAGATGGCCCACTGAGCGAGATGCCCGCGCCGCCGTCGTCGCGCTCGTCCGCGCTCATCTCCACGGAGGAGCTGGCGCAGGTGCTGGGTCAGCCCGGCCTGCGCGTCGTCGACGTGCGCTGGTATCTCGATCGGCCGCGCGAGGGCCGCGCGGCCTTCGATGCCGGACATCTGCCGGGCGCCGTGTTCCTCGACGTCGAGGAGCAGCTTGCGGCGCCCGGCGGCCGCGGCCTGCCGCAGGGTCGCCATCCCTGGCCGTCCCTCGCACAGGTGGCGCTCGTGTTCGGCGCGGCGGGCATCGACGCGCGCACGCGCGTGGTGGCTTACGACGACCAGGCCGGGGCCACCGCGGCGCGCCTGTGGTTCCTGTTGCGCGCGCACGGTCACGACGACGTGGCCGTGCTCGACGGTGGGCTCGTGAAGTGGCTGGCGGAGGGCCGCCCGCTCAGCTCTGACGTCGAACGCGTCACGCCGACCCTCTTCGAACCGCGTCTGCGCGCCGAATGGCTGGTCGACAAGGCCGGCATCGTGGCGCGACCGAGCGACGCGCTCGTGCTCGACGCGCGCGCCGGCGCGCGCTACCGAGGCGAGGTCGAGCCGATCGACCCGCGCGCGGGACATGTGCCGGGCGCGCTGAGCGCGCCCTACAGCGACAATCTGACGGAGGGGCCGACGCCGGTCTTCCGTTCCGCCGCCGACTTGCGCGTGCGCTACGCAACGCTGGGCGCGGCCGAACGCGAGCCGATCGTGTACTGCGGCTCGGGCGTCACCGCCTGCCACGACCTGCTCGCGCTGCACGTCGCGGGTCTCACGGGCCGGCTCTACACGGGCTCATGGAGCGAGTGGAGCAGCGACCCGACGCTCGCGGTCGCGACCGGCACGGAGCCCTGACGCCGTCGCCCACTCTCAGCGCGGACACTCACCGGGAGATGGGCTGCGACGCACGAGTCGCGCGCCCCGAGGGGCATCGTGTCTCGCGGTGATGCCTGACGAGCAGTCCGGGTCAGCGCGGCGCGACGACGTTCCAGGTGGCGTCGGGCGGCCGGGCAGGCGTCGTGAAGACGCCCGACGTGCGACGCCCGGCGAAGTCCAGATACCAGATCACCTGGCGCTCCGTGAGCGTGCTGCGCCAGACGACGTCGTGAGTGCCGGCCCGTCCGCCTGCGCCGCGGCCGTAGTCCGCGGAGGCGACGATTTCCCACTCGGGTCCGGCGGCCTGCGGCGGCTCGGTCAGGCGCTGCGCCGTGCGTGCGAGCGCGGGGTCGAGCAGCCACTGCACGACACGTCCGGCGCCGCGATTGAGCCACAACAGGTCGCGCACGCCGTCGCCGTCGTAGTCCTGCGCGCCCGCCAGCAGGAAGCTGGCATCAGGCGGGCGCGCGGGCGTGGGCGTGAGCGTGCCCACGCGCTTCAGACCCTCCATCTTCCACACCGTGAGCGCGCCAGCGGTCTCGTCCTGGAAGACGAGGTCGGCCCAACCGTCCTGGTCGAGATCGCCGCTGGCCGCGAGCCGCGCGCCGGCCGGGGGAGCGGGCGTCAGAGCCGCCGCCGCGCAGGCCTCGATACCCTCGCGTCCGCCCATCAGCACGAAGCTGAGCGCGCCGCTCGTGACGTTCCGGTAGAGCAGATCCTGGTGGCGGTCGCCGTCGAAATCGTCGGCCGCGACCGGCGTCCAGTCGGCGCCGGGAGAGAACCGCCACACGCGCAGGCTGGACGCGCGCTTGCCTTCGTTCATGCCCCACACGCGCGCGGCGCCGTCGCTCGGGCGGTGAAGCACCAGGTCGCTCTTCAGGTCGCCGTCGAAGTCGCCCTTGGGCGGCACGGCGAAGACGCGCGCGCGCAACTGCGCCGCGGTGGCGCCGAGCTGATGGCGCCAGGCGAACGCGACGTCGCCCGCGGGGTTGCCCGCCAGTGCCACGTGCGCGCGGGCGCCAGCCGTGTCGGCCAGCCGGAACGGGCGGCCATCGGGCGTGCCGTCGGCGTTGAAGCGCCGCCCGAGCACGTCGCCGCCGCCCACGGCCGCGCCGCGATAGGTCACGACGAAGTTGCCGGGGCCGTCGACCGCCACGCGCGCGCCCTCGGCCCAGCCGTTCGAATGCACCGCGAACGGCGCGCCGAGCGCTCCGCCCGCGGGCGAATAGAAGCGCGCGTAGAGCTGCGCCTGCACGTCGCGCCCCACAGTCCACACGACCAGCAGTCGCCCGCGCGAGTGAACGACCGCGTCGACCCCGGGCAGCGCGAAGGCTGCGCCGGTCGGGGCACCGGAGGCGCGGAAGCCGCGTGCCCAGGTCTTGGCCGGCGTGACGCTCTGGTCGCGCCAGGCCACGACGAAATGCCCCTCGGGTGACACTGCCACGGCGCGCGGAAGCAGCGTGCGGCCCGTGCCGGAGGCCAGACGCGTGCGCGCCAGCGCCACGTTGCCGTCGCTGTCGAGCGCCTGCACGTAGAGCCCGTCGTCTTCGGCCCAGGCCAGCACGAAGCGGCCGGAGGCGTCGACGCCGCTCACCGCGGCGTCCGCAGGTTGGCCCGCGCCCAACTCGTCTTTGGCCACGAGCGCGCCATCGACGGCGCGGATCTGCCAGCGCGCTGCCGGGGCACCGGCCGTGCCTTCCGACCAAGTCAGCAGCAACCGGCCGCGCCGCGCGACCGTGGCGCCGAGCCCCCACGCATCCCCGGCGACATCGTGGGCGAGCAGCGCCTCGCCGGTCGCCTGCCGGCGTGGGTCGTAGCGTTGCACCCACAGGCGCGTGGGTTGTCCACTCTCGCTGGCCAGCCAAGCCACGCTCGCGAAGCCGAACGCGTCGAGCGCCGCGGCCGGCGCGCTGTCGGCGCGCTCCACGAGCCAGTCGCCGCCGGTCGGGCGCAGCAGCGTGCGCGTCGGCGCCGCGAGCGCCGGCGCGGCGGTCAGCAGCGCCACCCAGATCGAGATCGGACCACGCATGCGTGTCACCCTTTCGCGGAGTGTCGGGGGTCCTCGTGCTCCCCGGCTTCTGACGCTTGGAGCCGGCCCCCGAGTCGCAACTCTCGCAGCGTAATCCGCGCCGATCTACCGGTCAAGCTCTTTGTGTATCGAACATCGCCATTCGGCATTCCAAAGCAGTCATGGCTCGCGTCTCAAGCCGTCTCAGCCTGTGCCGCGAGGGCTGGCCGCACCTCGCTGCGCCACTTCCAGAGCAGGTAGATGGCCGGGTAGGCGAGCAGCTCGAGGGCGAAGGACGTGGCCAGACCGCCGACCATCGGCGCCGCCACGCGCTTCATCACGTCGGAGCCCGCGCCGCTCGACCACATGATCGGCATGAGCCCCATGAAAGCCGCCGCCACGGTCATCATCTTGGGGCGCACGCGCTTGACGGCTCCGTGCAGGATGGCCTCGTGCAGGTCGTGCAGCGAGCGCAGCCGCCCCTCGCGCTTGGCCTCCTCGTAGGACAAGTCGAGGAACAGGAGCATGAACACGCCCGTCTCGGCGTCCAGGCCCATGAGCGCGATCATGCCCACCCAGGCCGCGATCGAGACGTTGTAGTCGAGCGCCCACATCAGCCAGACCGCGCCCACGGCCGAGAACGGCACCGCCAGCAGCACGATGCCCGCTTTCACGCCCGAGCGCGTGTTCAGATACAGCAAGAAGAAGATGGTGAAGACCACCAGCGGCACCACCAGCTTCAAGCGCTCGCGCACGCGCAGCATGTTCTCGTACTGGCCGCTCCACTCCAGCGAGCAGCCCTCGGGCAGGCGCAGGCGCTGCCCCACCGCCAGCTTGGCC
>WBZQ01002762.1_pt1 | contig 10204 bp, 3 predicted proteins | sample 5204251 | NCBI WGS metagenome assembly WBZQ01 (sample SAMN12412402, study PRJNA552823) | activated sludge metagenome | isolation source: activated sludge from nitrification reactor of wastewater treatment plant... | place: USA: Virginia | collected 2017-09 | reverse complement strand
CGGATCGAGTCGACGGCCGTACAACCGCTGGCGTTGGTGGCCTGTACGTAGTAAATGCCGTTTTTCTTCGGCACAACCACCACCGAGTTGCCCGAGGAGGGAAGCGGCGGGGTAAAGTCCGGCGATTCCGACCACACGAAGGTCACACCATTGGTATTCTGCGGTGCGATCGTGAACGCCGCATCCGAACACAGCAGGGTGTCCTGTGGCAGCGCCACGGTGGCTGCCGGCTCCGGCGTTACGGTAATCGAATCCACCACTGTGCAGGGGCCATTGACAATCGTGGCCACATAAACCGTCTGAACGGCCGGCATGACGTTGGGGTTCGGACTGTTCGGATCAAAATCCGGATCGTTGGGCAAAGACGCCCAGTCGTAGGTATAGTTGGGATTGAAATCCGGGTTGAGCGGGACGGAGGTGCCGGGGCAGAATATTTCCTCGCTGGCAATGCTGTCGCTCACTACCGTCACCTCGACCTGGGCGGAAGCGGTGCCCGTACAGCCGTTGGCATCGGTCACTGTCAGGGTAGCCGTGATCGTGCCTTCCGCATTGAAGGAAATCAGCGGATTCTGCACATTGGAGGTTTGGGGCGGCACCGTCGAAAACGACCAGTTCCAGCCGGTCAGCGGGTAAACGTGGGCAGACTGATCGGAGAATTGTATCCGGGCCTGGTTGGTGCAACTTTCATAGGTATTGGCGATGGCCGCCTGCACCGCGGCTTCCGGTAGCACCGTAATGGTGGTATCGAACGGCAGGACGCACTTTTCCGTAGAAGAGAAAGAGACGGTATAAACGCCTTCCTGCGCGTAGGTGTGGGAGGGGTTGGCTTCGGTGCTGGTGGTATTGTCGCCGAAATCCCAGGTTCCGCTGACGTTGATGCCATTCGTGAAACCGACTACTTTGCCCTGGCAGAGGTCGATGTCGACGGCTCCTTCCAGCGAAATGGCGGGGTCCGTGTTCACCTGGGTGGTATAGGTTCTTTCGCAACCGTACTGGTTTTTCACCAACAGGGTAAGCGTGTAGGTGCCGCTCGGGCTGGTCACCGTCACCGTGGCGGCATTGCCGGGCAGGATAACCACTCCCGGGTCGTTCGACGACCACTGATAGGTCAGGATATCGGCAGGATCGAGGTTGGCGGCCGAAAAGATGCCCGGGACGTTCTCGCAGGCCATCGTCAGGGAATCGAAAGGCGCGCTCACGTCCACGCTGTTTCCGGCCACTTCTACTCCCGTGGACTCCGTACAGCCATACACGTCCGTAGCCACTACGGTAAACGTTTGCAGGCCGTGGGCAGGAACCGTGATGACCGGCGTGACGCCTACCGTATTGCCGCCGGCATCGGTCCATACATAGGTCACATTGGCGGCCGGGTTGACGCTGGCCTGGAGCGGCGCCAGCGTATCGCAGGTCACGACCGAGGTATCCTGGACCGTGAGATCGATGGGCTCCACCCGGATGATCTTCAGATCCACCGTATCGGCGCAACTGCCGTTGGTGACCACCAGTTGGTATTCCGTCGTTTCCGACGGATCGGCAATGACGTGCAGGGCATCGGGGTCGAAGGTCAGGCCGGTAGTTGGCAGCCACTGGTAGGTATTGTTCGGCGCACCGGTTACCACAATGGGAATGGGGCCGTTTTTGCAATCCAGAGTAGAGTCGGGCACGCTGACCGACACGCTCGGGATGCCGGCTATTTCAAACGGCCCGTTGACGGTCGCGACACAGCCCAGGGCCGAAGTTACGGTCAACTGAACGGTGCCGATCTGGTCCTGTATAAACTGCAGGGCGGGCGGGTTTTGCTCGGTCGAGGTGGTGGAATTATTGCCCCAGGAGATGTTCCAGTTCCAGGATACGATGCTGCTGAGCGAATCGGTCGACTGGTCGGTGAACTGCACCGTAATGCCGGTGGATTTGCAGTCCAGCGTGACGAGTTGGTAGTCCGCAACCGGGTCGGACAAAGCGCTGATGGTGGCATCGTCCTTGGCGGTACACCCCTTGGCATCGATCACGCTGACCGCATACGTACCGGTACCCAGCGGGCCGATGTTCGGCCCCACGATCTTGGAACTGTCGGGCAAGGTCCAGGTAAAAACATATGGTCCGGTACCACCCGCCGCGCTTACCGTAGCGCTTCCGGTCAGGTCATTCGGGCACGTTACGTTGGTTTCGTCAGTGGTCAGGGTTATCGCGGTAGCCGCCCCGATGGTATCGGTGAACATGCCGACGCAACCGGTATTGGCATCGGTGACGGTAACCGACACGATGGTACCGGCCGCCAGGCTGTCGATCTGCGGGGCATTGGGTTGGGGCTGGGGTTCCCAATGGTAGTTGTATACGCCGGTCGGCGGATCCACGATGGCCATAGCCGTGCCGTTGTTGATACCCACGCACTCGGCGCTGGTCAGGTTGAAGGCCACGCCCAGCACATCGATGGAATCAATGTCGACCACCATATCGCGCTGACAGTGGTTGGCGTCGAAGACGCAGACGTAGTAACTGCCGGGAGCCAGGTTGCAGACCGTCGGGCCGGTAGCATTCAGCGTGGGCCACACATAGGTATAAGGCGGCGTGCCGCCCACTCCCTGTACCGTGATGCAGCCGTTGTTCCCGCCGCAGGCCGGCGAAAGCGAGACGACAACACTGGTAAGCGGGGGCGGGATGTTGACGGTATCCATATCGGTAGCCGTGCAGCCGAACTTGTCGTAAACCGTAACCGAATACACTCCGGCCGGAAGGTTTAGCTGGCCGGGGTCGTTAACGCCGTTGTTCCACACATAGGTATAGGGGAGCGTTCCGCCGGTAACGATGCTGCTCACCGCGCCGCCGTTGGGCAGGTAGGAGCAGGGGATGTCGGTAGCGACCACTTCCACTGACAAAGGATTCAGGACCGTCAGATGGACCGTATCCAGATAGGTGCAACCTTTGCTGTCGGTAATGGAAATGCCGTAATCGCCGGCCGGGATATTGGCCAGGGCCAGATTTTCCACACCGTTGCTCCATACCCAGGTGAACGGCGGGTTGGTTCCGAATATGGCGATGCCGATGGCACCGTTGGCCTGGCCGTTGCACAAGGGCTGGGTAATGGTGTATGCCGGAAAAAACTCGGCGGCCTGCGCCACGAAGTATGCATTGATAGCCGAACAATTGTTGGCGTCGGTTACTGTCACATAGTAGGTACCTGCTGCGGAAATTTCGACGGTCTGGGTTATTTCACCGTTGTCCCAGGCATAGGAATAAGGTGACGTGCCGCCGGAAGGACTGGCGGTAAGGGTTCCGACCACATCGAGGCAGCTAAAGCCATCCGCCAAAATATCGACCTTCAGCGGATCGGGCTGGGTGACGGTTGCACTGCCCGTCGCCGTCTGGCCGTTCTGGTCGGTAACGGTGACGGTGACCGCTCCGGCGCCCAGGCCGAAGTTGGTTTGCCCGGTCTGGTTGTTGTTCCACATATAGCTGTAGGGTGTGCTGCCCCCCGAAGCATTCACCGTGGCCGATCCGTCGGTATATCCGTTGCAGGTTGGCTGTTCGATGGTAAAGGTCAGTTGTATCTGGGCGCTCAGGTTGTTCGCCATCAACACCACCAGCATAGCCGAAATAAGGCCGTATTTCATGAAGTAGAGGATTTGCATATGTTTACTGTCCATGGTGATTTTCAGGTTGATGAGGTTGATGAGGTTGATGAGGGGTTGATGAGGGTTGATGAGGTTGATGAGGGTTGATGAGGTTGATGAGGGTTGATGAGGTTGATGAGGTTAATGAGGTTGATAAGGGTTGATGAGGTTAATGAGAAAACGGGTTTATCAACTTTTATCAACCCTTATCAACTTTTATCAACCCTTATCAACCTTTTATCAATTTTTAAACAAACGCACCTCGATGATCTCGGCCCGGCGCTCGCGGGAAGCCTCGGGACTGAACACCGAACGCCGCTTGTCGCGGGCATCGTCGCTGACCCCCGGAGAAGCGGCTGTTTCACCCAAAGGCAGGGTAGAAACTTTCAGCCGGCCTTTCCGGACATATTCCTCGAAAATACCGTTGTCAAAGGTTCTCAGGTAGTTGCGTACGCTGGCAATCCGGCGTTGGGTCAGTGCCAGGTTGTAATCGGAACTGGCCAGCGGACTGGCAAAAGCCTTGACCATAATCTCAATACTCGATCCACTTTTCAGGAAAAGGCCCAGATTGCCGGCAAAAGCTTCCAGTTTGACATAGCCGGCCTGTACTTCTTCATCAAAAAACCGGGACAGCTGCGCTTCTGTCTCCGCTCTTTCCGCGCCCTGCAGGTTGCCTGCATATTTTTCTATAAACGCCCGCTTCCGGCTCAGGTAACGTTCCACCGTTTGTCCGTAAGTCTGGGAGGTAGTGGTATAGCGCGTATGCGGATCAGGCTGGTCGTTGTCGAAATACAGGGTGATCGGCAGATAGGCGCTCATGCTGGCCGGACTGAGGAAGAGGTGCTTGTAGAGGGTGGAACCGGCCACGAGAGCCTTCAATTCTTCTTCCGAAACCACTACGGTATCGGGCAGGAAACCTTCTTTTTCAGCAGTAATGGTAAACATCCGCCGCCCCCCTACATCCATTCTCGACTCATTTCCCGCCACTCCGGTACTTCTCTGATCGGCAACGACGCCCGGCAATTCGTACAAACGGACCAGCACGTCGAAGAGCGGCTCTTTCGTCCACTCGTGAAAAGTTTTCACCGCCAGGGCTATCTCGGGGGTCAGGTACAGTTTTTCCGTAAATTTCCGGTCGGTCGGCAGGGGATTGGTCTCCAGTAATACGGTGTCGGGAGTGTAATTTTCTTTTTGGGCGATCACCTGGTATTGCCGGCGACGCTGCACGGAAAAATCCGCCTCGTTTTGCGTACCGGAGTACCGCGTGGCGCCGGGTACGGCCGAGGGCGCCTCGGTCAGGGTGAATACCACGCCCGGCAGGGGTTCGTCGTAGGGTTTGGCGAAAGCCAGCGTTTTCAGGGACAGCGGCAGCCAGGTGCCTTTAAAAATATCGTAGCAGCAGGCATCGCCCGCTACAGCGGCCGATTCTTCGCGGTTGGAAGTGAACAGGGCCGTATCGTCGCTTTGCGGGGCGAAATACAGGTCGTCGTAACTGCTGTTGAACGGTACGTCCAGGTGCTCGGGTTCCTGCCAGGTCCGGCCGGTCCAGGCCGATGTATAAATATCCAGTCCGCCGACCGTATTTCTGCCGTTGGTACTGAACCAAAGCGTACGGTTTTTTTCGTAGAAAAACGGCGTTACCTCGTTCTGCGGGGTGTTGAGAGCGGCCAGATTCTCCGGTTTCCCGAAATTGCCGGCCCCGGAAAACCGCACCTGCCAGATGTCCAGTCCGCCCTTGCCGCCGGGGCGGTCGCTGACGTAGAAAAGTTCGTAGTAACCGTCTTCCGTCGGCCGGATATTGGGCTGGGTGGTCGTGTACCCCGGCACATTCACCGTTTCAGGCAGTTTTACCGGTTCCGACCAGCCGCTTGCGGTCGCCTGCGAGAAATACAGTTCGCAGGAAATAGCGGCGCCGGTTTTATAGTCGCATTTGTTGAAGACCAGCACTTTGCCGTCGGCGCTGAAAGCCGTGTTGGCCGTATGGCGTTTGGGGTCGTTGAAAGCGGCCGGCACGGCAGTAGCACCCGCACGCGATTCCATGACCTGTACGATCGGGCGCTTGGGGTAGTGTTTGTCGCCCCACTCTATTTCGCGGAAAGAAGAATAGACCAGCGTATCGCCGCGCAGGGTAGCGGCAAAGTCAGCCTGGGCGGTATTGGGCGTTTCGTCGGGCAAGCGTTCGATCAGGATGCCGGGGTCGGCATTGGCCAGACGCTCCAGGGCCCATATACATTGCTCGACGTCCTGCTCGGCCTGCTGGCGCAACGGCGAGCCGAGGGCTGCCGTGGCGGTAAAGCGGCGGTACAGCCGGATGGCCTCCTCGTATTTGCCGAGGTGTTTTTTGATGCCGGCCAGCCGAAAAGGCGCTTCGGGGAACCGGCCGTTGGGGTCGCCGTCCAGGATCGACTGGAGCAATACCTCGGCCTGCCCGTAAGCGCCAAACTGGCGGGCGGCATCCGCATAGCGGTACGATACGTCGGGGCGGTTGGGCTCCATTTCAAGTACTTTTCCAAAATATTGCATGGCGGCGTAATAGTCTTTGGCCTCCATGGCACGGTTTGCAGCATTTTCGTAGGCTCGCGGCGATTGGGCGCCGGCGGCTATTGCCGGCACGATCGAGCACACAACGAGTGTGACCCGGATCAACTTGTTCATGGTTATATTACGGTTTCCCGGGCGGGAGGTCTGGGGGATTAAACTAAGGTTTGATCGGGCGGAAAGAGCCGGGATTAAAGGAGGGTTTGATGGTTTGATGGTTTGAGGGTTTGATGGTTTGATGGTTTGAGGGTTTGAAGGTTTGATGGTTGGAGGGTTGGATTTTCAAACCTTCCAACCTTCAAACCCTCCAACCTTCAAACCTTCCAACCATCAACCCATCTATATTCCATTCGTACCGCGTTTCACCTCTACGCCGATGATCTCCAGGCGGCGTTCGCGGGAAGCGCGGGGGTCGTATATGGAGCGGCGAAGGTCTTTGACGTCGTCGCTGATATCCTTGGGGGCGAGGTTTTCGCCGTTGGGTTCGAGTTTGATCACGATCTGGCCGTTGTCCACAAAGCGTTTGTAGATACCGCCGTCGTGCTTGAGGAAGTGGTTGCGCACACTGTTCACCCGGCGGGCGGTAAGGTTCATGTTGTATTGGGTACCAGCCCGCGGCGAGGCGAAGCCCCGCAGCGTGAGTACGATGTAGTCGCCGCGTTCCATCATTTTGTACAGGTCTTCCGAGAAGAAGAACAGGCGTTCCCAGCCGCCGCGGACATCGCGTTCGAAGAAGAGATCCACGGAGTCAACAGCCGCCTTTTTGGCGATGGTGTCCAGGCCTTCGCTGAATTTTTCCAGGAATTCCGGTTTGCGACGGTAAAAATCCACGTAGGTGGGCCGGTATTCGCGCTCGGTCGTGGTTTTGTTGGACCGTTTGTCGGGTTCGTCGTTGTCGAAATACAGCCGGATGGGCAGATAGGCCTGCAGGGTCAGGGGGCGCAGCTGTAGTTCCCGGGTGATGTGCTGGAAACTGGTGCGTGGCAGGTCTTTGGTCGAGAACCGGACGGTATCGCTGGTATAACCGTCTTTGGAAGCGATCACCAGGTACTGACGGTCGTAGTTGAGGGTGGTTTCGTAGTTGGTGATGCCGGGCGGGTTCACAAATTCCTCCCTGCGGTTGCCGCCTTCGATCTCCACCAGCCGGTACGTGACGCCGTACAGCGTATCCCGCGTAACCCGGTTGAGGGTATGCGCGGCGAAAGTAACGCCGCGGGTCAGGTAGAGTTTTTTCTCGATGATGCCGGCATCGGGCATGTTGATGGTCGATATCTGGTCGGAGGAGTCGCGTGTATAGCCTTTTTTGAACGCTGCTACCTGGTAGCGGTGTTCGAAATCGAGGTCGTAGTCGAAGCGGTTGGACAGTTCGTTGACTTTGGAAGAGGATTCCAGGGGGCCGCCGCCTTTACCGGTAGCGAAGGTGCCGCCGGGCAGCATTTTGCCCAATACGTGAAAGTCGACCGCGACGCCGGGAATCGGCTCGCCGGTTTCCTTGTCGTAAACCGTCACGACGAGGTGCGGCGTAGCCGGGGTCAGGTACAGTTTTTTGATGAGGGTATCTTTCCAGATCGTCGGCGGGGTTTCAAAACGCAGCGTGTCGGGCAGAAAGCGCGGTTTGGAAGCGATAAGTTGGTACGACCGGCGGGGCTGGAGCGGGAAACTGAAGTACGTGCCGGGTACTTTCACCTTGAGTTCTTCCATGGCGACCCCTTTCGACGTGTATTCCACCAGTTGCATGGTGGTTTCGGACAGGGAATCGCCCGTCGCCTTGTTGAAGGTAATGGCGATCATTTCGGGCTTTTCGATGGAAGCGCGGTAAAGGTCGTAGCAGCAGGACTGCTCGCCGGGTATCTCTCCTTTCTCATCCGGCTGGAATTGCCGGGAGCCTTTGCGGTTGGAAGCCAGGAAAGCGACCTTGCCCTTTTTGTTCACGGAAAAATAAGCGTCGTGGGCCGGCGAATTGATCGGCATACCCATGTGTACCGGTTCGTCCCAGGAATCACCGCGGCCTTTGACCCTATAGATGTCCAGGCCGCCGATGGTTTGCAGGCCGTCGGTACTGAAGTAAAGCGTGCCGGTACCGTTGTGGTAAAAGGGCGTGACGTCATTCTCTTTGGTATTCAGCGGAAAGTTCGCCGGCGGCGAGAACGTCTCTCCGTTTACGCGGCTGTACCAGATGTCGTATTTGCCTTTGCCGCCCGGGCGATTGCTCATGAAGTACAGGATCTCGGTGGAGTCGCCCGGAGCCCGGCCGATGCTGGGTTCGGTAGTCGTAATGGAATCGGCCGGAATGTTGATGTGCGGCGGCAGTTTAACCGGCTCGCTCCAGGTGCCTCCGGTTAGTTTGCGCATGTAAATTTCGCAGCGGATCTTGGCGGAAGTACCGATGAAGTCGCAGATCGTAAAATACATGACGTCGCCTTTTTCATTAAACGTGACGTTGGCGGTATGCCGGTTGTCCACATTGAAATCGGCCAGTGAGGATTTCAGGGTATCGCCGGGCTGGGGTATCCCGATCAGGGTTTTGGCCAGGCGCCGTTTGGGGAATTTTTTGTCTTTTTCAAATTCGAACCGGTAGGAAGCGTAATAGACCGTATCTCCCTTGGGGTAAGCGGCAAACTCGGCGTAGTCGGTATTGGCCTCTTTCAGCGTATCCAGGGTGGACTGCAGGTCCGAATTATCGACCACTGCCAGCGCCCAGTCGCAGTTCTCCAGTCCGGTCTGGGCGTATTCCAGTACTTCCTGGGTGATGCCGACCGGCGTTTCCACGTACAAAAAGCGGCGGTACAGTTCCTTGGCTTCGGCGTATTTGCCGAGCCTGAATTTGGCATCGGCGAGTTTTACGAGTTGCAAACCGTCGGACGTGATCATTTTACGGCCGACCAGCCGTTGATAAGCCATTTCCGCCTGACCGTAAGCGGCGAATTGCATGGATACGTCGCCATATCTTTCCAGAGCCGGCATACGCAGGCTGTCGTATTCGAGGGCACGGCGGTAGAACACCATGGCCTTGTAATAGTCACCTTCGGCCGTGGCTTTTTCGGCCTCGCGTTCCAGGGACACGACGTTGGGAGCGCGATCCTGATCGGCGTTTATCTTATCCGTAATCCCTCCCTGGCCGATGGCGGTTTGCAGGGCCAGAAAAAGCATGACGGGCAAAAGCAGCAATTGCCTATACTTCATAGTTGCTTGATTCATAGAGCATCCGAAAGGGGGGATTACAAAGGTTGTCACTTTGGTGACGGTAACTGCGGATTAAAGGCGACCGTTTTGCGCTGGTCTTCCACACCCGTCCAAAACGGTTTATGAAAGTTGAAAACGGGCTTACGGTATGTCACATGCCGATTTTAACTCAAAGGTCCACCCGTCAAATGATCGGACAGGTCTTGAAGATCTGCAGTGGTTTTACTTTATACAGGCGGTAGATCAGGGCAACTTCCGGTCCGCCACGGCCGCTGGTGAGCCGGTCTGCCTGCGACATGTTGAAGTCGTAGGTAAAGCCGAGCGTCCAGGTGCGCCACAGCACTTCGAGGTGCGGGATAAGGGCATCCTGGTAGCGGTGGCGGTAGTCCGCACCCACCTGGAGCGCCAGTTCACGGTAGGGCTGCTGGTTGAGGTGCATCCGGATGCCGCCGCCATACACCAGTTCCCGGTACCCGCCCTGCCGCTGGTACAATCCCTGGCCTACCAGATCGAAAGTGGAAGAAAGTTGCAGCAGACCGGTAGCATACAGCGACATTTTGCTGTAGAGCCGGACATTGCCCGGATCGGTCAGGTCGGAGGACCAGAAGTCGTGGTTGGGCCGGTTGATGTGGTGCAGGCCGCCCCCGACATCGAGCCGGTTGCGACGGCCTTCCGACTGAAAACGGAGGTTGACGCCGGCACTAAGGTCGAAGTACTTGAGGCTGTTGCTTTGGAACAACTGGTCTTCCCGGGCATCGGCGGAGGGATCGAAAATGCAGTCCACCCATTGGGCATCGAAGGTCAGCCGGTTGGTCTCGAAGGCGCGCTGCCCGAAAGCCGGGGTAACGCCCGCAGTGAGGAATGCAACCCGC
>WBZQ01003229.1_pt1 | contig 10205 bp, 6 predicted proteins | sample 5204251 | NCBI WGS metagenome assembly WBZQ01 (sample SAMN12412402, study PRJNA552823) | activated sludge metagenome | isolation source: activated sludge from nitrification reactor of wastewater treatment plant... | place: USA: Virginia | collected 2017-09 | reverse complement strand
CCGCCCTCTGTTGGCGCGCGCCTCGCGGTAGAACTGGGGGTGTCGCAAGGCTGGGATCGTTATATCGGTGCGCAGGGCGACATGCTTACTGTTGAGCGGTTCGGTGCTTCTGCACCGGCTGCGGTAATTCTGCGCGAATACGGCTTTACTGTCGACAATGTATGTGCGCGCGCAAATGCTCTCCTCAATCACCCAAGCGGCCTTAAGCTTTGAGTATATTGACCATCCGATATTCGGCGCGATATTTCCAGATGAACCTATCACTTAAAATGTAAGAATTTAATCATGGCTAGACGAGTATGAATCAGACTTCGTTGCCAACCACTTCGACAGAACAATCGCAATTACTGACCGGGCACCCGATAAATTCCCTCGCAGGACAGTTGGTCCCAACGGTCATGTTGGTCGATGTACCCAGACTTATAACGACTTACTATACTGAGACACCTGATTGTTCAATGAAGGATCAACGAGTTATTTTTGGCACTTCGGGGCATCGTGGGTCCTCATTCGAAAATAGTTTCAACGAAAGGCATGTCCTGGCCATAACTCAAGCTATCTGCGAGTACCGCAAGCAACAGGGTATCGATGGTCCCCTGTATCTTGGTTTCGACACCCATGCTCTTTCCATGCCTGCTTTTATCAGTGCCCTCGAAGTACTGGCGGCTAACAGTGTGGAAGTTTTCATCTCGGATCAGGATGAATACACGCCCACTCCCGCGATTTCGCACGCCATACTCACTTATAATCGCGGCCGGAAGTCAGGGCTTGCAGACGGTATTGTCATTACTCCTTCGCACAATCCACCCGATAGTGGTGGTTTTAAGTACAACCCCACCCACGGTGGGCCTGCCGGTAGCGACATTACGGGATGGATCGAGACCAGGGCAAATGCATTTTTGGCAAGCGGTCTGCAGGGCATGAGAAGAATCCCCTTTGAGCGTGCTCAACGCGTTGCTACCACGCATCGACATGACTTCCTCAATATTTATATCAATGATCTCGACAGCGTGCTCGATATGGATGCGATACGCGGCGCCAATATCAAAATGGGCGTGGACCCGATGGGTGGTGCCGGGATTCATTATTGGGGCCAGATTGCCGAGCGCTATGGCTTGAATCTCACGGTGGTGAACGAAGTCGTCGACCCCACCTTTCGTTTTATGACGCTCGATTGGGATGGTCAAATTCGGATGGATCCCTCTTCGTCCTATGCAATGCAAAGGTTAATCGGCAACAAGGATCGCTTCGATATTGCCTTTGCCTGCGACACTGACCATGATCGGCACGGGATTGTCACCAAGAATGCAGGATTGTTGCCACCTAATCATTATCTTTCGGTGGCCATTTTCTACCTGTTTCAACATCGACCGAATTGGAGCAAAGATGCAGCGATTGGCAAAACGGTAGTCAGCAGCCAGATGATCGATCGTGTTACGGAGCAACTCGGACGGAAACTCTACGAGGTTCCGGTTGGTTTCAAGTGGTTTGCTGATGGCCTACTTGATGGTTCGCTCGGGTTCGGAGGCGAAGAAAGTGCAGGCGCATCTTTTCTTCGTCGGAATGGCAATGTCTGGACCACGGATAAAGATGGCATTGTTCCGGCTCTGCTATCGGCTGAGATTGCCGCGTGCCTGGGCCGCGATCCCGTGGAAATCTACCGCGAATTAGAACTTAAATTCGGCGAGCCAGTATACGATCGTGTCGAAGCGCCAGCAACTTTAGAGCAAAAAGAACTGCTGGCAAAACTCTCACCTCAGCAAGTTAAGTTTACCGAGTTGGCTGGCGAAAGAATTCAGACTATCCTCACTCACGCACCAGGCAACAATGCGCTCATCGGCGGATTGAAGGTGATCTCTAAGAGCGGTTGGTTTGCGGCGCGTCCATCCGGCACCGAAGACATTTACAAGATATATGCCGAGAGCTTCCAGGGAGCGGATCATCTGCGCCGCATCCTAAGGGAAGCACAGAGCATAGTCACCGACGCTCTTGTGGTAAGGGTGTCGTCGGAAAATGACGTTAGGACATAGCATGCTTGAACTGGAAAACACGCTTGATGTTGCACTACCGCCGCCCGTTATCGCCAAATGGACAATTGAGTTTATCCCGAAATCGGCAGGCCAGAAGAAACCATGAGCAGTCGGAAACTAACAGTCGATTCCGAACTGGAAAAGCTACAGCACAAATCATTCAGCTACTTTCTGCATGAAACGAACACAGCCAACGGGTTGGTAATCGACAAGACCCCAGCGGATTGGCCTGCTAGTATTGCTGCCACCGGCCTCGCGTTGGCATCTTACCCTGTGGCTGTTGAGCGCGGATTTATGCCGCGAGCCGTAGCGGTAGAACGAACGCTGATCACGCTGCGTTTTTTCTGGAACAGCCCGCAAGGTCCCGAACCCGACGCCACCGGCTATAAAGGTTTTTACTATCATTTTCTCGACATGCAGACCGGCCGGCGCGCCTGGCAATGCGAACTGTCAACAGTAGACAGCGCTTTTCTGCTGGCTGGTGCGTTAACGGCAGGAATGTATTTTGTTGCTGATACGCCGGATGAACATGAAATCCGCACCCTCGCCGATGCGCTTTATCGTCGAGCGGATTGGCAATGGGCGCAAAATGGCGGAACAACGGTTACGCACGGCTGGAAACCCGACAGCGGTTTTCTCAAATACTGTTGGGAAGGCTACGATGAGGCGATGCTTCTATATATTTTGGGTTTGGGTTCGCCCGTTTATCCGCTGCCCGAGAGCTGCTACACCGCATGGACTTCGACTTACCGGTGGGAAAAATGTTACGGATATGACTATCTTTATGCCGGGCCGCTATTCACGCACCAGCTCTCGCATATCTGGATTGATTTTCGCGGCATTCAGGACGCGTTCATGCGCGTTAAAGGCATCGACTATTTCGAGAACAGCCGCCGCGCAACTTACGTGCAACAAAGATACGCGATGGACAATCCTCTTAAATTCGAAGGTTATAGTGAATGTTGCTGGGGGGTCACTGCAAGCGACGGCCCAGGACCCAATACTATTAAGGTAGGCGGCATTGAACGCCAATTCTATGATTATCTGGGCCGAGGCGTACCATATGGACCTGACGACGGTACGCTCGCGCCGTGGGCGGTGGTAGCCTCAATGCCGTTTGCGCCCGAAATAGTGCTACCAACCTTAGACTTTTGCATTCACCAAGCTAAATTAACGAACTCAAACCCATACGGCTTTAAAGCAACTTATAACCCGACTTATCCAGTAAAATCCACTAATCCATATGGTTGGGTCTCGCCTTGGCATTACGGACTTAATCAAGGACCAATTGTTTTAATGATTGAGAATTATCGAACTGGCTTATTGTGGCGATTGATGCGAGATTGCCAATACATAGCCACAGGCTTGCAACGAGCGGGCTTTAACGGAGGTTGGTTATAATGTCTATACGCCCAAGTATTATTTGAAATTTCAGAAAGACCTTTTAGGGGATGAATTCTATCTCTCAGGCAATCACACTATTTTGTCCAACTTGCGCTGACGGGATAAAGTGGAGATAAATATTCAACCAGAATTATCGACTGATAAGGAAAATAATATAGCATGAAAGCGCAGTAGTGATCCGATCAACGAAGGGATGAATCGTTTGCCAGAAACCGCGATGGATGATCCAGTTCAACACTCAGACAAACTCAATGACAAAAACGGGAAGCATGTTTCCGAGCAATTACTGGAAACGGCGCGTGCTGATACTGAAGCTGTCCTAAAAACCCTGCATTCTCGATTGGATGGCTTGAGCGAGGCAGAAGCCGATTCGCGCTTACAGCACTATGGAATGAACGAAATTGCCCGCGAAAAGCATCAATCCGCCTTAATGCGCTTTCTGAGTAACATTAAGAATCCATTGGTACTTTTGCTGACGGTGCTTGGTGTTATTTCCTTTTTAACTGGTGACTTGCGCGCGGCAGTGATCATTTTCATTATGGTAGTTCTGGGTGTGGTATTGCGTTTCTTTCAGGAAATGCGGGCCGATAATGCCGCTGAAAAGCTCAAAGCGATGGTCAGCAATACCGCGACGCTGGTGCGGGAAGGCAAGGAAACCGAAGCGCCGCTTAAACTGTTGGTGCCGGGTGATATCATCCGGCTGTCTGCTGGCGATATGGTCCCAGCCGATGTACGCGTACTTTCCGCCAAAGATTTGTTTCTGAATCAGTCTGCATTGACTGGTGAATCCTTGCCTATCGAGAAGAAAGCCACCTCCACATCCGCCGATGTTCAAAACCCACTGGAATTAAACAATATCTGTTTCCTGGGCTCTAATGTGGAGAGTGGCTCCGCGACCGCCGTGGTCATCCACACCGGGGATCAGACCTACTTTGGCACTCTAGCCTCCAGCATCGTTGGTCAACGTCAGTTGACGAGCTTCGACAAGGGCATCAATAAATTCACTTGGCTAATGATCTACTTCATTGCCGTGATGGTTCCGGCGGTCTTCCTGATCAACGGATTGAGCAAGCACGATTGGTTGGAAGCTTTTCTGTTTGCGATGGCAGTGGCCGTCGGATTGACCCCGGAAATGCTGCCGATGATTGTGACGGTTAACCTTTCCAAGGGCGCTCTGGCGATGGCGCGCAAGAAAGTGATCGTCAAACGACTGAACGCGATCCAGAACTTCGGGGCGATGGATGTGCTGTGCACCGACAAGACCGGTACGCTCACGCAAGGCAAAATCGTACTTGAAAAACATCTGGATGCGCACGGCGATCCCAGTGCAAAGGTTCTCGAATACGGCTATTTGAATAGTTACCATCATACCGGGTTGAAAAATCTGCTGGACGAAGCTGTTCTCGCCCATGAAGAGCTCGAGGAACACTTAAAAGCCAAAGAAAAATACCGCAAGATAGACGAAATCCCGTTTGATTTCGTGCGGCGACGGATGTCGGTGATCGTGGAGGACACGACCGGATTGAATACTTTGATTTGCAAGGGTGCCGTAGATGAAGTGCTGAGCTTATGCACCCGGGTGGAAATCAAGGGAGAGGTGATCGAGGTACTTCCCCAACATGACGCCAAGCGCCGACAGATAGCGGATGAACTGAACAGTCAAGGCTTCCGCGTTATCGCATTGGCCTATAAACAAATGCCGGGGGCAACGGACGAGCCTACCTACGCGGTTAAGGATGAATCGAACCTGATCCTGCTGGGTTTTCTTGCCTTCCTTGATCCGCCCAAAGACACCGCCACGGAGGCTTTGGAGCAGCTGCGCCAGTTGAATGTGGGCATCAAGATCCTGACCGGCGATAACGAGATCATTACGACTTATATTTGCAAGAAAGTCGGTGTCCCTGTAGAGCATCTCTTGCTCGGTCCACAAATTGAGGGGATGAATGAAGCAGAATTGGCCGATGCGGTCAGTGCGACCAGTATTTTTGCCCGGCTTGCCCCAGTGCACAAGGAACGTATCATCCGCGCGCTACAGAGCAACGGGCACGTGGTTGGTTTTATGGGCGATGGCATTAATGACGCGCCGGCTCTGAAAGCAGCCGATGTGGGCATTTCGGTCAATAGCGCCGTGGATATCGCCAAGGAGTCATCCGATATTATCTTGCTGGAAAATAGCCTGCTGGTGCTGCAACAAGGGGTGCTGGAAGGCCGGCGAGTGTTCGGTAACATTGTTAAGTATATCAAGATGGCGGCCAGCTCGAGCTTCGGCAATATGTTAAGTGTCGTGGGAGCCAGCGCTTTCTTGCCTTTCCTGCCTATGCTGCCGATCCAGGTGTTGATCAACAACCTCCTCTATGATTTTTCGCAGACTACCATTCCTACCGATGAAGTGGATGCAGAATGGTTAACCAAGCCGCGGAAATGGGAGATTGATGAAATTCTACGTTTTATTCTATGTATCGGACCGATCAGTTCAATTTTCGATTACCTTACATTTTTTATCATGCTATCCGTGTTCAACTGCTGGGACAATCCAACCTTATTCCACACCGGCTGGTTCGTCGAATCGCTCTTCACGCAAACGTTGATCATTCATGTCATCCGTACTAACAAGATTCCGTTTCTACAAAGCTGGGCCAGTTGGCCGCTTATCCTCACTTCGATCATCATCGTGGCGGTAGGTGCTTGGCTAACCATTTCTCCGCTGGCCGACACGCTAGGGTTTGTCCCACTCCCGCCTTTGTATTGGGAGTTACTGGCGGTGATTTTAATGTGTTATGTGATACTGACCCAGTTGGTAAAGACCTGGTTTTACCGCAGGTATGGCGATTGATGGCAGTAACGGTGAGCGGGAATTTATGACAGATCCTGCGCATATCCTGACCATCAATGGTGGTTCGTCGAGTATCAAATTCGCGCTGTATCAAATAAGTGAACCGTTGCTTCGAGCGCTGCATGGTAAGATTGATCGCATCGGCTTGCCTGATACAAGTTTGGAATTCAACGACCCAATTAGGAATCGGCAGGGTATTCACAACTTTGTAACTTCTGATAATAAATCGGCGGCTAATTCCTTAATAGACTGGCTTGAAGGACAGCATGGTTTTGCTTCGGTCAGGGCTGTCGGACACCGCGTGGTCCACGGCATGAAACACACCGAACCCGTAATTGCAACTCAGGAATTACTGGATGAGTTGCATCGCATCGTCCCGTATGACCCAGAACACCTTCCGGGCGAAATTGAATTGATCGAGACGATTCGCCAGCGTCATCCGGAACTACCGCAAGTGGCCTGTTTTGATACGGCGTTTCATCACACCATGCCACGCGTAGCGAAACTACTGCCAATACCACGCCGATACGATGCACAGGGTCTTCAACGCTACGGTTTTCATGGTTTGTCTTATGCTTACTTGATGCAAGAACTTGAACGCCTGGCGGGCGCGCAAGCGGCCAACGGGCGTGTCATTCTCGCGCATTTGGGCAACGGTGCGAGCCTGGCTGCGGTGCGCGGCGGACGCAGCATGGACACGACAATGGGATTGACACCAGCTGCGGGATTAATGATGAGCACTCGTTCCGGCGACATCGATCCGGGGTTGGTTACATTTCTGGCGCGCAGCGAGCAGATGACTGCGGAGCAATTTGACCGAATGATCAATCGCGAATCCGGTTTGATTGGAATATCTGAAACCAGTTCCGACATGCGTGATCTGCTTACAAAGGAAGCCGAAGATGTTCGGGCGGCTGAAGCGGTGGCGCTGTTTTGCTATCAAACGAAGAAATGTATCGGTGCGTATGCCGCTGCGCTGGATGGACTCGATACCTTGGTTTTCGCCGGCGGCATTGGCGAAAACGCGCCGACGGTTCGTTCACGTATTTGCGCAGGCCTCGGCTTTCTCGGCATTGAATTGGATGAATTACGCAATGCCGATCACGCGCAGGTGATTTCCGCGGACACCAGCCGGGTCGCAGTTCGCGTTATTCGTACCGACGAAGAATTGATGATCGCAAGATCAGTGTGTCATGTGCTCGGATTTGAGGCATGAAAAAAGGAAATATAAATATGAACAAAAACACCACGTCACTCTCTCCGGAATTGCTGCACAAGATGGATGCGTATTGGCGCGCTGCAAACTACCTGTCAGTTGGACAGATTTATCTCTTTGATAATCCGCTACTAAAGCAACCGCTCACACTGGCGCACATTAAACCACGCTTGCTGGGTCACTGGGGTACGACACCGGGGCTAAATTTCCTCTACACGCATCTGAATCGGATCATCAAGGAACACGATCTCAATGTCATCTACATCACCGGTCCGGGACATGGTGGACCGGGATTGGTCGCCAACACTTATCTGGAAGGCACGTACAGCGAGGTTTATCCAAATATCTCGCAAGATGAGGATGGCATGCTACGGTTATTCAAGCAATTCTCCTTCCCTGGTGGGATTCCCAGCCACGTCGCTCCGGAGACACCCGGTTCGATTCATGAGGGCGGCGAGTTGGGCTATTCGTTGTCACACGCTTTCGGTGCAGCATTCGACAATCCCGACCTACTGGTTGTGTGTGTGGTTGGTGATGGTGAAGCGGAAACGGGTCCGCTTGCCACGAGCTGGCATTCGAACAAATTTCTCAATCCGGTTCATGATGGTGCGGTACTGCCCATTCTGCACCTTAATGGTTACAAGATTGCCGGGCCAACGGTGCTGGCACGTATTTCCCGCGATGAGCTAGAAGCATTGTTCCGCGGTTACGGTTACACACTGTATTTTGTCGAGGGTGACGATCCGTTGGAAATGCACCAGCGTATGGCAGCAACACTTGACACTGTGGTCGCCAACATCCAGAGCATCCAACGCGACGCCCGTATGCATGGTTTCACGACGCGTCCGCATTGGCCAATGATCATCTTGCGTTCACCGAAAGGGTGGACTGGTCCGAAAGTCGTGGATGGAAATCCAACCGAGGGCACTTTTCGTTCGCACCAGGTGCCGATGGGCGATATGAGCCAACCCGAACATGTGAAGATTCTGGAAACATGGCTGAAGAGTTATCGCCCGCAGGAATTATTCGACGAAACTGGGAAATTCCTCTCCGAGCTCGCGGAATTGGCTCCACAAGGTACTCGCCGTATGGGCGCCAATCCGCATGCCAACGGCGGTCTGCTGTTACGTGACTTACTCCTGCCGGATTTGCGCGACTATGCAGTGACGGTAGCGAAGCCCGGCACCGTAACCGCTGAAGCGACACGTACCCAAGGTGAATTCATCCGTGATGTAGTGAAACTGAATGTGACTAATTTCCGTGTGTTCAGTCCGGATGAGACCGCTTCAAATCGCTGGGGTGCAATATTTGAGGTGACGAACCGTTGTTCGACGGCAGAAATTGTTCCAGGTGATGATCACGTTGCACCCGATGGCCGAGTAATGGAGATGTTGAGCGAACATCAATGTGAAGGCTGGTTGGAAGGATATCTACTCACTGGCCGCCACGGTTTTTTTTCAAGCTATGAAGCCTTCATTCACATCATCGATTCGATGTTCAATCAGCACGCCAAGTGGCTCAAGGTGGCCAAGCAAGTGCAGTGGCGGCGGCCGATTGCATCGTTAAACTACCTGCTTTCCTCACATGTGTGGCGGCAGGATCACAACGGTTTTAGCCATCAGGACCCCGGCTTCATCGATCACGTCATCAATAAGAAAGCGGAAATCATCCGTGTTTATCTGCCGCCGGACGCGAATACACTGCTGTCCGTTACCGATCATTGCCTGCGCAGCCGTAATTACGTGAATGTGATTGTCGCCGGTAAGCAACCTCAGCCGCAGTGGCTTGACATGGATGCGGCCATCAAACATTGCACTGCGGGAATTGGCATCTGGGAGTGGGCCAGTAATGACCAGGGTGAAGAACCGGATGTCGTTATGGCGTGTGCCGGCGATGTACCGACCATAGAGACCCTGGCTGCCGTCAAGCTGCTGTGGAAACACTTCCCCGAACTGAAAGTACGGGTCATCAACGTTGTTGATTTGATGAGTCTCCAGCCGCAAAGCGAACATCCACATGGTTTAAGTGACAAAGATTTTGATAGGTTGTTCACAAAAGATAAACCAATCATTTTCGCGTATCACGGTTATCCATGGCTAATTCACCGGCTTACCTATCGCCGCACTAACCACGATAACCTGCATGTGCGGGGCTACAAGGAAGAAGGTACTACGTCGACGCCGTTTGACATGGTGGTGATGAACGATCTGGATCGTTTTCATCTCGCCGCAGATGTTATTGATCGTGTGCCGCAACTTGGCCCAAGCGCTGCGGCTGTTAAGCACGCGCTCAGCGATAAATTGATCGAGCACAAACAGTATATTACTCAATACGGCGAAGATATGCCGGAAATCCTTAATTGGAAATGGAATGGATAATTTCACGATAGATTGACGCATTTTTAAATGATCATTCAAGAAAAAAAGCGTACGTACAGACGTTGCGATTCTCACATTTTAAGTTGCATAACAATCACAGATAGACCAAAAAAGCGTGGTTTACTCCTATCTTAGAAGTACTCGGCATCTTAGTCTGACGGAGACAGGTATTGCCCTTTCAGAGCATGTAAAACGTATTCTGGAAGAAGCTGAACATGCCGAACGAGCAATAAATAGTCTTCATGACGAACCACGCGGAACATTAAAAGTGAGTGTGTATCCCGTCAGCGCCAGTTGGACAAAATGATGTGATTGCATAAGAGAGTGTTTTGGTTCATCGTAAC
>WBZQ01003228.1_pt1 | contig 10206 bp, 9 predicted proteins | sample 5204251 | NCBI WGS metagenome assembly WBZQ01 (sample SAMN12412402, study PRJNA552823) | activated sludge metagenome | isolation source: activated sludge from nitrification reactor of wastewater treatment plant... | place: USA: Virginia | collected 2017-09 | reverse complement strand
CGGCCGAGCCGTCTCTGCCGCTGGCGCTCTTCGCGGCACGCGTGCACGCCAGGCTCGACGAGCGGCCCGCGCGCGCCACGTGGGCAGCCTGGTCGACGGCCGGCCTGCGGCCCGCTTGGGCAACGGCCGCCGCGTTGTTGGCGCTGCTGACGGTGGCGCGCACGCCACGCGTGGACGTCGGGGCGCGCACCCCGAGCACGTCTCGCGCGGCGGCCCACGAGGACGACCTGCTGTTGCCGTCCGAGTCCCTGCAACGGCTGGAGCGCGGCGCGGCGCGCGCGCAGACGGCGCGCTATCTCAACGAGGCCCAGGACGTGCTCGTGACCGTGGCCGCGCGCCTGCCGCGCTGCAGGCGCCGCGCACCGCGCGTGGAGGTGGCCGCCGAAGCGCGCCGCAGCCGCGAGTTGCTGGCCCGTCGCGCGCTGATGGTCGACGCGGGCAACGGCCACGTGGCGGCCGCGCGCGGCGTGCTCGTCGACGTCGAGCGCGTGCTGCGCGAGGTGGCGGCGTTCGACGACTGCGAAGCGCGCGGGCGCCTCGAAGCCGTGGGCCAGGAGTTGGACCAGCGCCGCCTTCTGATGCGCATGGCCCTGATGCAACGGGAGCTCTCGGGATGACGCGACTGCACGGTCGTGCCGCGGCGCTCTTGGCCCTCCTCGGCCTGGTCATGTCGGTGGCCGCTGCTGCGCCCACGCCGCCCGCCGCCGGCGATGCGTTGCGCGGGGCCAAGGCGTTGTTCTTCGACGGCAGCTTTGCCGAGGCCCGCAAGGCGTGGGAAGGCGTGCGCGCGCGCGGCGGCCTGGACGCGCGCGACGCCGAGTTCTGGATCGCGCGCTGCAGCGAGAACCTGGGCGAGTTGGAGCGCGCGCTGCGCGAGTACCAGGCCTACCTCGCCGCGCGTCCGACCAACGCGGCCTTGGCCGAAGAGGCGCGTACCGCCCGTGCCGGGCTGGCTTCCAAGCTCTACAGACAGGGCGGACGGCGCCAGCATCTCGATCTGCTCGTGGCGGCGCTCGCGGACCCGAGCCGCAGCGTGCGCTATTTCGCGGCGCTGCAGCTCTCGCAGCTCGACCCCAAGGACGGCGCGCCGGCCATTCCCGTGTTGCGCGATCTGCTGGCGCGCGAGAAAGACCCGGACCTGGTCGATCGCGCCAAGCTCGGCCTGCTGCGCCTCGACCGCAAGGCGTTGGCCGCCGTGCCCGCCCCGGGCGCATCCACGCAGCGCAGCGTCTCGTGGATCAAGGTGCGCATCTTCGAGAAGGGCAACGAACGGCCCACGGTCTCGATCAACCTGCCGGTGGCCCTGGCCGACATGGTCTTCAAGAGCCTGCCCGACGACGCGCGCGAGACCCTGCGCCGCAAGGGCTATGACGCCGACAACTTCTGGACTCGCCTGAAGCGCCTCGGGCCGACCGAGATCGTGAGCATCCAGAGCGAAGACGGGGAGCGCATTCAGCTCTGGACGGAGTGAAGCGAGGACACTCTGTCCCCACCCGAAGCGCGCTGCACTCCTACTCCGACGTCAGGGTGACGGTGTATCGAGCTGAAAAATATACTCATCTGTCGATCGATCGATTGATGGGCGCGTTGGAACGCGTGTTGCTGTCGACTGGCTGCGAGAGCCAAGGAGGTTCGCCATGACGCTGCGTGCCCTCACTGTGGCGCTGGCTGTCAGCGCCGGAGCCGCTCTGTTGGCGCCCGGCACGGCTGAGGCCCGCCACCGCCACGACCGCTACTGCCGGCACGATCGCTACGACCGACACGACCGCTCCGACCGACACGATCGCTACGATCGGCGCGATCGCTACGATCGTTACGATCGCTACGACCGACGCCGCTATGATCGGCGCCACTACGGGTACGGCTACCGGTACTACGAGCCGCCGCCGCGTGTCCGTTGGCACTACCACGGCCACCGGCGTTGCGCGCGCAGTCACGCCAGCTTCTGGTTCGGCTGGTAAGCGCGCGGGGCGCCCGCGGGGCGGGTTCGCGCGGGCCCGCCCCGCCCCAGGTCGCTGCTGATATCCTTGCGGCATGCCCCGCTTGACCTTTCTCGGCGCCGCCCGCACCGTCACCGGATCGCAGTACCTGATCGAGCACGGCCGCGATCGCGTGATGGTCGACTGCGGCATGTTCCAGGGCGAGAAACAGTTGCGTCTGCGCAACTGGGCCAAGCCCGACTACGGCCCGCAGAGCGTCCAGGCGCTGATCCTCACGCACACGCACCTCGACCACATCGGCCGCGTGCCACGCCTGGTCAAGCAGGGCTTCGACGGCCCCATCTACTGCACGCCGCCCACGCGCGAGTTGGCCGAGATCCTGTTGAAGGACGCCGCGCACCTGCAACAGGAAGACGCCGATTACTTCAACCGCAAGCGGCTCAGCAAGCACGAAACGGCGCTGCCCTTGTTCGACGACGCCGACGTGGCGGCCGCCCTGGAGCGCTTCGAGAGCGTGCCCTACGGGGAAGAGCGCGCCGTGGGCGCGTTCCGCTTCCGTTTCCGCAACGCCGGGCACCTGCTGGGAGCGGCCAGCGTGGACCTACGCGTCACGGGCGCGGGCCGCGAGCAACGCCTCGTCTTCAGCGGCGACGTCGGGCGCTACGACGCGGTGCTGACCAAAGACCCCGACCCGGCCCCCGACGCCGACTACGTGATCGTCGAGAGCACCTACGGGGACCGCTTGCACGCCGAGCAGGCCAACGCAGAACCGGTCGAAGAGCAACTCGAGCGCGTGCTGCACCAGACCTTCGCGCGGCGCGGCGTGGTGCTGATCCCGGCTTTCGCGGTGGGCCGCGCCCAGCAGCTCGTGTTCCTGATGGACAAGCTCGTGACCGCAGGCCGACTGCGTCCCTTCCCGATCCACGTCGACAGTCCCATGGCGGTCGAGGCCACCCACGTCTACGCCCGCTATCCCGAGGCCCATCGCGTCAATCTCGACGGCATCGGCGGGCGCAGCCTGCTCTACGGCAAGTGGGTGCACCTGCACCGCACGCGCCAGGAGTCCGAGGCGCTCAACGACATGCGCGGCCCGGCGGTGATCATCTCGTCGAGCGGCATGCTGTCCGGCGGACGCGTCTTGCACCACTGCCGCGTGCGTCTGCCGCATCCGGAGAATGCCCTGCTGCTGGCGGGATTCCAGGCCGCGACGACGCTCGGCCGGGCGCTGGCCGAAGGCGCCAAAGTGGTGCGCATCCACAAGGGCGAGGTGCCCGTGCGCGCGCAGGTCGAGATGCTGCGTGGCATGTCGGGCCACGCCGACTGGCGCGAGCTGCTGCGTTGGCTGGCCGAGGTCAAGAGCGCCCGGCGCGTGTTCGTGACGCACGGCGAGCCCGAGGCCGCCGAAGCGCTGGCGACGCGCATCGCCAGCGAGTTGGGCCTGCAGGCTCACGTGCCGGCCTGGGACGAGACGGTAGAACTCGACGCCGTCTGAAGCCACCCGCCGCTCGGGCTAAAATGAACCCGTGGGAGGTGTGGACGTGTCCCTGAAAGCACGCGCGCGCCTGTTGACGACGCCGGAAGAAGTCGACGCGTTCCTGCGCGAACATCCCGACTCGGCCCTGTTCAAACTGGGCACCTGCCACATCACCGACCGCGCGTTCGTCCACGTGCGCGCGCATCTCGACCCACGCCAGGACATCCCCGTGGGGCTCATCCGCGTGGTCGAGGCGCGTCCCGCCAGCAACCATGTGGCCGCTCTCACCGGAGTGCGGCACGAATCGCCGCAGCTCTTTTTCTTCCGCGCGGGCCAGCCGGTCTTCGACCGCAACAACTGGGGCATCACCTCGGAGGCGATCGGGGAGGCTCTGCGCGTTCATTTCGCGCCGGCCGCGTCCTGAAGGCAGCGACGCGCCGTGTAACCAACCCCCGGGACCGGCATCCAAGGTCACGGGGGAGCGTCCGCGCCCTGCGCCGGACGTTCGGAGGTGAGTCTTGAACGACAAGGTGAGCGTGGTCAGCACGGAGAACTGGGACCGTGAAGTGATGCAGTCGGCGAAACCGGTGCTGGTCGACTTCTGGGCGGAGTGGTGCCCTCCCTGCCGGGCTTTGGCGCCGACCGTGGACGCGCTGGCCGAGCAGTATCACGGCCGTCTGAAGGTGGCCAAGCTGGACGTCGACAGCAGCCCCGAGATCGCCGGCCGTTACGGCGTGCAGTCGATCCCGACGTTGCTCCTGTTCCGCGGCGGCAAGGTGGTGGAGCAGCGTATCGGGGCGCTGCCGAAAGACGAGCTGATGCGCATGGTGGAGCCGCACGCCAAGGTCACGCTGGGCTGAGCCCGCGCGAGACGCGGCTATGAAAGGCCGCGGCCGGAAGTGCGTGTCGGCCGCGGCGAGAAGCGTGTCGGTTCCCGGGGGGCCAAGGGGGGCGCGAGCCCCCCGTTGGCACCCGTTGCACGCGCTTCAGTTCGCGAGCGGCGGGAAGATCGCCCGCAGTTGGTCCCAAGCCTCCTCTGTGAACTCCGGCAGCGGGCCGGCTGCCTCCAGACCCTGCAGCGACGCGCCCGAGCCTGCGAGCGCACTGCGCGACGCGAGACCCAGGAACGGCGTCAGGTTCACCGGCGCCAGCGACCCGCCGTTGGCGTTGATCAGGTCGATCCACTCGTTGGCGATCACGGCGTAGCCCAGGTCGGTCGGGTGAACGCCGTCGAGGCTGAAGATGCCGCCGGTCAGGAAGTCGGCCGTCAGGCGCACGCCGGCGACCTCACGTCCCTCGTTCTTCAGATCGGTCAGGATGCGGTTGACGTCGAGCACGGGGATGCCGGCCGCGCCCGCGATCTCGCGGATGGCGGCGTTGTTGGCCGCCACGTAGTCGCGGATGATGGCAACTTCACCGGCATCCAGGAGCACGTTGTCGGGCAGCGGCTGGCCGCTGCCTCCCAGCGCCAACGGTATGCCCGTGCCGCGCGCCAGCAGGCTGCTGGCCGCCAGCGTGACCAGCGTGTTCGACGCCAGCGGGCCGTTGGGACCGATGAGCGGCACCGTCGCGCCGTTGACGATCACCGGCTGACGCGTGGTCGGGTTGACCACGATCGGCGGGATGGTGGTGACGAAGGGAATGGTCGTGACGTCAGGCAGGTTGGCGGCGATGATCGTGCGTCCGGGAGCGCGCAGGGCGGCGACGATGCCGGCGTAGGTCTGTCGGAACACGGCCTTGGGCGTGAGCGTGATGCCGTCCAGCGCGCGACCGTTGATGGCTGCGCCCAGCACGTCGTTGTTGCCGATCCAGAGCGTCACGAAGGTGGGGTTCAGCGCGCGCGCCTGCTCGACCTGCGAGCCCAGGCCGCGCAGGATCACCTGCGACAGGCCGCCCCGGCCGATGCCGTTGTCCGTGAGCGCGTCGACCGAAGTCGCGCCGGGCACGGCCATGTTGTTGTAGGGCCGGTTGAGGCCCAGGTTGCGCGGCGTGCCCAGCCGATCCGACTTGGGCACGATGGTCGGGGCCAGGCTCAGCAGCGTCAACTCCGCGGGGATGCCGGGATCGGTGATGAGCGGCTGCTGGAATCCGGCCGCGACCCCCGCCTGCGTGGCGATGTGGGCTGGCACGGAGAACTGCTGGTGCGTCTCGACCAACGAGCCGGACTCGAACCCGGCCGCGAGGCTGTCGCCGATCGAAACGTAGGTCTGGAAACTGGCCTGCGCGGACGCGCTCGGTGACGCGACCAGAAGCACGGCCGCGACGCCGCACGCCGCACGTACGAGATGACTGCGCATCATTCCTCCTCGAGCCTTTCGCGCGGCGCCTAGAAGTCGTACCCGAAAGAGACCGCGAACAGGTTCGCGTTGCTCTTCCAGGTGCCGTTGTAGCCGTCGCGCTGCCGGCCTTCGGTCGAACGCTCTTTGAAGATCAGGTACCAGTTGGCCACGTCCACGCGCAGCCGGCCGGAGCGCCAGGTGAAGCCGGCCGACAGCCCGTGGCGATCGGCGTCGGGCAGCAGCGGCGACATCGACTCGATCGGCGACGGGGTCTGGTCGTAGTAGTAGCCGCCGCGCACCGCGAAACGCGGGCTCAAGCGCTTCTCGATGCCCAGGCGGTAGATGCGCGAGTCCTCGTACTGCTCCTCGACGGTGCTCGTCAGGTCGGGACGCCCTTCGAACGCGATGGTCAGGCTGTCGAAGCTCGACCACTGCTGGAAGTCCACGTCGGCCGCCACCGTCCATGTGTCCCAGTCGTAGGCCACGCCCACGGCGAAGATCGACGGGAAGGTGATGGAGGTGGTCACCGGCAGACTGCCCGACGGCAGCCGTCCGGCCACCGCGGCGTCGAGCTGCGCGTTGCCGGTCGGCAGCAACGTGAAGGTCGCTTCACCGGAGAAGTCGGTCTTGACCTTGTGGCGGTACGAGGCGCCCAGCGACAGGTTCGGGGTGGGCTTGGCGAGCACGCCCAGGTTGAACCCGAACGCGTTCTTGTAGTCGCTCTCGAGCTCGACCGCGGCGGCGTCGACCACGCGCTGCGTGAAGGGATTGATGGCCGGCGCATTGCGCTGCAGGCGCACCTTGGAGAGGCGCACGTCGAGACCCGCGCCGACGGCCAGCCGGTCGGCCAGCTTGTACCCGACGGTGGGGTTGATCGAGATGCTACGCACCTCGGCCTCCTTCGACAGGAAGCGCCCTGTGAAGGTCGTCTCGCGGTTGGCCCAGCGCGTGCGCAGGCCGTAGGGGATGTGTAGGCCCAGTCCGAAGACCAGGTTCTCCGAGAGCTGGTGCGTGTAGTCGGCCGCGGGCGGCACGATGAAGCCCGCGTCGCCCGTCTCCGTCACCGGCCCCGGAAAGGGGGCCTCGCCCGTGAAGTCGGAGTCGGGATGGATGGCGGTGGCGCCGAAATAGATGTGCCGGCCCTTCAGGAAGGCGATGCCGGCGGGGTTGTGGAAGATCGACGAGGGATCGGACTGGGCCGTGAACGCACCGGCGAAGCCCATGCCGTTGGCGCCCTGTTCGTAGATCGCGAAACCCGAAGCGCGCGCGGGGGCGGGACCGAGCGCGAGGCCCAGGGCGGCTCCTGCGGCGAGAACGGCTTTCCACCTGCGGTTCGACATCGGTTCTACCTCCTCTCGGCCACGCCTCCGCCGGCCCGGCATGCGCGGGCGGACGGGACGTCGTGGGCCGGAGTCGAAGTCCATGCGGGAGCAGTCAGACTCGGTCATCAGGTTGCGGGAATGAAGAAGCGCGTCTCGAGCCCGCCACCGGACAGTGGCGCGAAACGCACGAAGCCGCGCAGTTCCTTGACGGTGCGACAGGCGGCGCCGATCGGTCCGCCGTCGGCGCCCTGCAAGGCGCGTTGCTGCTGTTCGGGGCTCAGCACGCCGGGATGCGTGGCAGCCAGCATGAAGAAGTCGCGCTTCTCCTCGCTGCCGTCGCGGCCGCGCAACAACACCGGCTTGCGTTCGGCCCGTACGCGCACGCCGCTGCCCGGCGAGGCCAGCGCGGCCACGCCCTCGAGCAGCCCCGCGAGCGCGCGCGCCACCGACGCGGCGGCCACGCTGGGCGGCAACGGCGCCGGAGGCGCGAGCAGATCCACGCGCACGTGGCGCGCTTCGAGCGTCGGTCGCGCCTGCTCCACGCCGTCGCGTAGGGCTTCGTCGAGCAGCGGCACGCCGGGCCGACGCGCGACCGGCGCCGCCTCGCTCGGCGACATGGCAACCGGCCGCGAGGGCGGTGGGGCAGGCGCGCCGGCTGACGCGCGGCCGCGCGGCGACGTACGTGCGGCCGCGCCGGCATCGCCCAGGTCCTGCATGATGCGACGCAGGCGCGCGGCTTCGGCCTGGATGGCGAGGATCGCCGCCTGGCGCTTGTCGCGCGCCTCTTCGCGGTACACGAGCAGCAGCTCGGAATGCGACTGGATGGCGCCCAGGCCGACCGTCACGTCGCGCACCAGTCCGGCCAGTGCCTCGGCCAACTCGATGTTCGTGCGCAGCGAGCGCTGCAGCATCTCCTCGGAGACCAGCGCCGCGTCGGTGCCGCCGGAAGGCAACGAAGCCACGTCGGTCTCTTTCGACTGGGCGAGCACGACGCGCGCCGGCGCAGCCGGTTCGCCGCCGGGCGGCGGGGCCTGCTGCGCGGCCAGCCGCAGCAGATCCGCGAAGGCCGCGTCGACGAACTCGGGGATGGCGAGCGGGTCGAGCCCTTTCTCCTTGAGGTTGTACTTGCCGGCGATGTGCGCCAGCATCTCCTTGACCACCGCCGCGAAAGTCTCGAGCACGCCTTCGCCGCGCATGGCCACGGCCGGGAAGCTGGGCCGCCCCCAGGCGTTCAGCGTGCGTTGCAGCTCGTCGACGCTCTGCAGTTCGGGCAGGTCTTGCTTGTTGAACTGCACCACCAGAGGCACCTTCTCGGGCACCAACCGGTTGGCCAGCAGGTTGACCTTCATGTTCTCGAAGGCCGCCAGGTTGTCCTTGGCCGCCGACTTGCGCGAGTCGGCCACGAACACCACCGCGTCGGCTCCGGCCAACACCACGCGCCGCGTGGCGTTGTACTGGACCTGGCCCGGCACTGTGTAGAGCTGGACTTTGAAGTCGTAACCCGACACGGAACCCAGGCTGAACGGCAACAGGTCGAAGAACAGCGTGCGGTCCTGCGCGGTGTTGAGCGAGATCAGGCGATTGTTGCCGGCCGGGTCCGTGAGACGGTGGATCTGCTCGAGGTTGGTGGTCTTGCCCGACTGCGCGGGGCCGTAATAGACCACCTTGGCCTTGATGGTCCGTTCGCTGAAATTGAACTGGACCATGTGACGGGCTACCTGGTGAGAAACCTCAATGCAAAGGGCGTGTCGGCGGGCGTGAGTATAGCACGCCCGCCAGCGCCGCAGCTCATCATCAGGCTCGTTCGAGAACGCTGACGCCGGCCGGACCGGCCAGCACGACGCGTGTGGCGAGCCCCAGGAACAGGCCGTGTCCGACCACGCCGGGGATGGCGGCCAGCGCGGCATCCACGGCCGGCGGGTCGAAGAGGCCGAACCGGCAATCCACGATGTGATGCCCTTCGTCCGTGACGAAGGGGCGTCCGTCGGCCGCGCGGCGCAGCTCTGGAGCGCCGCCCAGCTCGCGCACGCGACGTTCCACCAGCGCCCGCCCGAAGGCCACGATCTCGACCGGGATCGGGGCGCGCTCGCCCAGCCGGGAGACGCGCTTGCCCTCGTCGGCCATGATGATCAACCCGCGCGAGGCGCTGGCCACGATTTTCTCGCGCAGCAGTGCTCCGCCCAGACCCTTGATCAGGTCGAGCCGCGGGTCGACTTCGTCGGTTCCGTCGAGCGCCAGATCGAGCGCGGGGTGCTCGTCGAGCGTGGTCAGCGGGATTTGCAGCTCGCGCGCCAGGCGCGCCGTGGCCTCGGAGGTCGGCACGCCCCGAACGTCGCGCAGGCGGCCGGCGCGCAGGCGCTCGCCGAGCGCGCGCAGCATGGCTTCCGCGGTCGACCCAGTGCCCAGGCCGAGCAGCATGCCGCTCGCGACCTCGTCCAGCGCGCGCTCGGCCGCCGCGCGTTTGTAGGCTCGCAGCTCGTCGCTCATCTCAGTCTCCGTTCGTCAGTCGCCGCAGCAGGCCGGCGGCCAGAGCCGCGCGCGGCGCGAGCGACGAGAGCCAGACGAACTCGTGCTCGGCGTGCGCGCCGTCCCCATCCGCGCCCAGGCCGTCCAACACGGGCAGTCCCAGGGCCCCCGCGTACGAGGCTTCGCTCGCGCCTCCGGTGGCCACTTCGGGCAGCTCGAACCCCAACTCGGCCGCCACCGCGCAGGCCGTGTCGTACAACTCCGCCACGCGTGGTCCGCGCTCCAAGGGCGGGCAGTGCAAGCCGCCTTCGACCTCCAGGGCGAGCCCCTCGCCTTGTGGACGAAGCGCCCGCAGCGCTGTCTCGACGCGCCACGCGTCGGCGAGCGTGCGCACGCGGAAATCGACCTCGGCCTCGGCACGCTCCGGGACGACGTTGGAGCGCACGCCGCCGCGCACCACGCCGACGTTCAGGCTGGTGCCACGCGCCGGATCGTTCAGGGCTTGGATGGCGAGCGTCTGGCGCGCCAGCTCGACGATCGCGTTGCGGCCCTGGGCCAGGTCGGCGCCGGCGTGCGCCGCGCGTCCGCGCGCGCGCACGAGGAACGTGCCCGCGCCTTTGCGCGCCGTCTTCACGGCTCCACCGGGCCAGGCAGGCTCGAAGTCGAGCACGGCTCGACAGGCCCGCATCTCCTCTTCCATCTGCGCCCGGTAGGGCAGCGCGCCG
>WBZQ01003227.1_pt1 | contig 10208 bp, 10 predicted proteins | sample 5204251 | NCBI WGS metagenome assembly WBZQ01 (sample SAMN12412402, study PRJNA552823) | activated sludge metagenome | isolation source: activated sludge from nitrification reactor of wastewater treatment plant... | place: USA: Virginia | collected 2017-09 | reverse complement strand
CATAGGCTGGTACGGCAACTGTCGATATGACGGCAACGATCGCCAATGTCACCATCAATTCGATAACCGTAAAAGCACGCTGAAAAAAATAGATCTTGTTTTGCTTGATTTGGACAAACCGAGAAAAATGGCAATGAATCTGTACAAAACGGGGCTTTAGCATGGCAATCCGGGTATTTAGCTTAAGGTCGTCAAACAACCTCGATAAAAAAAAGCACAGTGAACAAAAGTGTTAACGGTTGGAAGCAGATTTTTTTAAGAAAATTTTTAGCCAACACCGTGAATAAATCCGAAAATTGTGTAAGAACTTTCCAGAATTACCGTGCATTCCGATTTGATCCACACAATCTTCAAGCGTGGTCAGGTATATGAAGTGGAGAAACAGTCCAGCCAGTTACTTAAAAGATTCTCAATTAAAGAGAAAATTGGATCGACTAGTGATTGGATTTTTTAAGCAAGATTGACATGCCTCAGCTTGCCGAAGCAATCGAGGCATTACCGGTTTGCCATATCCATGACTTCTACGGCCGTCAATTGACCTTTCATGTCTCCATCCCATGTGGCGTTGAAAGGTAGGACATTCTGTACACGGTTGGCTCGCCCCAGATATGACGCAAAACTGAGTTCAGGCTGGGTGATGGGTATGGCAACAGCACGTGGCATTGTTGAAGTCTCAGCCACAAGTGCAGTGTTGAGATTCTTTTTCGATTTCGCATTCAATTTGGCTTTTGGACTGACAAGTGCGGCATTGATGGCGGTTTTCACCAGTTTTTGGTGATTCCGCTTATCGTCCTCGAGCGTAGGATAGGCTTGCAAATACAAATGCCGATTGCGCCAACCCAGCAACCACGGTTGATTGACCACTCGAACCGGTGTTCCTACTGGGACACCCTGATAAATACCGATGATATCTTCAGGATACATGCGCAAACAACCGTGACTGCCACGCAAACCGATGCTGGGCGGTTTGTCGGTGCCGTGAATGGCGTAGCTCGGCCAGGCAAGTTTCAATACATGGGTCCCCATCGGGTTGTCAGGTCCCGGAGGCACAACTGCTGGCAGGGGATCGCCATTGGCTGCATGTTCCTTGCGAATCGCGGGTGTCGGTATCCAAGATGGATTTTCTTTTTTCGCAGCAACTTTGGTCGTACCTTCCGGGGTCTTCCATTCCACCCGACCTATTCCGACGGGGTGGGTAATGACACGTTGAGATTCACCATTCTTTGTTTGGGGATAGTAAAACAAACGCATGGCCGCAAGATTGATCACGATTCCCTGACGTGGTGCGTCGGGCAACACAAACTGTGTGGGAATGACAATCTGCGTTCCCTCACCAGGCAACCAAGGATCGACATTGGGATTAGCGGCGATAATTTCTTCGTACCCTAAATTAAAACGGCGAGCAATATCGGAAAGCGTATCTTCCGAGTTAGCTGTGATGACTTGCAGCGCACCAACAACCTCGTCATGCGGACTATTAATCGTAAATTCGTGCTTGGCCAGAGGAATGGGCAGTGACCGAGTGCTTTTGACTGGTGAATCAGCCGACCGAAACAAAAATGACTGGCAACCGGATAGCAGTAGCAACGGGATCATCAGGAAGATCAGACCATGGCGCTGCAATATCGATATTGTTTGAAGACGATTCATTGGCAAATTTTATGAATACAAACAAAACAAGCAAAAATTGCTACAGAAAAAACCTGATCAGAATGACACTCAGGAAATCAGGATTGATTTTATTGTTGCAAAAATAGATTAGAACAGTGAATTTCGTGCGGGTCGAAACAAAATATACGTAAAGCCAGTTGCTGAGTCAATAAATCCAGCATTCTTGAGCAAGATCACCTGAACAAAAAAACAACAACCAGCAAAACTTACCGGTGCTGATGTTAATCAAATCGACTTAGGAGTACAGTGTAAATGTTAAGAGTTCATAAAAATGGATCCGCAGATCCGTGTACAAAAAGTCTGTTAAGTCGAATTGTCGTAAAACGATTATAAAGGAGAGAGAAAATGACAGTCGGAAGCCTATGCAATCGTCAGGTGATCGTCATTCAGCGCGAAGAAACGGTTTTGGGTGCTGCCAAACTGATGCGACAGTATCACGTCGGTGCTGTCATCGTGACGGAAAAACAAAACAATCGTCAGGTTCCTGTTGGCATCGTCACAGATCGCGATCTGGTAGTCGAGATTTTGGCTACGGAACTTGATGAATCTGTCATAACAGTGGGCGATATCATGGCAACGGAAATATTTACGGTCAACGAAAGCATGCCAACCCATGAAGCCATAGAATTCATGCGACGCAAAACGGTACGGCGTCTACCGGTCGTCGATAATTCCGGAGAACTGGTGGGCATACTGACTCTGGACGATGCACTGGGAGTTCTGTCCCAGGAATTGCTTTATCTGGCCAAATTGGTCAGATATGAGCAACGAAAAGAAGAAAGGCATCGCCCCTAATATTTACTCGGAATAGGGCAATATCGAATGTGCAGTCACTCTTGATGTCGGGAGAAGCTATTCCATTGCAATGAAGAGAGACAGAAATTCTTCACTAAGGGGACATACAAGATACCCCACCCTGTTCCGAGCAAAATCATGTCGTCGAACAATTTCATTACGCTCATAAATGCGCTCTTTCCTTTTATGCTGATTTAACCTTCGCCACCCAAAACAGCATCCATAGCCAGTTGTACAAAGAATGAAATTCTTGTCTGAAAATTGCACCTCCAAATTGCAAAATTTTCTGACTTGATAAATTTTTTTTTTGTTATATCCTTGTCACAAAAGATTGTTATTTTGTCTCTATCGCTTTTTGCAAGGAGTCATTCAAATGATGCAATCAAATTCTTCTGATGATCGGATCAGTCTTGCCCAGTCTGAATTCAAGCCAGTAAGCAGTCAATCTGGTTTTCACGAAACTGGTCAACTCAGGCGAGCAAAACTACATGCTGCGCATTTGATCAGTAAGATTGACAGTCACTATTCCTTGTCACCCTCATTACGTCAGTTGCTTGAAATCAGCTTGGTATTCAATACTGCAGATTCAAAGATCTTGTCAGCTTTACTAAAACGCACACCCATAATCATTCACACCGAATTTTTCAGATTGCACGACACTTTGGAAAGTAACTCCAAATCCACTGAAGTTCACTGTTGAATCAGAACTTTAAGTAACGGAATTTACTGAGTTAAAAATGGGTTTTTTCCTACTCAATATTTGAAACAGGTTCAGTTAATATGGGCGCTGCAACCGATATGCTTTGTTTTCAACACTCTGATCTATTCATCTCGTCACACTAACTTCATGGAATTATTAAAGGAGTACAGCAAAATGGAAAATAATGTAACCGAAAGTACTGATAAAAAAACGGATGTCAAATCGTCGAAACGTACTGCCACCGTCCGGAGTCAATCGGGCAATCATAGTACTGAAACGTACGATCGACAGCACATGATTGCAGTAGCCGCTTATTACCTCGCGGAGAAGCGCGGTTTCAACGGCAATGACACCGATGCAATGCAGGATTGGCTTATGGCTGAAATTGAAGTCAATAACGCATTGAACGGCAATGGCAAAAAGCGGGTACGCAGTAACGTAATTAAAAACTTACTCGAACCAGTCAATTAGACCCGATCCTTTTATTGCTCTATGTATCGCACCGGTTTTAACGCGGTGCATGGATTCTGACAGGCATTCTCTGTCTCCCAAACTGCCCTGAGAATGCCCCGAAGCAACCGGGTATCAATACATTGCAATGCTTGCAACGGCCTTCCTCATTTAGTTCATAGTGTTCGATTTCGTACCAATCACGTTCGATCACTGCATGGCCACATGCGTGACAGAATGTTGTATCCCCATTACGATGATGAACATTTCCGGTATAGACATACTGCAATCCGCAATCGAGTGCAATCTTGCGTGCCTGAATCAAGGTCTCAAGTGGTGTGGACGGAATATCATCCAGCTTGTAATCCGGATGAAATGCCGTGAAATGCAACGGTACGTCAACCCCCAATGCATCATGAATCCATCTGCACATTTTTTCCAATTCTTCTGCCGAATCATTCAGTCCTGGTATCAAAAGCGTGGTGAGTTCTAACCAGACTTCAGTTTCGTGCTTCAGGTATTGCAGCGTTTCGAGTACTGGCTGGAGGTGTGATCCGGTTTGCTTCACATAAAATGCTTCGGTAAACCCCTTGAGATCGACATTGGCCGCATCCATTCCGGCAAAGAATTCTTTTCTTGCCTGCGCATGGATGTAGCCGGCTGTTACCGCAACGGTTTTAATTCCTCTGTCATGACAAGCATCCGCAATATCGATGGCGTATTCCGCAAAAATAACGGGGTCGTTATAGGTAAAGGCGACACTTCGGCAACCATGCTGTACAGCACTTTCTGCAATTGCCTCGGGACTTGCTTGATCCATCAATTTATCGAAGCTTCGCGATTTCGAGATATCCCAGTTTTGACAAAACTTGCAGGCAAGATTGCAACCTGCCGTCCCAAACGACAATACGCTGCTACCCGGATAAAAATGGTACAGTGGTTTCTTTTCGATGGGATCGATACAAAAACCAGAAGATCGCCCATACGTGGTCAGCACCATCGAATCGCCGGATCGCGCACGCACAAAGCAAGCTCCCCGCTGTCCGTCATGCAATTTGCAATCCCGGGGACAAAGATCACACTGAATCCTGCCGTCTTGCAAGACATGCCAATAACGCGCAGGAAATTGTTGGTCAGGCGTAATCGGCTCATCCATGTCAATTTTCCTCCAAAGGTTGGATTTCTTGCCACTTGCTGACAGTGTAGCGAAACAATCGGATACCCTCTGCCCAGAAATCTCCAGGCAACTGAGCCTTGATTTTCAAATTTGTCAGAAATTGCTGCGGATCGGGAATACTATCCCACACCTGCGGCAAGAAAGTGCTACGACAGTTCATATACTCAAAAACGATACCATCCACCCCGGGACGCATTTGTGCAATTGCATCCGCCTCATTCATGAAATCGATATGATAGAGATCAGAAAGTATGGATACTTCGATTTCAACAGAGCTGAATTCACGCTTGGTCAGCGGTAAAAAACGGGAATCGTGCAGTGCAGCCGATACGGCATTTTTACGAATATCTTCCAGTAAGGGTAAATAAGGTTGTAACGAACCAATACAGCCCCGCAGTCGATCGTACTGCAACAATGTGACAAACGAAGCACCTGGCTGCAACAACCAAGGTTGGTTCACTTCTGCACCAATGGATTCGAAGTGTACATGGAGTACCTGCGCAATTGCCGCACGTGCAATTTTCAATACGATATTGCCTTGTTCAATAGATTCAGGAAGCATGTTCAACCTCGATATCAATGAAAGGCGATCGACGCATAACCTACTACCCGTGTTCTTTCACCAGCCGTATCGCCAGAATTGCACGAGTCCAGTAATTGAGGCGTCAGATGATGATTTTGTGCTGCCACGATCAATCCATTGATCGGCATACTGCCGCAAGCCTGTTCAGGGTTGGTTAAAAGCTGTAGCTGCAAAATTGACTGAATAGCCTGCTGATCGACCTGTTGCGCCACGGCATAAGGCAAATAATGCGAAAGATCGGAACTAATCACGATCAATGTTTCTTTTCCACCCCATGCACATTCGAGAATCTCGGCAACGATTTCAATCGTCGTTATGCCGACCACAAGGGGTAATAGAACAAAATTGTTCAAAATATATTGCAGGAATGGCAACTGCACTTCCAAGGCATGCTCGAATTCATGTGCTTCCCTGGAAACGAGTAGGCCGGATAAGTGTTGATTATTCTCTATCCATCCCCTATCCAGCTTGATCTGGCCCAGTGGTGTAACAAAAGCATCCACATCGGGTAATGCCACTCCGTTGAAAGCAAAACGATGTGCTGGCCCCAGCAACACCACACGCCTGATGTCAGCGGCAATCGAATCGAGGGTGGCATAAGCTGCAGCAGCGATAATTCCCGAGTAAATATATCCGGCATGCGGAACGATCAGCGCTTTGGGTATGCAAGTCTGATGTTTTGCCGTCCCCAGCAAGGCTCGAATATCACCTGCGAGTTGCTCAGTATCGGCAGGATAAAACAGACCAGCCACAGCCGGTTTACGAAATGGAGTCATGTAGCATCCTTAAGTTAGAACCCAGATATTCTATTAGAAAATAAAACAACAGAAATTGTTTCAATTAATCTCGTTTTTAACCATTCATCGATTTGCAACCCGATACTTGTCCTGTTGGATTATTTCCGAGAAAAGCCGGTTGTTTACAAGATTTCATAGATTTGGTCATTACACCGCTAGTTTGATGCCATCTGAAATAAACAATATTCCTTTACAATTGTGTTTGAATATTGCACGATGCTTAACATTGCAACGCGTCGATTATTGAACTGCGCGACTCATTTGTTACTTTCAGTACCTATCCAAACTATCAATTTAATATTGATTCCCTGACACTGTTCACTTCAACACCATTGCACTGATTGAATTCGGAGTTATTCAATTGGCTTCAAGGAGGGATACTTAATGATGAAGATTTTTAGTAATAACCAACCCCATCTCGATTGCTGGTACTTCTCACGGCTTGTACAACTCAAGTCCATCCTGACCAGAGCATTCCTGGTTATTTTTCTAGGCATCCCAGTTCTCTCGGCACATGCATCCAGTAACCACGAAGCAGGAGCGGTAAAATGGCATCCTGGCCATTACTTCACGTTAATGGGTGGAAAAAACAATTCACAATATCTTTCACAAGTTTATCGGGAGCTGGAAAAAACACCCTTGTTACGAGGCGTGCAAATCCGTTATGAATGGATAGACCTGGAACCCAGTGAAGGTGCATACGATTTTTCTCAAATCGAGCAGCGGCTAAGGGAGTTATCCGAACAAAAGAAAAGATTGATTGTGTTATTACAAATCAAATCTTTCGATGCATCGACCCGATTCATACCCGATTATCTGAAAGACAAAAAATACGAGGATGGCGCTTTCCCATTTAGCACTTATGGTGCACAAAAAATTAGGGGGTATAACCTGAAGCTTTGGAATACCCAGTTACAGAATCGACTCGTTGCCTTAATCGCCGAATTGGGTAAACGATTCAATACGCATCCCTATTTTGAGGGGATAGGGTTGACAGAAACTGCTATGGGCAAACCCATGATTGAATTATCCAAGAACCAGGAAAACAGTTTCTATTCTGGCTTATTGCTCGTTAATCAAGAATTGAGAAAACATTTTCCAAATACAATGACCTATCAGTTTACGAACTACCCCAGGCCGATGCTCAAATCATTCGTTAACCGTTTACGGGAAATCGGAACGGGCCTAGGTGGACCGGATACCTTCCCCGATGATCCTGGATTGACTGTCAACAAGGTAAATTCACCCAAAGGAGTCTATCATCATTATCCGGAACTCTCCGGGATAGTTCCTCTAACACCTTCGGTCATGCAAACGAATTATGCCAATACTCGTCATGACAAAACTGGGAAGACACCTACGATTGAAGAACTGCTAGCATTTGCCCGGGATAATCTGAAGGCAAATTATATTTTCTGGACTCGCGCACCTGGACATTTTCCCAATGTGTTACAAACACTGAGAAATCTTCCAGCAGATGACCCGGCGGGAGGACTAAGTACCGTATGTCCTAGAGCCTATCATTCTTGTGTCGAATGAAAAGGAGCTACACCGAATCAGTTTGAGCAAATCACCCGAACTGTCACTCGGCACGCAATGCAATGAACTTGTTTTAAGCTTGTCAGATCGATCCGAATTGCTATAGCCGTAAAATTAAAATTGAGGGCTGTAGTAAAATGCGTTTTTCAAAAAAATGCATAAGACTGGATTGTTAACATGACCAATTCAAAAAAAACAAAAGTATTATTCGTTTGCATGGGCAACATTTGCCGATCACCCACCGCCGATGCGGTATTTCGCCATTACGTCAAGGCGGCGGGTGTAGATCATCTCATTGAAGTCGATTCGGCTGGAACACACGCTTACCATATCGGCAATCCACCCGATGAACGTTCGCAACGCACTGCATCCAGGCGTGGTTACAAAATGGACGACCTGCGTGCACGAGCCGTCGAAACGAGCGATTTTGAGGAATTCGATTACATTTTAGCCATGGACAAAGAGAATCTGCGCTTACTGCAGCAGCGCAGTTCTCATCACCATCATGGCAAAATCCGTTTATTCATGGCCTATGGCAAGAATTATGATAACGATACCGAGGTACCGGATCCTTACTTTGGCGGTCACGAAGGTTTCGAGCTGGTACTAAATATGGTTGAAGAAGCCAGTCAAGGCTTGCTCGAGCATTTAAACGAAACGATCATTACGAACAGGAACCATCCATGAAGACAAAAGCTGCCGTTGCCTGGAAAGCGGGCGAGCCATTGACTATTGAAGAAATCGATCTGGAAGGCCCTAAGTCCGGGGAAGTACTGGTTGAAATCAAGGCCACCGGCATCTGCCATACCGATTACTACACGTTGTCCGGTGCCGATCCGGAAGGTCTTTTTCCAGCCATCTTAGGCCATGAAGGTGCCGGTATCGTGGTCGATGTCGGGCCCAATGTCAAATCACTGCGCAAGGGTGATCATGTCATTCCCCTGTATACACCGGAATGCCGCGAATGCAAATTCTGTCTGTCAAAAAAGACCAATTTGTGCCAGGCTATCCGTACCACACAGGGTAAGGGTCTGATGCCCGATAGTTCGTCGCGTTTTTCCATTGAGGGCAAACCTCTGTTTCATTACATGGGCACATCCACATTTTCGAATTACACCGTGGTGCCTGAAATCGCACTGGCCAAAATTCGTCAGGATGCGCCGTTCGACAAGGTATGCTACATCGGCTGCGGTGTTACTACCGGGATCGGTGCCGTTATCTACACCGCCAAGGTCGAAGCGGGTGCAAATGTAGCGGTGTTTGGTCTTGGGGGAATCGGACTGAATGTCATACAGGGTGCGCGTATGGTCGGCGCAGATAAAATCATCGGTATAGATATCAATCCAGATCGTCAGGCCATGGCGCGCAAATTTGGCATGACACATTTCATCAATCCGAACGATGTTCCCAACATCGTCGACGCCGTAGTACAACTGACAGACGGTGGCGCAGACTATAGCTTTGAATGCATCGGCAGCACCAAAGTCATGCGACAGGCATTGGAATGCACGCACAAAGGCTGGGGACGCAGCATCATCATCGGCGTGGCCGAAGCCGGTGCCGAAATCAGTACGCGCCCGTTCCAGCTTGTCACTGGACGCAAATGGGAAGGCTCCGCCTTCGGTGGCGCACGCGGGCGCACAGATGTACCGAAAATTGTCGATTGGTACATGGAAGGTAAAATCGACATCGATTCCTTGATTACGCACACGCTGACACTGGACAACATCAACGAAGGTTTTCGCCTGATGAAAGCTGGAGAATCGATTCGCTCCGTGGTGATTTACTAATCGTGGCGACACTGGAAACTCGCAGCCAGCATCTCTGCTTCGGCGGCACCCAGGAATATTATCTGCATCTGTCGGAAACAATTGGTCTGCCGATGCGTTTCTCGGTGTATCAACCCCCTCAAGCCAAAGACCATGCCGTACCAGCTCTGTTTTTCCTGGCCGGACTGACTTGCACCGAAGAAACCTTCATGATCAAAGCCGGTGCACAGCGTTATGCCGCCGAATATGGTCTGATGCTGGTCACAATGGATACCAGTCCGCGTCAGACCGGCATTGCAGGTGAAGCCGATACCTGGGATTTCGGTGCCGGCGCGGGATTCTACCTGGATGCAACGCAAGCACCGTGGTCGCAGTACTACCGTATGGAAAGTTATATCACACAAGAGTTGCATCAAATCATTCTCGATCAATTTCCAACTGACCCTAGCCGGGTAGGTATTTTTGGCCATTCAATGGGTGGACACGGTGCTTTGACACTGGCTTTGCGTCATCCGGACAAATATCGATCCGTATCAGCATTGGCACCGATTTGCGCACCGATACACTGCCCGTGGGGACAAAAGGCATTTCGCAACTATCTGGGAGAAGATCGGCAAAACTGGCGTCAGCACGATGCCACAGCACTGATCGAGGATGGTCGTCGTGTACCGGATCTGCTGATCGATCAAGGTATGGCAGATCAATTCTTAGATTTGCAATTATCCCC